>ERZ1034973.3-NODE-3-length-164500-cov-106.179793_pt1 | contig 164500 bp, 123 predicted proteins | sample MGYA00520686_ERZ1034973 | MGnify/ENA primary metagenome ERZ1034973 (study PRJEB33766, sample SAMN09781775) | gut metagenome | biome: gut microbiome | host: Homo sapiens | place: Madagascar | study: EMG produced TPA metagenomics assembly of the PRJNA485056 data...
TATTTCGTTGTTTATGCGACTGCGTCGCATTCTTCTGCAAACTTAGAGTGGATTCAAGTTCCTTAGTCCGTAGGCTTCTGTGTATTCTGTGAGTTCTGTGGGAACTAAAACCGGAACTGAAACCAGGACTAAAACCGAGACCTACACAAGAAGAACTATAACCGAGAACTACGCAAGCAGGAACTACTCAATGAACCCGAAGGCCCTATCATAGTCCTCGCTATTGCCCAGCTTGCCATTGATAAGGCAAACAAGCTCTACGACAGCACGCAGACACAGCCTGCCATCCGACTTGCGGAAGATATCCTGGTTGAACACATAACGCAAGCCCTCTTTGCGCACACCAAGCTTAGACACAAAGACATCGTCGCTACGCAGAGGTGTCTTGTATTGCAGATTCATACGTGCGACAACTGGGTCTACGCTCTGTTCGTGCAACTTGGCAAAACTTACACCAAGCGACATAAGGTACAGATGACGTGTATGCTCGGTGTAATGCAGATAGTTGGCATTGTTTACAATACCTTGGATATCGCACTCGTAATCTCGGACCTCCATTTCGGTTTCAAAAACATATTGTGGTTGCATTAGATGAATTATTGGTTTTAGTGATACATATTATATTATAGATAGGATATGCCTTCCGGTCCCTCATTACAAAGTAGGTCAAGCACAGACATATTAGACTGAAAACCATGTCGTGAGGCATACACTTGATAATAAGGACGTGGGGCGAATAATGGGTCTACTGCAGGATGCTTGGGACGTATAACTTCACGTAAATCATCAGCACCTAGAAGTGCCGCATCGGCATAGCTGTCGGTAAGACTTATGTTTGGTCGAACGTCAAGCAACTCACACAACTTATCCACTATCTCCATATTAAAGTCGAATAGATACTTCCACTTACGCTCAAAGAAAGGACGCAGATCGTCGGCATAATAGTCGAAGAATGGACTCTCGCCATAAGCCGACACAATGGCATTCCAATGCAGGTGTCGCCACTCTCCATGATCACTTATTCGTATATCACGCATCGGACACTTAGCTCCTTCAAAGCGCTCAATAGGCACCGTTAAAGCCTGTACGCCATTAGCTGTGGCTATGACACAACGGTTACGGTAAGTCTGCTTACAGAAGTTGTCATTACGTTCAACGTACACCTTATTATATATATGCAACTTCTGCATCCATTGCACTGGCGGAAAATAAGCCGACGACAATAATGCCGTACTGCCAATGACATGTCCGTCTGTTGTATGGAGAATACTATTGGTTGTTGATTCTGACATTGTTAATTAGTTACATAATAATATGAAACGCCCTGTAAGAGCAAAAGCTTTCTAATTCATTACTTTTGCCCTTACAGGGCGTATAGCTTATGGCTACTTCTTTTCCTTAATCTTTATTATGGCATATATCGCAACATGATGCAGCACCAATGCCACAACATTCAACAATATATAATACAGCCACTGCATCCAGTCGCTTTCTTGCCTCTCAATGTCGTAGCCTATAAGCGAGAACAGAATGCTCGCCACTATAAACATACCAAGATACAGGAAGAAGTCTTGAAACTTGTGCTTATCTCTGTATCTTGAGATTTGCGATATTATTTTGCCTAACATAGAAATTAAGTATTAAAGTCATTATTTACTTGATATTGTCCACAAAGCGGAACAAACGACTCCAGCGTATGCCATTAAATCCGCTATGATCTGGATCATGACTCCACCAAATGAATATCGGCTTGCCTACTATATGGTCTTCAGGAACAAATCCCCAGTATCGCGAATCAAGCGAATTATGTCTGTTATCACCCATCATCCAGTAGTAGTCCATCTTGAAGGTATACTTCTTTGCCTCCTTGCCGTTGATGTATATCTTTCCGCCATGCACCTTGAGGTCGTTGCCCTCGTAAACACGTATCGGACGCTCGTATATGGCAATATTGTCCATAGTGAGGTTGATGGTGGCACCCTTCTTCGGAATCCATATAGGTCCATAGTTGTCTCTTGTCCAACCCTTATATCCATTAAGCGGATAGATGTCCCACCATGTAGGATCGTTTACTGGTGTAACACTTTCCACTATATCCTTGCGTGCACGCAGCGCCTTAACCGAAGCATTGGTCAGAGGCAGATAACCTGCAGTGTTAAGACTGGCAATATCCTCCATAGAGATACCGAGTTCGTCAATAAACTCAAGAGGCAATTGTCCGCGCAGCTTCACGTAATAAGAATACTGCACATTATCGGGCTCTTTGTTGGCACGTCCGTCTGTATAGACAATGTGGTTCTTTATTTGCAGAGTCTGACCTGGCAAACCAACACAACGCTTTACGTAATTCTCACGACGGTCTACCGGTCGTGTTATCACGCTGCCATACTCTTCAGGATTAGAGTTTATAATATTACGTCCCTCGGCATATATCTTCGCAAAGAAGTCAAGTCGCTGCTGGTACGACATACTATCCAAACTCGGCATCATGCCATTGTGCTGTTGTACATACTTACCCTCGCCCAGTCCATAGACAAGACGATAGAAGTCTTGTGCCTGATATTGCGGTGCCGAGCAAAGTGTATCACCAGCAGGATAGTTGAACACTACGATATCGTTCTGCTCAACATGTCCCAATCCCTTTGCACGTTCATACTTCCACTGTGGCCACTCTATGTACGAAGGACATTCAAACACCGGCAATGTATGCTGTGTAAGGGGCAACGTAAGAGGAGTCTGTGGCTTGCGCGGTCCATAGCTAACCTTCGACACAAAGAGGTAATCGCCTGTCAAGAGCGACTTCTCCAAAGACGAAGATGGAATGACATAGTTCTGGAAGAAGAACAGATTGATAAAGTAGACAGCCACGAGTGCAAACACGATAGCGTCTACCCACGACATTATGAAACGTGTTGCGCCTTCTTTGTCGCGCCACCATTGCCACTTTATGCGCTTGGTTATGTAAACATCGAAGATAAACGGCAGGACAAGGAGTCCCCACCAACTCTCAATCCAGTAGAGAAAGAGTAGGTACAACACCGCTACGACGACAAACTTGGCCCACTGCACCTTAGGGTTGAGGGTCTTCTTTTCCTTATCGGTCATTGTAGTTGAATTGTTGTTATTAGAATTTGAAGAGATCGCTTGTTGTCAGCAGACCTGAGTGTTGCTGTGTGTATTCGGCTGCAAGCACTGCACCAAGAGCAAATCCCTTACGCGAATGAGCATCGTGAGTGATGTTTATGCAATCGGCCTCACTGTCATAAATAATAGAATGTATACCAGGAACTTCATCACGGCGAATGCTCTCAATGGCAAGCTGGTCGGCAGCTACATTATTGGTTCCTTCTACAGTACCGTCAGCAAGATGCTGCTCGCCCTTAACCCATGATGTCTTACGGTCAAGATCGTTCACAATCTCCTCTGCAAGAGTGATGGCTGTACCCGACGGAGCATCAAGCTTGTGGATATGATGTGTCTCCTCCATATGTACATCATACTGTGGGAACTGGTTCATAATTTTAGCCAAATAGCGGTTTACAGCAGAGAAGATAGCTACACCGATAGAGAAGTTAGACGCCCAAAACAATGTCTTGCCTTCTTCTGTACACATACGACGAACGTCGTCGCCATGATCCTTCATCCAACCAGTAGAGCCACTTACTACCTTAACACCAGCCTTGAAGGCACGCAAATAGTTGCCATATGCTGCTGTAGGCGATGTAAATTCTATAGCAACGTCTGCTGATGCAAACTCTGGTGAATCGAAATCCTGCTGATTGTCAATGTCGATGATGCTAACAATTTTGTGGCCACGCTCTTTGCAGATAGACTCAATCATCTTGCCCATCTTGCCGTAGCCGATAAGTGCTATGTTCATTGTATTTAAAATTTTTGTCTGTTTATGCTTATGAATATCACTTGCAAAGTTAATTAAAAAGGTTGGTATACGTTAAAAAGCATAGCATTTTTAGACATTTATAATAAAATGTGGCATTAGTTGTTGGTATAAAACGGAAAAAGTGGTATTTTTGCTACCCGATTTTTAAGAAATCATTTACATTTGATAAAAACAATTATGAAAAGAGTTAAGTTTATTTTGGCACTTGCATTTCTCTGCATGTGCACTAGCAGTATTCAGGCACAAAGCATTAAGGACATTCTTGAGGGTGTGGTAAACACCGTTGTTGGCGACAAAGCTACAAACGCTAAATCTATAAAAGGCACATGGAAGTATAGCGGACCAGCTTGCGAATTTGAGAGCGACAACCTACTTTCCAAGGCTGGCGGCACTGCCGTTACCAACAAAATAAAGAAAAGAGTAGCTCCTATTATGAAGACTCTCGGCATCAACGGCATTGTATACACATTCGACGGCGAAGGCAACTATACATCAAAAATTAAGAAGCACGAGACTAAGGGCACATACGTTTTCAATGAGAAAGACAAGACCATAACCTTTACACCGGCTATTGGTATGCCTTACACAGCATACGTCGTTACTCAAGGCTCGACAATGACTCTTACCTTCAATGCCGACAAGCTGATGAATACATTGAAGACCATATCAAACGCCACATCAAAACTTAGCACAACATCGGCTATTGTAAACAGCATTCTCGGCAGCTACAATGGCATGCGTATTGGTTTTGAGCTAAAGAAATAAAGAAATCTTTAAACAGTAACAAATGGAGCAGTTTCGACGTCGTTACATACGCTACCTAAAACTTGAGCGCAACTACACCGCCAACACTATAGAGGCGTATACCCACGACCTCGACTATCTGCTGAACTTTATGAAGTGCGAGAACCTGAGTGTCTATGACATCAGACTCTCGCACCTCGAAACATTTGCAGCCACTATTCACGAGTTTGGAGTGTCTGCCACAAGTCAGGCACGTATACTTAGTGGTATAAGGGCGTTCTTCCGCTTTCTTGTTCTCGACGGAGTATTGACCGACGACCCTGCAGAGCTGCTTGAGTCACCATCTATAGGCGAACATCTTCCTGAAGTATTGTCAACAGAAGAGGTTGACCGTATGGAGCGCGCAATAGATCTATCTAAATGGGAAGGACAACGCAACCGTGCCATAATAGAAGTACTGTTTTCGTGCGGTCTACGTGTATCCGAGCTTATAAACTTGCGCTTTAGCGACATATCTGTCAAGAATAAGTTTCTGCGCATAGTGGGCAAGGGCGACAAGGAACGTCTTGTACCAATATCTGATACCGCCTTAAACGAGATACAACTATGGCTGTTCGACCGCAACTTGATGAAAGTAAAACCAGGCGAGGACGACTATGTGTTCCTAAATAGGCGCGGTGCTCATCTCACCCGCACCATGATTCTTATTATGATAAAGAATGTTGCCAAAGATGCGGGCATTACCAAGACAGTATCACCACACACGCTACGCCACTCGTTTGCCACTGCTCTACTGCAAGGCGGCGCCAACCTTCGTGCCATACAGGAAATGCTTGGACACGAGAATATCAAGACTACACAGATATACACCCACATCGACATCACCACATTGCGCGAAGAGATTCTCAACCATCATCCTCGAAATATGAAGAAAAACAAGGATTGATTAATTACCAAAACAAAAATAACGCCTATTACACTGGAGGGTATACTCCGTGTAATAGGCGTTAAGTATATATATCCTATCCTATTTTATATGGCTTACTTCTGAAGCAAAGCCATAGTGTCCTTAGCAATCATCAACTCCTCGTCGGTAGGAATCACACATACAGTAACCTTTGAATCGGGAGCTGAGATAATAGCCTCCTTGCCACGTACCTTGTTTGCCTCAGCATCCATCTTAACGCCAAGGAACTCAAGATCCGAGCAAGACTCAAGACGAGTACCAATCTGATTCTCTCCTACACCAGCTGTCCATACAATGATGTCTACACCACCCATAGCTGCGGCATAAGCGCCAATGTACTTCTTGATGCGGTAGTTGTACATCTTAAGAGCAAGCTGTGCACGCTCGTTGCCCTCGTTAGCAGCGCTCTCAATCTCACGCATATCCGAAGAAATGCCTGTGATACCGAGTACACCACTCTCCTTATTAAGGAAGTCGGCCATTTCCTGAGGCTTTTTGCCAAGCTTCTCCATAAGGAATGTTACGGCAGAAGGGTCGATATCGCCCGAACGGCTACCCATCATTACGCCGGCAAGCGGAGTGAGACCCATTGATGTGTCTACACACTTACCAAACTTAACGGCTGATACAGAAGCACCATTACCGATGTGGCAGGTGATGATACGCTGTGTTTTGATGTCGCGACCGAGGAACTCGCACACACGCTGTGATACATAACGGTGGCTGGTTCCGTGGAAACCATAACGACGTACATGATACTTCTCGTACAGCTCATAAGGAATAGCGTAGAGATAAGCGTAATCTGGCATTGTGCTGTGGAATGCATTGTCGAACACACATACCTGAGGTGTATTAGGCATAAGTTTATCTACAGCACGCAAGCCCTTAAGGTGTCCTGCATTGTGTACTGGTGCCAGGTCGCAAAGACTTTCTATACCATCCTCTACCGACTTGTCTACTATAACGCTCTTCTCGAAGAGGTCGCCACCCTGCACAATACGATGACCTACAGCATCAATTTCGTCGAGGCTCTTGATAGCACCGAACTCAGGGTTGAGAAGACACTGGAATACGAAGTTAACGCCTTCCTTATGGTCAGGCATGTCGTGCATAATCTTCTTCTTCTCGCCGTTAGGCAGAGTTACTTTTATGAAAGCTTCGTCAAGACCGATACGCTCAACACCGCCAGCAGCGAGCACCGAGTTGTCGTCCATGTTATAGAGCTTATACTTGATGGAAGAACTTCCGCAGTTTAAAACTAATATTTTCATATTTATAAATTATGAGTTTTGAATTACTTCTTTGCGTCCATTGCCTGGCAAGCTGTGATAGCTACCATGTAGTAGATATCGTCTACTGAGCAACCACGAGAAAGGTCGTTCACTGGACGGGCAATACCCTGAAGAATTGGACCAATAGCGATAGCATCGCCAAGACGCTGAACAAGCTTGTAGCTGATATTGCCAACCTCAAGGTTAGGAACGACAAGCACATTGGCATGACCAGCAATAAGGCTGCCTGGTGCCTTCTTCTCGCCTACAGCAGGAACAAGAGCTGCATCGGCCTGCAATTCACCATCGAGCTTAAGCTCAGGAGCCATCTCGTGTGCAAGACGTGTAGCCTCAACCACCTTGTCTACTACCTCATGCTTGGCTGAACCCTTTGTTGAGAAACTAAGCATAGCAACACGTGGGTCCTGAATACCAGCAACCGAACGGGCTGTCTGTGCAGTACATACAGCAATCTGAGCAAGCTGATCGGCTGTAGGAACCGGTGTTACGGCAACGTCGCCCATAACAATGATACCATCGTCGCCATACTGGTGCTCGTGTGTAAGCATAAGCATAGCACCGCTAACACATGTCACGCCAGGAGCACACTTGATAATCTGCAAAGCAGGACGCAGGGTATCGCCTGTTGTGCTTAATGCACCTGAGATCTGACCATCAGCACCCTCTGTCTTGATAATCATGCATCCAAGGTAGAGAGGATTCTTAACAAGCTCACGAGCCTGCTCGATAGTCATGCCCTTCTTCTTGCGAAGCTCGGCAAGAAGCTCTGCATACTCCTCGGCTTTGGGGTTATTAAGCGGATCGACGATAGTAGCCTTGTCGATGTTGTGGAGATTCCACTTTGCGGCAAGCTCTTTTAGTTCGTCGGGGTTGCCGATGAGGATGAGTTCGGCAATACTGTCGGCCAGTACGCGGTCGGCTGCTCTAAGTGTGCGCTCCTCAGTAGCTTCGGGGAGCACAATGCGTTGTTTGTCGCTCTTAGCGCGCGCAACGATGTGTTCAAGTAAATTCATATTAGTTTATAATATAATGTTGATTTGTTTCGTTTTGTCACATTGACTTTGCAAAATTAGTAAAAATAAATGAGCTACGTACCACGCAGCTCATTTATTTTTCAATTGATATATCGCAAGTTGCTAAAATCCTCGTTTTAGCACACAATCAGTCTATAAAATGCTCTCTGCCATGGCTTTTCCCAGAGCCTCGCAAGCCTTTCGTGTTTCTTCGCTAAGGCTTTGCTTTATCTCTGCCGGTTCGCCTACGAGTTCAAATTTTGCTGTTGTCTCGTTCCATTCCTTTATCTTCTTAACGGCCTGGCCTGCCCATGTGCACGAGCCGAATATTCCAAGCTTGCGACCCTTTATGTTGCGTCCGCCTATCTCGGATAGCAGACTCTCCATCTGTGGATACAGACCATTGTTATAGGTTGGAGCACCAAGCACCATAGCGTTATACTTGAAGATATCGCTCAGTATATACGAGTGGTTGGTGCGCGACACGTCGTGCATAACTATATTCTTAACGCCTGCCTCGCTTGCAGCACGTGCTATAACCTCTGCAGCACGCTCGGTGTTGCCGTACATAGAACCATAGCAGATAACGAGTCCTGGCTGCTCTGCATTATATAAGCTTAGGCGATTGTACTCGGCCATAACGCGCTCAATATACTCATGCCATACAGGTCCGTGTGTTGAGCATATATAGTCTATCTGCACACCTGATAGTTTTTTCAAAGCCTGCTGCACGGGTACACCATACTTGCCTACAATATTAGAATAATAGCGACGCATCTCGTCCCAATATATGTCACAGTTCATATGCGAGTCGACAAAGGCTCCATTCAGTGCGCCAAAGCACCCGAAGGCATCACCTGCGAACAGAGTGTGCGTTGTTTGGTCGAGTGTAACCATTGTCTCTGGCCAGTGCACCATAGGTATTAGCACAAACTGCAGCTCATGCTTACCCAGACTAAGCGTATCGCCATTCTTTACTTCCAATATCTCGCTTGCATCCTCGCCCACATGATAGTATCCGCGCATCATATCGAACGTCTTCTTGTTTCCAACAATACGTGCACCAGGATAGTATTGCTTGATAAGAGCAAGCGAGCCACTATGGTCGGGTTCCATGTGATTCACAATGATATAATCGATTTGACGGTCGCCAATCACCTGACGGATATTGTCGAGATACTGCGGAAAGAAGTCGGCCTCAACAGTATCTACGAGTGCTATCTTCTCGTCGTTGATGATGTATGAGTTGTAGCTCACACCGTAAGGCAATGGCCACAGACCTTCGAATATATCCTTGTGTCGGTCGTTTACGCCAACATAGTGGATGTTGGATGTAATTTCTGTATTCATAATTGTTTCAAGTTTTTTTTATGATTTTGTACTTGTTCGTTTTTATACTTCAATGCTGTTACGTATTGGCTTCGTTATTGTGCCACTCAATTCCTTGTTTTCAGGCTCTCGCCAAAATCCTTGGATATATAGTTGAATATGTCCTTGCAGCAATCGGCAGCAAACTCCATGGCACAGTCTATCAGCTTATCCCATGTGCTCTCATTAAGTCCGCGCTCTATATCAGCCCTTGTTACACCATATTTAATAAGGCCATACACCAGTCCGGCATTAAAGTTGTCGCCGGCACCTATCGTACTAACAGTGTCGATGTGCTGTACTGGATATTCCTTTTTAAAGCCACCATCCGACAAAACTGTTACGGGCTGTGCACCGTCGGTATATACAAGGCGCTTGCAGTAGAACGATGTGTCAGCCCTATACACACGCTCAGCGGTGTCCTTATGATAAATCTCGTTGAAGTCGTCACGCGAACCTCTCACTATATCAGCATACTCAAGGTTCTCTATAAGATTAGGTGTTATCTTCATCACATCATTACGATGTGCAGGACGGAAGTTTACGTCGTAATAGATGATAGCGCCACGACTGCGTGCCAGCTCAAGCAATCCCAGTACTTGGTTGCGCATTGCCGGATTAACGGCATAAAACGAACCGAACACCACAATATCGTCGGCATTAATATCAGGATAGACAAAGTCGGCGTGGTTGATATTTGTGTCGCGGTAGAACACATAGTCGGCATTGTTGTCGCTGTCGAGAAAGGCTAACGATATTGGCGACTTGCTTTCCATACACACATTAATGCCCGATGTATCTACATTGTTGTCCTTAAGAAACTGTCGTACATGCTCGCCCACCCTATCATCGCCTGTCTCTGAAAGGAATGTAACATTCACACCGGCTCGTCCCAACGACACTATTCCATTGAATGTAGAGCCTCCTGGTACTGCTTCTGTAGGCTTGCCGTTCTTGAAGATAATGTCGAGCACGGTCTCTCCTATACCTATTACTTTTCGCATATAATTTATCTTTCTTTTTCTTATCAGTTTTGACGGGTGCAAATATCTGAATTTTTCGTGAAAGAACAAAGAGTTGGGAGCGTTAATTTTTTGTGCAAAGCGAGCCTTGTACCGCCTGCATCACTCTAAGCCAGTTGCCACCCCATATCTTTGCCATATCCTCTTCAGAGAACTTATGGCGCAACAGTGCCTTGGTAAAGTTTATCAGCTCTGATGCATTGGCAAGTCCAGGCACACCACCATCGCCATCGAAGTCGGTACCCAAGCCTACATGATCGATGCCCATAATATCTACGGCATGGCACAAATGCCTTATTGCGTCGTCTATGCAAGCCTTGCCATCGGTGCGTAGGAAACCGTTGTATATAGTTACCTGGCATACACCTCCCTTTGCTGCAAGAGCCCGCATCTGGTCATCGGTAATGTTGCGCGGCACATCGCACAAAGCCTTGGTGTTGGAGTGAGAGCACACGATAGGTGTCTTAGATATCTCAAGAGCGTCATAGAAGGATCTCTCGCTGGCATGACTAAGGTCTACCATCAGTCCAAGCCTATTCATCTCGTGTATAACCTTCTCGCCAAACTGCGACACACCGCCATATGTATTAACCGAGTTGCGTGCCGAGTCGCATATCTGATTGTCTCCATTATGGCACAATGTGATATACACGATGCCACGTTTGGCAAAGTGCTCCACATTCTTCAAGTCATCTTCTATAGCCAGTCCGTTCTCAATACCAATCATAACCGACTTCTTTCCTGCCCGCTTGTTGGCTTCAAGCTCTGCCCTATTGCGAGCCAAAGCCACATAATCGGAATGTGCAAGCACCGTCTCGTCTATCTTGTCGAATATAAGGTCGGCATAAGCACGCGGTCCATCCACATCAAACGGAGCTATGTCTACAAAGTGTTCGCCCTCTTTAGGCTGTGGCAGATAAGCCACCATAGTTACAGCATCCGTACCTCCATCGCGCATCTTATGCAAGTCGTAGCATATACGCGGGTCGCGATGGTCGAAATCAATATTTCTCGGAAAGAACATAGGTGTGTCGCAATGCGAGTCGATGGTAAGGTTGCGACTGTGAAAACGTCGTGCCTCTTTCATTATGCCCGCCTCGTCAACAAGCCATTTAAACAGCGGCTGACCATCCTTGCCTAACCATTCGGGATGCCATTGCACGCCCAATATAGCCTTATGCTCGTTGCTCTCTACTGCCTCAATCACTTTATCGGCCGACATAGCCGATACACGCAGATGTTCGCCTACCTTGTCCACAGCCTGATGGTGGAACGAGTTGACAAACATTACGTCGTTGGGATACATGTCTCTAAGCAGGCTACCCTCCTCTATGTGTATGCTGTGAGTAGGTTCCTCGCGGTCGGCATCCTGCGAATGTTTAATCCTGTTATCGGTCATAGGCAGATCTTGCTCGATATGTCCGTCAAGAGCAATAGCAAGAGTCTGCATACCACGGCAAATGCCCAGTATAGGCAACTGTCTATGATATGCATATCGTGTAATCATAAGTTCGGGCAGGTCGCGTTCTCTATTTATATGATGCAATCCTGGTGCGGGCTCGTCGCCGTGCCACAGAGGGTTGAAATCGGCACCTCCGGTAAGTAGCAAAGCATCTATCTGGTCGAGTGTAGACAATATAACGTCGTTATTGTTTACGGGTGGAATAAGCAACGGAGTGCCTCCCGCCTCCACTATCTGCCGATAGTAAGCCGATCGCAATGTGGCATCTATGCCCTCATAATTTGTAGTTATGCCCACAACCGGGCGATTTGGAATGCGTGGAGCATTGCAGTCAAGTTCGTTGAAATGTTCGTGTAGACGATATGATTCCATAATATATATGTATAAACCAAACGCCCTGTAAGGGCAAAAGCGTTTTTCTCAATGCTTTTGCTCTTACAAGGCGTCTTCATTGTTGTTACCTTCTCTAATTATTAGTCCTCTAAATCCTCGAGGTGTACTGGTATCTCTCGTTTGATGCTTTGGTCGAGCGAAATAAGTGTCTCAGTTGAGACAACGCCTGGAATCATCTGCATCTTGTTGTTGAGCAAGTCCATAAGCTGCTCGTTGTCGCGTGCGTATACCTTCAGAAGCATAGTGTAAGGACCGGTTGTGAAATGGCACTCCACAATCTCAGGAATATCCTGCAACTTCTCCACAACATCCTTGTACATGTTGCCACGCTCAAGATTCATGCCCACATATGTGCATGTGTTGTAGCCAATGCTCTTAGGATTAACGTCGAAACCGCTACCAGTTATCACACCACCTGCTATAAGGTGCTGCACACGCTGATGTATAGCTGCGCGAGACACGCCACATTCGGCTGCCACGTCTTTAAATGGGATTCGTGCATTCTTAGAAAGAATACTAAGAATCTTTTTGTCAAGTTTGTCTATCTTATCCATTTTTATTGTTGATTTTCTTTAAAGACTTGTTTTAAGATTACATTATGTCAGCAAATTTAGGCAATATATTTGACACAAACAACAATTTGCCCTATTTTTTTTGATTTTTTTGGCATTGTGGTATCATTATTTTGGTTTTTAAATGAATTGTGTGGCACTAAATCCACTTATTGCTACTTACAAAAATACTTATACGCGCATAAGTATACATTATTGTTACTAAAATATTACAAATCTATTTATAATTATACATTTTAACATTACCGCTCGTATAATTATACGATATTATGTGTATCTTTGCATGCCCCTATGATAATTTGTACAAGCAACCTATAATATAATACTTATCAGAATATAATACATCATCAGGATATGGCATACAGAAAGATAACAGCCGCCGAGGGTGCGGCAATGATTAATGACGGAGAAAACATCGGATTCAGCGGTTTTACACCTAATGGCGTGCCCAAGGCTGTAATTCGCGAATTGTCCAAACGTGCTATTGCAGAACACGATGCGGGTAAACCTTTTAAGGTAGGTATCCTCACCGGCGCGTCGTCATGCCAAAGTTTGGAGGGCGACTTTGCTAATGCCAATGCCATTAAGTTCCGTGCTCCGTTCTCTACAAATGCCGATTTCCGCCGTCATGCCAATCTTGGCGAGATCGACTATGAAGATATGCACCTTGGACATATGGCAGAGCGATTGCGCCGTGGATTCTATGGCGACATCGACTGGGCTATTATCGAGGTGTCGGCAATTGAGGATGCGGGCGACAAGCTGCGAATATTCCTGACCTCAGCAGACGGCATAGTGCCCACAATTGTGCGCCTTGCCAAACGTGTTATACTTGAGCTAAACACCTTTCATGACCCACGTGTACGTTATCTGCACGACGAGTACGAGTGTGCCGAATATCCATATCGCCAGCCCATACCACTGTTGGCAGTGGGCGGACGCATTGGTAAGGAGTATCTCGAACTTGACCCTTCCAAACTTGTAGGCGTGGTAGAATGCTGTATTCCAGAGGAAGCACGCTCGTTCAAGGCTGTAACACCCGAGACCGAAGCTATAGGCAACCATGTGGTAGATTTCTTCCTCAACGATATAAAGAAAGGACATATTCCACCATCTATGTTCCCTATCCAAAGCGGTGTAGGTGTTACAGGCAACGCTGTTATGCGTGCCATAGGCAACAACGCTCAGCTGCCTAAGCTCGAGGTATTCTCGGAGGTTGTGCAGGATGCCATTATAGACATGATGCTTGAGGACAAGATTGCACATGCCTCGGTTGCTGCCATGACTGTGAGCAACGAGTGTCTGCGCAAGGTTTACGACAATATCGACTTCTTCAAGTCGCGCATAACGCTGCGCCCAAGCGAGCTTAGCAACTCGGCCGAACTTATCCATCGCTTTGGCGTAATAGCAATGAACACAGCCCTTGAATGCGACATCTACGGCAACGAGAATTCTTCGCATGTGTGCGGATCTAAGCTTATGAACGGTATAGGTGGATCGTGCGACTACGAGCGCAACGGTTCGATAAGCATATTCTACACGCCTTCCACTGCCAAGAACGGTTGTATAAGTGCCATTGTGCCACAGTGTTGCCACATCGACTCAACAGAACACGATGTAGACGTTATAATAACCGAGCAGGGTATTGCCGACCTTCGCGGCAAAGGTCCGGCACGTCGTGCAGAGGAAATAATAGAGAATTGCGCACATCCCGATTATCGTCCGCTTCTGCGCGAATATCAGCGCATTGCATCTAAAGGACACGAGCCTTGCGCATTGCGTGCGGCGTTTGCCTTCCACGATACTTTAGTGAACAAGGGAGACATGAGACTGACCGACTTTGGCGAATATATGTAAAGACCAAATAACAAAAAAAGTGTATAGTAAATCAGGAAAAGACAGTAATATATATTAAATGATAAAGTAATATATATTAAATGGCAAAGTAATATATATTAAATGGCAAAGTAATATATATTCTCCCTTCCTCCGTGAAAGAGGGAAGGGAGAATATACCGTTCAGCCAATTGGCAGAACGGCTATAGCAATTCTGGCAATTCAAACAACTTGGTAGAGTTGCTGCCTTTTACAAGAATATATTTTCCATGTGGCTTGTCGGCTGCAATTGCCTCCTTAACCTGCTCCACATTGTCGAACAGACAGAACGACTGCGGTGTGTCACAATGCTCAAACTCGGCACCTACGAGCCAAACTGTCTCTATATCCAATGCTTTAAGCATATCCACAATTTTCTGATGCTCGTCGTGACTAACCACTCCAAGCTCTTTCATATCACCAATAATCACCATTTTGTGCTCGGCCTTGATCTGGGCAAAGTTGTCTAATGCCGCAGCCATACTTGTTGGGTTGGCGTTGTAGGCATCTACTATAAGTCGGTTGTCCTTGGTCTGCTCAAACTGCGAGCGGTTGTTTGAAGGCACATATCCCGATAGAGCATGATTTATCTGCTGTGCGCTCACGCCGAAGTATAGGCCTATAGTGGCGGCAGCAAGCATATTTGCAATATTGTATGTTCCTATAAGATGGGTGTTCACACCGTACCATGTGGCGTCTGCCTCAGATTTCCACTCAAAGTTGAGTGTAGGCTCGCACCCCGTAATACGTCCTTGCACATACAGATTGTCGGCATCGGCACATCCATAGCGCACAAGGCGCAATCCGTTGGCAATACTGTTGAGATGAGGATTATCATTATCTATAAATACCGCGCGCTCTGGCTGCACGGGCGCATTATTGGTTGCAGAAGCAAAACGATTCTCTCTCATAAAGTCGTATAACTCGCCCTTGGTGCGAATAACACCCTCAAACGAGCCGAAACCTTGCAAATGGGCACGACCTACATTTGTAATTATTGCATAGTCGGGCTCAACTATGTCTACCAAGGTCTTTATATCGCCAGGATGAGATGCTCCCATCTCCACCACAGCAACCTCATGCTCAGGCTTAAGGCGAAGCAACGTCTTAGGCACTCCAATATCATTGTTGAAGTTGCCTGCTGTATATAGCACATTGTACTTTTCCTGAAGCACGGCAGCTGTAAGTTCCTTGGTTGTAGTCTTGCCGTTGGTTCCGGTTATGCCTATAATGCGGGTACCGAGAGTGCGACGATGCATCAATGCAAGTTGTTGCAAAGTATGCAGACAATCGTCAACGAGCAGACAGCGAGGGTCTGTGGCATACTCACTCTCGTCCACTATTGCATAGGCGCAGCCTTTATCAAGGGCTACAGAAGCAAACTTATTGCCATTGAATGATGCGCCTTTAAGGGCGAAGAACAACGAGCCGGCAGGACAGTCGCGACTATCTGTAGTTACGACGGGATGCTCGGTGAAGATTTTGTATAATTCGGATATTTCCATATTACTTGGGTTTATTGTGTGCAAAGGTAGTTATTTTTATATACTTTTTATTTGGTCGTCTCGTTTTTTATTGCGTAATTTGCCATACGATTACAAATAAAAGAAACAAAATGAAATATACAATAAATGTAAGAGGCCAACTTGTAGACCTTTCAAGCCCAGTGGTAATGGGCATACTAAATGCTACACCCGACTCGTTCTACTCGGGTAGCCGCAAGCAGACAGAGACTGAGATAGCCGACCGTGCCAACCAAATTATTGCCGAGGGCGGAAAGATAATAGATGTGGGAGCATTCTCTACACGTCCGGGCGCCGAAGTTGTAAGTGTGGAGGAAGAGACACAGCGTCTTAAGCGTGCACTTGCCATAGTACGACGCGAGCAACCCGACGCTATTGTATCGGTAGACACATATCGCCCATTGGTTGCACGCCAATGTGTGGAGGAGTTTGGTGCAGATATAATAAACGATGTGTCGGAAGGCGGACTGACAGGTATTGTGGGTCAAGAGATACACGAGGAAGGTGATATGTTTGAGACTGTGGCTGACTTGCGCGTACCTTATATATTAATGTCGGTGCAACCTACGCTTAAGAAGATGATGATGAACTTTGCCGCCGAGGTGCAACGTCTGCGCGACTTGGGTGCCAAGGATATAATACTCGACCCGGGCTACGGTTTCGGCAAGACACTTAATCAGAACTACGAGATACTGAACGAGGCAGAGCGTCTGCAAGAGCTCGAATTGCCTATCCTCGTAGGCATATCACGCAAGAGTATGATATACCGTCTTATCGGCGGCGACCCAACTACATCGCTCAACGGAACAACCGTGCTCAACACCATATCGCTGATGAAGGGTGCATCCATATTGCGTGTGCATGATGTGAAGGAGGCTGTGGAAGTGTGCCAAATGGCATGCAAACTCCAAGCACCAAATTCGTAACCCCAAAAATCGTAATTCCTAATTCGTAATTCTTAACTCATCATATGTTTGACTTTGGAATAAAAGACATAATCGACGTTTTTCTCGTCGCCTTGATGCTTTACTACATCTACCGATTGATGAAGGAGAGCCGTTCGCTCAACGTCTTCATCGGCATCATAGTATTTGTGCTGGTGTGGCTCTTTGTTAGTCAGGTGCTGGAGATGCGCTTGCTTGGAGCCATTATGGACAAGTTGGTAAGCGTAGGTGTAATAGGCCTCATCGTATTGTTTCAAGAAGAGATACGACGCTTTTTGTATTCGTTGGGCGCGCATCAGAGATTCCAATCCATTATGCGTTTCTTCTTTATGGGCAGCAAGTCGAAGTCGACTGTAGACAAGGAGACTATCATGCCTATCGTTATGGCATGTATGGACATGTCGAGAGGCAAGGTGGGAGCGCTCATCGTAATAGAGCGTGGCTTGCGACTTGACGACATCGTAGACACGGGCGACCTTATCGACGCACGCATTAACCAACGACTCATTGAGAACATCTTCTTCAAGAACTCGCCATTGCACGATGGTGCCATGATTATTTCTGGCAAGCGCATTCGGGCAGCTGGATGTATTCTGCCGGTATCACACAACCATGACATACCTAAAGAATTAGGTCTGCGCCACCGTGCCGCGCTCGGCATCTCGCAAGATAGCGATTGTATTGCCATTGTTGTGTCTGAGGAGACCGGAGGTATTAGCGTTGCTATCAAGGGACAATTCCAATTGAGACTGTCGGCAGAGAAGCTGGAGAATATTTTGTCAAAGGAAATGAACTTCTAAAAATATATACCCCGATCATATGCTTAATCCACAATATTTTGCGTAACTTTGCACTCGAATTCAGGATTTTTATTTTACGAAAAGCTACCTGATGTCTTCGTTCAAGTTGTTTTGTCCTAACGACATCCTCTTGTTGCATGGCTGGGGAAGACTATGGAGTAGCGTCGGATATTATTTTGATTCACCCCTATCCACATTTTTAAAACAACATTTTAGATTGAAGACATTTGAAGAATTGGGCGTAAGCGAAGAGATTCGTCGCGCCATCGAAGAGTTGGGCTTTGAACATCCAATGCCCGTACAGGAAGAAGTAATACCTTATTTGTTAGGCAATGGCAACGACGTAATTGCGCTTGCACAAACCGGAACTGGCAAAACTGCCGCCTTTGGTATACCTCTACTACAACGTACAGATCCTAATAGCCGCACCACTCAGGCTATTGTCATATCGCCTACACGCGAGCTTTGTCTACAGATAGCCGACGACCTTAAGTCGTTTGCCAAGTATATCAAGGGCATCAACATCGTGGCTGTATATGGCGGAACATCAATCATCAACCAGATTCATGCACTTAAGCACGGTGCGCAAATTATCGTGGCCACTCCTGGACGCCTTATTGACCTTATGCATCGCGGCGCTGCCAAGCTTGACAATGTACAGAACGTTGTGCTGGACGAGGCAGATGAGATGCTTAACATGGGATTCTCTGACAGCATTAACGAGATATTCGAGTCGGTTCCTACCGACCGTAACACGCTGCTCTTCTCTGCCACAATGAGCAAGGAGATTGAGAAGATTGCCAAGGGCTACCTGCACGATTATAAGGAGATTATAGTTGGTTCGCGCAACGAGGGTGCCGAGAACGTTAACCACATATATTATATGGTCAATGCCAAGGACAAGTATCTTGCCCTTAAGCGCATTGTGGACTATTATCCACGCATATACGGCATCGTGTTCTGCCGCACAAAGGCCGAGACACAAGAGGTTGCCGACAAGCTTATACGCGATGGCTATAATGCCGAACCGCTACATGGCGACCTATCGCAGCAACAACGCGATATTACTATGCAAAAGTTCCGCCAACATATCACACAATTGCTTGTTGCTACTGATGTTGCTGCACGTGGCTTGGATGTTGACGACCTGACACACGTTATCAACTATGGTATGCCTGGCGATACCGAAAGCTATACCCACCGTTCTGGCCGTACCGGACGTGCAGGAAAGAAGGGTACATCTATCTCTATTATACATACCAAGGAGAAGGGACGTGTGCGCGAGGTAGAAAAGATTATAGGCAAACAGTTTGTTGACGGTACGCTGCCTACACCTCAAGAGATATGCTCTAAGCAGCTGTTCAAGGCAATAGACGAGATTGAGAAGGTGGACGTTGACGAGGACCAGATTGCCCCGTTCATGGAGGATATCAACCGCCACTTCGAGTTCTACGACAAGGAGGATATATTGAAGAAGATTGTGTCGTTGGAGTTTGGCAAGTTCCTCAACTATTATGCCAACGCTCCCGAGATTGTTAAGCCTTCTACATCACGCGACCGCTCTGACCGCAAGTTAGGTTCTGCAAAGCGCGAGAAGCGAGCTCCAGAAAGTGGATATCGCCGCCTATTTATCAATCTTGGTAAAGATGATGGTTTCTATCCAGGCGAGGTTATGCAGTTCATAAACCGTAATGTACACGGCCGTCAAGATGTAGGACACATCGATCTCTTAGCGCGTATATCGTATATAGAGGTACCTGAAGAGGATGCAGATAAAGTGATGCGCGCACTCAATGGCGCTTCTTATCACAACCGCACCGTACGTTGCAACGATGCTGATGATACTAATGCTGCCGCTGGAGAAGGCAAGCGTGGTGGCTCGCGTCGCTCTGACCGTAACAGTGCAAAGCGATCTGATGACAACAGACGTTCAGCAAGACGTAATGATAACAGCGATTTTGCTCCATACGAAAAGCGATCTAAGCGTCGCAATGAGGACGAAGGACGCAACCGTTCGCAACGTAGCAAGCGTGGTGCATCAAGATATGAGAGTGGTAGACAAGACGACTGGCGCCAGTTTATCAATAATCCTGACATCAAGTTGGTAGGCGAAGAACCTGACTTCTCTGAAGAGGGATGGGCTCGCCGCAAGCCTAAAAAGAAGTAAGGGATAAGGCTCTTTATCGACGCCGATTAAAAGACCTGCGTATTAAACATATATTATACAAATAAGGCATTAACGCTTATTACACTTGAAAGAAGCGTGTAATTGACGTTAATGCCTTATTTCGTATAATGGACTAAACTTCAGCCACAATATTATCGTTTCATTATCTTCTTCGTAACACAACCATTGTCGGTACGTACTTTCAGTACATACACACCAGACTGCAAGTTTTGTGTATCGACAGAGGCATCGGCACCGCCGTTAGCCACAAGACTGCCGTCTACATTATATATACTGTACGAGAGTATGCGACTATTCAAAGTAGCATCAGATGCAATGTTGTCGATGCCTGTCTTGGTGCCAATGTTTATTATGCGATAGTAATTGTCGCAACCACCAACAGCCTTTTCTACACCACTCTCCTTAGTCTCCACAATGAGCATATATGTACCCTCGGCCACGGAAGGCTTGTAGTTGAACGCAAGCTTTACATCCTCACCAGCCTTAAGAGACTTGCTTGCCATTGTAACAATCTCTCCACTCTTGTTGGTAAGCTGGCGTACACGCACGTATATAGTGCCCGTGAAATTCTTCTGAGCATGCAATGTAACACTGCCTGGCGTCTTCTCGCCTATGATAAGCCATGACGGCATCTGTGTGTCGGTAACGCTAAGACTAAGCTCAGGATTTTCTTCCACAGTTATGTATGTAGGCGAAGTGTAGTTGTCGATAACAAGCTCCTTGCCATCAGCATCAACACCGCTGAACCAAACCTCGTATGTACCAGGATCGACCACCATTCGACGATAGAACTGTACATTTGCATCCTTGCCCTTGTCCAAGGTAACGTTAGTCTGTAGGAAAACAAAGTCGCGGTCGACATTGTTTACATCGCGCATATGAGCCACAATACCTGCAGTACCAGCCACGCCGTAGTTGCGCACATTAACAGCCATCAGCACATCATCACCTTGCAGGGCTTTCTTCTCTCCCTCCTTATTCTGCCATACCACTGGAGTTGTGGCACGCAGCACTGGCTTGTCAGAAGCAGAGACTATCTCCATACAAGCACGTCCTACAGCAGAATCATCAAATGGATAATCGGCAAAGCCCTTCTCATAAGCAGTCACCTCATATCTACCAGGCTTCAGTTTCTCGTCTACATCAACAAGCAATTGCAACAATGCCTCGCTCTCATCATATACACTAACCGATGCAGACGACTCGCCATACATAGCAGGATTGTCAATAGACTGGAAACGTATCACTACATTCTTTAGTCGGATGTCTGTACTGTTGTTGCGTACATGTGCCGTAATAAGAGCCTTGCCTCCGGCATGCAAGGTGCCGTCAGACTTTAACTGTTCCAACAGAGTTACATTAGGCTTGATGGCATGTATACCAATAATTGTGCCCTTACCACCACTTACAGTCATGTCGGCATAACGTGGAAGTCCACTGTAATGGCGCAATACTTGCCATGTATTGGCATCCTTAGCCTTGAAGGCAAAGCGCACCTCATAGTCGCCATCTGCTAATCCGTCAACCTTTACCGGGATATCGCGCATTGTTACACTTGTTGTACCCGAATTGCCGTTCTTGTATGCAGCCACACTTACACTCTCCTCCTTAAGCACACTAAGCACCTTTGCGTCCTTGGTTACTACAGCAGCCAATGTGCCGTTGAATGCCTCAGGAACAAGATTCTCAAGATATGTCATCAACGTGAATGTGTTGCCAGTAGGTATGATACTCAGACGTGTAGGTCCGTAGAGTGGCCATAAAGTATCATCGGTGCTTGTTGTAGGTGGCTGAATACCTATGACCATCTCTTGGTCGAGATTGTAACCACCGCTGCCGCCACCTTCGCCAAGATCGTCAGGATTAAGACGATTGATAAGGAAGAAACCATTGCTCTTGCCATACCATCCCCAATTAATGTGCACATAACCATTAGAGTCGTAGCCATCTGCCACAAAAGCATGACCGCCACTACCCGCATCGCTTGCTCCACCATAATATACTGGACGTCCGGCGTCAAGCTCATTGCGCATTATATCCATCCATTCTGAGGTGGAATAGTAGCTACGCTTAAGCATTGTGGTACGCTTATCGTAGCCAAAGTAGTTCTTCAATGCAGCCGGCACGAGCATAGGCACAGCACCACTGCCAGCCTTTTCGTACTCCATCTCAACTGCTACACCAAACTGGGCAGCAAGTGTAGCTACTGCTTTGGTTTGCGCTGGGGTGAACGATGTATCTCCTTTAGGATATGCCTCAAGCATATTAGCCCAATCATATGTTGTAGAACCAAAGTCGGCAGAAAGTGTCATTCCCTTTGCGGTATAAGTTTTCTCGCCTGTTCCGTGCTTTGGATACTTCCAAAAACGCATAATCTGTGTAGCAGCAGTAGCCACACATCCCGTATAATAGTGTACCGTCTTGCCAGCATCGGTATATGTAGGACACTGGAGGTTGAATGGATAATCCTGTCCCCACTCTATCTTGTCAAGTAGAGGAGCCACCACAACATTGCTTTCGGCTTCGACCGATTGTGATTTGGCTACAAGATTAGGATTAGCCCAATAAGCCTCAACATATCGGGCATATTGTTGCATCCATTGGCGCACATTGTCAGGAGCATCGTCTATGGAGAATGTACCTTTATCCGAATAGCCAAGTACAGTGGCAAAGCGGTCCTCACCGCTGACAATAACGAAACCACCATTAGAGGCAGTTGAGTTGAACACATAGTAAGGCTGGACATCTGTGCCAGCAACGTTCTTGGCTTTAGCAGCATTGGTCTTTAAAAGACGAAAGGGCACAACAGCGTTGCGCCCTTTCTGCATGAAACTCTTTGCAATGCGTTCTGCCTCAGCACGATTTACTGGAGAGGCAGAAGCATTGTAAGTGGTAAGACCAAGCAGAAGAGCCATAAATAGTTTCTGCTTATTCATATTGTTCTTATTATTTTCTATGTTTTATTTTGCTACCTTATAAGCCTTGCCAGCCACCTTTACAATGACTACACGCTCGGCTGTGTCGATAGTGTTTACACCTGCCTTAGCTGCAACGTTGGCAATGAGGTTTCCACCAAGGCTGTATACTGCTACAGGAGCATCGGCTGACAATGTAACTACAACCTTGCCACCCTGAACTGCTACATTGGCTGATGCCTGAGCTGGAGCAAGGCTTATACTTGTTGCCGCATCGTATACTACATTTACAGTATTAGATGGAACAGAGTATATGTCTACAATCTCGCTGTCGCTTGATACAGTCTCGCCTACAGCCTCAACAACATAATAGTAAGCGTTGCTCTTGTTGGCAAGATCGGCATCGAATGTGCAACTTGTACCTTCAATTTTCTCCTTTGTCTCAACAAGTTGGGTATAGCTTTCGCCAGCGGCAAGCTTCTGTGCAACGGCAATATTGTCGATGAAGAGTTTATTATTACCACCATAAACAATCTCTACATACGACTCCTTTGTGCCCTTTGTAAACTCTACTGTATAGTCCTTGAAACCTTGCTCAAGTGTAACGGTCTTTGTCTCAACTGGAGTTTCGGTATTGCCGTCATATAGATTGAATGTAACCTTGTATCCGGCATAATATCTACCGTATGCGCCTTCAGCCATATTAATGTTTACACTAAATGCACCATTAGCCAAAGCAAGATCGAGGGCAGGAGTGCGCACAAGACCATTGCCAGAGTATGGTGACAGAGCCAAATAGCCATTTGCAAAGGCAGGATACTCGGTATACCAACCTGGCGTATTGGTATAATCGTTGAGATAGCCTGAAATGATTCCAAACTCTATAGACTCAAGAGAACCTACTGTAATCTTAGAGAAATCCTCGGTTATAACATTTACAGTTGCGTCTTCAGCAAGTGTCTTTGTACAATACAATGAGGCATTGTAGCTCTTAGCCTCGGCTACGGCTTCCCAGTTGGCTGTAAACGACGTAGCAGTAACATCAGTAGCAGGCAAAGCCTTAGGAGCAGCTATGCTCTCCAACACCTTAATAACCTTTATCTCCTTCGAATAGTCGGAAATATTGCCATTGGCATTGCGTGCACGTACCTGGAAATAGTAGGTAGTGTTAGCGTCAAGACCCGTAACCTTGCGTGTAATAGTTGTTTGATATGCCGATGAAGATTTAACCTCCTCATCGTGTAATACATAGTTCTTGTCGCCATTTTCTGCCTTAGAATATACATCAAGTAGATATACGCTTGCGGCTGCAGCCTTGTCCCACTTGGCTGTAAACGATGTGCCATCGGCCTGAGAAGGCTGCATAGCTTCAGGAACACCTACAAGCGAAGCTCCTGTCTCTGCCTTAATCTCATCTATTAAGTAGCCACCCATTATGGATGTTATTGTTATCTGTGTACTTGACTTGCCTCCATCAAGCACAATAGCAACATCTTTCCATCCATCGCCATCGATAAGAACATTCTTGGTTGTACTGTAACCAACCTTTACAGTAAAGTAAGAACCATAACTGTCCTTGCTCTTTACACGCATTGAAAGTTTGAAGATACCGCTGTTGGCAGAGAGGTTGTACCTGCTTGTCTGCAAATTGCCGCCATCTTCAATAAGGAGTTTGCCGCCTGCCTCGTAAACCTTAGAACCATTCCAACCTATTGTTTTCTTGAGCTTGCCAGTATATCCAGAGATATCTGTCGTGCCTGGAGCATCCTCCGAACCTTCAGTAAAGGCATCGAAGTTCTCACTGAAAACTGTAGTGAGTTCGTCGTTATTGTCCTGAGCATAACTGAACAGAGCAAACACTGTGGCAAAAAGTGCCGATAAGAGTAGTCGTTTTGTCATATATAATAAAGGGTTTAATTAAAAAAAAATCGAAAGTAACACTTCGTATCATTTATAAGCGAATAGGTTGCAAATATACAAAGAATATTCAAAACACCTATTATGTTTGTATTTTTTAATACTTAAAATAATATATTTGTTTGAAATCGAAACATATATTGTTTGACGAGACAAGCATGACGAAAGAATAACCGATTATTTACAACCCTATAGACAGCCATAACAGCATAATATTCGATAAATTGACACACTACGGCAATGTTTATAGCGCGTTAATTTTCTGTTTCCAATTTATTGATGTACTTTTGCAAATTAATATATATACATCATTAATATACAGGCAAAACATCATAGACAATGGTACTATACTACATTTGGATAGCCTTCTTCCTCATAGCCTTCGTCATCGCAACGGTACGATTGGTGTTTATGGGCGATGTTGAGGTATTTCCGGCAATAATGAACTCTACATTCGATTCATCTAAGGCAGCATTCGAGATATCACTCGGACTTACTGGTGTGCTGTCTTTATGGCTCGGTATAATGAAGATAGGTGAGAAAGGAGGCGTGGTGAATGTATTGGCAAAGGTACTGTCGCCAGTATTCACACGTCTGTTTCCTGATATTCCGAAGGGACATCCAGTAACTGGTAGTATCTTCATGAATGTGGCTGCCAATATGCTTGGATTAGACAACGCTGCCACACCACTTGGTCTGAGAGCTATGGAGCAATTGCAAGAACTTAACACTAAGAAGGATACTGCAACAAACCCAATGATTATGTTCCTCGTGCTCAACACATCAGGACTAACATTGATACCTGTCTCCATAATGGTATATCGTGCACAGATGGGTGCAGCACAACCTACCGATATATTTGTACCAATATTGCTCGCAACATTCTTCTCTACATTGGCGGGCATTGTGGTTACATCTATATACCAACGCATTAATCTCTTAAACCGCACAATGCTCCTTACCTTAGGAGGTATGTCGGCTGTGGTGGCTGGTATTATATGGGGATTTGCACAGATGGACAAGGCACAGATGAATGTTGTCAGCACATCGGTGGCGAATATCTTGCTGATGCTAATAATTGTGGTGTTTATCCTTGCTGGAATGAGGAAGAAGCTTAACGTGTACGACGCTTTTATAGAAGGAGCAAAAGAAGGATTCACAACTGCCGTGCGCATCATTCCCTATCTCGTGGCTATACTTGTGGGCATAGGTGTATTCAGAGCTTCGGGAGCTATGGATATGCTTATAGATGGCATTAAGTGGCTTGTATCTACCCTTGGCGGCAATACCGACTTTGTAGGAGCATTGCCTACAGCTTTTATGAAACCGCTTTCGGGCAGTGGTGCAAGAGGTATGATGGTAGACGCTATGACTACATATGGTGCCGACTCATTTGTAGGCAGACTGGCTTGCGTATTCCAAGGCTCTACCGATACTACATTCTATATCCTCGCTGTCTACTTTGGTAGTGTGGGCATAAGATACACACGCCATGCTGTAGCTTGCGGCTTGCTTGCCGACTTGGCAGGAATAGTGGCAGCGATAGCGATATGCTATATGTTCTTTTAAAGGTAAAAGAGTAAAAAGGGAAAAAAGTAAAAAGGGAAAGGGAAAAGGAATACAATAATACAATAAAAAAAGAATGGATGGGGAGGAGCGTTGTTTATGAATTGAGCAAGAATTTCGCATTGAGAATTATAAAACTATACATATATCTTAAAGAGGAGAAAAAAGAATATGTAATGTCTAAACAAATATACCGCTGCGGAACAAGTATAGGAGCCAATATTGCAGAAAGCCAGTTTGCCCAAAGTGATGCTGACTATATAAACAAATTAAGCATCGCTTTAAAAGAAGCTGCCGAAACTATATACTGGCTTGAATTGCTTTACGAAACTGATTTAATATCGCCTAAACAATATGAGTCAATGCTTAATGATGCTAAGACCATAACTGGAACATTGGTGAATATCGTTAATAAAATAAAGAATAAAAATAATGTAAAATGAAAGTAAACCAAGTAGAATTGTATAAAGATTGGCGAAAAAGAATGTATGGTAAACGTACAACCTAATCTTTTTACTTTTTTACTTCTTTACTTTTTTACTTTTAAACTATGGCAAATTTAAAATCTCTTGCAAAAGACACCGCCATTTACGGTCTTAGCAGTATAGCTGGCCGATTTATTAATTATCTGCTGGTGCCAATTCAAACGACAGCATTCGCCGCAAGTGGCGGACAATATGGTGTCGTAACCAACATCTATGCCTATACAGCATTATTGCTTGTCATACTAACATACGGCATGGAGACAACATTCTTCCGTTACGTAAACAAGACAGAAGAGAATCCACAGACAGTATATTCTACTGTTCTTATCTCTGTAGGCTCAACAGCAGCTCTGTTCGTGGCACTCGTCTTCGCATTCTTGCCGCAGATAGCAACGTTCATGAAATATCCCGACCACGAGAATTGGGTGGCTGTAATGTTTGTATGTGTAGCTATTGACGCCTTCAAATGTATACCATTTGCCTATCTGCGCTATCAAAAGAAAGCACTTAAGTTTGCGGCCCTGCAGTTGGTGAACATCATACTCAACATTGTGCTCAACCTGATGTACCTAATTGTGCTGCCAGCCATGAAGCTTAATCCCTTCGGATTATACGACGAGCACTTTACGGTAGACGTAGGTATGGTGTTTTACATCAACCTTATATGTACAGCAGTAGTGTTGCTGTGTTTCTGGCGTGAGCTTACAGGCTTCCGCTGGCGTTTCGACGTAAAGCTATGGCGACGTATGCTGCGCTATGCATGGCCTTTGCTTGTATTAGGCATTGCAGGCATCTTGAACCAGACACTCGACAAGATTATATTCCCGTATCTATACAATGGAACCGACGAGAAGACACAGCTCGGCATATATGGCGCCGCTACCAAGATTGCAATGATTATGGCTATGATAACACAGGCATTCAGATACGCTTACGAGCCATTTGTCTTTGGCAAGGCTAAGGACAAGGACAACCGCGACACCTATGCCAAGGCTATGAAGTTCTTCATCATCTTCACCTTGTTGGCATTCCTCGTTGTCATTGCCTATCTCGACATTTTGCGTTTCATAATACCTAACGAGAGCTACTGGCCTGGTTTGCGTGTAGTGCCAATCGTTATGGCTGCCGAGATAATGATGGGCATATACTTCAACCTCTCATTCTGGTACAAGCTCATCGACAAGACAATATATGGCGCATGGTTCTCTGGAGTAGGATGCCTTGTTCTTGTACTTGTCAACGTGTTGTTTGTACCTAAGTACAGCTATATGGCTTGCGCTTGGGGAGGTGTAGCAGGCTATGGCACCGCCATGGTTCTATCCTACCTCGTAGGTCAGAAGAAGTACCCTATCAACTATCCACTTAAGTCGATAACGGTATATGTGGCTATAACAGCCATCTTCTACGTATGCATGAACCTTGCCAACGAACATCTACCGCAGTTATGGGCCTTAGCCGTAAACACTCTGCTGATAATGATGTTCATAGGACATATCGTGTATCACGACCTGCCAATAAAGAAACTATTAAAGAAAGTGTAATCAATAACAATATAAACAAAAACAATGAACAAAAAGAATCTACTTCTCGCAGCCGCCATGTTGTTGCCTGGTGCTGCCGCTCATGCCGATGAAGGCATGTGGACTCTCTACAACTTGCCACAGGCAGTGTACGAGCAAATGAAATCGTACGGATTCTCGGCTCCTTACGACAAGCTCTACAAGGGCGACGATGCCATTATGAAGTCGGTTGTCAACTTCTCTGGCTATTGCTCAGGTGTTGTTGTATCGCCAGACGGACTTGTATTCACCAACCATCACTGTGGCTTTGAGGCTATACGTTCACATTCTACTGTAGAGCACGACTATATGCTCAACGGCTTCTATGCCAAGACATACGCAGAGGAGTTGCCTAACGACGGTATGTTCGTAAGCTTTATGGTGGAGCAGAAGGACATCACTGCCGAACTGGAGAAGCGTGGCATTAAGGAGATGAACAACGAGCAGAGAGAGAAGTTGCTCGATCAGGTAGAGAACGAGATGATAAAAGAGGTACATGCCAAGGACCCAAGTCTTGACCTCGAAATCAAGCCGTTCTACGAGGGCAATAAGTATTATGCCACTACCTACCGTACATTCAACGACTTGCGTCTTGTATTTACCGTACCTAAGTCAATGGGTAAGTTTGGTGGCGAGACCGATAACTGGATGTGGCCACGCCAGACTTGCGACTACTCTGTATTCCGTATCTATGCCGATCCAAAGACAAATGGACCTGCCGCATACTCTAAGGACAACGTACCTTACCGTCCACAACATTGGACAAAGGTATCGTTAGACGGATACAAGGAAGGCGACTTTGCCATGACTATAGGTTATCCTGGTTCTACCGAACGCTACCTTTCAAGCTATGGTATACGTCAGATGCGTGACGCTGAGAACGCTCCTCGAGCTCAGGTGCGTGGCGTTAAGCAGGATGTTATGATTAAGCATATGCGTGCCGATGAGGGCGTACGCATCAAGTACGATTCTAAGTATGCCCAGAGTTCCAACTATTGGAAGAACTCTCTTGGTATGAACAAGTGTATCGACTCTGTTGGCATAATCCGTCAGAAGGCCGACTTTGAGGACCGCATCATGACATACCAGAAGTGGACAGGATACCTCAAAGGCAAACTCGACTTCGACAAGATGGCTCAGCTTTATGCAAAACAGTTTGACGTTACAAAGGACTTTACCGCTCTGCGCGAATCGTTCTACCGCACATCAGAGTTTAACTCACGTGCAATACGTCTTGCATCAATGGTTCCTGCAAAGAACAGCAAAGAAGCAAAGAAGGGCAAGAACACCTTTACTTTCGAGAATAACAGCAACGAGTGGGACGAGGCTCTTGACAAGGATGTACAAGCTGTACTTATAGACAACTTCCGCAAGTATATACCTGCCAACCAGCTTCCTGCTTTCTACAAGACAATTGAGGAGAAGTTTGGTGGCGACTCGCACAAGTATGTTGACTGGCTGTATGCTACATCTATCGTGATGAAGAGCGGTAAGAAGATAACACTTACAGAGAAAGCTCTCGCCAAAGATCCAGGTTATCAGTATGGCAAACAGCTCAACGAGATGATGAAAAAATGTCGCGAACAGCTTATGCCTCTACGCGATTCTATATCTGAGCAGGAGCGCTATCTATGCGATGCAAAGATTCGTATGGAGCAAGAATTGCCACACTACTCAGATGCCAACTTCACTATGCGTCTTTCATATGGTCAGGTAGGCGGTTATCTTCTCGGAGGCAATCCTTCAGGCTATTACACAGATGCTTCATCGCTTGTTCGCAAGATGGAATCGGGTGAGAAGGGCAAGATTGATTATCAGGCAGAGCCTATCATGAAGCAGCTTCTCTCTTCTAACGACTTTGGCAAGTACACCGACAAGGGCACTGGCAAGTTGCATCTCTGCTTCCTAACAAGCAACGATATTACTGGTGGTAACTCTGGATCTCCTATGTTCGACGGAAATGGCAACCTTATAGGTCTTGCCTTTGATGGTAACTGGGACTCGCTATCAGGCGACATCTGGTTTGACAAGCGTCTTGCCCGCACCATAGGTGTGGATATCCGCTACATGCTATACCTTATGGACAAGTGGGGCCATGCCGACCGCCTGCTTAAGGAACTGGGCGTTAAGTAACGCATAACACACATTTAATATTCTGTTCGTATAATGGGCGTATAGTTTCTTAAGAAATTAGCGTCTATTATACGAACACTTAAGAATTAACGTCAACGAAATGAAGAAGCTATTATTCTTTTTATCCGTCTTAATCATCACCCCAATCCTCGCCTCAGCGCAGAACACCAGCGACCACAACTTTAGTGTTGCCAAGAATCTCGACGTGTTCAACGCCATATACCGTAATCTCGACCTTATGTATGTGGACACGCTCGATGCCGACAAAGCTGTGGGCACTGCCATTCGTGCAATGCTCGGTTCGTTAGACCCTTATACCGAGTATTATCCTGAAGACAAGGTTGGTGAATATAAGCAGATGATGACGGGCAAGTATGCCGGCATTGGTTCTGTTATCAGCTATAGTTTTACCCGAAAGCGCGTCGTTATCAACGAGCCTTATGAGGGTATGCCGGCTGCAGAAGCTGGACTAAAAAAGGGCGACATCATACTTAGTATTGACGGCGAGTCGATGGAAGACAAGACCACCGCATATGTAAGCGACCACCTGCGTGGCGATGCCGGAACTACTATGGTATTGAAGATACAACGCCCTTCTACTGGCAAGAAACTCACTTTCAAGGTTCAGCGACGTGCCATACAAATGCCATACATACCCTATTACGGTATGCAACCCAACAATATAGGCTACATAGGATATAACCAATATGTTGAAGGCAGCGCCAAGGATGTGCGCCGTGCTTTTATCGACCTGCGTAATAAAGGTATGAAGGGACTGGTGCTCGACCTACGCAACAACGGCGGTGGTTCTGTACAAGAGGCCATTCAGATTCTGAACATGTTCATACCTAAGGGAAAGCAACTGCTTGAGATGCGTGGCAAGGTTAAGGAGTCGCGTCAGGTGTTCAACACTACCGTCGAACCTATCGACACCGTTATGCCTATCGTAGTACTTGTAAACGATGGAACGGCAAGCGCCAGCGAAATAACAAGTGGTGCATTGCAAGACCTCGACCGTGCCGTGATACTTGGAACACGTACCTATGGCAAAGGATTGGTACAGGTGCCTAATGTACCTCTGCCTTACAACGGCAAGCTTAAACTTACAACGGCCAAATACTATATTCCATCAGGACGCTGCATCCAAGCTCGCTCTTACAAGCATACCGACAACGGATATGTAGCCAAAGAGGTTGCCGACTCGCTTACACACGAATTCCGTACTGCAGCAGGTCGCATAGTGCGCGATGGAGGTGGTATAAAGCCTGATATGGAGGTGCAACCCGACTCGTTGCCTAACATTGCCTTCTATCTCTCAAGAGTAGACACTACCGACATTCTCTTGAACTACGAGATAGACTTTATTGCCAAGCATCCTACTATTGCCAAGCCTTCAGAGTTTGAACTGTCCGACCAGGACTACGAACAATTCAAGGATCTGGTTATAAAGAGTGGATTCACATACGACCAAGTTAGCGAGAAGTATCTCAAGGATCTTGAGAAGCTTGCACGTTTTGAGGGATATTACGAAGATGCCAAGGATGAGTTTGAGGCATTATCAAAGAAGCTGAAGCACAACATAGCCAAAGATCTCGACTATCCATACAACAAGCAGAAGATTAAGGAAATGATTGCTGCCGACATCCTTTCTGCCTACTACTTCGAGCGTGGATCGATAGAAAACGCTCTACGTACAGACAAACAGATGGCTGAGGCTGTAAAACTTCTTAAGAACGAAGCCGAATACCGCAAGCTGCTTGAGCCTAACAAGGAAGATACTAAGACTTCAAAGGCAGAAGATAAGCAAGGCAAAGCAGACAAGAAGCAGGGCAAAAACAAGAAGAAGTAAAGCTTTCATCAATAATAAAACTAATTATATGAAGTTCTTAGACAAAAACCTTTCACTCTTGATAGTCGTCATAGTAGCAATGCTTATGCTGCTGCCGTTCCTCGGTCTGAGCGACTTCAACACCAAAGGCGAGCCGCGTGAAGCTGTAGTGGCATTGTCAATGCTTAAGGACGGCAATTGGATTTTGCCCGTAAACAACGGCATGGATATTCCATATAAGCCACCATTCTTCCACTACTGCATAGCCGTGCTGTCACTATTGACAGGAGGAGTGAACGAGTATACATCGCGTCTGCCATCGGCATTATCGCTAATAGCAATGACTATATGCTGCTTCTGCTTCTACCGCAAACGTATGTCTACCAACGTAGCCGTAGTGTCGGCATTGCTGTTGCTAACATCGTTTGAGGTACATCGTGCCGGAACAAACTGCCGTGTGGATATGATGCTTACTGCATTCACCGTAGGTGCATTGCTGCTGCTATATCGATGGTGGGAACGTGGAAGCCACGGAGTGCCCGTATTGGCTGTGCTATGCATGAGTTGTGCAACCTTGACAAAGGGACCTGTAGGTTTTGTTCTGCCTTGTTTTGTTATGGGCGTGTTTATGTTGCTGCGTGGCGAGCACTTCTGGAAGACCTTCTTCAAGTTTGTAGGCTTCGGTTTGTTGTCGTGTATATTGCCCATTATGTGGTATGTTGCGGCATGGATAGAAGGCGGACAACACTTTCTCGACCTTGTATACGAGGAGAACATAGGCCGTATGACAGGCTCAATGAGCTACGAGTCGCACGAGCACTCATTCCCATACAACTTCTTCACGCTGTCTACTGGTTGGTTGCCTTGGACTTTATTGCTGTTATTCTCGCTATTTGCCAAACCTTGGAAGGCACTTAAGTGGAGAAAGACGGGAGAGAAGCTGCGCATCCGCATTATGCAGATACCACCCGTTAAGCTATTCACATGGCTATCGTTCCTACTCGTGTTGTTCTTCTACTGCTTGCCGTCAAGCAAGCGTAGCGTATATCTGTTGCCGTGCTATCCATTTATGGCTGTGCTCATTGCCCAGTACATAGAATGGCTGTGGAACTCTAACCGACGCGGAGTGCTACGTACATATATATGCGTAATAGCCTCGATTGGCATTATCATTACATTGGTTTATGGTGCAGTACGCTTCGGACTTGTGCCCGATACTATTTTCCACGGCAAGCATGCAGCCCAGAATTTAGCCATGTTGCACGCTTTGCGCGACACCCAGTTAGGCTTTTTGCCATTCATATTGATGCTATTGCCTCTTATAACAGCAGTCGACAGCATATACTTGGCATTCGGCAAGCGCAACCGCGACAAGAAGCATGTCATGGTCTATTGTCTGTTTATGCCACTTGTTGTGCTGATGATGGCACTCGACGGAATATATCAGCCCACGGTACTCAACACCAAGTCGTTGCGTCCAATGGCCGAATACATACAGCAAACATTCCCAAATGAGCCGTTATACCAATTTGTTAACGACCCGATGATGCACTTCTTCGGTGCCGACTTCTATCTTGGTGACAAGCTCGACCAGTTTGAGAAGCCAGTAAGAACAATGGTAAACAACAAGGTTGTTGTAGAGAAGAAAACCCCAACGAAGGGAGTACTCGTTGTTTCGGAAGACGACTTCAAGGTGCTTGCCGAACGTCATCCCGAATACAACTTTGTACATGTATCCACATCAAAGGGGCGTATCTCAGAACTGAAAGAAAATATTAGCTTCTATCGCTTTAGCGTAAAATAGCTAAAGAAACATAAGGGTGTGTCGCTACACACCCTTTTTACTTAACCTAAAAAAATAATTAAAAGTCTTGGCACAGTGCCCAAAATAACCTATCTTTGCAACTTAATAATATATAATATAATGTGTATAAGCGTTCTATATCATCATTTGCAGCCCCATACGGATAACTCAAAAAAACATACAGAACGTGCAACAAACCAAGAATAAAACAAGCGCATTAAATGTCAAAACTCAATCTTTTAATATTCGCAGCAGCTTGCTCGCTGCTTACATCGTGCTTTAAGGACGAACCCCTTAACGCCGAATGCGACATCGAAATGGCATATCTGCACGCCGACAACCCACTTGAAATGTTTGTCAAGCCTGCAGACAGCATTGCCACAACCAATGAAGCTGCACGCACCGTGATATTCTCTGTGCGCAAAGGCACCGACCTTACTGCCCTTGCACCACAATTCCACATCACAGAAGGAGCAACCATATCGCCTGACAACGGCTCTATACACGACTTCTCGCAAGGTGGCGTAAGCTATACTGTTACATCTGAGGACGGCTCTTGGCAAAAGACATACAACGTGCGATTCGACGAAAAGACATCAGCAGCTACATATTTCAGCTTCGAAAACTTCTTCCTCGAGTCGGGCAAGAAGCGCTACTATATCTGGACCGATAAGACCGAAGACGGAACAAACATGCTCAACTGGGCTTCGGGCAACGGAGGTTTTGCCATAGTGGGCGGAAAAGCCACTCCCGAAGAATATCCTACAGCACCATTCGACAACGGCTACGAGGGCAAGGCTGTTAAGCTTACAACACGCTCTACAGGCGAAGCTGGCAAGATATTCAAGATGCCTATAGCTGCCGGAAACCTATTTACTGGCTCATTCAACACGAATGTCGCTACCAGGCGTCCTCTCGAAGCCACCCACTTTGGCGATGGTCCCTACTGTGTTGTAAGCAAGAAACCTCTTGTCTTAACTGGCTATTACCAGTACACACCTGGCAATACCATAACAAATAAGGCAGGCGAGGTGGTGCCTGGCATCGACCAAGGCGACATATATGCCGTGCTCTTCCGCAACACTAAAGCAGATGGCACACCATTCTATCTCGATGGATCGAACGTAAAGACAAGCGACCAGATTGTGGCTTTAGCCCTTGTCGGACCTTTTGACAAGACTGAAGGCGGTTGGCAAAAGTTTAGCGAGAACTTTAAATACATTGACAACTTCGACCCTCAGGTGCTTGCCAACGGAGGATATAGCATGGCTGTAGTGTTCACATCAAGCACAGGAGGTGCCGAATTTGTGGGTGCTGTAGGCAGCGAACTGCTTATAGACGAGGTGAAAGTGATAATGGAATAGTAAACAATTATACTGCAACAAAGAAATGAAAAGATACATCCTTTCAGCCCTTATACTCGCGCTGTGCGCAGTACAGAGCTTCGGCATCGATATATTCGGCAACCTGAACTATCAAGTTCGTCTTGGTTACAACATAGGCGGTACTGCTCCGGTAGGCATGCCTGCCGAAATACGCTCGTTGGACAAGTTCAAACTTAAGAACAACTGTCTTCTGGGGCTTGACGCTTACAAACCCCTTACCGAACAATGGGGCATAATAGCCGGATTCCATTACGAGAACAAGGGAATGGAGACCGATGCCAAGGTTAAGAACTATCACATGGAGATGCGCTACGGCGACCAGGTAATAGAGGGTATGTTTACTGGCAACGTGGTGACAAAGGTGGAACAGTGGATGGTAACCATGCCCATCCAGGCTGCCTACAACGTTTCGGACAAGTTGCGCCTTAAGGCAGGTCCCTACTTCTCATATGTTATGTCCAACGACTTCTCCGGATATGCCTACGATGGATATCTGCGCGAGGGCGACCCAACTGGACAAAAGGTGGAATTAGGTCATGATGAGGGCGAACGTGGCGACTATGACTTTACCGACAATCTACGCCATTGGCAGTTTGGTGTTGATGTTGGTGCCGACTGGTATTTTTCGCATCGCCTGGGTATGTATGCCGATCTATCTTGGGGACTAAGTGCTATCTTCCAGAAAGACTTTAAGACTATCTCGCAGAAGCTTTATCCTATCTATGGAAGCGTGGGATTAATATACAAACTCAAGTAAGCAACCCAATACAAGCTCCCCATATACATTATATTATATAACTGAACTTTCGCAAGTTCAGAGAATTCAGTAGTTAAAGGAGTTAAGAAGTTAAGCCAAATGCTTATAATGCTATATCAAGCAAAAAAACTAATGGCTTAACTCCTTAGCGACCGTAGGGCGCGACAACTCCTTAACTTCTTAACTACTTTCGCTTGCGAAACTTAAATTATATAAGCAAACTTATAACATTTTTAAAACACTACAGTTATGAAGAGATTTTTACTTTCAGCAATTGCATTGGTTGTAGCATTTGCAGCCAACGCAGCAACAGCAGTAGAGACAACAACATTCCAGGGAAAGATAGCAGTAGGCGCTGAAACAATACCTGAAATAGGCGACGATTCAGACGCTGCCACCGTGGTATTCAGCAAGATGGACGACAGCACATACCAGTTTGTGCTTCAACAGTTCTCTTTTAGCGGCATTGTTATTGGCGATGTAACAATAACCAAAGGTCTAAATGCCGAGGAAAAAGACGGTACAATAGTACTGACAACAGACAATGTAGAGGCTCCTGTTACCAATAGTGACATGGCTACCATGCTCGGTGGTAAGGTACTCATCACTATGAAAGCCACAATCAAGGAAGGCAAGATGGTTGCCGAACTCAGCAATATTCATGTTAACTTGGGAGGAACAGAAATGGACGTTACTGCCAAGTTCGAGTCGTCATCATCTACAACTGGCATCAACTCGGTATCTACTGCCTCTGCCCAGACTTCACGCATCTACGACCTCTCAGGCCGTGAGTTGCCAGCTATGCAGAAAGGCTTGAACATCGTGAAAATGGCTAACGGCGAGACAGTAAAGATAATCAAGTAAGCCAAGAACATTTGACTTATCATGAATGTAAAGATAGAACCTTCGTGGCACCAGCGTCTGCAAGCCGAGTTTGAGCAACCTTACTTTGCCCAGCTTGTAGACTTTGTGCGCCACGAATATTCCACACAGACGTGTTATCCGCCTGCCAAGCTCATCTTCAATGCCTTCAATCTGTGTCCATTCACCGATGTCAAGGTGGTGATAATAGGTCAGGACCCTTACCATGAACCGAGTCAGGCAATGGGATTAAGTTTTTCCGTTGCCGATGGTGTGGCTCTGCCGCCGTCGCTACAGAACATCTTCAAGGAGATACAGCAAGATTTAGGCACGCCTATACCAGCTTCAGGCGACCTTTCGCGCTGGGCTCGTCAAGGAGTATTATTGCTCAACGCCACCCTTACAGTACGTGCCCACCAGGCTGCATCGCACCAGCGACACGGTTGGGAGCTGTTTACCGATGCCGCCATACGTGCCTTGTCGGCCGAACGCGACCATATTGTGTTTATACTTTGGGGAGGATACGCACGCAGCAAAGCAGCATTGATAGACCGTACAAAGCACCTTATACTCGAGTCGGTTCATCCCTCACCGCTGTCTGCCAATCGTGGTGGATGGTTTGGCAACCACCATTTCTCGCGCTGCAACCAATGGCTTGCAGAACATGGAGAAAAGCCTATAGAGTGGTAGAAGGCCTAAGGCGAGCACCCCTAATGCGATAAAGAGAAAGAACAATAAAAAGAAACAAAGACAATGATAATAGATGTAAACAACATTCTTGTGTCGTCCGACATCTTCACAGAACAATTCTGCTGCGACCTCGACAAGTGTAAAGGCATTTGCTGTGTTGAGGGCGATGCCGGTGCACCCGTAACTCTCGACGAGATTGGCGGCATTGAGGATGCGTTGGACACCGTTTGGGGCGACATGTCAGCACAAGCCCAGTCGGTTGTCGACCGCCAAGGCGTGGCCTACACAGACCGCGACGGCGACCTTGTAACAAGCATTGTTGGCGGCAAGGACTGCGTATTCACATGCTACGAGAACGGATGCTGCCTTTGTGCTCTTGAACGTGCCTATCGCCAGGGCAAGACCTCATTTGTCAAGCCTATTTCGTGCGCGCTCTATCCTATACGCGAGAAGAAGTTTAAGGACGGAACTACAGCCCTGAACTATAATCAATGGGATGTGTGCCGCGACGCGGTGACAAAGGGCAAGGAGTTGGGATTGCCCGTATACCGATTCCTTGAAGGTCCGCTTGTTAGACGATTCGGCCAGGAGTGGTACAATGAATTATGTACCGTGGTCGACGAGCTTCGCAAAGAAGGAATTATATAATGCGCAAAGAGAAATTATATAAGCATGAAAAAACGAAGCCAGCCTCATCCGCAGATGAAGCTGGCTTCGTTTTTATATTATATTATCTTACTTGTACTTTTCTTCAGTACCGTTTTCGAGTACCATATAATTGGTACTGCAGTACCATATAACTGGTACTGGAGTTTCATATAACTGGTACTACAGTTTATATTAACTGGTACTGCAGTTTATATTGACTGGTACTGGATTTGATACTGACCAACTCTAAAACTTCAATTAAATGGCATTAAACAGGCGGATATTATAATCCGAATATGCTTATATCCTATGTTCTTCAGTACAACAACCAATGTTCTTCGGTACAATATTCCCTCAAGAGAGATTCAATTAGATTGAGGGTGTCAAAAGTTGTCTCAAGTGGTACGCCCCGAAGGGGCAGAAGCTCCTAGCCCAGGGCAGCGCCCTGGGTGTAATACATCCAGCAAAGCGCCCTGTAAGGGCAAAAGCGTTTATAATGAACGCTTTTGCCCTTACAGGGCGTATTATTATAATATCCGTTTACCCAGGGCGCTGCCCTGGGCTAGGCGCAATTTGGGCTTTCAGCCTGCATTGTTTGAGTTTTGCCACACCCTCAAACCAATATTAGTTGCGCTTGAGCGTAAACTCTACCGGCTGACCATGCTGGCAAATAACCGTCAGTACGGTCTCGTTCTGACCAGTCTTAACCGAAACCTTAGCGTTAGGAGTTGCGATGTTCCAATTGCCCTTCAACACCAACTTCTTCTCAATCGGGCGGCTTGGTTCCTTTGTTGTGTATGTCTTCTCGGATATATTGAGGTTAGGGTCGCATACACTCATCAGCACATTCGCGCCCACCTTCTTCTGCATAACCATTGTCTCGGCAGGAATATAGCTAAGGAGCTCGTCGTTCTGCGGATTGTATTTGTCGAAGGCTGCGTATGCTGTGATACCTGTCTGAACATCGGCAACAACATGAGCCGTATTGTCCTTGTGCAGAACCTGATATGGAGCCTTGCGACGTGCGGCAGCCACCTCCTCCTTGGTAGGCTGAATGAGTACCAGATACTCGTATGAAGCGTCCTTAGGAGCAAAACCGTGGTTGATGTAAGCCGAGGCAAACGAGCCGCGAGTCTGTACACGTGTCTTCTCGTGGCGCGATTCCTGGTTGGCTATTTGCACCTGAACATTCTCGCCCTTAAAGAAGTAATAGTTGTTGTAACCATCCTGAATGAAGTGGGCCTTATTATCATTAAGGTCCTTTTGGAAAGGTTCGTCCTTAATTTTGCCGTCGACATAGATGTCGCTCTTACCCTTGCTGAATGTGCTCTGGAAGAGTGTAGTCTCTGTTGGATAAGAACTGTTGCTGTTGTTGATTCCGGTTCCGAGGCAAACCATGCGGTTGTCGAAGCAGAATACAGACTTGCGTGCAACAAAGTCAGGCGTGAAGTTCTTGAGCTCGCGCTCCATAAGCTTCATGGCAAACATGCCGTTCCTTCCCTCCAGCGAACTTGATCCAGAGAAGTTTTCCTTGCTATGAGCCATCGTTGAACCCGGTAGCGGACTGTCGAGCAGCTCATATGGCAGGTGAATTGTTGTAGTTCCGGGCAGACGGTTCCAGTCCCAACCATTCTCGTCAAAACCACTTGCCTCGCGCGAGGGATAGCCCATAATCTGTACCGATCCGTAGCTCTGGTAGCGACCATATCTGTTGTCCTTCTTGTATATCTCGGCACCCCAAACATCTGTGGTGTAACCCTTGAGCGTAACCATCCAATCGCTGCGGCGGAAGATGCCAGTCGAACCATAGTTGTATACAAAGAATCCCTGTGGAGCCATAGCGGGCTTTATGCCCTTGCTCTTGAAGAATCGGGCCTCCTGAGTTTCTTCCTTGCATAAGCGCAGATAGTCGGCAGCCAAATGATGGTCGAAATCGTTGCCCTCGCCAGAGAGGTCGCCTGCCAAGGCAAGATATGCAAACGAGGCTACGTCCTCGTCGCTCATTGACGATCCAAACGGATGGCGTCCGCTTATACCTACACCCCACTCGTACTTGTTGCTGTAGTTGCGCATAGAGAGGAACGCTTCCTTAAGTATCTGTCGAGCCTCAACTGTTGGCACATATCGTGTGTGGTTGGTAAGCGATATATATTGGCCCACCATGGCAAGCACGCCTGTGGTATAGGCAGGATAGAATCCGCCGTGATGGAATGTGGTTCCGTCTACCTTGATGCCGCCTATTGTGCCGGGGCTATATTGCAAAGAACCGCATAACCAACGTGTAAGTCCGGCAAGTGCACGTGCACGTTCGCACTCGTTTGTAAACAATAGAGCCGACACCGTCTTAGCCATTAACAGGGTGTGCCAGCTATCCAACAGCTCGTCGCGACCATACTGATATGGCAGACGTGTCTCTTGTAAAGCCGACCAGAATACAAGTGCCGAGAGTATCTTGTCGCGGTTGGGTGCCTTCCATATAGCATCACGCATGAGCCAGGCAGTTGTATATATCTTGCGCACCTGATAGCCATAATGGTGATTGGTGCCCATACCGCTGCCAAAGGCAAATCCTTGGTCGATGGCATAATCCCATACAAGGAAGTAGTTCTTTGCCGACTGCTCCGAGTGGTTGTAATAGGCATCGTAGGCAAAACCAGCCATCATCTCCTCCAGGTTATTCCACGACATCTCGCCCTTCTTGCGGTTAAGCTCGTCGGGAGCAACAATAGGCGCACCCGTAAAACCTTGGCCAGAAGGGCGTATATTGGCAGCCTCGAATGTACGGTAAGCCTTGTTCACCCACTTTTTAGGAGCATCGTATATGTCGAGAGCCTCGGTTAGGCGTTTCTCCACAGTTGCAAGATCCTTCTTTTCATCAGCAGTTAGAGATGTAGGCAAAGGCAAATCGTACTTGAACTGTTCCCATTGCCACACACGACACCAATGCCATAAGTCGCGGTTAGAAAGCGAATTGTTGGTAGGCATCTGCATATCAGGAGTGGTACGGTCGTTGATTTTCTTTACCGGGAAAGTAAGACGGTCGATAAAGACACGTCCCTTACGGTTAGGTGCCACAATACGATAGCCAGCTATCTTATTGTTCTTATGGTCGCCCTGCATATGCTTAAAGCTTATCCAGCAAGCGCGCCAACCTGCAGACAGCAGATGGAATCCAAACTGATATGACACACTTCCCGAAGGCGAATAGAACTCGAAGCGCAACGAATCGGTCTGTGGTTTCTCGTTGTATATCCAGAGTGTAATGCCATTCTCGTCCTTAAGGTTGAACGGTTTCTCTCTTGCAACATCGATAATGCTGCCTGGTGTGAAGTTCCACTCCAAGCTCTTGGTGCCTTCCTTATAGAAGGATGTAGACAAGGCCAACTCCTTAGCGTTGGCACATTTGAAGTTTTGAGGTATCGCATCCTCGAAACCTACAAACTGTGCAAAGGCAGGAGAGCCGATGAACAGTAAGAGTAACAGTAGTTGAATAATCTTTTTTGTCATAGTAGTATGTTTTTAAATAATAGTAGTATGTTTCTTAGATAAGGAGTCAATCTACTGCTCCCACTTTCTTGTCAACAAAATATCGCGGACGGCGCTTAACCTCTGTGTATATCTTGCCAATGTACACACCAGTTATGCCAACACCGGTTGTTATCACACCACCAATAAACCACATCGACACCATAAGCGATGTCCATCCCTCGATGGTCTTGCCCATGAAGTGCTCGTATAGTCCGTAGATGATGGTAAGCAACGAGATGAGAGTCATAGTCAATCCGGCAAAGGTTATGAACTTAAGAGGTGCTGTAGAGAACGATGTAATGCCGTCGATAGAGAACGAGAGCATCTTTGTAAGCGGATATTTAGATTCGCCAGCCGTTCGTGCCGTACGGTTGTAATAGACATAACCCTCGTTAAAACCAAGTTGGCGCACCATGCCGCGCAAGAACATATTGCGTTCGGGATATTCCATCAAGGCTTGCACGGCACGTGAACTCATAAGACGGAAGTCGGCATGATTGTATATTATCTCTGGGTCGGCTGTCTGCATAAGCCTATAGAATGCCTGTGCCGATGCACGTTTAAACCATGTGTCGGTCTTGCGTTCCTTGCGCACACCATATACAATATCCTTGCCTTCCTTCCATTGCTTAACCATATCTATTATGGCATTCTCGTCGTCTTGCAGGTCGGCATCAATAGAAATCATCGCTCCACATGTTCCAAGGCTTTCCTGCATACCGGCCCAAAGGGCACCTTGATGGCCTTCGTTGTGGGCAAGCTTAATGCCCACAACATTGTTATGTACATTGGCAAACTGCTCTATAAGCTGCCATGTATTGTCGCGGCTACCATCGTTCACAAGAACAATCTTGCCATCAACGCCGGTAATCTCTTTCAATCGTACCAGCATTTCCTGCAACTTGCCCATCGACCAAGGCAGTACTTCTTCCTCGTTATAGCAAGGAATTATGATGTTTACGGTCTTACTCGTCTGCATAATTTGTATAATTGGGATGTTATGTAAATGAATGTCTGTTTGCTATATTAGTTTGGAGCTATGATATGTATGTCTCTCTGCGGGAACGGAATCTCGATGTGGTGCTCGTTGAGCGTATTGTATATGGCCTCCTTCACCTCGCCTGTCTTGCCAAACTTCTCCTCAACAAGCACCCAATAGGTAACAAAGAGGTTTACAGAGTTGTCGCCAAACTCGTCGAATACCACGCTGATAGGCTTATTTATGTCTATTATGTCACGTCCGTCGGCAGTTTGCGCCGCTCTCGACTTAACCGCAGCAATAAGCATCTGTCTAACCTCCTCGACATTAGAACCGTAGGCTATGCCCACCGGAACCTTAACCATCTCGTACGAATGGTTCTTTGTTATGTTCTTGAAGTTCTTGCTAAAGAGCGAACTGTTAAGGAAGGCTATCACACAACCATCGGCTGTAAGCAACTGCGTGCTCTGATAGGTTATGCTGTCTACCTTGCCTCGTATGCCGTCGCACTCGATAAAGTCGCCCACACGCACACGTCCTGTCATAAGCGATATGCCATAGAAGAAGTTCTCGAGCAAGTCCTTCATGGCAAAACCAACACCCGTAGCCAAGCCTGCAGATATAACAGACACCGCTGTAGAAGGTATCTTGAGCATCTTTACAGATATGATGGCATACAGTCCCCAACAGCATATGGCTATGACATTATTGGCAAGTGTGAAGTTGGGCTTGCCGTTGACCACGATTCTCGACTTGTGATACTTGTGGTAAAGAGCCTTTATCAAGTAGTTGAGATAGCGGAATATGAAGAACTGCGAGCACACCATAACGAGCTTGTCGATTGACAGCTGAACCACACCAGTGACGTTAAGGAAGTTGAACTGAAATATCTTCCACACGGTCTCGGTAAGGTCGAACACGTTGGCAGCCCACCATATAGAGAGCAATACCGAGAACACGCTAAGCACCGGAACAATAGCCATATACACCATATCATAGAACCATGTTACGTTGATGTGCTTCTCGTGACTCACGGTTATTATGCTAAGCAGCGAGCCGCGCTTTGCTTTCTTGGCGTCTTCTTCCGAATGAATCTTATGCGACAGATAACTCTTCTCGTATCGTCTTAGGAAGTCGTACACACAGGTTATGGTCTGTATGCAGCTAAGTTGGAACATCCACCATATCAGCAACTGAACCGACAACAGCACGTAGCCGTATAGAGCCGACACAGTAGAGAACGTCATAATGACGAGCGATATCCATGTATAAAAGATGTCATGGCGTGGTATGTTGGTGTTGTGGCGTGTTATTACATTCCACTGCCATAAGGTAAACAGCAGCAATATTGGCGGGAATATCAGCGTGACAAGATTGTTAGGTATGAAGATTATACGGAACGTTATCACGATGAATGATATGAGCATGATAGGAGTATAAATGCGGAATCCGCTCTTTATCTGGTCGCCCGACAAGCGCACAAGCAATGAAAAGAAGATGGCACACAACAACCAAGCATACTCGATGAGCAACTTTGACGCCATGAGGAAGAAGTTGTGGTACATAAACGAGCGTGCCACCATTATAGACACAGCAAAGATGAACATTGCTACGAATAGAATGAGGCACACCTTCTTCTTCATGAAGCTATCGGTGCGGAAACGCTTGGGCACAAGCCAACGTACAAGAACATTACTAAGCAAGGCAGCCACAATAATATAGAAAAGTACAAATACAGACAAACCCATAACAATAGGGCCACGCCACTGCGAATAAACATTGCGCTCGGTGCCATCGGCAGTCTTTACCTTCTCGGTGTTGTACTTCTCGCTTACGTCTGCCTTGGCGTTGTGGTAAGATAATGGCATAGACGATATTACCTCCAGATAGTTCTGGTCGCCGTTAACAAAGATGTTGTGCTGTATATCATTGTAGCGATGAAGGGCATAGTCGTTTACCTTCTTAAGTTTCTGCGACATACGCTTATAGTGCTCGCTGTCCTTGACAACCGACTCACGCATATTGATAAGGTTGCGGCTTAAGGCAGATACATACGCAAGACAAGCCTTGCGGTCGACCTGTCCTGCTTCGTCGAGCATGAAAGGCAATCGCAAAGGTTTGCCATCCTTGGTTTTTACAAATTGGGGATTCTTACCCTTCTGCCCGGCATTATTGCCTTGCGGCATACGGTTGAGCGATGGCGGAATGTTGCTAAGTGTCTCCGTAAGATACTGATAGCGTTGTATCTCGGCATCAAGACGCACAAGGATACGGTCGTAAGGCACACGACGCTTGTTGAACTCGCGGTACATCTCTGTTGCCTCATGGCACGCATAAGTCATATCAAACGTAAAGTCTTGCTTCTGAGAATATAGCATAAGAGCTATCTGGTCGCTTCGCTGCATAAGCGATATCATCTCCTTATGCTGAATCTGGTTGTATGCCGAATAGCGTGCAAGGTTCTGTCGCTGCTCGCTGAACGATGTCTCAAGCTCGGCACGCAATACAGAAAGTGTTGATTTAAGATTCTTCTCTTTCAGTACAGCGCCAGCATGTAGGCAGACACATAATGTGAAGAGTAGACACACAAGGCGCCTCAATAGTTTCGTACTCATATAATTATATCTTTTTTGTAATAAGTGGTATGTTCTTGATTTATTATTGTTGCTTAGTGGATTATGCTATACGATTAACTTGCAAATGTATAGTTTTTTTTCGGAAAGAAAGGACTTATTCGCCATATTTTTCGACCATTGTCATAGCTGCAATCGAAAAATACGGCATATTAAAGGTATTACATTACGCATGCTAAGTTAAGTGTTTGGAGCTTTTATTTTCATAAAAAATAGGAAAAACTTTATTTTTATGGCTTTTTGCTGTTGCTTTTCGTCTTTTTTTGCGTTTAATATTTATAAAAGCACTACCTTTGCATCAGTGTATAATATATAATGTGTGTGTCTTTACTTACTACAAGGGACAGCATGTTTTTACAATCAAAACCTACATTTCATGAAACTAAGAAAACTTTTAGTGGCAGTCCTCGCAGTATTTGCAGGACTTGCTCAGGCACAACAGATGCCACCAATTCCTGCCGATCCGGACGTGCGAGTTGGTAAGCTTGACAATGGTTTGACCTACTACATCCGCCATAACACATGGCCGGAGAACCGTGCCGACTTCTACATAGCGCAGAAGGTGGGTGCAATACAGGAGGAAGAATCACAGCGTGGCTTGGCTCACTTCCTTGAGCATATGTGCTTTAATGGCACCAAGCACTTCCCTGGCAATGGTGTTATTCGCTTCTGCGAGAGCATTGGTGTGCAGTTTGGAGGCGACCTTAACGCCTATACATCTATCGACCAGACTGTATACAATATCTCTAACGTGCCTACAACACGCCAGTCGGCTCTCGACTCTTGCTTGCTCATCCTAAGCGACTGGGCTGGCAACCTGACACTTGACCCTAAGGAGATTGACGAGGAACGTGGTGTTATCCACGAGGAATGGCGTCTGCGTACAAGCGCATCAAGCCGTATGTTTGAGCGTAATCTGCCTAAACTCTATCCTGGATCTAAGTATGGTGTGCGCTACCCTATCGGTCTGATGTCTGTTATAGACAACTTCAAGTATAAGGAGTTGTCCGACTACTACCACAAGTGGTATCACCCGAAGAACCAGGCCATCGTTGTTGTGGGCGACGTTGATGTAGACCATACAGAAGCCGAGATAAAGAAACTCTTCAGCGGATTCAAGAGCCCTGAGAATGCAACTCCAGTTGTAGACGAGCAGGTGCCAGACAATGCCGAGCCTATTATCGTTATCGACAAGGACAAAGAGCAGCAGACCAGCGGTGTAGAGCTTATCATCAAGCACGAAACTTATCCCGACTCACTCAAGGGCGATGTTAACTACCTTATATATCAGTATGCCAACAGTGCCGCTATGACTATGCTCAACGAGCGTTTGCAAGAGAAGGCACTCGATGCCAGTTGCCCATTCGTATCGGCTAACGCAAGCGACGGACAGTATATCTTTGCCAAGACAAAGGATGCATTCGACCTATCGGCCGATCCTAAGGACTTGAGCAAGACTGTAGAGAGCCTTAAGGCTGCCTACATCGAGGCTTTGCGTGCTGCCAAGTTCGGCTTCACTGCTACAGAGTATGCACGTTTCAAGGACAACTATCTGAGTGTGCTCGACAAGCAATACAGCAACAAGGACAAGCGTCCTAACGGTGCTCTATACCGCGACCTCGTAGACAACTTCCTCGAGAATGAGCCAATGCCTTCTATCGAGTTCACATATCCTGTCATGAAGCAGATTGTGCCGATGATTCCTGTTGAGGCTATCAACCAGATGATGAAGGAGCTTGTACCCGAGAACGACAGCAACATCGTTATCGTAAACTTCAACAACGAGGCAGAGGGCAATGTTTATCCTACAGAAGCTCAGTTCCTTGAGGCTCTTAAGGCAGCACGTGCCGAGAACATCACCGCATATGTGGACAACGTTAAGAACGAGCCTATTATGACCACAATGCCTAAGGCTGGCTCTATTAAGAAGGAAGTGAAGAACGATAAGCTCGGCTATACACAGCTCACACTGTCTAATGGTGCTACTGTTATACTCAAGCACACCGATTTCAAGAAAGACCAGGTAGCGCTTGCTGGTCGTGGTATCGGTGGCAACTCGCTATATGGCAAGGCCGACTTTGCCAACCTGCAGATGTTTGACGATGTGATTGATGCAAGTGGCTTGGGCAATTTCTCTGCTACAGAACTTCAGAAGGCTCTTGCAGGAAAGATTGCCAACGCACGTATGTCACTCAGCCATCTATCTACAAACATTGCCGGTAGCTCTACACCGAAGGACCTTGAGACAATGTTGCAGCTTGTATACCTCTACTTCACCAACATCAACAAGGACCAGAAGTCGATGGATAATCTTATGAGCCAATACGAGGTACAGCTCAAAAACCGCGAGCTTAATCCTGACATCGCATTCAGCGACTCGCTCACAGCTACCATATACAACCACAACCCACGTGTGGCTCCTATGACCGTAGATCGCCTTAAGGACGTAAACTACGACCGTATTCTCCAGATTGCAAAGGAGCGTACAGCAAATGCCAAGGCTTGGACATTCGAGATTGTGGGCAACTTCGACGAGGCTACAATACGTCCACTTATCTGCCAGTATCTTGCTGCTCTGCCAGCAAAGGGCAAGATTGTTAAGGGCAAGCGCGAACTTATTCCTGCAAAGGGCGAGATTAGCAACATCTTCAAGCGCAAGCAGGAGACTCCTAAGTCGACAGCTTATATGACATGGCATAACGAGACAATGCCTTACACACTGAAGAATGCCATCTGCGCCGACATAGCTGGTCAGGTGCTCTCTATGGAATATCTTGACAAGATTCGCGAGAAGGAAAGCGCAGCCTACTCGGTTGGCGCTCAGGGTGCAGCCACATTAGGCGATGACAACTACCATATCTTCCAGCTTATCGCTTACTGTCCGATGAAGCCTGAGAAGAAAGACGTGGCTATAAAGATTATGAATGATGAGATGAAGACTCTTGAGACATCTTGCGACCCAGCCAAGTTCCAGAAGTGCAAGGAGTTTGTACTCAAGCAGAACGGCGACCAGGTTAAGACCAACGGATACTGGCTTAATGTCATTAGCGACAACTATTTCTATGGTTTCGACTCGCACAGCGACTATGTAAAGACCGTTGAGGCTCTTACTCCGCAAGACATCTGCAACTTCGTTAAGGAGTTTAATAAGGCTGGCAACCACGTTACTGTGATGATTTTGCCAGAATAATAGCACAATAGCCTACTGGCTGTAAAAACAATCCGCAAAGCGGTTCCTATACATTATATATATAGTATAGGTTCGGCCTTGCGGATTTTTTGTAGATACATTTTTATGCCAATTGTCATACGTATTGGCACGCATAAACACTAAACAACCTTAAAAATACCTCTATTAATCAATAATTTGCATAATTATAGTCCTAAAAGTAGCCTTATTTGCGGATTTCTGTTTAAATTTGCAGCTAAAAACAATAAGTCAGAGTATAATGAAAAGTAAGTTCGCAGCTTTATTCCTGCTGTTTGCAACAGTATTTGTGCTGGCATCTTGCCTCAGCACCGACGACAACTACACATACACCGATGATAGTGCTATAACAAGCTTCTCTATTTCTTCGGGCAAGCAATACTTGCACGTCAAGTCATCAACTGGTGGCGACAGCATAGTTACAAAAGACATAACACTTAGCAGCTATAAGTTCTATATAAACCAGGTAAAGGGCGAGATATACAACCCAGACTCATTGCCTTGCGGTATCGACGCAACTAAGCTTCTGTGCTCGGTTTCAAGTTCCAACTCAGGTGTTGTGGTAATAAAGAATATTGATAGCGACACTCTGAAATATATAACCACCACCGACTCGGTCGACTTCTCGCAACAACGCGAGATTCAGGTATACAGCAACTCGATGACTGGCATACGCAAGTATAAAGTTACGGTAAATGTTCATAAGGAGTTTGCCGACTCGTTTGCTTGGCACGCTATGCCTGTATGCGAGGCACTGAAGTCGCTCAAGGCTGTACGCGCCATAGCCATTAACGGAAAGATGCTTCTATTCGGTAACGATGGCACATATACACGTCTATTTGTAAGCGAAGGCAACGGTTGGAATGAGTCGAACACATTGTTTGATGCCGACACATACCGCAGCGTCGTAGAAAAGGAAGGTGTTGCATATCTGTGCAACGGCGGCAACATAATGAGTTCTGCCGACGGTAGCTCATGGACAACAGAGGCAACAGCAACCAGCATAACACGCCTTGTGGCAGCAAGCCGATTCCGTATATATGGATATGCAACAGATGGACGCCTAATGGCTTCGGCAGACAATGGCAAGACATGGAGCGTATCTACCATTGACGATGAACTATCACTTCTGCCAACAGACGAGACAGCATACGTATCCATACCTGTCAAGACCAACAGTCTTACTGATCGTGTTCTGCTTATCGGCTCACGCAACAAGAGCCTTTATCCATCCGACACAACCCCACATATATGGGGCAAGATAGACGAAGGAGCCGACAATAGCAACAACCAGCCATGGAACTATTACACCATAGCTGAGGAGAACAAGCATACCGCCCCATTGCTCAACGGTATATCTGCTATCTACTACGACAGCCAATTGTTGATGATGGGATGTAAGAATGACGAAAAGCCCACATCATACAAGTCACTGGACAATGGCATAACATGGAAGGTTGACACTACAACCCTTGTATTGCCAGACAATTTTGCCTTCGGCGAAGTTGCTACAGGTTCGGCTACTGCTTATACCGTAGCTGCTGACAAGCAGAATGTGCTGTGGCTCGTTAACGCCAAGAACGGTATGACATGGCGTGGTCGTATCAACCGTTTGGGATGGAAGGACGAGCAGACAAGCTTCTAACATTTTAAAGACAAAGAACAATAACAATAGGTTTACTAAATGAAGAAAAACCTCTACATGGTGCTCTACGCACTGCTACTATCTCTCTTGTCTGTCCACGCAAACGCGCAGACCGACTACGAGTATCGCATGGAGATAGGTGGTGGAGTGGGCATAATGGCTTACGAGGGCGACTTCAATGGCAGCATTCTACATAACATGCAGCCATCGGCATCTATCATGTTGCGACGCATTATCAACCCTTATATGGGCTTTAGACTCGCTGCATCGTACGGCAAACTTAAAGGCTCATCGAAAGATGTCAAGACTTATCTGCCACAATATCAGGAGACGCAGTACGACTTTTCAAGTTCATTGGTCGACCTGAATGCCACATACGAATACAACTTCTGGCCTTATGGCACCGGTCATGACTATCGCGGAGCCCAACGCTTAACGCCATTCGTCTTTGCCGGAATAGGTGGAACTTACGCATCAACACCAGAAGGCAATGTTTTTACAGCAAATATGCCGCTCGGACTAGGCATTAAATATAAGGTGGCACCTCGACTGAACCTCGGCATTGAATGGGCAATACACTTCTCGCTTAGCGACAAGCTCGACGGCATAGCCGACCCTTACGGCATACAGAGCACCGGTATCTTCAAGAACACCGACTGCTACTCGGTACTGCAACTTACTCTGACATACAGCTTCATGCCAAAATGCAGGACTTGCCACAACGACGACGATTAACAAAACATATCCACTCAATATGCAACTCGATACAAACAATATACCGCAGCACATTGCCATCATTATGGACGGCAACGGACGCTGGGCTGCCGAGCGTGGTAAACCGCGCAGCTTTGGCCATCAGGCTGGTGTCGACACAGTACGACGCATAACATCTGAATGTACACGTCTGGGCGTGAAATATCTCACGCTATACACATTCTCTACAGAAAACTGGAACCGCCCGGCTACAGAAGTGGCAGCACTAATGGGACTTGTTCTCACATCGCTCGAGGACGAGATATTCATGAAGAATAATGTGCGATTCCGCGTAATAGGCGACCTTAACCGTCTGCCTATAGAGGTGCAACAAAAACTGCACGAAACCGAGGAGCATACAGCAGGTAATACTGCTATGACTATGGTTGTTGCTCTGAGCTACTCGTCGCGCTGGGAAATAACCGAAGCCACCAGACAAATAGCCAACGAGGTGAAGGAAGGACGCATAAACCCCAAGGATATCAATGAAGATATGCTTACACAACATATGGCAACATCCTTCATGCCCGATCCCGACCTTCTGATACGCACAGGAGGCGAGGAGCGCATAAGCAACTACCTATTATGGCAGATAGCCTACTCGGAGTTGTATTTCTGCGATACTTTCTGGCCCGACTTCAACGAGGAAGAGCTAAAGAATGCCATTGCCGACTACCAACACCGCCAACGCCGATTCGGCAAAACAGGCGCACAGATAGAAGAAGGCAAGGAGCATAAGGCATAAAGAGGCCATACATATCGGGAAGACACAGACCTAATAGTACACCCCTAAAACATCAAGAAGAAGAAAAAATATAACAATAATATAGACCAATGAACATAACAAAGGTGTTGACAACACTCTGCATCCTTGCATGCAGCATCATAGCTAAGGCGCAGGACAAAATAGTTTATCCGGATATCTCGTATGCCGGCACACCGCGTACCGTGACTATTGCCGGACTTGCCGTGTCGGGAGCCGATGGCTACGAAGACTATATGCTCACAGGTATTTCTGGACTCACTATAGGTGAGGAGATAGAATTGCCGGGCGACCAGATAACAGACGCCGTAAAACATTACTGGAAATACGGACTGTTCTCGGATGTGTCTATCTCGGTTGACTCGCTTGTGCACGACAAAGCATACCTGCATATACATTTGCAGATGCGCCCGCGTGTGTCAACTATCAACTACGTCGGACTGAAGAAGTCGGAACGTACTGATATGGAGGAAAAGCTTGGACTGCTTAAGGGCGCACAGATAACGCCTAACATGATAGACCGTGCCAAGTTGCTTGCTAAGAAGTACTTCGACGACAAAGGCTTCAAGAACGCTGACATACAGATTGTGCAGCGCGATGACGTGGCACAGAAGAACCAGGTGATTCTTGATGTCATAATCGACAAGAAGGAGAAAATGAAGATTAAAACCATCACTATCGAGGGCAATAAAGCTCTAAGCGATGGTAAAATTAAGGGTGGATTCTTACGTAAGGGTGCTTTTGCCAAGACACACGAGGCTGGTAAGTTAGGCTCGTTCCTTAAGGCCAAGAAGTATACACCCGAACGATGGAAAGCCGACAAGCAGAAGCTCATCGACAAGTACAATGAATACGGCTACCGCGATGCTGTTATTCTAGGCGACTCGGTATGGAATGTCGACAGTAAGCACGTTAGCATACTCATCAAGGTAGACGAAGGCAAGAAATACTTCGTACGCAATATACGCTGGGTGGGCAATACCGTATACAACTCCGACTATCTCTCTGCTGTACTAGGCATGAAGAAGGGAGACGTATACAACCAAAAGCATATGAACAAGCGTCTTACCGAAGACGACGACGCTGTAGGCAACAACTACTGGAACAACGGTTACATGTTCTACTCGCTGCATCCTACTGAGGTAAATATCGTGGGCGACTCTATCGACCTTGAGATGCGTATATTTGAGGGTCCCCAGGCTCACGTCAACCATGTACGTATCAACGGAAACGACCGTCTATACGAGAATGTTGTACGTCGCGAGCTTCGTACAAAGCCTGGCGATCTATTCTCTAAAGAGTCACTGCAACGCTCTGTTCGTGAGATTGCATCAATGGGCCACTTCGACCCAGAGAAGATAGTACCAGATCCAAAGCCAGATCCAGAGAATGGTACTGTAGACATAAATTACAACCTCGAGCAGAAGTCAAACGACCAGATTGAATTCTCACTCGGTTGGGGACAGACTGGTGTTATTGGTCGCATCGGATTGAAGCTTAACAACTTCTCTATGCGCAACCTATTCAACAAGAATAAGGAGCATCGTGGCATAATGCCTATCGGCGATGGCGAAGTACTGTCGCTTGGAGCACAAACCAATGGTACATACTATCAGTCGTACAACGCTTCTTACTCAACCAACTGGTTTGGAGGCAAACGACCAATACAGTTCTCTGTAGGTGCCTACTTCTCTAAGCAGACCGACGTGTCGAGCAACTACTATAATAGTGGTTACTTCAACAACTACTATAATTATATGTATGGCTACGGCAACTATGGCAGCTACAACAACTATGAGTCGTACTACGACCCCGATAAGTATGTCAAGTTGTTCGGTCTATCACTTGGCTGGGGCAAACAGTTACGCTGGCCTGACGACTACTTCCAGTTGTCACTCTCGCTGTCGTACACTCGCTATATGCTTAAGAACTGGAGTTACTTCCTCATGACAAACGGTAACTCTAACAACCTTAACCTCAGCATCCAACTATCGCGTACATCTACCGACAACCAACTCTTCCCACGTCGTGGTTCTGAGTTCATGGCATCGGTTACAATTACTCCGCCATGGTCGGCATGGGATGGAAAAGACTATGAGCACCTCGCTACAAACTCTAAGTCGGCTACATATAATAAGGAGCAGCAAGAGAAATATCGTTGGGTAGAGTATCACAAGTGGAAGTTTAAGGGCCGTACCTTCACTGCACTTACAAGCGGACAGAAGTGTCTCGTGCTTATGACACGTCTCGAGTTTGGATTGCTCGGATCTTTCAACAAATGGAAGAAGTCGCCATTTGAAACCTATTATATGGGTGGTGATGGCATGTCTGGCTATTCTACATCATACGCCGAAGAGACCATCGGTCTTAGAGGTTATGAGAATGGATCGCTCACTCCTTACGGCTACGAGGGTTATGCTTACGACCGTATGTCGCTCGAGCTTCGATATCCGTTCCTACTTGGCAACACCACTATCTACGGACTTGGATTTGTTGAGGGTGGTAACGCTTGGACAGATACAAAGAAGTTCAATCCATTCGATATGAAGCGTTCTGCCGGTATCGGTGTGCGCATATTCCTACCAATGGTGGGCCTTATGGGTATCGACTGGGCTTATGGCTTCGACAAGGTATTCGGCACAAGAGGTGGTGCTCAGTTCCACTTCATCTTGGGACAAGAGTTCTAACAGCCAAGAGCTGTTAGAATTAGGAGTTAGGAATTAGGAGTTATCGGCTTGGAGCCGATTAGGAATTGTTCAATTTTGAATTAAGAATTAGGTTATGAAGAAATTAATGCTAATATGCCTCTTTACCATTACGGCACTGACGGCAAGCGCACAAAAGTTTGCACTCCTTGATATGGAGTACATCCTTAAGAACATTCCCGCCTACGAGCGTGCCAATGAGCAGCTCAACCAGGTGTCGAAGAAGTGGCAAGCAGAAGTGGAAGCTCTTAATACCGAAGCTTCTACCATGTACAAGAACTATCAGAACGAGATGGTGTTCCTATCTGCCGAACAAAAGAAGACACGCCAGGAAGCCATCATGAAGAAGGAGAAGGAGGCAAGCGACCTTAAGCGCAAATACTTTGGTCCAGAAGGTGAGCTATTCAAAAAGCGCGAAAGCCTTATGTCGCCTATCCAAGAGGAGATATACACTGCTGTAAAGGAGATATCCGAACTACGTGGCTACTCGCTCGTGCTCGACCGAGCATCTGATACTGGCATAATCTTCGGATCTCCAAAGATAGACATCAGCAACGAGGTATTGCAGAAACTTGGATACGCCAATTAAGAATAAATTAATAACAAAATAACAAACAAGAAAACAATGAAAAAGCTTATTTTAATGCTTATGCTGTGCATGCCATTGGCAACATTCGCACAGAAGTTCGGACACGTCAATGCACAGGAAATCATGCAGTCTATGCCTGAGTTCATCAAGGCACGTGGAGAGGTAGAAGCAGCTGCAAAGCAGTACGACAACGACCTCAAGGCTATGCAGGACGAGTTGCAGCGCAAGGCTCAGGACTACGACAAGAATGCCTCTACAATGAACGAGACAAAGAAGAAGGAGACAGAGGAATCGCTCCAGCAGATGTACCAGAAGATACAGCAGACTGCTCAAGACAACCAGCAGGCTCTTGGCAAGTTGCAGCAGGACAAGATAGGTCCTATCACCAACAAGTTGGTAGAGGCTATCAAGGCTGTAGGCAAGGCAGGTGGCTATGTATACATCATGGACGTAACAAGCGGCATTCCTTACATCAGCGACACACTGAGCAAGGACGTTACAGCAGAGGTTAAGGCCCAGCTCAACAAGCCGGCTGCTGCCAAGAAGTAATGACCAAATCAAGTTTATCGAATAATTTCAATAATAATCAGATAGTTTGCAGAGGGGGATGGAGGCAAAGCGTTGCCAGTCCCCCTTTTTGATTTTTAGTAAAAACATCATTATGAAGAAGCTTTTATTTTCATTCCTTATGCTTGCTATCCCACTAATGGCAAGCGCACAAATACGTATGGGCTACTTCAGCTACAACGCCATACTTACCACCATGACCGACTATGAGCTTGCAAAGCGTAGTGTTGACGATCTGCGTCTTAAGTACGATGCCGAGATGAAACGATCAGAAAAAGAATTTAATGATAAGTACGAGGAGTTTCTTGAGGTTCAACGCGATCTTGTTCCGTCTATCTTGCGCAAGCGTCAAGCCGAGCTTCAGGAGATGATGGAAAAGAATACTGCCTTTAAGAACGATGCCATACGTCTGCTCGAGCAGGCAGAGAACGATGCCTTAGCTCCAGTAAAACGCAAGCTCAACGAAGCTGTGGCTCGCGTTGGTCGTGAGCGTGGCTACATACTTGTGCTTAACACCGACAACGATGCATGCCCATATATCGACCCAGAACTGGGCGAGGATGCTACAGAGGCCATTAAAGAGGCAATAAAGTAGAATGAAGGCAGAAGTTAAGAAGTTAAGCCATATGTCTTTATGTCAAAGATTAAAGTGGTCAAAAGCTAATGGCTTAACTTCTGCCTACTTAACTTCTGCCTACTTAACTCCTCCTCTTAACTCCAAAACTAAATAATAACAACAATGAACTTTCCTAAATCCCCAGGGCCAATAGGAGTATTCGACTCTGGTTACGGCGGACTAACCGTATTGCACGGCATCCGACAGTTACTGCCGCAGTACGATTATATGTACCTTGGCGACAATGCGCGTGCACCTTATGGCTCACGCTCGTTTGAGGTGGTATACCAGTTTACACGACAAGCGGTATTAAAACTGTTTGCCATGGGTTGCCATCTTGTTATACTTGGCTGCAACACAGCCTCGGCAAAGGCTCTACGCACTATTCAGCAACGCGACCTACCACAACTCGACCCTACACGCCGAGTACTTGGCATCATTCGTCCTACTGCTGAGGTTATAGGTTCGTTAACACGTTCGCGCCACGTGGGTGTGCTTGCTACGGAGGGAACAATTAAGAGCCAGTCTTATTCGTTGGAAATTAAGAAACTATTTCCTGACATTGAGGTATCGGGTGTAGCATGTCCGCTGTGGGCAGCTATAGTAGAAGCTGGTGAGGCCGACTCGCCTGGTGCCGACTATTTTGTAAAGAAACGCATCGACCAGCTTATGCGTAAGGATCCAGACATTGACACCGTCATACTTGGCTGTACACATTATCCCTTGCTGATGTCGTCTGTTGTCAAGAACATTCCTGATGGAGTGCGCATAATGGCGCAAGGCACCTATGTAGCAGAGTCTTTACAGAACTATCTGGAGCGACATCCCGAAATGGAGCACAACATTACCAAGGGCGGCACTTGCCGATATCTTACTACGGAGAGCGAGGAGAGATTCAGTGAAACAGCACGCATCTTCCTTCACGAGGACGTAACGGTCAACCATGTAAACCTTACAGAGAACTAATTTTTATCATCCAACAGTGATTTAAATGAATACGTTATCGTAGGCCTACGATAACGTATTCATTTAAACATGCATATTTCTGTCCTTTCACACCCCTTTGTTTCCGTCAATAATCCATCCCTTTTCGCAAATAACCCCTGTTTAATTTCGCCACGTCATTTTTTTGCAGTACCTTTGCACTCGATTTCATTATAAGTATAACTATGTGGAAGAATTTGGCTGCTTGCAACCACACTAAAAAATGCTAAAACTGCAAGGCATAAGCACGGCTTTCCGTACGTCACGCTACATACATCAGCGTGTCGCAAGCAATGATGGAAGGGCGTCTATGCAGCGGTAATTGGTGTTTTTCCACTAATTTTTTAAATTTAAAAATTGGAAAAAATGAATTATCTTTTTTCATCAGAATCAGTTTCAGAAGGCCATCCTGACAAGATAGCCGACCAAATCTCGGACGCTCTTGTAGATCAGTTCCTTGCTTACGATGCCAACGCACATTGTGCCATCGAGTCGTTTGTAACAACAGGCCAAGTAGTGATTATGGGCGAGGTGCGCTCAGGTGTGTACATCGACCTACAGACCATCGCACGCAAGACAATCAACCAGATTGGCTACAACAAGTCGGAGTATCAGTTTGACGGCAATTCATGTGGTGTGCTTACAGCCATCCATGAGCAGAGTGACGACATTAACCGTGGCGTAAGCCGTGCCGAAGAAGAAGAACAAGGCGCTGGCGACCAAGGTATGATGTTTGGTTATGCCACTAACGAGACAGAGAACTACATGCCTGTTACGCTCGACCTCGCACAACACATTATGCAGGTGCTTGCCGACATACGCAAGGAGGGCAAGGAGATGACTTATCTGCGTCCTGACTCTAAGAGCCAGGTTACAGTAGAATATTCGGAGGAGGGTATACCTCAGCGCATCGACACTATCGTAGTATCCACACAGCACGACGAGTTTGACACCGACGACGAGCGCATGCTTGCTAAGATTAAGAACGATGTGATCAACATCCTCATGCCACGTGTAAAGGCCGAGATACATAGCGATAAGGTGCTCGCATTGTTCAACGACGACATCAAATACTTTGTCAATCCTACTGGCAAGTTTGTTATTGGTGGCCCTCACGGCGATACAGGTCTTACTGGCCGTAAGATTATCGTAGACACATACGGTGGCAAGGGTGCTCACGGCGGTGGAGCCTTCTCGGGTAAGGACCCATCTAAGGTTGACCGTTCGGCTGCATATGCTACCCGTCACATTGCCAAGAATATGGTAGCAGCAGGCGTTGCCGATGAGATACTTGTTCAGGTAAGCTATGCCATCGGTGTAGCTGAACCAGTAAACATCTATGTCAATACCTACGGACGCTCTAACGTAAAGATGAGCGACGGCGAGATTGCACAGAAGATAAGCAAGCTGTTCGACCTCCGTCCTAAGGCTATAGAGCGTACACTCAAGTTGCGTCAGCCTATCTACCGTGAGACAGCTGCTTACGGACATATGGGCCGCAAGAACGAGGTGGTTAAGAAGACATTCACATCGCGCTACCACGAAACCAAGGTTATGGAGGTTGAACTCTTTACATGGGAGAAACTCGACCGCGTGGACGACATCAAGAAAGAATTCGGACTGTAATAGAACCAACAATTAATTCAAACAATGAACACTCTCGCTTCTGACTCCATACACACCGAGGAGATTATCCTCAACGAGGACGGACAAGTGATGGGCAAAGCCACCCAAAGGCAACACCATCAGCTTACGCCTGCCCAAGTGTTGTCGTGGTTGCCTAAAAACGCCACACCCGAACAGCAAGATTCGGCTATTCAGGCCCATATCAAGCCGTCGGAAATAACATGGAGTCAGCAGCCTGACACTCTACACCTACCTGGACATACAGCAGGACACTCGTGGCGTGACGTCAACATGCCAAAGTATTACCGCGAGTCTTACTTCACCGGCAAGCCTTGTTTCCACCCCGATATGTTCGGAGGCCGACTTGGTGTTGCCGGCGACCCAGTGCCATACAGTATAGCACGCGACAACGTCATTACTGGCTTGCTGCTGTTCTGCTTCATTATAGCAGCCATAGCCTTTGCCAAATCCAAGAGGTTCATACTAAAACAAGCGCGACACTTCTTCCGTCCACCGCACGACGAGCGCACGTCAGGCATGAGCGAGACATCTGGAGAAGTGCGTGTGCAATTCTTCTTTGTGCTTCAGAGTTGTCTGCTCTTTGCGCTTGTATACTTCTTCCGAGTACAAATACACGTAACCGATACGTTCGTCATCGACCAATATCAGGTGATAGGCATCTTCGCGCTTATTAACCTGGCCTATATACTTGTCAAGTCGGGCTTATACTGGATTACGGGATGGGTGTTCTTTGAAAGGCGGCTCAACGACATATGGATGAAGGCATTTCTGTTCCTGCTGGCAATGGAAGGCGTATGCATATTCCCTGCAGTTGTGCTGCAAGCCTATTTCGAGATGCCTGTCGAAACCACCTTATTATATACTACTGTGGTGCTCGTAACGTTCAAAATACTGGCACTTTACAAGTCGTACATCATCTTTTTCAGACATTCGGGCCATTCTTTGCAGATTTTTTTGTACTTTTGCACGCTTGAACTATTACCCTTCGTAATGCTACTTGGGGTACTTGCCATAACAGGCAACTGTCTGAAAGTGAATTTCTGACATCGCATAAATACATTCACGATATATATATTAGATAGACAAATGATAAAGAAAATCTTGATTTCCCAGCCCGAACCATCGAGCGAAAAGTCGCCATATTACGACATTGCCAATGATTTCGGTGTAGAACTCGTTTTCCGCCCCTTCATCAAGGTTGAAGGACTCAGCACAAAAGAGTTCCGCCAACAGAAAATCGGACTTTTGGATTTCACTGCTGTGGTATTTACATCGCGTCATGCTATAGACAACTATTTTAAGTTGGCTAAAGAGATGCGCATCACCATACCGGAAGACATGAAGTACTTCTGCGTAACCGAGACAATAGCTCTCTATATACAGAAATACGTGCAATACCGCAAGCGTAAGGTTTTCTTCGGAACTACTGGCAAGATTGACTCGCTCATCCCTACTATGGTTAAGCACAAGACCGAGAAATATCTCGTGCCACTTAGCTCGGTACACAACGACGACGTGCAGCGACTGCTTGATGCCAAGAAACTCAACCATAAGGAATGCGTGATGTACCGCACCGTCAGCAACGACTTCACTGAAGAGGAAGCAAAGAATTTTGACTGCGATATGCTTGTGTTCTTCAGTCCAACTGGTATAAAAGCATTCACCAAGAACTTCCCTGAATTCAAGCAGGGCGATGTACGCATAGCTACATTTGGTCCAGCTACAGCCAAGGCTGTGGAAGAAGAGGGATTCCGTCTCGACCTTGAGGCACCTACAAAGGAATATCCTTCGATGACAGCTGCGTTGCGCTGGTATCTTGAGAACGACAAATAACAATAAACTCTGTCACATGACCTCACCAACATTCTCACTCCCCCAATCGGAGCGCATCAACAGCAAGAAGCAGATAGACCGACTCTTCCGTGGAGGCGGCTCTAAAGCTATGACAGCATCGCCGCTACGTGTGGTATATATGGCTGAAGAGAGGAGCGGGAACAATGGCGAGGATAAAACATATTTGGACGGATCGGATGTCAAGATTGATGAGCCTGTAGCTCAAATGATGGTAAGCGTGCCTAAGCGTTTCTTTAAGCGAGCTGTAAAACGCAACCGCATCAAACGCCAAGTGCGCGAAGCTTACCGACTGAATAAGCACATACTGACCGACAGTATCGACCTAACGATACACAAAAAGGTTTCTATGTGCTTTATATGGACAACCGACCGCATGCTAGAAACGGCCGAGGTGGAGCAACGCATGAGGAGTCTGCTGAATCGACTTAAGGAGAAATTGGCAAAACATAAGGAGATGTTGATATGAATATAAATATAATTCTGCACAATCTCTCCCGTTTTTTGGCTTGGCTCACCGTGCAACCCATAGTCTTCTATCAGAAGTTTATAACTCCATACACCCCTGCCTCGTGCCGATTTCAGCCCACTTGCTCAGAATATGCACGTCAGGCCTTGCTGAAACACGGATTCTTTAAAGGTATGGCATTATCAATATGGCGCATCCTAAGATGCAATCCATGGGGCGGTTCCGGATACGACCCAGTGCCATAGCAAGGCTTCTCAACACACCTACACACCTACTCCCCTACCACAAACAGAAAACATCAGTTTAAACAAAATAACAACAATGGCAAAAAATTTCGTTGAAGAACTGCGCTGGCGCGGCATGCTCGCGCAGATTATGCCCGGTACTGAGGAATATCTCAATACCCACATGGTGTCTGCGTATCTGGGCACCGACCCTACAGCCGACTCTCTGCACATTGGCCATCTTTGCGGTATCATGATGTTGCGTCATCTGCAGCGTTGCGGACATAAGCCTTACTTGCTTGTTGGAGGCGCAACCGGCATGATTGGCGACCCTTCGGGCAAGAGCCAGGAGCGTAACTTGCTCGACTCTGATACTCTCTACCACAACCAAGAGGCTATAAAGAAGCAGGTGGCTAAGTTCCTCGACTTCGATGGCAACGAGCCTAACAAGGCCGAGCTTGTCAACAACTACGACTGGATGAAAGACTTTACCTTCCTCGACTTTGCTCGTGAGGTTGGCAAGCACATCACCGTAAACTATATGATGGCTAAGGACTCTGTACAGAAGCGTCTCAATGGCGAGGCACGCGACGGATTGTCTTTCACAGAGTTCACATACCAGTTGCTCCAGGGATACGACTTCCTCTATCAATATCAGAAGTACGGCATACGCCTTCAGCTTGGCGGCAACGATCAGTGGGGCAACATGACTACTGGTACAGAGCTTATACACCGTACTCTTGGCAACGACGCCGAAGCCTATTGTCTTACATGCCCGCTCATCACCAAGAGCGACGGCAAGAAGTTTGGCAAGACCGAGAGTGGTAACGTATGGCTCGACCGCAATCGCACCACACCTTATGCCTTCTATCAGTTCTGGCTCAACGTTAGCGACGTAGAGGCCGAGAAGTATATCAAGATATTCACCGACCTTGACAAGGAGACTATCGACGCACTTGTAGCCGAGCACAATGAGGATCCTGGTCGCCGTATACTTCAGAAGCGTTTGGCCGAGGAAGTAACAACAATGGTTCATTCTCGCGAAGACCTTGAGATTGCTCAGGAGGCTTCAAGCATCCTCTTTGGCAAGGGTACAAAGGAAACCTTGCAGAAGTTTGACGAGGCCACACTGCTTTCTATATTCGAGGGTGTGCCTCATTTCACACTTGACAAGGACCAGCTTGGACAGCCTGCTGTAGATATCTTTACTCGTGACGAGGTCAAGATATTTGGCTCTAAGGGCGAGATGCGCAAGCTTGTTCAGGGTGGTGGCGTATCACTCAATAAGGAGAAACTCGCTGCATTCGACCGTGTAGTAACTGCCGACGACCTTATAGACGGCAAGTATCTGCTTGTTCAGCGTGGCAAGAAAAACTATTATCTCATTACTGTTAAGTAAGGAACATACAATACAAATATTGACGTCAATCATCCAGAATTGCATTCTGGATGATTGACGTCTCTTTTTTATACCTACATTAAACTTGATTTAATTTATTTTAACGTTATATTATAATAAAAGAGCATGTTTATGTTTACTTTTGCAAGTAAAATATATTTAGTATGAGAAAATTATTACTTGTAGCACTGTTCGTGCTTAGTTTTGTTACTACAGCAAGCGCACAGCTTCCTAAAGTAACATTAAAGAGCATCGACGGCAAAACCGTCAGTACAGACACCCTTTCTAACAATGGCAAACCATTCATTATCGACTTCTTTGCCACATGGTGTAAGCCTTGCAACCGCGAGCTTTCAGCCATAAGCGAGGTCTATGAGGATTGGCAAGAGGAGACAGGTGTCAAGATTTACGCTATTTCTATCGACCAAGCTCAGAACATTAATAAGGTGAAACCTCTCGTCGATAATCACGGATGGCAATACGAGGTATTGCTCGACCCCAATAGCGACTTCAAGCGTGCGCTTGGCGTGCAGACTATTCCCTACGTGATAGTATGCGACGGCAAGGGCAACATCGTGTCTAAGCACAACGGCTATACCGAGGGTGCCGAGGAGGAGCTCATCGAGGAAGTGCGCAAGCTTGTTGGCAAGAAGTAATTACACAGACTTGTAGGCAATAATAATGATAAAGGTAGGTACGGCTTAATGCCGTACCATACTTTTTTTTAATATATCTACTTTTTTTAAACAAAATGCTTCCACGTGGAGGCATGCAATACATATATATAATGTATCTCAACAGAATTCTATTGCTCGCTCTCACAGTCATGACCGTTGGTTCGGCAAGCGCGCAGAAGGTGAAGGTGGCCAAGGACTACGAGGTAACTCTCACCGGAAGCCTTCAGAGCGACATTCTCATTCCGCAAGAGGACAATAACATAGGCACAGGCACCTACAAGGACGATGTGCTTACTAATACTTATGCCGAGCTTCACGCGTTGTCGAAATATGTCGACGCAGGAGCCCGATTCGAATATCTCGACCACCCATTGCCTGGATTCGAGAAGGACTTCAAGGGCTGGGGTGTGCCTTTCTATTATATCAAGGGTAAACTGAAGAACGCCGAACTGACCCTTGGTAATTATTACGAACAGTTTGGCTCTGGTTTTATTCTACGCACATACGAAGAGCGTTCTTTAGGTATCGACAACTCTTTACTTGGTGGCCGCCTTGTTCTGCGTCCGGCAAAGGGCGTGCAGCTCAAGGCTCTCAGCGGCAAGCAGCGCCGCTATTGGGACCACAACGATGCTTGGGTGTCGGGTGCTGACGTGGAGCTTGGGCTTGCCGAATGGTTTCCAAAGATGCAGCAGAGCGGCACTTATCTCACACTCGGAGGATCATGGGTCAACAAGCACGAGAAGGCCGACCAGGAAATCTATGCCGACCCAACCCACAAGCTTAACTTGCCTGAGAATGTGAACGCCTTTGATGTGAGAGCCAACTTGCAGAAAGGCAATTTCAGCGTGTTGGCTGAGTATGCCCAGAAGACAGAAGACCCCTCGTTCGACAAGAACTATCCCTACATCTACCGCAAGGGATATGTGGCAATGCTCTCCACCTCTTATTCAAAGAGCGGAATGAGCATCTTGCTTCAGGCAAAGCGTTCCGACAATATGTCGTTCCGCTCGAGCCGTGTGGAAAACGGCACTTCCTCCTACATCAACCACTTGCCGGCGTTTGCCATGCAGCAGACTTATGCCTTGGCGGCTCTCTATCCCTATGCCACACAGCCTAATGGTGAGTGGGCTTATCAGGCTGAGTTGGGATATAAGTTCAAGCGCAACACATTCTTTGGTGGTAAGTATGGCACAAGTGTGAAGCTCAACTTCTCGCATATCCACTCACTCGAACAGAATCCACATGATGGTGGAACTCCCGGCACCGACGGCTATGGCTCGGCTTTCTGGAAGTGGGGCGACAAGACCTACTATCAGGACATCAATGTGCAGATTGAGAAGAAACTCTCAAAGGATTTCAAGCTCAACCTCATGTATATGAACCAGTTCTACAACAAGTCGGTTGTTGAGGGCGAGGGAGGTATGATCCACTCCGACATCTATATCGCAGAGGGTAAGTATCGCTTCAACCGCAAGCTCACTCTTCGTGGAGAGGCGCAGTATCTGCATACAAAGGAAGACCAGGGCGACTGGTGGTTCGGACTACTTGAGCTCTCGGTGCTGCCTAACTTCATGTTCACCATTAGCGACCAGTATAATGGCAATGAGCACTACTACACCAAGGATGGCTCTATCGATGCTGAGAAGGGCACACATAGCGAGCATTATATCAACGGTTCTGTGACATTCACAAGCGGAGCCCACCGTCTGCAAATAGGTTATGGCAAGACACGTGCTGGCTACAACTGCTCAGGTGGCGTGTGCCGTTACGTGCCTGCAAGCAAGGGCGTGACAATGTCTTACAACTTTAACTTCTAAAAAAAGAACCTCAAAGATATGAAACTGAAGAATATTATGCTTGGTGCAATGAGCGCCATAATTACTCTCGCGGCCGCTTCGTGCAGCAATATCGACGAGGACGAGCGACTGATTTATGTGAAACCTGCCGATGTGGGACGTGCCGTGCTTATTGAGGACTTCACAGGACAGAAATGTGTGAACTGTCCTACAGGCACAGAGGCTATCAACGCTATGGTCGAGACTTACGGCGAGGAAAATGTCATAGCAGTCGGCATACATAGCGGTCCGCTTGGATACAAGGGCACAAAAAAGAAAGTGGGTCTTATGACTGATACTGGCAATGAGTATTACAATAAGTGGGACTCGGAAAAGAAAATCGGTCAGCCGTGGGCTCTCTTCAACCGTTCCGCAGCTCCGAATGCTAACATCAACACTTGGATTACCTATGTCAAGGACCTCATTTCAAAGAAGGCAAAATTGTCGATCGGTGTAACCAATGCTTATGACGAGGCTTCACGCACACTCACAACCGACATTGAGGCTCGGGGAACCGACGGCACAACAGTTGGCAAGCTTCAGGTGTGGCTCATTGAGGATGGCATTGTTGCATTGCAGATGATGCCGGATGGCTCAAGTAATGATGATTATGTCCACAATCATGTGTTCCGTGCTGCTGTCAATGGCACATGGGGCGAGGACGTTACGGTGAAGGAGGGTGAGGCTACCAACAAGCAGTACACATATACCTTGCCTGAGAACTGGAATGCCGAGAATGTGTCGGTAGTAGCTTTCGTCTACAGCGACAATGGTGTGGAGCAGACTGTTAAGAAAGCCATCGTTGCAAAGCAGGAATAATAACCTTAAAAAACTTTTGATATGAAGAAAATATTCACTCTCTGCCTTGCGCTCTTCTGCGCAACGGCAACATTCGCCCAGAATGATAATAATTTCAATTCTAAGGGCACTTTCGTGTTCACCGACAAGGATGGCAACGTGTATGAGGACGGTGATGTAATCACACGTGATGAGGCTGAGGAAAGTCCGTTTGGAGGCATCCAGATTGCATCGGGCCTTTATGTAAAGCAGACAGTAGCTGACTTTGATGGTGCTCCGTTGCTTTGCGGAATGTCTGCTGATATTAAGAAGATAGACAATGGCGAACTGCAGTTCTGCTTCCCTGGAAGTTGCCGTATAGCCGACAAAGTTGGATTTTATGATGCTACTATAATTCAAAAAATTAAAAGTGGCGCAAGCTTGGTGACAGAATGGACTCCAGGTTGGGATGAGGATGAGGAGAATCAGTTGGAAGGAATGGCTACAGCCACATTCACACTTTATGCATTTCAGAACTTTGGTTCCCCCGAAAAACCTAACTATTACAACTATGGTGCAGCCTCTTCTATAACAGTCAACTTCGTGCATGGCACTACCGGTATCAACGGAGTTGTCGACAACTCTAAGGCCACGGTCAATGCTATTTATACTGTCGACGGCACACGTGTGCAGAAGATGCAGAAGGGCTTGAACATTGTGAAGCTTTCCAATGGTAAGACTATGAAGATAGTAAATAAATAATAATAGTAATTGTTAAAACAAAGAAGAATTATGAAAAAACTTTTACTTTCAGCTTTCGCCATGTTGATCGCATTGACAGCTGGCGCGCAGAAGTTCCAAGCTTCAAAGTGTGACGTTAAGCTTGACGTTCAGAAAGCTACTGTAGTGAAGTCGGATGCCAAGAAGGCTCCCGCTAAATCAAGTGTAGCTGAAAACCAGCGTCTGGTGGGCTATTACAGCACAGACGACTGTGATGCTTATATTGGAGCTACAGGTCTTACAGGCAACAATCCTGTAGGTGCTCTGCTTAGTGCGAGTGACCTTGCTCCTTATTATGGTGCAAAGATTGTCGGCATCCGTTTCAACTTGGCACAGGGTTGCTCGGCATCTAATGTGTTTGTTAAGAATATAACAGCAGATGGCAACATCCAGGATTTCGTAACTGTTGATAAGAACATTACTTCTCCTGCTGGTGATGCGAATACTGGCACATGGCAAACAGTAATGTTTGATGCTGACAAGCAGTTTGAGCTTTCAGACAAGTATACTGGTCTTATGATTGGCTACACCTACAAGCAGACAAGTAATAACTATCCTGTAGGTCTGTACTCAGGTGCTTATGGCGTATTTTATATGTATGCCAACATCCCGGCATCGCAAGGTGGCAATGGTGAGGCTTGGTACAACATGGGGAGCGACTACGGTGCACTCAGCGTTCAGCTCATTGCTGAGAACGACAAATTCTCTCCTAATGCAATCGTTCCTTTCGACTTCGGCAAGTTTAATGTTGTTGTAGGTGAAACAAAGACGGTTGGTGTACGTTTGGCAAACCTTGGTACAAAGTTCGAGAGCCTTGACTTCACTACAACTCTTGAAGGCAAGACAAGCAAGGAGCAGCATGTAGACCTTGGCAAGGACTATGGTGTTGGTGGCACATTCACTCTCAAGGTTCCGTTTGAGGCTGCTTCAAAGCCTGGCAAGTATGAGGTTACATTCACAGTAACTAAGGTTAACGGTGTTGCCAACGGTGCTACTGTAACATCTGCAAAGGGTATTAACAACACTCTTGCGCAGAAGCTCAAGAAGGTGGCTGTTGTTGAGGAGTTCACTGGTACTAAATGTGGATGGTGTCCGCGCGGTCATGTTGCCATGCACAATCTGAGCGAGAAGTATGGCGACCAGTTCATTGGTATTGCATTGCATCAGTACAGCCAAACTGATCCTATGTATATTGACGACTATAGCCTTGGCTTCAACGGTGCTCCTTCTGCTGTAGTCGACCGTACCACTTTTGGTGATCCTTACGTTGCCATGCCTGCTGCTGTAGAAGCTGCATTGGCGGATTACCCGGAAGTTTCTGTCAGCGTAAGCGGACAGTACAATGCCGACTCAACACAGGTTGAGGCTACAGCAACTGTAACCTCACTCGTTTCAGGACAGTATGAGGTTGCTTATATGCTTGTTGCTGATGGTTTGACAGGTAAGACAAGTTCATGGAAGCAGGCCAACAACTACAGCTCTACAATGAAGAATAAGACTGGTTTGAATAAGAGTGATATTCCTGCAGATTTGCAGAGTTATTGGAATGAACCCGCGTCATGTAATCAGGTCTACAACGACGTGCTTATTGCCAGCTCTTACTCTGACAGCGAGAACCAGGCTGAGTTTGGTGAGTTTGTAGAGAATGGCGTTACAACTGGCAACTATACTCTTACTATGCCTACAAAGAAAATCTTGTTAAAGGCACTCGACAAGAAAAAGGTTTCTGTAGTTGCTGTTATCATCGATCCTGAGACTGGCGCTATCCTGAACGCTGGCAAGGCTCTCGTAGGTGCTGGTTCTACAGGCATCATCACAGTAAACAATTCTGCCAATGCTACTGTAGTAGCTCGCTATGCTGCCGATGGCACTAAGGTTTCTGCTCCTGTTAAGGGCTTGAACATCCTCAAGATGTCCGACGGCACCACACGCAAGGTGATGGTTAAGTAAATTCGTCTATTCCTTAAGGGGGAATTAGTTCTGCTTTAAGCAGAGACAATATAATATAAATGGAGTGGTTGCATTCCGCACAGTAAACGTGTGGAGCACAGCCACTCCTTTTTTTTAGTAGTCAAATTATATAAAATTAACATGGATTGTTGTAGGTGTAACTATTCAGCGAATACCATAGCTGTCCGTACACCTCCAAAGGGCACGGATAGCTTTATATGGTGATAAGTCATGCTTTTTTGCTGTTTCTACAATAGAGTGCAGTTCCAAGAAAGCGTCCGCTCCAAGTTCAGACCAGAATGTGCCAGAGTTTTTCAATTTGATTTTCAGTTTTCTAATGCCACGTTCACTGTCGTTGTTGTCAGACGGAATCAAAGGGTCTTCAAGAAAAATTGAATATGTAGTCTCTGCACTTTATCAATCCGTTCTTCAAACGCTGAAAGTCTTTGCCAAGACTTGTGACACTCTGCTTGGGTGCTTTTAAGCCACGGCTCTTTAGGCATGATGTCTTGCGGATGCTCGTTACGTTCATGTATGGCCTGTTGCAGAATGCTTTCAATGCGCCTTGACCACTGCTGTTTGTCGTCAACCTCATTCAGATATTGCAGTTCTCGCAGAATGTGGCAAAGGTGATGATGAAGGAAAATGAACTGCCGTATTCCATGGCTTCTTTCAAGGAATCATGGCGAGTACATACATCGCTAAATTAATTTTCGACAAGTGTCGGAGTTTACCGAACCGAAAGTTAATTAGTCATACTATCAAAGAACTCTTTGGCTGGCAGCGTAAAGCCGCTTAGCCTTTATCTCAAATTTTAACGAACTATTGATATCAACTTGCTTGTTCATAAATATACATATTATGTAGCGTATGGGCAACAGGATTACTTTCGATGAAATCAGCCAGCAACTCTGTAGCATCTATAGAGAAACGCTCTGCAGCTTCCAAAACGAAGTCCAAAATGATAGCCCATATCTTGTCCGTTACGGACAACTCGAGAGTGTCATTGGTAACCTCAGCAAAGAGGCCACCGATGGTTTCATACGCTTCAAATCTCTTCACTGTACACAAGATGTTATACTGCATCATTGTTAAAGTGAAGCTAGCAATTTGAGCGGCAAAAAGTAGTCATAAAATAGTATATCAGCAATGTTTGGCGACTTGATTGAAATTAAATTGTTGGGATATTTTCAATGCTAAGTCAATATTATTTTGCCATTTTTCTTGCGTACTTCCTTGCATTTTACTATCTTTGCCGCCAATAACAATCACTTTTTGCAACCAAAAAACAATATCTCGCTTATGAAAAAGATTTACTCAGCACTATTGTTTGCCGCACTCTTCTCAACAGGAGCCATGGCACAGAACGAGTCGGAACTCATCACACAGCCAGCAGCAGGCAAAACCGTAAACCTATACCGCACCACCACAGGCTATGAGTCGGTCTATTACTATGGCATTCCGCATGAGAGTACCGGCGACTGGCAGCGTCTTGTATTCGGCGATGACGGAGCCGTGTATCTTGAAAACCCAATCAACTCCATCTATACCAAGACATGGATTAAGGGCTACCGTGCCGAGGGCGACACCATTGCCTTCCAGCTTCCGCAGCCCATCTATGCTGAAGAAGACATATTCAGTGGCGACCTTATATATGGATACCTCAACCGCATGCACCCAGTGGAAGAGGATGACAAAAGCACATTCCGCCCTAACGAGGGAGAGGAAAACCAGGTACTGAAATATGTATGGCGCAACGACTCACTCGTCATGGCACTTCCCGAAGGCGAGATGATAGGCATGTGCCGCGCAAATGGAGCATGGACAAGCTATGCCGAAGGCACCTACAAAGCTGTGCATCTGGACAACAACACCGTGACTCCTCCGACTGGGGCAGACGTATTCGACGGACTGATGCTCTATATGGACACCGAGGGACAGTCGCAGCTATATCCCGTGAAATATGCCTTCAACGGTAGCGATGTGTATCTTGGCGACCTCTCTGCCAATATCAAAGGATTATGGATAAAGGGCGAAAAAGACGGCGAGACCGTCACCTTCCCTGCCACTTCTTACGTAGGCATCGACACCACGACAGCTTGCTATGTATACGCCTCTTCGGCTGTCATGGGCGAAGGCACCGATGAAATGGGCTCAAAATACGAGAAACCTTGTCTCAGCAGCGACCCACTCGTGTTCACCTACGACGCCGAGAACAACTCTCTGAGCACCAAGGGAATGCTGATGATACACAAGAGCAAGGACGACGACCGAAGCACCAACATCTTCGACTCCTACCGCTACGCGATGGTGAATCCCTGGAACAGAGAGCCAGCAGCTCCTATGCCACCGCTGCTCACAGCCTACCAGCCTTACGACCCAAACCCATGGGGAGGTCCTGGCGGTTTGCAGTTCTCTCTGAGCTACTACTCAGCTGACTTCAACTATCTTGACCCATCGCATCTCTACTATAATCTCTACATCGACGGCGAGGTGCAGACATTCTCACCCGACGACTACCAGAACGTGGATACTGAGATGACTGACGTGCCATACTCATTCTACGACCAGTATGAATTCTACAAGTACGACGAGAACGCACGCACCATTTACTTCTATAAGGAGGTGAAGGAGAAGATTGGTATGGAGGCTTTCTATATCGATGGCGACACTCGCCTCGGCTCTGGCGTAGCAGAATACTATCCTTATGGCGACCCAACCGGCGTAAAGATGACCGACGCCAATGTGAAGCAGATTAAGAGTGTGGAATTCTACGACCTCTCAGGTCGCAAGGTCAGCAACCCGACCAAGGGTATATACTTGCGTACTGTCACATATTCTGATGGCACAAAGGCATCAAGAAAGATTGTGAAGTAAATATTTAGCAAAACTCTCAGGCAAAGTGCCACGTAAGAGCAAAAGGCATTGTACTACAGTCTTTGGCCTTACGTGGCACTTTTTTTTCATAGGTTATATTCACACGCCAATCCTCCACCACATTTCTCTATTTTTTGTAAAACCGACATTACAAAATTTGTAGGTTACCTTAAATTAGCAGACAAAGTCTTTCCGTATATTCTTTACTGAGTCCACTTTAAAAAATAAGGCTTGTTTTAGATGTTTATTTATCACTAAAATAATCTCTGGTTAATGCTGTTATCTGGAATTATTTTCGTATCTTTAAGCTATCAATCAAACAGAAAGACGATGTTTAAAAAGACAGATCCGAATCCACAGTTGGACATGTTCACGGCTCCTTCGATGCAGTTGGGTAGTCGTGCCTCAAAGAAGTATTCTGACCACAACGCATGGCATAACCAATTCTATAGTCTTGTAACGACCAAGATAGACGAGGATATCTTCAAGCCTCTGTTCCCGGAAGGCAAGAAGAGCGGCCGTCCTAATGCTTCCATCCGCATACTCGTAGCTATGTCGGTCTTAAAGGAAGGATTCGGTTGCAGCGACGAGGATCTGTTTGAGAAGTGCGAGTTTGACCTTCTTACCAGAAAGGCACTCGGCTTGGAACTTCTGACGGATGTAACTCCATCAATAGACACCTATTATCTCTTTCGTCGCCGTATCTGCGATTATCAGGAAAGAACTGGCATAGACCTTATGCAGCTGTGCTTCGAACATATTGCAGGCAATCAGGTACGCCTTCTCAAGATATCCGGCAAGAGTGTCCGTATGGACAGTAAGCTTATCGGCAGCAATATCGCTCGCCAGTCTCGCTATGAACTGATACATACAACTCTGGTCAGGTTCCTAAAGACATGTACGCTTACCAAGCTCTCCTCAGAGCAGGAAGAGCGGAAAGGCATATTTGAAAGAGGATTCCTCAAAGACTGTTTACCGTTCAGACTCTGAATCGCTTCAGAGCAATCTTGCCATAATTGGCAACTTCATCATGGAGATGCTTGCGGTTTTTCCTGAAACCTCGCCTGAGCACAATATTCTTCAACGTCTGTTTGATGAACAGTATGTCGTAAAGGACGGAAAGGCTGTTCTTCGAGACAAGAAGGAGGTAAAGGCAGACAGTCTTCAGAATCCTAACGATCCAGATGCAACCTATCGTGCCAAGAACGACCAGAAGGTGCAAGGCTATACAACCAACATCACAGAGACTGTAGAGGAAGGCAAGCCAAGCATTATCACTTCCGAAACTGCAGTATTTGCAGACTGCCTTTTTCTTCAAGAGGCGGTGGAAAACAGCGAACGCGTAACGGATTCTGCCATTGAAGAGCTGTATGCGGATGGTGCCTACCAAAGTCCCGACAATAGAGAGTTTGCGAAGAACCACAATGCCATGCAGCTCAAGACTGGCAAAATGCAAGGTGGATGCAGAAGGGAACTGATACCTCATGACGAGGATGGTCTTACTGTCAGGGAGATTGCCACGGGCAATACCTACGAAGCCGTCAAAGCCGTCACAAAGCAAGGCAACAGAAAGCGATGGAGAATCCCATGGAACAACAAAACCGGTTGGCGATACTTTGAAGACAAAGACATCAAAGCCTGTCAGCTAAGGAAGCAGATAGAAAGTATTCCTTTGGAGGAACAGCATAAACGGAATAACGTAGAAGCTGCCATGTTTCAATACAGTTTTCATACACGTAATGGCAAGACCCGATACAGGGACTTGCTCAAACATCGTATACATGCATATAGCAGATGTATGTGGATGAACCTCAAAAAGATGGTAATATTCCAGATTTCAACATTTCAAAGATCGATATTTGCCCTTTTCGGCCTTTTCGGGCCTATCAGAGAAGTTTTCGGCTATTTCATGGCTATTTCTCGAAAGATATTCACCAGCGGAGCCGATTGCTATGTTTCACTCAGAATGACCACACTGGTCATGCTGGATTCAAAATATGCCCCTTTTTAAAGTGGGCTCAGTATTTAAGTAAAGCCCAATAAAGGTACGGCGTATATATCTACGCCAATGCCTTTATTGGGCTTTTTATGCATTATGCCAACACCCAACAGCCAATATCAAGCTACTTTCTACCTTTTTAAATAAAAAAACATCAAAAAGCCGTTCATTATTTGGCTATTTGCCCGTTTTACCTTATATTTGCATATTACAACGTTACACCCTAAATCTTAATATAAACAACAAACTTATTTAGAATATGTCATTCTCAGAACTTTGCAACCACATTTTCAACAAGGCCATCGCCGACTATCACATTAAGGACAACATTGAGACTCCTATCAACAACCCATACGAGCGCGACGAGATAGAAAACCGACTCTATCTGAAGTGCTGGATAGACACTGTACAGTGGCATTTCGAGGACATCATACGCGACCCGCACATCGATCCCGTAGAGGCTTTGTCGTTGAAGCGCCGCATAGACCGTTCTAATCAAGACCGTACCGATCTTGTTGAACAGATCGACTCATACTTCCGCCAGAAATACAGCGACGTTAATATACAGCCCGACGCTCGCCTTAATACAGAAAGTCCGGCATGGGCAGTAGACCGCCTGTCTATTCTTGCCCTTAAGATATATCATATGCGCGAGCAAGCCGAGCGCACCGATGCCACCGAAGAGCACCGTCTAAAGTGCAAGGCTAAGCTCGATGTTCTGCTTGAGCAGCAGCACGACCTCTCGCTTGCCATTGACCAACTATTGGACGACATCGAGGCTGGACGCAAGTACATGAAGGTTTATCGCCAGATGAAGATGTACAACGACCCCTCTACAAACCCGGTGCTCTACAAGAAGTAGAGCACTACATATCAACCTAAACAATGAAAACAGACCATCTCCTCATAATGCGCTTCTCGGCAATGGGCGACGTTGCCATGCTCGTACCCGTGGTCAGCTCGCTTGCAAAGCAATATCCCGACCTACGTATCACAGTTCTCAGCCGCCCGTTTGCCCGCCCTTTCTTCGATGAGCTTGCACCTAATGTAGGGTTTATGGAAGCCGACTTGAAGGGCGAATATCACGGAGTGTCTGGACTAAACGCTCTATACCGCCGTTTGGTGGCAAAGAACTTTACAGCCATTGCCGATATGCACAACATCTTGCGCTCGTCATACCTGCGCATGAGGTTTAATTTGGCACGCTATCGTGTAGAACACATCAACAAACATCGTCGCGAGCGCCGTCAGCTAATATCCGCAAAGGATAAGATTCTACAGCAATTGCCAACATCGTTTGAAAATTATGCCGACGTGTTGGCACGTTTAGGCTATCCCATTACACTCGACTTCGAGTCTATGTTTCCTCCAACCGGCGCCAATTTACGCCCCGTTATCGACAGCATAGGCGAGAAGAAGATGTTTCAGCAATGGATAGGCATAGCCCCGTTTGCTGCCCATAAGGGCAAGATATATCCGGTTGAAAAGATGGAGATGGTTATTGCCGAGATTATACGTCGCCATCCATCGTGCCGTATAATGTTGTTTGGTGGAGGCCAGAACGAGATGGAAGTGCTCAACGATTGGTGCAACCGCTATAAAAACTGTCTTAATGTGTCGGCTCTGCTCGGCTCTCTGCAGCAAGAGATGATTGTGATGAGCCAGCTCGACACTATGGTGTCGATGGACAGCGCTAATATGCATCTTGCGTCTATATGCGGTACCCGCGTGGTTAGTATATGGGGGGCAACCCATCCTTATGCCGGATTCATGGGATGGAATCAGTCTACTGACGACGCCATACAGATAGACCTTCCTTGCCGCCCATGCTCTATCTATGGCAACCGTCCATGTATGCGTGGCGACTATGCTTGCCTCAACAATATCGACCCTATAACTATTGCCGATAGAGTGGAAGTGGCTTTAAAGCATTAAATATTTATTCGTAGTAACGGTTCAGAATTATCATTACATATAGTAGGAGGGTATGGCATCCCTGCCATACCCACTCTGCCATAATTGTCTTGGCTATTTAGTGGGTATGGCAGGGATGCCATACCCTCCTACATATTGCCGCTCATACATAAGGATAAATATTAATACATACTTAATCATATTATTCTTTACGGTTAATTATATTAAATCTCTGTTCCGTGACACGGAATGGCCATTCGGTGACACGGAACAGAGATTTTAATTGTATGTACAACTAATCTAATACATTATTACATTTAAAGAATTACACTACTGCAATAAAAGAATTACACTACCATATTAAAAAGAAACCCACAGTTGCATCAGAAAAACACACTACTGTATTTAAAAAATACCACAACATTCGCTTGAGTGTATGATTTTCATACACTTTTCGGCCAATCTCTCCCCTACTCCTCATTTTCTTCTTTCTTTTCTATCTCTCGCCATCTATTCTCCCTAAATTTGCAATGTCAAAACAAAAGAACAATAAGATGAAGCGAACGATTATAGCCATATCAGCCTTAGCGCTCGGCATACAACTGTATGCTGCCGAACCTTGGACCGTAGACAGTTGCATGCAATATGCAGCCAGCCACAGCCATACGGTTAGGCAACAGCAGTATGCGCTCGACAACAGTCGGGTTGCAAAGACTCAAGCCATTGGCGCTTTCTTGCCAAGCGTATATGGCTCGGTGTCGGGTCAGATGAACTTTGGACGTGCCATCGACCCTGAGACCAATACCTATACCAATGTAAGTACATTGTACAATGGTTACTGTCTACAAGCATCGCTCGATATATTCGACGGACTGCAACGCTATAACGAGCTGCGTATGGCTAAGGCCAATGTGGCTATGGGACGAAGCGCCGTGCAAGCAGAAAAGGACGATGTGGCTCTTAAGGTTTACAAGGCATACATGGACCTTGTATATTGCCAGGGAGCCGTAGAGCAGACTCTTAAGAAGCGCGACGAGAGCCAAGCATTGCTCCACCAAACCGAGGTTATGGCCGAAGTGGGACAGAAGAGTGATGCCGATGTGGCGCAAATGCGAGCCACGCTTGCAGCCGACGAATACGAGCTGACACACATGCAGAGCCAAACTACCAAGGCCATGCTTGCCCTTAAACAGCTGATGAACTATCCAGCCGACTCTGCGTTGACCATACATCAGCCCACGTTCGAACAAGAGCTACAGCCTATAGACCCCCCATTGCAAATAGCAGCATATGCAGCTACCAGCAATCCCCGAATTCTTAAAGCACAACAAGGAGTAGAAGCTGCACGCTACAGTCTGCGTGCCGCACGTGGTGCTTTACTTCCATCACTATCTCTCTCTGGTGGCGTGTCCACCTCTTTCTATAGAAACATGGACAAAGGAGGACACGCCTCCTTCTCCCAACAGTTTAAGAACAATGCTGGCGAATACATCGGACTGTCGCTATCGATACCTATATTCAACCGACTTGCCACATCGTCAACCATCCGACGCCGTAAGATTGCTCTCGACCAGGCTCGCGAGAATCTTGAATACGAACAGTCGGAACTGCAACGCATCATTATAGAGGCGGCATCGGATGTGGAGAACAGCACCAAGGAGGTAACTAAGATGCAGGAGCAAGTAGAGGCCGACAGCCTTGCGGCCTATCTCACCACACGCAAGTACGAGGAAGGACTTGCCTCGTCGATAGACGTTAAGACTGCTGCCGTTACATTGTTGCAAAGCAGGGTTAAACTGCTGCAAAGCCAACTGACAATGGCGTACAACAAGAAACTTTTAGCATATTATAAAGGAGAAAAATTATGGAAGACCTTATGAGAAAACTAATTACCCTATCATTCGCTATACTATTGTCTGTGGCATGTATGGGTCAGGAAAAACTGACTCTCAAGAGTCGCGTGGTAGACTCAAAAACCCGCAACGACGTGCCAGGAGTAACCGTGCAGCTCCTTTCATCGGACAGTACAGTTATAGAATCATTAGTGGCAAACAACCATTGGACCCGTGACGACCAAGAAGGCTATTCATCTATATTCCAGTTTGATGTGCCAAGGCATAAGGCCAACTATATCATACGTGCCAGCTTTTTGGGCTACAAGACATCGTATGTCAACATATCCATTGGCGAGCTTAAGAGAAGAGAGTATCTGCGTGAGCTACCTCCCATAATGTTGCGCCCTGACTCGAAGATGCTTCAAGAGGTAAGCGTGGTAGGCAGCAAGGTTAAGTTTTATTATAAGGGAGATACTGTGGTATATAATGCCGATGCCTTTGTGTTGGCAGAAGGCAGTATGCTTGACGCTTTGGTTAGACAGATGCCTGGTGTGGAGATAAAGAAAGACGGACGAATATATCACAACGGTCAGTTTGTCGAGAATCTGTTGCTCAACGGCAAAGATTTCTTCAGAGGCAACCAAGAGGTTATGCTTGAGAATCTTCCTTCGTATACCGTCAAGCAGATAAAGATATACAACAAGTATGGCAAGAAAAGCGAGTTTCTTGGACAGAAGCGTCAGGACGACAAGACGTATGTTATGGATGTAAATCTAAAGAAAGACTATTCCATCGGCTTGTTGGCAAACATGGAGGGCGGAGCAGGCACAAACGACCGTTATCTTGGTCGACTATTTGCCATGCGCTATACCGACCATTCGCGCATTACCTTCTATGGAAACATTAACAATCTTAACGATAACAGAAAGCCTGGTCGCGACTCAGACTGGAATCCCGTTGACATGCCGAAAGGTGATAATAAGGAGAAGTTGGGCGGATTTGACTATGCTGTAAGCGATAGAAACCAAAAGTTTGATATCAATGGCAATGTGCAGGTGAGCCATTCCAATCAGAAACTCATTACCAATACCGACCGTGTGAACTTTCTGCAAAATGGAAACACATTCGATTATGAGCGCCAGAGAGAAACATTGAAGAACTTTAATCTGACAACCAACAACCAGCTATACCTCGTGTTCAACAAAAAGGCAAACCTGCTGCTACAGCCATCGTTCCAATACCACAAGTTCGACAATTACAGCAATTATATTTCGGGCACATTCTCCTCTATGCAATATGGTGTAAGCCGTGAATTGCTCGACAATATCTATGCTGTAGGTTCGGAGCAGATTATCCGTCAATCTCTGATTAACAGATATAAGAAAGAGAGATTGGGCAAAGGCCATCAGCTTAAGGGAAGCCTTAGTGCCGTAAGCACAATAAAGCTCAAGGGGTCGGACGATTACATCAACCTTATCGGACAAATATCTTACGACAAGCGCAAGGAGGACTTGTTCAACAAGTATGCCATAAACTATGGTGACGAGCAACAGATGCAGACCTACGGCAATCAGTACTTCAAGAATCATCCCGACCGCAACTGGTTATATCAAATAGGTGCAGCCTACAACTTTCGCTTAAGTCAGGCAGTAGAGTTGTCTATGTACTATGGTTATAGTCATCGCGACAAGAAGCGTCATTCCTCGCTTTATCTATTAGACCAGTTGGATGAAGACAACTCTTCTACCATAGGATGGCTGCCATCTGTAGCCGAATATGAACGCACAAAGGACAGAAGCAACAGTTATGTAAGCCAATATACAGAGGATGCGCATAGTATTATGCCATCCATAACATGGGATAAGGATACAGAGCATGGCAATTGGAGCGCGCAGGCCAAGTTGGGAATTATACCTACCCGACAGAAGCTTGCCTATCAGAGAGGAGAGACAGATACAACCATAGTAAGAAACACGGTACTACTTACCTTGCCCTTTACCAGGCTGAGCTACTGGGTAAAAGATCATACAAAGGGTTTCCAGTTGCTTTTCAAGGCAACTCCAAAGCTACCCGACCTACTGAATATGGTGAATATTCAGGACGCTACAGACCCTATGAATGTGAAGGAGGGCAACAATGGCTTGAAGAACGAGATGGCTTATAACGTCAGCCTTATCTTCAACTCCATAAATATAGCCAAGCAGCGAAGCCAGAGTCTTCGTTTGGGTTACACCTATCGTGCTAATGCCTTAGCTATGGGATACAGCTACGATGCCAATACGGGTGTAAGGCGATATAGGGCAGACAATGTCAACGGCAACTGGAATGCATATGTAGCCTATAATTACGAGCAACCGCTTGACAAAATGAAGCGACTTACATTTGGCACATGGACACGTATGGAATACGCAAACAGCGTAGATTTGATAGGCAAGTCGGAAGGCTCAAATTATCAGGCTATTCGTAGTTCGGTACAGACAATGTTGCTTGACCAAACATTGAAGTTGAATTATAAGGTAGGCAGCTCTTCAACAATGGGCGTAAAAGTGTCGGCAGCCTGGAGAAACATTAACGGCAAGACAATGGACTTCGACCATATCAATGCTGTTGACTTCAACTATGGCGCTACAGCCTCATTCAATCTGCCTTGGCATATTCAGGTGGGTACAGACATTACCATGTACTCTCGCCGTGGCTACGAGGGAAGTAGTATGAATACAAATGATTTGCTATGGAATGCCCGCATTTCATATACCATGCTCAAGGGAAAGCTTACATGGATGCTTGATGGCTTTGACATTCTGGGCAATATGAACAACATAACCCGCATGGTAAATGCCCAAGGCAGAACCGAGACATTTGTCAACGCCCTGCCACGCTATGCTATATTGCATGTGGCGTACCATTTCAACATGAAACCAAAGAAGCATTAATTTGAGATTATCTCAGAATAAATAAACATTATGGACCGACCAATAGAAAAGAAATCATTCCCGCGCCGCTACATCGGGTACATAGCTGCGGCTGTAGCTGTTGTGGCATTGCTTGTATGGATAGTATTTGGAAGTACAGCAAGCACCATGACTATCGACAGCAACGATGTTACTGTTAGCGATGTAACACGTGGCAAGTTCGACGATTATGTAAGGCTTAACGGACAGGTAGTGCCTATTCAGGTGGTGCAGATATCGCCTGAGGAAGGTGGTATAGTAAGAGAGAAAGTTGTAGAGGAAGGTACACGCGTGAAGAAAGGCGACGTAATACTGCGACTAAGCAACAGCAATCTCGACTTGCAGATTCTAAACGCCGAGGCTGAACTTGCCGAGAAACAGAACCTTCTGCGCAACACACAAGTAACTATGCAGCAAGACCGGCTGAACAACCGTACAGAACAAGCCACTCTCGATATGGACTGCGACCGTAAGCTGCGTGCCTATCAGCAGAACTCGCGTTTGTACAAGGAGAAACTGATAAGCAAGGAGGTGTTTATGCAAAGCAAAGAAGACTACAATCTTGCATTGCGCAAGCAACGTCTTATAGGTCAACGACTGAAGCAAGACAGCCTATATCGCCATGTACAGATGGCTCAGATGGAGGACAACCTCGATAATATGCGCAAGAATGTGCTGCTTGTGCGCGAGCGCAAAAATAAGCTGGAGGTGCGTTCGGCTATAGACGGCGAGCTTGGATTGCTTGATGTTGAGCTGGGACAGAACATTCAGGCAGGACAGAATATTGGTCAGATTAACGACCTCAGCGACTTTAAGATTGAGGCAAAGATAGACGAGCATTACATAGACCGTGTGCGTCCGGGACTGATAGCCACTATAAACAGAGACGGCAAAGAGTATCAGTTGCGTGTGCGCAAGGTATATCCAGAGGTGCGAGACGGATCATTCCGTACCGACTTCGTGTTTGTAAGTGCGCGTCCTACACAAATGCGCAGCGGACAGACTTATTATATTGAGCTGGCTCTCGGCAAATCGTCGCAAGCCACACTTATTCCACGTGGAACATTCTTCCAAACCACTGGTGGCAACTGGATATTCGTGCTCGACCGCTCGGGCAAAAAGGCATATCGCCGAAACATAAGCATTGCACGACAGAACCCACAATACTATGAGGTGACAGAAGGTTTGGAACCGGGCGAACGTGTGATAACAAGTGGATACGAGGCGTTTAAAGATAATGAAGTATTGATATTAAAATAACATAATTATGATAAAGACAGAAAACCTTACAAAAATCTTCCGCACAGAGGAAGTGGAGACCGTTGCACTAAACGGTGTTAGCATAAACGTAGAAGACGGCGAGTTTGTGGCAATAATGGGACCAAGTGGTTGCGGAAAGTCAACCTTGCTTAACATCCTTGGTCTGCTCGACAATCCCAACAGCGGCGAGTATTGGCTCGATGGCGAGCCTGTAGGCAAGCTTAAGGAAAAGGAACGCACCAAGTTTCGTCGTGGTCGCATAGGCTTTGTATTCCAAAGTTTCAACCTTATAGACGAGCTTACGGTTGAGGAGAATGTAGACCTGCAGTTGCGCTACCTCGGTGTTCCAGCTAAAGAACGTCGCGAACGTGTAACCGAGATATTAAGAAAGGTAGGACTTAGCCAACGTGCCAAGCACTATCCACAGCAGTTGTCAGGCGGACAGCAACAGCGTGTGGCTATAGCACGTGCCGTGGTAGGAAAACCTAAGCTGATACTTGCCGACGAGCCTACTGGTAATCTTGACTCTAAGAGCGGACTTGCCGTAATGGAACTGCTATCCCAACTGAATGCCGAGGGTACGACCATCGTTATGGTTACCCACTCACAGCACGACGCTATGATGGCGAATAGAATTATCAATCTGTTCGACGGACAGGTTGTAGACAACAACGAGAGAATCATTTAAGTTGAGAGTTATGTTCTAGTTGAGAGTTGAAAGTTGAGAATTGAGAGTTATGAATAGCATAGAGAATCGTATAAATAATCCCCACAATACAAATCATAACTCTCAACTTTCAACTCTCAACTCTCAACTAAAACTTCAGAATTGAGAGTTATGAATAGCATAGAGAATCGTATAAATAGATAATTCCCACAATACAAATCATAACTTTCAACTCTCAATTCTCAATTCTCAACTCTCAAAAACATATCTCTCAGATAAAAATAAAACAATACGAACAATATGAAAAGTCTATTATATTTATTCCGTCGCTACCGCGTCGCCACCCTGCTCAATCTCCTGGGCCTGGGTGTAGCCGTAGCTACGTTCTATCTCTTTATGACGCAGGTGATATACAACCGCACCTACAACCACAACATACACAATTACGAGCACATGTATCGTCTGGAGATATATGGCAACTTTGGCGATGTATGGGGAGCTAATGTCTGTCGCCCGTTTGTTACAATACTCAAGGATATACCGCAGGTTAAGAACGTTACCTATATCAGTCCGTATGTACACGATTCGGACGTCAAGGTGGGCAACCGCACCATAACTGTTCCTTCGATAACTATGGGCAAACCTGGCATAGAATTCTTTACTGGCAAGCTGCTGTCAGGTTCAAGCAAGACATGTGGAGAAGGATATAATGTTATTGTAAGCCGAAGCACAGCCGAGAAGATGTTCGGCACGGCGAACGCAGCAGGCAAGACGTTTGAGGGTGAAAATGGCGATGGAAGCAAAACTACTGTTACCGTTGTTGGTGTGAGCGAGGATATGCCCGACAACTGCACCCTGCCAAACGGCGTGTATCTATGCGAGAACGAGAGTGTGATGAATGAGTGGAGCGAATGGAGCTTTAATGTCTATATGATACTTGACAATGGTGCCAACCCTAAGAAGGTGGAGCGTGCCATAAAACTCGCCTTTATGAAAGCCAACGGCGTAAGCGAGAAAGACGAGAAGGAGTTTGACAATGAGACCAACATGAAGTTCCGTATCACTCCGATGGACGATATATACTTCTCAGGCATCGGTATGAAGGACAAGGGCAATCGCGGTTTGGTGGATGTATTGACCGTGGCTTCTATATTTGTGCTGTTTATTGCCATGCTCAACCTACTGAACTTCTCGCTGTCAGAAATACCTATGCGTATGCGAGGCATCAACACACGCCGCGTGATGGGAGCTTCGGTGGGCAGCTTAAGAATAAAGATGATAATGGAGAACGTGCTCTTTGCCTTTGTAGGATTGGTTATAGGCATACTCCTTATTGTTGCCTTCCAGCGCAGCGAGACTTGTATGAAGCTTGTATCGGGCGACATAAACTTCTCTACACATGGGGTTCTTATGGCTGTAATGGCTATATCGGCACTCGTTGTAGGTGCGTTGTCGGCTGTTGTGCCTGCATTCTATAGCACATCATTTACACCTGCAATGGTGCTTAAAGGCTCTTTCGGACTCTCGCCACGTGGCAGACGTCTGCGTATGGCTATAATGGCGATACAGTTTTGCTTGGCTTTCGCATTGGCTATATATATAGGTGTAATGTCGAGTCAGTCGAGCTACATATTCAATAGCGACTATGGTTTCAACAAGAACGAGGTGTTCTACACATGGTTGTCTGAAGAGGCACAGACCAAGAAGGACGCTGTGCGTGCCGAACTGAAGAAGTTGCCATTTGTAGAGAGTGTAGGTTTCGCACAAAATGCTATCGGATCAGGCGACAACTATATGGGTTGGGGACGTGGAGATGGCGAGCATCGCGTTTCGCTCCAAGTATTGCCGTGCGACTATGAATATCTGCGCACAATGCAACTTAAGATTGTTGAGGGTCGCGACTTCAACGAATCGGACATGAAAACAGGTGCTTATGTGCTAAACAAGGCAGCTATGGCGCAATACAAATGGCTTGTTGTGGGCGACTCAATAGGACGTCAGACCGATTGGGACGGCCAGTCTAACTACAACATAGTGGGCGTTTGCGACAACTTCAAGCTTAAGTCGATGCGCAACGACAACAGTAATGTGGCTGTGGCATTCATTATCTTCGGTCCGAGCATGGCAGACTGGGGCGACCGTTGTGGTCAGGTGTTTGTACGAGTAGCCAAGAATCAAGACAAGATTGAGGCAAAACGTCGCATAGCCGAAGTGCTGAACAAGATGGACAAATCGCAGAAGTATGAGATGAAGTTCCTTGACGACGACTTGCAACAAACCTATGTTGACGAGTTCCGCTTTATATCTCAGGTTAAGTTGTTTGCCATTATCTGCATCATAATAACTATAATAGGTGTGTTCTCGCTTACGATGTTCGAGACCGAGTATCGCCGCAAGGAGATAGCCATACGCAAGGTTATGGGCTCATCGGTAGGCGCTGTAGTAAGGTTGTTTGCCATGCGCTATGCCGTGCCTCTTATAGTGGCCTTTGTAGTGGCAGCACCTATAGGATGGTGGCTAAGCAATCAATGGCTGCAAAGCTTTGCCGAACACACGCCAATACATTGGTGGCTCTTCCCAATATCATTCGTATTGGTGTCGGTGGTAGTTATTGCTACTGTTATGGTGCAGTCGTGGAGAGTGGCTACAGCCAATCCGGTGGAGAGCATTAAGACAGAATAAAAAAACGACAATTACATGTGAGGGAATTCTCACGTGTAATTGTCGTAAACCGTTTAAAGGTAACGCGCAAGCTTTTCTACAGCACGTGCCCTATGCGATATACCGTTCTTGATATCCATGCCAAGTTGTGCAAACGACTCATTGTATCCCTCAGGTACAAAGATTGGGTCGTAGCCGAAACCCTCGGTTCCTTGCTTCTCCTTGGCTATTGTACCCTTTACTATGCCTTCGAACAGAGTATAGTCGGCAACATCCTCTTTGCGTGCAAGGCAAATAACTGTGCGAAACTGCGCACGACGGTCGTCCTTGTCAGCAAGGCAACGCAGAAGTTTCTGCATATTAGCCTCTGAGTTGTGGTCGGTACCCTCGGCATAACGAGCCGAATGTACACCAGGCTCGCCTCCAAGCGATGGTACCTCAAGACCCGTATCATCGGCAAAACAGTCATAGCCATAGTTGTCTACAATATATCTTGCCTTCTGTATGGCATTACCCTCAAGTGTGTTGGCTGTTTCGGGTATATCGGCATGGCAGCCAATGTCGTTGAGCGACAATATCTCGAAGCGAGAACCAAGAATAGAGCGTATCTCGTCGAGCTTATGCTTGTTGTTGGTTGCGAATACTATCTTCATTGTTTTCTATTTTTTCCTTTTCCATTTCCTTCTTTATCTTTACCTTTATCTGGTCGAATCCCTCGCCATATACACCTATGACACTACTCTGGCTTACAAAGGCACGTGGGTCAATCATCTTGATTAGTCGGAATATAAGTACCGACTCGCGTTTCTTGGCAAGAAGGCATATAACCTTCATCTCCTTGCCTGTATACCAGCCGTGGCCATCAAGTATGGTTAGAGTGTGGTCGGTCTTCTCGGTTATAGCCTTGGCTATCTTCTGGTATTCCTTCGAGAAAATCATAAACTGCACCGATTGTCGTTGCCAGTTCATAACATAGTCGAGCATGGTACACTCAATAACCATAGTACACAAACCGAATACAACCATCTGACAACGCTGCGGGAACAAGCCAAAGGAGTCGATAAATAGACAGCTGCCTATGATAATGAGGTCTACCATGATAAGACCCTTACCAAGCGATACATTATAGTATTTGTTAACCACAGCAGCTATAATGTCGGTACCACCCGTACTGCCATTATTAAGGAATACTATTGCCAACGCGGTGCCAGTGAGCATACATCCAATGATGAGCGACATAAAGTCGTTGCCCTCGCCCATAAGCTTATAGAAGGTACCGTCGGGCATCTCCACTATTTTCTGTGCGAATTCAAGCATTACGGTTATTACCAACGTGGCATAAATGGTCTTGGCAAGGAATTTAATTCCGAGTTCCTTTAGTGCCGCCACAATAAGCAAGGCATTGATGATAAAGAATGTCCACTGGACGGGAAATCCTGTGGCATAGAAAATGATGGCTCCGATACCAGCAATACCTCCAGTTACGATTTCATAAGGTAGTAGGAAAACGGTGAATCCGAAAGTATACAACATAAGACCAAGTGTTATGTTAAAATAGTCCTTCGTTTCTTGCCAAATAATGTTGCGATCAATTGTCATAGGATTTTACAGTTATGCTTTATTTTTTATTGAACTTCGCAAGTTAAGAAGTTATAATTCAGTACTTCTCAACTTGCGAAGTAGAGTATATATCTAATGCCGATAGTATTACTTCACTACGACATTCACAATCTTCTTAGGTACTACAATTACCTTAACCACCTTCTTGTCGCCAATATACTTGGCACTCTGCTCGTTGGCAAGCACAGCCTGCTGTATAGCATCGTTGGTGGCATCGGTAGGGAACTTCATCTGGAAGCGTGCCTTACCATTGAATGAAATGGTGAGCTGTACCTCGCTTTCTACAAGATACTCGGCTTTGAACTCTGGCCATTTAGCATCGCATACAGTAGACTCATTGCCAAGTGCGTGCCACAATTCTTCTGCAATGTGCGGAGCAAATGGAGCGATAAGCACTACAAGCTGCTGGAGTACCTGCTTATTGCGACACTTCTGCTGTGCAAGTTCGCCTACTGCAATCATGAAAGCAGAGATAGAAGTGTTGTAAGAGAACTTCTCGATGTCCTCGGTCACCTTCTTGATGAGCTTATGCAATGTCTTCATGCTGTCGGCTGTAGCCTCAGCATCAGCCGAAGGCAAGAACTCGTCGGTACGATTGTCGTAGTAGAGGTTCCAGAACTTCTTAAGGAAGCGGAAGCATCCGTCGATACCATTGGTATCCCAAGGCTTGCTTGCCTCAACTGGACCAAGGAACATCTCGTACAGACGCAGGGTGTCGGCACCATACTTCTCTACTATCATATCAGGGTTGACGACATTGAACATCGACTTAGACATCTTCTCTACTGCCCAACCACATATGTACTTGCCATCCTCAAGTATAAACTCTGCATTCTGATATTCAGGACGCCATGCCTTGAACGCATTTATATCGAGCACATCGGCAGACACTATGTTAACGTCTACGTGGATAGGAGTTACGTCGTAATCCTTCTTAAGTCCGGCGCTAACAAATACCGGAGCCTTAGAATGGTCGTCAGAGTTGATGCGGTATACAAAGTTAGAACGTCCCTGAATCATACCCTGGTTTACAAGCTTCTGGAATGGCTCTTCCTTACAGCTAACTCCGAGGTCGAATAGGAACTTGTTCCAGAAACGAGAATAGATAAGGTGACCAGTGGCATGCTCGCATCCGCCTACATAGAGGTCTACGTTCTGCCAATATTCGTCGGCTTCCTTGCTAACAAGACATTTATCGTTGTGCGGATCCATATAGCGCAGATAGTAGGCCGAAGAGCCCGCGAAACCTGGCATAGTGTTAAGCTCGAGAGGGAACACGGTATTGTTGTCTACAAGAGCCTTGTCTACAACCTGCTTCTTTTCTATATCCCATGCCCACATCTTAGCACGTCCCAATGGAGGTTCGCCGCTTTCGGTAGGCTTATAAGTTTCAATCTCAGGCAATTCGAGTGGCAAGCACTCTTCGGGAACCATCTGAGGCATACCGTCCTTATAGTATACTGGGAATGGCTCACCCCAATAACGCTGACGAGAGAATATGGCATCGCGCAAACGATAGTTAATCTTAACGCGTCCAAGACCCTTCTCGGTAACAAACTTCTTTGTAGCAGCAATAGCCTCCTTTACGGTCAATCCGTTCAATGAGAAACCATCAAGAGTCTCCTTGCCTGCAACAGGCGAGTTCTGCACAATACCTTCCTTGGCATCGAAGCTCTCCTCTGACACATCAGCACCCTCAATAAGTGGTATGATAGGCAGGTTGAAGTGCTTGGCAAAGGCATAGTCGCGTGAGTCGTGAGCTGGAACAGCCATGATTGCACCTGTGCCATATCCTGCAAGCACGTATTCTGAAATCCAGATAGGAATGTTCTCGCCAGTAAACGGATTAACGGCATAAGAGCCAGAGAACACGCCTGTTACAGAATGGTTTGCCATACGGTCGAGCTCGGTGCGCTTCTTCACGTAAGCAAGATATTCCTCTACCTCGGCCTTCTGCTCGGCAGTGGTAAGCTTCTCTACGAGTTCGCTCTCAGGAGCCAATACCATGAATGTTACACCAAAGATAGTGTCGGCACGTGTGGTGAAGATGGTAAAGTCGAAATCCTGACCAGCCACCTTAAACTGCATCTCGGTACCCTCAGAGCGTCCTATCCAGTTCTTTTGTGTTTCCTTGATAGAGTCGCTCCAGTTAATTGTTTCAAGTCCATCAAGCAAACGCTGCGAGTAAGCCGATGTACGCAAGCACCACTGCTGCATCTTCTTCTGTACAACGGGATAGCCACCACGCTCGCTCACGCCATTAACAACCTCGTCGTTGGCAAGCACGGTACCAAGACCTGGACACCAGTTAACCATTGTCTCGCCAAGATATGCAATACGATAGTTCATCAATGTCTTCTGTTTCTCGACATCACTCATGGCCTTCCATTCATCAGCAGTAAACTCCAAGTGCTCGCTTTCAGCCACATTTAGACCTTCTGTACCCTTCTCCTCGAAATGAGCTACAAGTTTATCTATTGGCTGCGCCTTCTGGCAAGAGTTGCAGAAGAATGACTGGAACATCTTTTGGAATGCCCACTGTGTCCAATGATAGTATTTAGGGTCGCATGTGCGCACCTCGCGATCCCAATCAAAAGAGAATCCGATGTTGTCCAACTGCTGGCGATAGCGTGCTATATTGGCAACGGTAGTAACCTCTGGGTGCTGACCAGTCTGGATGGCATACTGTTCCGCAGGCAATCCATAGGCATCGTAGCCCATAGGATTTAGCACGTTGTAGCCCTCAAGTCGTTTGAAGCGTGCATAGATATCAGATGCGATATATCCAAGTGGATGACCCACATGAAGACCAGCACCCGATGGATAGGGGAACATGTTGAGTACGTAGAACTTCTTTTTCTGCTCATCCTCAGTAATGTGATAGGTCTTGTCCTTCACCCACTGAGATTGCCATTTCTTCTCGATTTCTCTGAAATTGTATTCCATTGTATCTATTTTGTTATAATTTTCAGTTTTATGCAAAGTTACGACTTTTACTTTATAATGATGTGTAATAAAGCCGAAAAAAGTAAAAATTAAGGACTAATGTTACAGAAATAATTGCTAACTTCGCACTCTGTAACTGACATGGTGATGAAAAAACGCACGTTGATACATATATCTACTCCACAGACAACAAGTGCAGAGCACAAAACCAACACCAAAGAGATGGAACGGTACAACAAGGCGCTGCTTGACATTGTTGGAGAAGTACTGAATAAAATACAGCGTTAATGTCTTGTTTGTATAATTAACCTCATTATACGAACAAGACATTAACGCTTATTAGACTACCCAAAATACTATGCTAATTAATAGTTTTACGTGTAGTTCCGTCCGAATACTTCACGATGTTTATGCCCTTTTCGGGTTTTGCAAGACGTCGTCCGTCAATGCTTAGTCGCATTATCTCATGGCGTGGTCTATCTGTTATACCATTGATGCTTGTAGGACGCTGGCGTGGAGTTATTACGATAGGATTGTCGTCGTATCCTGGTATAAGGTGCAGGTTCTCCATGCTGAGAACCTCGGTAGATGTTTCGCCAGTCCAACCACAATGCTGCAATACACCAGTCTGTATGCGTATAAAGTCGGCATGAGACAGCTTTACGGGATTGCCATCATTGTCTACAGCCCAGTCAAGGTCGAATGTTGTATATACCTTATCCGAGTTTAGCGCTGCATCAACATATCCGTACGAGTCGACTGCATATCTGTAGCTAATCCAGTTTTGAGGATTATCCGCATCACTGCCATCGCCACCATAATTGATAGCGTTATTGGGCAATCTACCTCCATAGAATGTTATCTCGTCCTTGTCCTCCCACATAGGCCAATAGGTCTGTGCATGGAACGTATTCTTCATAAGATATCCTGTTGTGTCTCGCTCTGTTCCGTCGGGTTCGTTCCACTTGGCATAAAAGCGAATGTATTGGTCGAAGGATGAATAAGGAATGTTATGTTCTCCCATCTCAGCAGTAGGCTTATGATAGGTTATGCTGAAGTTGTGTCGCTGTGTGGTATAATACTCCGAGCCTGCAAGTTCGTACCACTTGGCTGTCTCTGGCGACGATCCTACTCCTGCATAAACAATACCAGGCTCTATGCTTCCGCCTATTGTAGCATCACCATATACAGGATCGTTTATGGCATACATTGCATTGCCAAGAATGCGTAGGTCGGAACCCTTACCATTCTTTATAGGTTGGTCGAGAGCAAGGGTTATGTAGCCACCTGCGGCTCCAAGACTTATCAGATTGCCATCTTGCAGTTGTTGCTCACAAGCTTGCAATCGTTCTGCCTTAGACATTGTAGCGTCAATATCAGGTAATGTATTGGTGAATTGGCCTGGAGCAGGACAGAACTCAAGCACTCTTATTACTTGCTGCGATTGGGCATTGGCAGATGTGAGGATGCACAAGAGGGCGGTAAACAAAAATGTTATAAGTTTCATTTCTCTTTTTCTTTATTCTGCAAATTTACTCAATATTGTTTGAATACCCAAGAAACGGGGGCTGCATTTTATTCCTTCTCTTTTCACTCTGCAATCGCCACAAATCCCGAAGGGTTAACTCCTCTCAGCAAGTATCTGCCAACCTGCATGCCATCACGTCCGAACTCGTATACATAGCCATTTGTGGCGTATGCTCGGGCATCGCTTGAATAGAGATGACCTGTATAGGGTGATATATATAGAGCATATGGCGACTGCATCTGAAGGATTGTTTCTTCGGCTTTGCTATACTCGGCAAGTCCATCTTCTACCTCCATCGAAGGCAACGATATGTTATGCATTGAATATGTATAAGTGCTGGTTAGATGCGAGAAGGCAGAGCCTATCATATAGAAGCGGTTATGATAGGCACAATTGTAAGTGGCAGGAAAATTGAACACACGGAACTCGTCGTTAGACATATTCAGCACAATGCAACGTGGAGCTATAGTATACATATCGCCAGCAGAATTGATGCAAGCATACTGTCCGCTAACAGATATCTTGCCATATAGATTTGGACATCCTGTATCTATGCGTTTAAGCTCGCGCATGGTCTGAGTGTCTACCACACTTATTGTTTGCTCGTAGCCATGATCTTGCGTCTGGGTAGAGTAGCCACCCGTATTGGCAACATACAGTCTGCCATCATAATAGGCAATGCCTTCAGGCTCATAACCCACATGACACGTGTCTACCACCTGCTTTGTATTGAGGTCTATCTTAGCCACATAACCCTTGTCGGCATACGATGTTACATACAGATAGCCTTTATGGTCGGTGGCAAGTCGTCGATTGTTAGGGATGTTCTCAGTTGCAGCAATAGCCGTACCGTCAGGATGTATATACTGTATAATGTTCGACCAATTGACAGATATTGCTATCAGCGTGTCATTAACCTGCAATATATCGTTACCGGTATCGCCAAGATGACGTCCTGGGTTCTGCTGCTGAAACCATCGGTTGGTCAATACTCCATGGTCGAGCAATGCAAGCGATGAGTTGTCCATACCCCATAGTCCTTCACATAGAATAATAATACGGTCGGAGTCGGCAGTAGGCTCGGATGGTGTTGGATATGAGGCAGGCTCAAGCGAGCACGCTGTTAGGAGCCATATAAGGCATATATATAATGTATTCTTGTATGACATTGTTGGGTAATGGGAGAAAAAATTAATTGTTACACGCCACTAAATTATAAATAAAAGTGGAATGTTGCAACGGTTTCTGTATTTTTTATGGTGTATTGCAGAATAATAATAGAAAGAAGAAAGGCAAACCACTAAAACAACAGCAGTGAGAAAGAACGCTTTTGGTCCTCTCTCACTGCTATAGTAAAAGTAACAGAAAAACTATACTGTGTTTATATTGTTTACTCGCCGAAAGCTGCTGCCTCTGCAGCAGCAATAATATCCTCGCGGCTTTGCTCGCGTGCCGATATATGACTGAGGTCAAACTCCTTGTCGTCAAGATTGAGTTTGTCGTCAACATTATCATTAGCAGGTGTATCAACCTTGTCATTAGCTTTAGAAGCAATATCCTCTGCAGAAGAATTGTCGTTGCGGTACATAGGCGAGCGACGCTCGCGCTTCTTATTCTTACGATTCAATACCTCTACGGCAGCTTCAGCGTGTGCCTCCACCTCAGGACTAAGTACAATAAAGTCGTCGGCTGTCTGTTCTATTACCGGAACATTCTCTACCGGCTCTTCCTCCATCTTTGTACGATTGGTCTTTGCGGCAAATACAAGGTCTATAAACTGTGGCTCCTTGCGCAGCTTCTCAAGTGTAAGCTTTGACGCAAGCTGCTGACTCTCCTTCTTGCTATAGCCCTCTCCTGAGCATCCTTCCACATCCTCAAGCAATACCTGATACTTGAATACGGGCGAACCTGTCTTGTCCTTCTCTTGCTTCAATATCTTGAAGTCTATGCGCACACGATTCTTCTGGCTCCATTCGATGAGCTTGCTCTTGAAGTTTACCTCCTTATAAGCAACCTTGTCGATGTTTATCATTTGTGCCAGTATGCGCTTGCGCATGAACTCCATGCAGGCATCGTAGCCCCTGTCGAGATATATAGCTCCTACAAGAGCCTCGAAGGCATTGCCGCCCATATACGAGTTGTGCGACGAGGAACGTCCGTTTGAAAGAATTAGTTGGTTTATACCCATCTCCTGGGCAAGTCGGTTTAGAGTGTCGCGTTGCACAAGCTTAGAGCGGGTGTTTGTCAAGAATCCCTCTCTTTTGCCAGGAAAGTGTCGGTATACGATGTCGCCCACAGTGGCATCTAAAATGGCATCGCCCAAGAACTCAAGTCGCTCGTTATTAACAGGACGTCCCTTGGCATTGCGCTTGTACATACTTTTGTGCATGAGAGCAAGCTTATAGTAGCTTATGTCATGCGGATAAAAGCCAATTATTTGGCGTAAAGACAAATAAAGCTCCTTGTCCTTGCGGAAAGGGAGCTTCATTCTGTCTATGAGATTACTCAGCATATTTCTTGAATATTACACATGCGTTGTGGCCTCCGAAACCGAATGTGTTGCTCAATGCAGCACGAATCTCACGTTTCTGCGCCTTGTTGAAGGTGTAGTTGAGATTATAGTCGATTTCAGGATCCTGGTCGTCTTCCTCGTGGTTGATAGTTGGCGGAACGATATCGTTCTTTACTGCAAGCACTGAAGCAAGAGCCTCTACTGCGCCAGCTGCACCAAGAAGGTGACCAGTCATTGACTTTGTAGAGCTGATGTTGAGCTTGTATGCAGCCTCACCAAACACCTGCTTGATGGCCTTAGCCTCAGAGATGTCACCTACGTGGGTAGATGTGCCGTGTACGTTGATATAGTCGATGTCCTCTGGCTTCAAACCAGCGTCCTCAAGTGCGTTCTCCATTACGAGACGTGCTCCAAGACCCTCTGGGTGAGAAGCTGTAATATGATGTGCGTCGGCAGACATGCCTTCGCCAACCATTTCTGCGTATATTTTAGCTCCGCGTGCCTTGGCATGCTCAAGTTCCTCAAGTATGAGGCAGCCAGCACCTTCGCCCATAATAAATCCGTCGCGACTTGCACTAAACGGACGTGATGCATGCTCGGGATCGTCATTGCGTGTAGAGAGAGCGTGCATAGCATTAAAGCCGCCTACACCAGCAGCTGTGATAGCTGCCTCTGCACCACCACTAACGATGACATTAGCCTTGCCCAAGCGAATGAGGTTGAAAGCATCAGCAAGAGCGTTTGTTGAAGAAGCACAAGCCGATGTTGTTGTATAGTTAGGACCGTGGAATCCGTACTGTATAGAGATCAAGCCCGAAGCGATGTCGGCAATCATCTTAGGGATGAAGAAAGGATTGAACTTAGGACCTGCATCCTGGTGCTGTGCATAATAGCCTACTTCTTCCTCGAATGTCTTGATACCACCGATACCTACACCGAAGATAACACCAATACGGTTCTTGTCTTCTGCTTCAAGGTCCATACCCGAATCCTGTACAGCCTGCATAGCTGATATCATGGCCAGCTGTGCATAGCGGTCCATCTTGCGTGCTTCCTTGCGATCGATGAAATCGTTAACCTTAAGATTCTTAACCTCGCAAGCAAACTGGGTCTTAAACTGTGAAGCGTCAAATTGTGTGATAGGGGCTGCGCCGCTTACACCGGCGACAAGGTTGTTCCAGGTATCCTCAACGTTGTTGCCCAATGGGGTAACAGCACCAAGACCTGTAACTACTACTCTTTTTAATTCCATTTAAATATAAAATCAGTTCATGGTTAAAAAAATGGTTTATGGTTTATGTGGCACAAGTGGAATTTTTTAAACAAATAAAATGCTTGTTGCCATCATGCGCACCATAAACTATAAACCATAAACCTTATTTATTTTGCGTTCTCCTCGATGTATGCGATAGCGTCGCCTACAGTGCCGATCTTCTCAGCCTTGTCATCAGGGATAGAGATACCAAACTCCTTCTCGAACTCCATGATGAGCTCTACAGTGTCAAGAGAGTCTGCACCAAGGTCGTTTGTGAAGCTTGCTTCAGCCTTAACGTCTGCCTCGTCTACACCGAGTTTGTCAACGATGATAGCCTTTACTTTTGATTCGATTTCTGACATAATTCTTAATTTAAAGTGTTTATAATATTAATTTCAAGTTTAAAAACTGGATGCAAAGGAACACATTTTTATTTAATTGGGCAAATATTTTACTATAAAAAGGCACATTGTGTGCACAAACACCCTATAAATGTGCATATATTTGGGTTATTTTCTTTCTATTTCAAAGAATTACAGGGACTTTATCATGTAAAATTAGTACCTTTGCAAGGTTGTATAAGCCTTGTCTGTCAATGGATATGCACACCCGTACGAAATAAATACAAAACAATATAAACAATGGAAGAAAACAAGTTTAAACGCACCACCGTAACGGCTGCCCTGCCATATGCAAATGGTGGTGTACACATTGGCCATTTGGCTGGTGTGTATGTGCCTGCCGACATCTATGTTCGCTACCTACGCCTTAAGAAGCAAAAGGTAATGTTTATAGGTGGTAGCGACGAGCACGGTGTACCAGTTACCATCCGCGCACGCAAGGAGGGTATTACAGTTCAGGAGGTAGTAGACCGCTACCACAATCTTATTAAGAAGTCGTTTGAGGACTTCGGTATATCATTCGACATTTACAGTCGCACAACCTCGAAGATTCATCACAAGTTTGCATCCGACTTCTTCCGCACTCTCTACGACAAGCACGAGCTTGTAGAGAAAACAGAGGAACAGTTCTGCGACGAGGTTACTGGCGAGTTCCTTACCGACCGTAATATCGTTGGCACATGTCCGCGTTGTGGTGCCGAGGGAGCCTATGGTGACCAATGCGAGAAGTGTGGTGCCACACTCTCTCCTGAAGAGCTTATCAACCCTACCAACAAGAACAATCCTGGTCATGGATTGATTAAAAAGGCAACAAAGAACTGGTATTTGCCACTTAACAACTATCAGGAATGGTTGAAGCAATGGATTCTTGAGGACCACAAAGAGTGGCGTCCTAACGTATATGGCCAATGCAAGTCGTGGCTCGATATGGATTTGCAGCCACGCGCAATGACACGCGACCTCGATTGGGGTATTCCTGTTCCAGTAGAGGGAGCTGATGGCAAAGTGCTCTATGTTTGGTTTGATGCGCCTATCGGATATATATCTAACACTAAGGAGTTGTGCGATGCTCAACCTGAAAAGTGGGGCACATGGCAAACATGGTGGCAAGATCCTTCATCACGCCTTATCCACTTCATCGGCAAGGACAACATCGTGTTCCACTGCATTGTATTCCCTACAATGCTCAAGGCACATGGCGGCTATATCCTTCCTGATAATGTGCCAGCCAATGAGTTCCTTAATCTTGAGAATGATAAGATTTCTACATCACGCAATTGGGCTGTATGGCTCCACGAATATCTTGTAGACTTCCCTGGCAAGCAGGATGTTCTGCGTTATGTGCTTACAGCCAATGCTCCAGAGACTAAGGACAACAACTTTACATGGAAAGATTTCCAGGACCGCAACAACAATGAGCTTGTAGCTGTATACGGCAACTTTGTTAACCGTGCATTGCAGCTTACCAAGAAATACTTTGGTGGCGTAGTACCCGAATGCGGCGAACTTCAGGACGTAGACCGCAAGGCTATTGAGGAGTTCAAGGATGTTAAGCAGAAGGTAGAGGCATTGTTGGATACATTCAAGTTCCGTGATGCTCAGAAGGAGGCTATGAATCTTGCTCGTATCGGCAACAAGTACATAACCGATTGCGAGCCTTGGCACGTAGCTAAGACAGATATGGAGCGTGTTAAGACTATTCTTTATATCTCGCTTCAGCTTGTTGCTAACCTCGAGATTGCCTTCGAACCGTTCCTACCATTTAGCTCTGCAAAGTTGCGCGAAATGCTCAACGTATCTGAGACAGAATGGGATCAGCTTGGAAGCACAGAGTTGCTTAAGCCAGGACACCAACTTGGTACTCCTGCTCTGCTATTCGAGAAGATTGAAGATGATGCCATAAACGCTCAACTCCAGAAACTCGAAGACACTAAGAAGGCTAACGAAGCCGCATCGTATGTGGCTGCTCCTATAAAGGAAAATGTAGACTTTGAGACTTTCGAGAAGATGGACATACGTGTTGGTCATATCAAGGACTGCCAGAAGGTGAAGAAGAGCAAGAAGCTCCTTCAGTTTACTATAGACGATGGTTCGGGTGTAGACCGTACTATCCTCAGTGGTATAGCTGCCTACTACGAGCCAGAACAGCTCATTGGCAAAGACGTTCTGTTTGTTGCCAACTTTGCTCCTCGCAAGATGATGGGCATTGAGAGTCAGGGTATGATTCTATCGGCTGTAAACTTCGATGGAACTCTTAATGTAACATCTGTACTCGGAAACGTTAAGCCGGGTTCGCAGGTGGGATAATGTTGCAATAAATACACATTATTATATATATAGGCAATTGCGCGGCTCCTTAAAGAGAGCCATGCAATTGCCTTTTTTGTAAAATACGACAAGGCAAAGACTCATAATACACATGATACATTTGTTTTAAGCAGTCTCTTTAATGCAAAATAGTTCTTAGTATTATACTAATATTATACTAATATAATGCTATTTTAATACACATAAAACTAAGATAATTATACGCGTCGCCACTAAACGTCATCGTATCTACAAACTGTGATTCAGTTAGTTATATTAACTGCGCAATCGTTTACATTGCATTTTCCCTCCTTTTTGCATTGTTCATACATATTACCACAGAAAAACGTATTAATTTTGGGGCAAGAAATAATATTACCTAAACTTATAAACTAAAAAATTACCGATTGCGACTATGCAAAAAAATTACTTGTTTCTCAATTTATTGGTCATGCTCATAAGCTTGACATTTGGGGGATTTGCAGTCCAACCATCAATGGCAGCAAACGATTACAATCCAACAGTTACGGAAGACGAAATATCTGTCTTCCTTGAAACCTCATTCGACAATGCTAAGGTTTGGGCGTGGAACAACGACAATCCACAGCTAACCAATGCTGGATGGCCTGGCGATGCTATGACTCTTATGGGCAAAACAGCCAATGGCAAGAACGTATTCAAGTGGACATATACTGGCGACAAGGGCGCACCAACAGCCATAATCTTTACTCATGATGGCGAAAAGAAGCTAAATGGAGGCGACCAGGAATACGTAAACCACGGTTATTATGTTGAAGGCAAATACACCAAGACTATTGAGGTAGTTGCCGGCAAGGTAATGGTTTTCTTCGATAATAGTACAGCCAATCTTAAGGATGTTTACTGCTACATTTACAATGGTACTACTGCAGCGCAGGAATGGCCAGGTATGAAAATGTCACTTGACAACGAAACTGAGTATAATGGCAAAAAAGGTTATTATACAGTAGAAGTTCCTCAAGCATTCCTTACTGGTTATTTCGTTATTAATAATGGAGCAGCTGCTTCTAATCTTGCAGGTGAAACCGTTTATGTGAATGGTACTGTAACGGCTATTGAGACTACAACCATGACTGATGTTAAGAAGGCAACAAATGATGCCTGGTACACCATCTCTGGTATCCGCATCAAGAAGCCTACTCAAGCTGGACTCTATATTCACAATAGTAAGAAAGTAATCATCAGAAAATAATAGCAGATTATGAAAAAGACAATCAATTATGGTCTTCTGATGTTGGTGATGCTGTTCACCATGGCATCCAACATCTTCGCAGACAACAAATATGGTCTTAAAGACAATATTCAGGATGGTGTCATCCTTCATTGTTTCGACTGGACGTTGGCAGATATCCAGGAAGAAATTCCTAATATCGCCAAGGCAGGCTTTACTGCCGTTCAGACTTCTCCTGTTCACGAAAGAGCAGGTAAAGGATCCGTTTGGTATGATGTTTATCGTCCATACGATTTTAAGATAGGTAATGGTCTTGGTACTGAAGCTGACCTGAAGGCTCTCTGTGCTAAGGCTCATGAGTATGGTGTCAAGGTGATTGTGGATGTTGTTGCCAACCATACCGACCATCCTAACGTGGCTGCACGCTTGAAGGACGAGAGTCTTTATCATGAACGATTTGGTGTGGGTAACTGGAATGACCGCCATCAGGTTACATTTGGTATGATTGGAATGTGGGACCTCGATACCAACAATCCTACTGTGCAAGCCATCATCAAACAATACATCCAGGATTTGAAAGCCTGTGGCGTGGATGGTATCCGTTGGGATGCTATCAAGCACATCGGTTTGCCTTCTGAAGGCGATTCTTTTATGCAGAACGTGGTAGACCAGGAGATGTACAACTATGGTGAAATCCTTGATAATACTGGTGGTAATGATAATGTCCTTTTCCCAGAGTATCAGACATACATGAGTATTACCGATAATGGTTATGGTAATGGTTTTGCCAATTCTTTTGCCGGTGGTTCTATCAACGAATCTGTTGGCAATTTCAATCAGAGAAATGCAAAGACAGAAAAGTTGGTTTATTGGGGTGAAAGCCATGATACTTATGCCAACGATGGTGGTGAGTCAAAGAATAAAAGCCAGAATGTTATCGACCGTGCGTATGCAGTCGTAGCTGGTAATAATGGAGCTACCGCTCTTTATTTCTCCCGTCCTGCTCAGAAGGCAAAGAATGATATCAAATTTGGTGATAAGGGAAGCGTTCACTTCAAAGATGCTGAAGTAGCTCAGGTAAACCACATGCACAACGTTTGTGCCGGCGAGCCAAACTATTATGTAAAAGGTAATGGCGTTTGTGCTCAGGTTCGTAAGAGTGGCGCTATTATCGTATTGGGAAGTGGTTCTGACCGTGACGTGACTGTAGCCAATGGTGCTGGCGACGGCAAGTGGCTCAAGTCTGGTACGTATAAGGATATGGTAGGCGGTGGTGCTTTCACCGTCAATGCTTCTACAATCTCTGGTCATGTTGGCGAGTCAGGTATTGCTGTCATCTATAATGCTGGTCCTATCGTGCTGACTCCTGAGGTTGTTTTCAATCCAGCTGATGGTACAGCCTTCTCTGATGAGACGCTCACTGTGACTGCTACTCCTTTGAATGCTGTTTCTGCCTGGATTCAGGTGAATGATGGTGCTAAGCAGGATTTTACTGCAGCCAAGCAGTTTACTGTAGGTGCTGATGTTGCCTATGGTAAGAATGTCACTATCACTTGGGGTGCAACTGACAAGGAAGGCAAGACAGAAACAGGTTCGGTAACTTACAAGAAAGTGAAGGCTTACGTTCCAGCCTTGGGCAAGGCTGACGAAATCTCCTGCTTCTTGGAGACATCTAATGCGGCAGCAGCCGTTTATGTATGGAATGACAAGGTTAGTCCTGTAATTGAGCATGCTGGTAAATGGAATGATGCTATCAATAAAAAGTTGCCTCTTGTAGGTAAGAGCGTTTCTGGAAAGAATGTCTTCAAGTGGACTTATGATGGCACCGAGACAAGTGCTCCTACTCAAATCATTTTCTTGGATGGTAATGGAAATAAGATAACTGCTGACGTGGAGTTTGTCAACCACGGCTACTATGTTGACGGAACATACAGCACTACTGTGACCAAGGTACATGAAGATGAGATCGTTGATCCAGAGTATGTTTATTACGATAATGCTTCTAACTGGGAGAATGTTTATTGCTACTTCTATAATGGAACAACTTCTTCTTCTGTATGGCCAGGTGTTAAGATGACTTACGATGCCTCTGCTTCTCATAATGGTAAGACAGGATGGTATAAGGCAACGATTCCTACAGCTTACCTCAATGCTAAGTTCTTCATCAACGATGGTACTGCTGGTACTCCTATCAATGGTGCAAATGCTTCTGCTGAAAAGGTAGTAAACGAAGGTGCTGTAGTGGCACCAACTCCAAACCCAGAGCCAGAGCCAACTCCAGAACCTGAGCCAGAGCCAACTCCAGAACCTGAACCTGAGCCAACTCCAACACCTACCCCTAATCCACAGAATCTGGATGCTCAGTATCAGACCAATCCAAATGGTGCAGGTATTAAGAAAACCATTACTGTAGATGGTGATATCAGCGATTGGGATGCAAGTATGATTATTGCACAGGGTGCTGCCAATGACGACCCACGTGTATATATGGATGCTGCCATGCACGAGAATCCTGTCGATCTCTATGCACTTTATGGTTGCTATGACGATAATAACCTCTATCTGATGTGGGAGATGACCAACGTTCAAGATGTGGTAGCTCCAGAAGCAGATTTTCCACTCAGTAATGGTGTGCTGTTCAAAAATTACAATATGCCATTCTTTATCGGCATCAACACCAATAATGCCTCTACAAGAATAGGCAATCATTGTAAGACTACAGCAGGTGGAACTCTATGGGATAGTGGCATTACTTGCGAAAGCCCAGTCAACAAGGTAGTGGTATTCTCAACCAATAACACCAATGGTCCATTCATTTATGGTGGAAGCAGCGCAGGATTAAATGCTTTAGAAGAGGTTGCCTATAAAGAGACAGGTGTTGTTGTGAAGTATGGTATGGGTATTCTCAGCAAAACGATAAAGGGTATTAAAGAATGTTATGGAGAGTCACAGAACCGTCTTGTAGGTGATATGACAAAGGGTACATCTACTTATGTAGATTTCAATACCTTAGGACACAAGTCTTCCCAATACGATTTCCATTACGAAATCTCGATTCCTTTAGCTAAGCTTGGTGTTACAGCTGCCGATGTGGCAAGCAAGGGATTGGGTGTGATGTTAGTAGCTACCTTTGGTACAAGTGGTATGGACTGTCTGCCTTACGACACAAGTATGAGCGACAATGCCGATCAGACTTATTCAAGAGATCCTTCTACTACAAGAGAGAAGGAAGATGCCGACAATATCACCGTTCCTTTCGCTTATATTGGCAAGCAGAACTAAGAATAGAATATACTAAGGAAAAACATACAGAATATAAATAAGGTTCATCCGGCACTTAGAGTGAAACTAACAGAATTCTAACATTCTATCACTCTAAATACCTGATGAACCTTATTTGTTTTGCAAACAATTACAGTACCGATTTTAGTACCACATAACTGGTACTGCAGTACCAATTAACTGGTACTGGAGTTTCAAATAACTGGTACTGCAGTTTATACTAACTGGTACTGGCAATTATATTATATTACTTGTCCTCCAATACAAACCTCTACAATAATCGATATCACACTAATAGCCGAAAGAACCTTTTATACCGCCACTTCCAGAACAAATGTAGTATGAAATCCGGCTACGGGCGTATCGGCAAGCCACAAATTGCCACCGCAAGCCATCATCATTTGCCGGGCGATAGCCAAGCCTATACCCTGCCCCGTCTTCTTGGTTGTGAAGAACGGGATAAATATCTCTCTTGCCACTTCTGTCGCTATTGGTTGCCCGTCGTTGCTTACAAGCATCTGCATTGTAGAGGCATTGTCTTGCTTGCCGCCATTGCCTAAAGCTTCGGCCATGCGTATGTCAACAGAGCGTGCTCCAGCCTCAACGGCATTCTTTATTATATTGGTCAACACTTGCCGCAGCATACCTTGGTCGGTATCTACCGATGTCGGGGCATCGAGACCGATGTGCCATTGCAGGTCGGGATAAAGTGTCGGGATGGTCCTGACAAACTGCCTTAGGTCGAGAGGTTGTATATCGGCAGGTTGCAATAGGGTTAGTTTGCGGTAGCTGTCTACAAAGGTCGACAACCCAAGACTGGTGTCGTATATGGCGCGCATACCTTCTTCGAGAGGGGTGCCCTTAACCATAGGCGACGATATATATGCCTGTGTGATGCTCTGTATAGGTGCCACCGAATTCATTATCTCATGGGTAAGCACACGTGTCAGTCGTCGCCACGACTCCACCTCGCTTCGTGCAAGCAGTCGGTTTATCTCGCTACCCATATCATTTAGGGCTTCCTGCAAGTCGCGCTCACCTGGAAAGAGCCTGTCTGTAGGCAGACGAAAGGTGAAGTCGTGATTGTGCAGAGCTTCGCGCATAAGATGGGCACGAAGTGAAAGAAGGTGTTGATGGCGGATGAAAAGGAATAACAGTATGACAAGAACAATAGCCACAAGCACCCACCCACCTATAGGGAGTAGAGCCATATATGATGACAGTGGATATATATATAATAAGGTGTGGTATAACATAGATTTATTATATCAATAAAACATTAACAACAATTACACGATTGTCAATTTATCTCATTCCTCCTTATCCGCTTGGCCGCGAGTGGGCAATGCCTTAAGCTTCTTGTAGAGCGTCTGTCTCGTAATACCCAACATCTCTGCAGCCTTGCTCATATTGCCACGACAATGCTCAACAGCACGCTGCACGTGCTCCTGCTCCATTTGTTCGAGCGGCATCACCTCACGGTTCTTGTCTATTGCATCATGTAGGGTAGCTATTAGCTTGTCGTTATCCCATGGCTTGGTAACAAAGTCGGCTGCTCCATACTTAAGTCCCTTAACAGCCAACTGCACATCTGCATATGCAGTAATAAGCACAACGGGCGTATTGGGATGCAGCTTCTTTATTGTTCGCAACCAGAACAATCCGTCTTGCCCCGTATTTACGCCGAGCGAGAAGTTCATATCGAGCAACACAGCATCCACATTCTGTTCATTGGAAAGAGTAGCCACAAGATTATCGGGCGACGTCATAGTAATGATGTGCTCAAACTCTGTGGCAAGACATATCTTAAGTGCCGTAAGAATGGCAGCATTGTCGTCGACAACTATAAGAGTGTTGTAAGAATAAGTCATATTTTTTGCTTGCAAATGTAAATAAAAATAGTCGCTATTCAAATGATTTATTCGGATTTAACATTGGTTAGTGCCATACTTATGAGAAAGCAGTTTTTGCGGCAGAGATTAAATACTATAGGCAAGAAGCATAAAATTAAGATATTTATTAGGTTAAATGGATTAAAAAGTATAAATTTGTAAGCAAATTAGACAACGATTGCTATTTTAAACACATATTTATGAGAAAGTCTATTACACTTACAATTGCATTTTTACTTGCATCTATGTCATCAATTCTGATGGCCAACCCAGTGCAAAAGAAAAACAATGCAACCACAGTAAGTCGTGCCTATGCACTACGTGTATATGACGACAGTTGGGGAAAGAACAACTCTCAAACGGAGCTTGTTTCGTTCGATGTTGACAATCCAAATGAGATGACCGTCGAACAAAAGTTTGAGAATAAGCTGGCTCGTGCTGCCACTTATGTTGATGGAACATACTATATGTTGGAAAGCGATGATGGCTATGTGGCATACCGTTTTTCTTCGTATGATGTAAACACTAAAGAATACAAGGTAATAAAGGAATATAAGACATCCGACTTAGAGAATGCATTAATGATACAATGTATGACCTATGACCCTACCACAAAGAAAATATTCCTCTATGCATTCGACATTCTAAATTCTACTGGTGGAGAGGAAGAAGGTGGAGAGCTTGACATTCCTTTTGAATTGCTTACAATAGACCCAGCTACTGGTAAAGCCACTGTTGTAGGCGAAAATACTATGCAGCAGATTCTAACTCTTGCTGTATCGGCTGATGGATATATGTATGGCATTGACACCAATGGTACACTTTGGGGTATCAATAAGACCAATGGTTCGCTCTTATACGAGGAGGGTTATGCACCAGTACAACCAAAGAGTTTGCAATCAATGGCATTCGACACAAAGAACAATCTGCTTTATTGGGCAGGATTCACCACAACCTCAATCGGTAGTGGTTCTGGTTTCTTTGGCAAATTCAGTTTCTCTGAAGATGAAGGTTGGATGTATTCCAATTTAAGCAATTTCAACAGCAATTCAGAATTGGTAGGTTTGTATATCGATAGCGACCCAGCACCTAAGGGATCGCCATCAGCAGTAAGCAATCTTGCATTGAAGGCTGCCGACAATGGCAAACTACAAGCAACCCTAACATGGACCAACCCACAATTCACTACAGGTGGCGAGCCTTTATCTGGTACGCACACTGTAAAGGTATATCGCGACGACCAGCTTCTTGCTACTGTTGACAATCAGACAGCTGGCAGTAATGGTAGTGTTGTAATTACAGAAACAACATCGGGCATAAAGGGATACACAGTAGGCGTTTCAAACGCTTATGGTGATGGACGTACTGCATACGTTGAAGGTTTTGTTGGTAGAGACACTCCGGGAGATATAGTAAACCTCAAGCTCACAAAAGATGCTGACAATCAACTTTCGGTTAGTTGGGACGCACCTGCTACGGGTATGCATGGCGGATGGTATGACACAAGCACATTGAAATATAATGTTGTTCGCCTACCTGATAATGCTGAATTGGCTACTGGCATCACAGGCAAAAAGTATACTGATGCCAATATTGAAAAGATGGGCGGCTATAGCTATAGCGTGACCGCTACAAATGTTGATGGTAATGGAGCTACAGTTGAATCGGGACAAGAGTTTGCCGGTAATCCGATAGAGATGCCATTTAGCTGCAACTTCTCTACTTCTGAACTTGTACGTCTGTGGAAGGTATATGATGCCGATAAAGACGGACAGACATGGTATTCGGCAAAGAACAATGTTGAATCGTTTATGAAATATTTCCCTGACCAAGAGTTGTCACCTGACTTAAAGTCGAACGATTGGTTGATTTCTGCTCCGATGCGCTTTGAAGCTGGAAAGACATATACATTGCAATATTGGGAGCGCACACAAGGTCAGTTGTTCCCAGTAAACTATAACATAACAATAGGTAAAGGTACTACTCCTGAGGCTCAAACCACAATACTCAGCAACGAACGCAACATTGTAAATCAGAGTATGGAGCAAAAGACTGTTGTTATAACTGTTCCTGAGACTGGTGTATATAGCATCGGATTCCAGGTTCTTAATCGCGTGTCATTCCATCTGAAGGATGTTGTAATTGAACAGCGCAATGCTGTGGAACTTGCAGCAGAAGCATTCAGCGGAAGCAATGCTCCAGTAGTAGGCGAAGCATCTGAATATACTGTTAAGGTTAAGAACAATGGTTACGAACAGCAAAGCAACTTTGAGGTACAATTACTTGACAGCGATGACAATGTGCTTGCATCCAACTCAACTGGTGTGGTAGAACCATTTGAAAGCAAAGACATTGTTGTGGCATGGACTCCACAAGCAGAAGGCAAATTCAAGATTCACGCTCGCGTAGTGGCAGATGGTGATGCAGATGCGACAAATAACGATACCGAGGAGAAGACCGTTACAGTACTTGCCAATGGTTCATGGGTAGACGTTGCTATAAATCATCAATCAGAGAATAGCATGTCGCCATTTAATGTAATGAAGAAGTATAGTATTGCCCAGACTATCTACGATTCTGACAGCTTGAATTGTGGCAATGTTATCATTAAAGGCTTGATGTTCTATTACAAAGCAACTACAGAGAACAACGATTTCCCAGTAGAAATTTATCTTGCCAATACTGATAAAGAGAACTTCAACGACATGGAGGCTATACCTGAAAACGAATTTACCCTTGTTTATGATGGCAATTTGGCTATACCAGTTGACCAAACAACAACAATGGTACTATTTGACAAACCATTTGCATATGACGGACAGAAAAATCTGGCTATGATGACACGTGGCAATGCCGGCAGTCTGCTTAAAGGCATATACTTTATGTCACAATACATAAGTGCTGACAAAGATAAACATATGTGGTATGACTTTAGCGCAACAGAACGAGTTCCATTCCCTTCTAATGTGCTAAGAACAACCAAAGACCGTGCAAGCGTGTCGTTCTTTACCACAAAGCAAACCGACGGTATAAACAGCGTAAATGCTACAGAATACGATATTGATGTAAAGATGGTTGGCAATATCCTGACTGTAAATGGCGAATACGACAATATGCGCATTTATAGTGTAGCAGGCAAGCTTGTTGGTGAAAATGCACATCATGATAATTATATCAATATGAGCAAATACCAGACAGGCGTTTACCTTCTTGAATTTGTTAAGGGCAACGCTAAAACAGTAAAGCGTGTTATAGTGAAATAATTGTATAGGGCGTATCAAAAGTTTTCTACTTTGATACGCCTTTTTTTTAGTTATATACAGAATCATACAAACAACAATAGCCTTATACCAAGCTATTCGGCATCCTTTCAGTTAAAATAACTAAAAAACGGCAGTTCTCTCGCTTGTTTTGGGTAATTTTGCAATTTACAGATTTCATAAGAATTAACGAGTAACCAATGAGCTTAACAGGCATCATACGCAATGCGTTCATTCCCCGACAGCATAAGCTGGAACGCCACTTCACAGAACCAGAATCTCTGCAACATGAGGTTCTGCAACACTTGCTGCAAAGTGCAGCCAACACCGAATACGGACGCAGCCATCTATTTGGCTCAACACGTACATACGAAGACTTTGTACGCAACGTGCCGGTAAACACATACGAAGAGCTTAAGGCCGATATCGACAGAATGAGACATGGCGAAGCCAACATACTTTGGCCAGGAACCGTTAAATGGTATGCCAAGTCGTCGGGCACAACCAACGACAAGAGCAAGTTTATACCCGTGTCTTACGAGGGTCTTAAGCGTATACACTATCAAGGAGGCACAGATGTTGTGGCTTTGTATCTGCAGAACAACCCGAAAAGCCGCATGTTTGATGGTAAGGGACTTATACTTGGAGGATCACACTCGCCCAACTATAATCTCGCCGACTCGCTTGTGGGTGACCTAAGTGCTATACTTATCGAGAATATCAATCCGCTTGTAAACCTGATACGTGTGCCTAAGAAGCAGACGGCTTTGCTGTCTGACTTTGAATTGAAGCGCGACCGTATTGCCCATGAGTGTCTTAATAAGAATGTAACCAATCTGTCTGGTGTGCCTTCATGGATGCTTAGCGTACTGGTGCGTGTGCTTGAGATATCGGGAAAAGAGCGCATTGACGAAGTATGGCCTAACCTTGAGGTATTCTTCCACGGAGGTATTGCCTTTACACCATACCGTCCACAATACGAGCACATCATCAAGTCGGCCAACATGCACTATATGGAGACATATAACGCATCTGAGGGTTTCTTCGGCATACAGAACGACCCAACCGACAAATCGATGCTGCTGATGCTTGACTATGGTGTATACTACGAGTTTTTGCCTATGGACGAGTTTGACTCGCCCAACCCTAATATCGTACCACTCGAAGGTGTGGAGACGGGACGCAACTATGCTATGCTCATTAGTACGTCTTGCGGATTATGGCGATATATGATTGGCGATACTGTGAAGTTTACATCCAAACGTCCGTACAAGTTTGTTATTACCGGACGTACCAAATACTTTATCAACGCCTTTGGCGAGGAACTTATTCAGGACAACGCCGAGAAAGGACTGGCATATGCTTGCGAGAAGACGGGAGCCGAGGTAAAGGAATATACTGCAGCGCCTGTATTTATGGACCAAAATGCAAAGTGCCGCCATCAATGGCTTATAGAGTTTGCCAAGAAGCCAGCCAATCTTACCGAGTTTGCCGACCTTCTTGACAAACGTCTTCAGGAAATCAATTCCGACTACGAGGCCAAGCGATTCCATGACATAACCCTACAACATCTCGAAGTAGTGGAGGCACGACCTGGACAATTTGACGACTGGTTGCGCTCAAAAGGCAAGTTAGGAGGCCAGCACAAGATTCCAAGACTGTCTAACAACAGACAGTATATTGAGGAGATAATGGGGTAAGCACATAATTGTACTGTCATATATGAAGAATATACTTATATATATATATCATAACATTCTACACTACCCTCATACGGGAAGGAGAGAAACCGCTTTGCGGTTATGGATGGGACTATTATGCCTTATCCTTCTTGCCTCTTGTGCCCGTATGGGACGTCCTGATGGAGGATGGTATGACGAGACACCTCCACATGTTGTGGCTGCATATCCAGAGGATGGAGGCACAAACGTTACAGCCAAGAAGGTGCGCATACTATTCGATGAATTCATCAAGATAGAGAATGCTACAGAGAAGGTTGTGGTATCGCCACCGCAAATGGAGCAAGCCGAGATTAAGTCTACCGGAAAACGTATTGAGGTGCAGCTTAAAGACTCGCTGTTGCCTAATACAACCTACACAATCGACTTCTCGGATGCTATCAGCGACAATAACGAGGGCAATCCCTTAGGCAATTACACATATAGCTTTGCTACGGGCGACCATATAGACACATTGGAGGTAGCTGGATGTGTGCTGCAAGCCGACAATCTGGAACCTGTAAAGGGAATACTTGTTGGTTTGTATGGCGAGATGGAAGACTCGTGCTTTATAAAGAAACCTATGTTGCGTGTGGCTCGTGCCGACTCGCGCGGACGTTTCATAATACGTGGTGTAGCACCAGGCAATTACCGCATATATGCCTTGCAAGACCAGGACGGCGACTATCGCTTCTCGCAAAAGAGTGAGCAAATTGCATTCTCATGCGATACTATCACTCCATCGTTCTGCGACGCTGTACGACAGGACACTACATGGATTGACTCGCTGCATATCAAGGACATAACACGTGTGGGATATACAAGGTTTACCCCGGACAATATTGTGCTGCGTGCATTCAACGAGACTCTTACAGACAGGTTCTTCCTTAAAGCCGAACGTCAGGAACCCGATCACTTTACACTGTTCTTTAGTTATGGAGACAAGAGTCTGCCTGAATTGCGCGGACTAAACTTTGATGACAGCAACGCATTCATAATAGAACCAACGATACGTCGCGACACTATAACTTATTGGTTGCGCGACACAACGCTTGTAAACCAAGACACGCTGAGCATTGAGCTTAAGTATATGGCTACAGACACCCTTGGATGTCTGCAACCACAAACAGATACTTTGCAGATATTATCGAAGTTGCCATATGCCAAACGACTTAAGGATGCGCAGAAAGAGTACAACGACTGGCACAAGAAGCAAGAAAAGAAACGCAAACGAGGCGAACCTTACGACTCGGTTATGCCACCACGCTTGCTGACACCACAGATACAGATAAACTCCACACTCGATCCTGACCGTGATGTGCGATTGACGTTCAAGTGTCCACTCGCCTTGGTTGACTCGTCAAAGATACATCTTTATGCCAAACGTGACACTCTGTGGTACGACACTCCGCTACGCATAAGCCCCGTAATAGAACGTATACCTGGCGACACAGCCACTGCTGATATAGCCAAGTCGCTGAGGATGTATGACATACAAGCCGCTTGGCAACCAGATACAGAATATAGTTTGGAGATGGACTCATTGGCATTTGCCGACATATACGGTCTGCATTCGCCTAAGCAGAAGCAAGGATTCAAGGTGAAATCGCTCGACGAATACAGCTCATTGGTATTCACCATTCCTCAGGCTAAGGGCGAGAACATCGTTGTTGAGCTTCTTAATCAGCAGGATGCAGCTGTAAAGCGTACCAATGTAGTGGATGGAACAGCACAGTTCTTCTACATAACACCAGGCATATATTATGCCCGACTCTTCTACGACGACAATAACAACGGCGTATGGGATACAGGCGAATATGCAACAGGACGACAGCCTGAACTTACGTGCTACTATCCTGATGAGATAGAATGCAAAGCTAAGTGGGACGTAACACTCAACTGGAATCCGAAGGAGCGTACTGCCGAACAGCAGAAGCCGGCAAAGATAACCAAACAGAAGGCGGAGCAGCAACGCAAGATACAGCAACGCAATATAGAAAGAGCAAGAAAAATGGGTATACCATACCCGTTCTAACAAGAACGGGACTTACACACAATCACCTTTAAACTGAATAAGGATGAACAAGATGAAACAGCTTTTGGTAACAATGGCAATGCTCCTTGTGGGCATAACCACAACTAACGCACAGTGCAAGTTTCAGAACACAGCGTTCAAGTCGGGCGAGTTTCTTACCTACAACCTCTACTTCAATTGGAAGTTTGTTTGGGTTAAGGTGGGCAACGCGTCGATGTCGACTGTAGAGAGCAAGTATCACGGCAAGCCGGCATACCGATCGTCGCTTATAACACGCACATCGCATAATGCCGACAAGTTCTTCGTTATGCGCGACACACTTTTGTGTTACAACTCTACACATCTCGAACCTCTATACTTCCGCAAGGGAGCACAAGAGGGCAAACGCTATACCGTGGACGAGGCTTTCTTCAGTTATCCTAATAATAAGGTGCATATCAAGCAACACCGTTTGCGCCATAATGGCGAGAACGTATACAAGGAATGGCACCGTACCGACTGCACCTATGACATGCTGAGCATATTCTTGCGTGCACGCTCGTTCAACCCTGAAGGATGGAAAAAAGGCACACGCGTTAACTTCCCTATAACCGACGGCACAAAGATTATTACAGCCATGCTCGAATACAAGGGAAAGACAACTGTTAAGGCCGATAATGGTGTGAAGTATCGCTGTCTGCAACTATCGTATATGGAATACGAAGACGGCAAGTACAAGGAGATTGTGCGTTTTTATGTAAGCGATGATGCCAACCACGTGCCTGTACGTCTTGACATGTTCCTTAAGTTTGGTTCTGCAAAGGCTTTCCTTGTAGGAGCAAAGGGCGTAAAGAGCAAGATGACATCAATTGTGAAGTAGGCTCGTTGAGCAACAATAAAAAAGACAAAACAATATGTCCAAGCACAAAGTATATACATTATATATTATCGTAGGCGTGACGATGTTGCTCGCCGCATGCACCATGCCTGCCAAACAGCAAACAGTAGGCAATAAGGCGAGGCATCAGTTCACTAACGAGATATTGCTTGGCTATACACCTGTTAAAAACCAAGGACGCAATCCACTATGTTGGGCCTACTCTATGCTTGCCACAATAGAGACCGAACATATAATGATGGGCGACTCGGTAAACTTGTCAGTAGACTACGTAGCACGCAATATGCTTATGGAACAAACCCGACGCCACTTTTTGGCTAACGGTAAATTTCGTATAAATATGCGTGGTACCATGCCGCTGCTGCTAAGACTTCTGAACGAATACGGCGCAATGCCATACGACTCGTACAACAACAGGGACATAAACTACAAGAGTCTTGCCAAGCGTATGTCAACGCTATCCGATGCTTCGGCTAACATGAGTCTACTTGAAGAACGTGCAGAAAGAGTGCTCGACGACCATATCGGCGCCTTGCCACCACACGTCTTTATGTTAGGAGCTGAATATACACCACAAGAGTTTGCCCATAGCGTGTGTATGCGAAACGAGTACATGGCCATGACAAGCTTTACACATCACCCGTTCGACGAGATGTTTGTGCTCGAGATACCCGACAACTACAACAACGATCCCTTTTATAATGTGCCTATCGATGTGCTGATGAACCGTATAGAGAAGTCTATACGTGCCGGACACCCAGTGTGTTGGGAGGGTGACATAACAGAAAAAGGTTTCTCTTTCAAGGATGGTGTAGCAATGCTTGGCAAAGAACAGCCGTGCACACAGCAACAGCGACAGACAGCTTTTGAGAACCGTAGTACAACAGACGACCATTGTATGGCACTTATAGGATTGGCACACGACAAGCAAGGACACCGCTTCTATATAGCAAAGAATTCATGGGGAACAGACAATCCTTATGGCGGCTTGATGTACCTATCGGAAAACTATATAAGGATGAAGACAGTTGCGGTAGTAGTAAAGAACATGTAAAAAAAGGGAAGATTTCTCAGCCGAGAAACCTTCCCTTTATATTATTGTGGTTTGCACAAAAGCGCCGAAGCACCCATATGCAAGTCTTGCCACTGATTAGTTGAGAGCATCTGCAAACTCAGCGCCAGCCTTAAACTTGGCTACCTTCTTAGCTGCGATGGCAATCTTCTCCTTAGTTGCAGGGTTGATACCCTCACGAGCAGGACGCTCATTTACGCTGAATGTGCCGAAGCCGATAAGCTGAACCTTGTCGCCTTCAACAAGAGCATTCTTAATTGCCTCTATTGTAGCCTCAAGAGCCTTCTTGGCATCACCCTTGCTAAGATCAGCAGCTACTGCTATCTTCTCGATCAATTCTGTCTTGTTCATAATTTTTGAATGTATTAAAGTGTTTATAAATTGAATATCACGTAATTATACCTATTAGGGCACACAAATTTAGATTATTCCTTTCATAAAACAAACAAAAAACAGAAAAAAGTTCATAAAAACCCGAAAAAAAGCGTCATAACCCCCTATTTAATAGGCTATAACGGGATTTTTTCGTACTTTTGTGTTCTAAAACCAACGTTTATATACAGAATCTTAATATGCAAAACATTCCAACGGTTACACGTAGCCTACTTATAGCCAATGTTGTTGTATTTCTTGCCACAATGTTGATGTCGTATGTAGGTCTCGACCTTAACAGAGTACTTGGACTGCACTTTATCCTTGCACCCAACTTCCAGGCTTATCAGCTGCTGACATATATGTTTGCACACGGAGGCTGGAGCCACATTTTCTTCAACATGTTTGCTTTATGGATGTTTGGAGGTATAGTGGAACGCACATGGGGACCGCGCAAGTTTCTCTTCTATTATATGGTATGCGGCATTGGTGCCGGACTCTTTCAAGAGCTTGCACAGCTTGGCGAATTCTACTATATAGCTTCAAACAACCTTGCCAACTTCAACATATCGCAAACCATGCTTGTGGCCGAAGCCAACGCTCCTATGCTAAACTCATGGACTACGGTAGGAGCCTCGGGTGCTATATATGGCATTCTGCTTGCATTTGGCATGCTCTATCCAGAAGAGCGCATGTTTATCTTCCCGCTTCCGGTACCCATCAAGGCTAAATGGTTTGTTGTTGGATATGCAGCCATTGAGTTGTTCATGGCTTTCTCTACAGCTAACGATGGTGTCGCACACATTGCCCACCTCGGAGGTATGGTGTTCGGATTCTTCCTAATACGTTATTGGCACCGACATCCAAGCATAGGTTATGGCAGACGTGGCGGACAGCAATTCTTCGATTCCTTGCGCTCGTCATGGGAACGACGTACCAACAAACACGCTAACGGCTTTAATTCATCAACACGCCAGTCAAACAGTTCTGCCAACACACGCAGCGAGAGTGACTGGGACTATAATGCACGACGTAAAGCCCAGCAAGAAGAGGTAGACCGCATACTTGATAAGATTCGTCGCTCTGGCTACGACAGCCTTACACGCGAGGAAAAACAGCGTCTGTTTGATAACAGTCGCAAATAGAAACCCCCAACACTATGTAAATGAACACTCTTACAAGCTATACATTACGCATAATAGCCGGCGCAAACGTGGCTACAATAATAGCCATGCTTGCTGTCGGATTCAGCGACCATATCAATCCCGCCAGCCACCCGTTGATAGCCAACGTGGGACTGGCGTTTCCCATATTTCTGCTTATCAACATAGCATTCTTGGTGTTTTGGCTATGTGTTAAGAAACGCTGGGCTCTTATACCTATAGGCGGACTGATTATAGGCTTTCTGCCCATACGCATCTATTCGCCACTAAACTTACGTGCCGACGCCCCTGAGGGCTGCATAAAGGTTATACAGTACAATGTATTTGGCTTTAATGAATGGAAAGACACTAACGACCAATCGGAAATTATAAACTACATTCTACGCGAGAAACCCGACATACTGTGTATGGAGGAATCACCTGTAGGTACTAAGAAAGATTTGGTCGACTCGGCACTTATATCCATTCTGCAATATAGCGACACTATCGACAATGGCTCTATATCCATATACTCCAAATATCCCATTGTCGGACATGAACGCATAAACTATCACAGCGACAACAAAAACTCTTCTGGAGCATTCTTCGTATTAACCGCTCCAAAAGACACAACCATAGTGATAGCCAACCACTTTGAAATTACTGGTCTATCGCTTGAGCAACGTGCACAATTCAAGGCCATACTCAAGGGAAAAGTAGAGAAAGACTCTATGGAGATAGAGTCGAAAGCCATATGGCGTAGACTTGCTGAATCGGCTAAGGTAAGAGCACCACAAGCCGATGCTGTGGCCGAATACATACAACAGCATAAGGACAAGAGCATCATACTGATGGGCGATTTCAACGATTCGCCTATATCGTACGTCAGAAGGCGAATTGCACAAGAGCTTACCGACTGCTATGTGTCAACAGCAAACGGTCCTGGCATAAGCTATCATTATAGTGGTTTCTACGTGCGAATAGACAATATCTTCTGCTCAGACCACTGGATGCCATACGATTGCCACGTGGACAATTCCATTAAAGCATCCGACCATTATCCCATTGTTTGCCTCCTGAAACGCCGGGGAACATAAGATAGAACACGCAAAACAAGCTAAAACATTCTGAAACAGAAGAAAAAAAGCTATAAATTTCGCAAAACGTGAAAAAATAACTAACTTTGCACGCTATCTATGCCTTATAAGACCGACAAGGCAAAATAAGGCAAGAAAGCAAACCAAATAACGGAAACAGAAAAAACAATAATAACAAAAATAAAATCAAAAAAATGCAGAACAAAGGTATTGTAATTGTAACAGCCGCCCTGTTGACACTTGCAAGCATCTTCTATCTATCGTTCACGGCTGCCACAAAATACTATGACAGCCAGGCTGCGAAGATAAAGGATCCAATTGCACAGCAGGATTACAAGGACTCGGTAAAGTTCCTCGGGCTCTACTCCTACCAGAAGTGTCTTGAGACTCAAATTGGTTTGGGTCTTGACCTTAAGGGTGGTATGAACGTCATCCTCGAAGTGAGTGTTCCAGATGTAGTGGAGAACCTCGCCGACCACAAGACAGACGTTGCTTTCACAAAGTCGATGAAGGAAGCTCGTGCTCAACATGAGGTGTCACAAGACGATTTCATCACTCTATTTATCAACGCTTACAAGAAGAATGCTCCTGGACATCATCTCTCTGAGATCTTCGCTACACAGCAGCTCCAGGGTAAGGTATCGCCTAACTCAAGCGACAAGGATGTAGAAAAGGTATTGCGTGAGGAGGTACAGTCGGCTATCGACAACTCATTCCTCGTAGTACGTACACGTATCGACAAGTTCGGTGTTGTACAGCCTAACATCCAGAAACTTGAAGGCCAGCAGGGACGTATCATGGTAGAAATGCCTGGTATCAACGAGCCTGAGCGTGTGCGCAAGTTGCTTCAGGGTAGCGCTAACCTTGAGTTCTGGGAGACATACAACTCTGATGAGATTATCCCATATCTCCAGCAACTCGACGTTCGTGAAGCTGCTGCCTTATCAGGCAAGAAGGAAGTAGCCGATACTACAGCTGCTGATACAGCTGCTGCAGCTAAGGTTACAGCAGAAGCTAACAATGCTGCTAAGCTCCAGCTTAAGAAGAGCGATGACAGCAAGGCTACAAAAGAAAGCAACACTCAGCTTGAGCAGGCTAAGAAGGAGCATCCGCTCTTATCTATATTCCAGCCTACTGGCAATGGTGCTTTGAGTCTTGTTGGTTATGCTTCAGCTCGCGACACAGCTGCCGTTAACAAGATTATCTACTCGGCTCTTGCCAAGCAGGTTCTGCCTTCTGACCTTCGTTTGCTTTGGAGTGCTAAGCCAGCTGATGGTGTTCAGGCTAAGAACATATACGAGTTGCACGCTATTAAGGTGACAACATCTAACGGACGCGCTCCTATCGAGGGCGACGTTATAACAGATGCAAAAGACCAGTTCAACAACGTTTCTGGTCAGCCTGAGGTTAGCATGTCAATGAACTCTGACGGTGCACGCCGTTGGGCTGCCCTTACAAAGGCTAACGTTGGCAAGGCTATCGCTATTGTGCTCGATGGTACCGTATACTCGGCTCCTCGTGTTAACGGTGAGATTTCTGGTGGTCAGTCGTCTATCACTGGCAACTTCACTATCGAGGATACAAAGGACTTGGCAAATACATTGAAGTCTGGTCGTATGCCTGCTCCTGCCCACATCGTTCAGGAGGAAGTTGTAGGTCCTACACTTGGTGCTCAGTCAATCCAGCAGGGCTTCATCTCATTCATCATTGCCTTCGTCATCTTGATGATCTACATGGTTATGATGTACGACTTTATCCCAGGTATGGTTGCCAACGGTGCTCTCTTGCTCAACCTCTTCTTCACAATGGGTATTATGGCTTCGTTCCAGGCAGCATTAACAATGCCAGGTATCGCCGGTATCGTGCTTGCCCTGGGTATGGCTGTGGATGCTAACGTGCTTATCTACGAGCGTACTAAGGAGGAACTTAAGAAGGGTCTCGGTACAAAGCAGGCTTTGGCTCAGGGCTACAGCAACGCTTTCTCTGCCATCTTCGACTCTAACTTGACATCAATCATCACAGGTATCATCCTTTATGTGTTTGGTACAGGTCCTATCCGTGGCTTCGCTACCACACTTATCATCGGTATCTGCTGCTCGTTCTTTACTGCTGTGTTCCTCACACGCTTGGTTTACGAGAATCGTCTGGCTCACGACAAGTGGACAAAGCAGACCTTCTCTACCAAGATTTCGCGCAACTTTATGGCGAACAAGAACTATGGCTTCATGTCAAACTGCAAGATATCGTTCATCATCTTTGGTGCGGTCATTCTTGTTATGATAGGCAGCTTCTTCGAACGCGGCTTGAGCAAGGGTATCGACTTTACCGGTGGCCGCAACTATGTTGTTGTACTTGAGAAGCAGGTAGAACCAGAGCAGGTAACTGCTGCTTTGCGTCCTCTCTTCAACGGTGCAAACGTTAATGCACTTGCACTTGGTACTGACGGCAAGACTATCCGTATCTCAACCAACTACAAGATTGAGTCGAACAACCCAGCTATCGACAACGAGGTGGAGAACATCCTCTATAAGGGTCTGCATGGTGCCAACCTCGTAACACAGAGCAGTGTTGAGGCATTCAAGAACCCTGACGTACGTGCTGGTGGTTCTATCGTATCATCTACAAAGGTAGGTCCGGCTGTGGCTAAGGACATCACTCATGGTGCTATCATCTCTGTGTTTATCGCCCTTGCAGCTATCTTCCTTTACATCTTGATACGTTTCCGCAACGTAGCATTCTCTTTCGGTTCTACCATAGCTCTTGCTATCGATGCTACAATCGTTATCGGTTTCTTCTCATTGCTTTGGGACTTCGTTCCATTCTCGCTTGAGGTAGACCAGACGTTCATTGGTGCAATCCTTACGGTTATCGGTTACTCTATCAACGATAAGGTGGTGGTATTCGACCGTATACGTGAGAACCTCCAGTTGCACAAGAAGATGGACTTGCAGGAACTCTTCAACAAGTCATTGAATGAGACTCTTGCTCGTACAATCAATACATCATTGTCAACACTCATCGTGCTGCTCTGTATCTTCTGCTTCGGTGGTGAGAGCACTCGCAGCTTCTCGTTCGCAATGTTGCTTGGTGTAATCTTCGGTACACTGTCTTCTATCTTCATTGCCGCTCCTCTGGCATACGTCATCCTCGGTCGCAAGATCAAGAAGGAAGAGGCTGCAATGGCAGAGGCAGAGGCTGTTGAGGTTAAGTAAGCAATAGGCTAACACGACTATAAACATCTAAAAAGGCGCAATCCCGTATAGGGGTTGCGCCTTTATGGCATCTATGGGCTTGCGGTGGACAAGCCAATGCTGCAAATTTGCAGTGCAGTTCAATTTTAGGGTTAAAACGATTAAAATTTGCAGTCTACTGCAAATATATCGAAAAGAATAGGTATATTTGCAGTGCAGTTCATTTTTTACATTCAAACTAACTAAAGAATAATGATATATCGCAAGGAATATATGTGTCTCTTGGATAAATGGAGAGACCAAAGGATTATAAAAGTAGTTACCGGTATCCGTAGATGTGGTAAGTCCTCATTATTAAAGATGTTTCGAGATAAACTTCTTGCAGAAGGTGTGTTGAAGGAGCAGGTATTAGAGCTAAACTTTGAGGACCTTGACAATGAGCCTTATCTTGACTATAAGGTTCTGTATGCCTATGTTAAAAATCATCTGGTTGAAAACAAAATGAACTATCTGTTTTTCGATGAGATACAGATGGTTGATAATTTTCAGAAGGTTATAAATAGTTTGTTCTTGCTCGACAACGTAGATATTTATGTTACCGGTTCAAACGCTTACCTGCTTTCGGGTGAGATAGCTACCTTGCTTACGGGAAGATATGTGGAAATAAAGCTTTTCCCACTATCATTTAAAGAATACATATCAGCACAGCCCGAAGATATGAGCTTAGACTCTGCTTATCGTAAATATATAGAGATAGGCTCGTTTCCCTATTTGTTGCAGATAGAGAATAACAGAGAGATGGTGCGCGAATATCTAACTGGGTTGTACAATACTATTGTATTAAAGGATGTGGTAAGCCGAAAGAAGATAACAGATGTTATGATGTTGCAAAGTGTTGTACGCTTTATTTCCGACAATATAGGAAACATATCTGTAATAAAGCGCATTAGCGACACAATGACTTCTTTGGGACGCAAAGTGTCCTCGCACACCATTGAGAATTATATATCGGCATTGACAGACAGTTTTATTTTTTATCCTGTTGCCAAATACGACGCCAAAGGCAAACAACTTCTTAAAACAGGACAAAAGCTATATCTGGCAGATGTGGGGTTGCGTAATGTAATAAATGGAACAAGAGGCGGCGATTTGGGGCATATATTGGAGAATATTGTCTTCTTGGAATTGGCTCGACGTGGTGGAGAAATATACGTAGGAAAGGTTGGTGATGCCGAGATCGACTTTGTTGTGATTAACGGAATAGAGAAGGCATATTATCAAGTGTCGCTTAGTGTGAGAGACGAAGCGACTATGAAACGGGAATTGGCTCCATTACAATCAATTTCTGACAATTATCCCAAGTATCTCCTTACTTTGGACAACGACCCTGTGGTTATGCACAATGGCATCAAACAACAATATGCACTTGATTGGCTTACTGATATCTATTGAACAAAAAGTTTGTTTGAAGAAATTAAGTGCCAATGTGCCATATTCTCGCCTACCGTCTTGATGTACAGATAGTTAGAGGCTGTCACATATAAGCCTTTATAGGGGTGATGTAGCAGGGTATCTGCCAGAAGTATGCTATGAATCTGCCAGGTGTCCACGAGAGGTCTGCCAGGTGTCGTTATCTCGGCCTGGTAATGCTGTTACCGAGCCTTTGTAATGATGTAATCCAGCCTTTATAAATGCTATTTCTTCTTTCTTTGGATCACCATTCTGAGCTATGAGATAACAGGCAAAACGAGTGAGCATATAGTCCTTGACTTCACGCTTAGCACCTTTTGCCAAGCTGATCATTTTCGTGACTTCACGAAAATGATCATCCACGTTGATATTCTGTGACTTACATGATTCTACGGCTCTACCTATAGCTATAGTGAAATTCTCCCACTATGCTCTGTGGCTCTTGTCCTTACCGTTAAAGCTCTTAACCTTCATGCCGAGCTGGTCGGGAAGTATAGCATTAAGGAATATGCCCACAAGAGCAGCAAGAGCCAAACCTGATATTGAAACAGAACCTATCTGCACACCGCCATCAGTGCCATACTGTACGCCTATTGACACAACCATTATAAGAGCAGCTACAAACACATTGCGCGAAGACGAGAAGTCGACCGGGGTTTCTACAAGATTGCGCACACCAACAGCCGATATCATACCATAAAGTATAAGACTAACACCACCAATTGTAGCAGCAGGCATCAATCCTATAAGGCAAGCAAACTTAGGGCAGAAGCTCAACAATATGGCAAAACATGCTGCAAGTCGAATAACAGCAGGATCGAACACCTTTGTAAGGTTAAGCACACCGGTGTTCTCGCCATATGTAGTATTGGCAGGAGCGCCAAAGATAGAAGCAAGGAATGTGGCAAGACCGTCGCCACAGAGTGTTCGATGCAAACCTGGGTCCTTTATAAAGTTCTTGCCAACGGTGCTCTGAATGGCACACATATCACCGATATGCTCCATTATAGTGGCAAAGGCTATAGGGAAAATAGCAATAATAGAAGTTAAGATAAGGTCGAAGTTTGGGTCTTTCATCACCGAGAATGTTGTGCGTTCCATATCAACAGGCCAACCTATCCATGCTGCCTCACCCAGTTTAGTGAAGTCGACCTCGCCCATAGCTGCTGCCAAAATATACGAACCAAGCACTCCAAGTAGTATTGGCACAATCTTTATAATGCCCTTACCCCAAATTGATGTGCCTATAACTATTGCAATAGCAGTAACGGCAAGAAGCCAGTTCTGCTGGCAGTTGCTTATGGCAGAGCCCGATAGTGTAAGTCCGATAGCAATAACCATAGGTCCGGTAACCACAGGAGGGAAGAATCGCATTACCTTCTCCGTACCAAACATCTTAAGCAAGAAAGCCATTACGAAATACAGCAAAGATGCTGCCGCAACGCCAATACAGGCATAATTTAGTGCCATCACGTCTGTAAGACCTTGGGCTACACACAACTGTTTTACAGAAGCGTAACCTCCAAGAAAGGCAAAACTTGAGCCAAGGAATGCCGGAACCTTAAGCTTAGACACAAAATGAAAGATAAGTGTGCCTATACCGGCAAACAACAGTGTTGCACTCACATCGAGTCCGGTGATAAGTGGAACAAGAATTGTGGCACCAAACATAGCAAACAGATGCTGGATACCAAGAAGTACGAATTTAGGTTTACCCAATTCGCGGGCGTTGTATACACCCTGATTGTCAGTGTTCATTGTGTTATAATTGATTTGTTATGGATAATACATATTTAATATCATAACGTTAATAAGTTCTTTTTATTGTATTTAAGTTTTTTTGTGCATGTAATGGTGAGAGCAATGAAGAGGCTATGAACAAAGAAAAAAGAACGTCTTAGAATGTAAAAAAGCCGACTTCACAGCCGGCTCCTTTGCTCTTTATACAATAACATTATGAATTTTAATAGTGGCTATTAAACGTTGTGAGAATCACTACATGTTTATGTAGCGTTCCCACTATTGGTTTACGCTTGCAAAGTTACTCATACTTAGCTACTTGCGCAATACCTAATAATCGGTAAACTTTACAGATGGAAGATAATAGGCACACAGCCTACTCTTTCAGTTTGCCTGCAAGGAATGTTTCAAATACATTTTAAATCCCGTAAAAGTCTTTTTTTCGCTCCATTGTTTGCCCATCCCATTTTTTTTTATTTCTTTTGTAATTCTCGGCATTCATTGCCGCAATGAACAACGATAAACAATAATACACATTATAATATATATAATTATATGGCTCAGAAAAAGACCGACGACGGACTTACGCCGATGATGCGTCAGTTTTACAATTTCAAGCACGAGCATCCTGATGCATTGCTGCTCTTCCGCTGTGGCGACTTCTACGAGACTTATGCCGATGATGCCGTAGAGGCAGCTAAGATTCTTGGCATAACTCTAACACGTCGCTCTAATGGCAAGAACGCTAACGGGGCTGCAACCGAGATGGCAGGATTTCCACATCATGCTCTCGACACTTATCTTCCAAAGCTTATTCGTGCAGGAAAACGTGTGGCCATCTGCGACCAGCTTGAAGACCCTAAGCTTACAAAGACTCTCGTAAAGCGTGGCATTACCGAGCTTGTAACTCCGGGCGTGGCTATGAGCGACAATGTGCTTAATTATAAGGAGAACAACTTTCTTGCTGCAGTCTTTATGTCTAAGGCTATGTGTGGCGTGGCTTTCCTCGACATTTCTACCGGAGAATTTCTTACTGGCGAAGGTACATTTGATTATGTAGAGAAGCTTCTTGCATCCTTCCAACCTAAGGAGGTGTTGCACGACCGCCAGATGAAGAAAGAGTTTGAAGAGCATTTTGGCAATAAGTGGTGCACATTCCAGTTGGACGACTGGATGCTTACCGAACAAAGCTCACGTCAGAAACTACTTACCCACTTTGGCACTAAGTCGCTTAAAGGCTTCGGTGTAGAACACCTTAAGCTTGGCATTATTTCGGCAGGAGCCATATTGCAGTATCTTGAAATGACCCAGCACACTCATTTGGGTCATATAACATCGTTGCGCCGTATTGAGGAAGACAGATATGTACGATTAGACAAGTTCACAATACGCTCTCTTGAACTATTGCAGTCGATGCAAGACGATGGCGTATCGCTGCTTGATGTTATCGACCGCACAGTTACGGCAATGGGAGCACGCATGCTTAAGCGCTGGACAGTATTCCCACTTATGGATGTGACAAGCATCAACAAGCGTCTGGATGTGGTGGAGACATTCTTCCGCAAGCCCGACTTCAGACAAACCATTGACGACAATCTGCATCGCATAAGCGATATTGAACGTATTATATCCAAGGTTGCCGTAGGCAGAGTGTCGCCCAGAGAGGTTGTTCAGCTAAAGCTTGCATTACAGTCCATAATTCCTATCAAGACCGCATGCCTGTACAGCGATAATAAGGAGATTCACTCTATAGGCGAACGGCTCAACCTATGCGAATCGCTGCGCGACCGAATAGAACGTGAGATACAGTCGGATCCACCACTACTTGTAAACAAAGGTGATGTTATTGCCGCAGGTTTCTCTTCCGAACTCGACGAACTGCGTGCCATATCACGTGGAGGAAGAGACTATCTGCTAAAGATTCAGGAAGAAGAAGCTCAGAAGACTGGCATACAGAGCCTTAAGGTAGGATATAATAATGTGTTTGGCTATTACCTCGAAGTGCGCAACACATACAAAGACCAGGTGCCACAAGAGTGGATACGCAAGCAGACACTTGCCAATGCCGAGCGCTACATCACCCAAGAGCTTAAGGAATATGAGGAGAAGATAATGGGAGCCGACGAGAAGATTCTCTCGCTTGAGACACGTCTCTTCATGGAACTCGTTACTGATATGGCCGAGTTTATTCCTCAAATACAGATAAATGCCAACATCATAGCCCGTCTCGACTGTATGCTCTCCTTTGCCAAAGCAGCCGAGGAGCATCGCTATGTGCGCCCTGTAGTAAGCGACGATTGTGTGCTGGAGATAAAGGCCGGACGTCATCCTGTTATCGAGACCCAATTGCCTGTAGGCGAGGAGTATGTGCCCAATGATATTGAGCTCGATACCGAGCAACAGCAGATAATGATAATAACGGGCCCAAACATGGCTGGTAAGTCTGCCCTATTGCGACAGACTGCCCTCATAACGCTTATGGCACAGATGGGATGCTTTGTTCCGGCTGAGTCTGCACACGTTGGTTTGGTAGACAAGATATTCACACGTGTGGGAGCGTCGGACAATATATCCTTGGGCGAGTCAACCTTTATGGTAGAGATGACCGAGGCATCCGACATTCTAAACAATGTAACTCCGCGCTCGCTCGTACTATTCGACGAGCTTGGACGAGGTACATCCACCTACGACGGCATTTCTATTGCCTGGGCTATAGTGGAATATCTGCATGAGCATCAAGGTGCTCAGGCGCGCACGCTATTTGCCACCCATTATCACGAGCTTAACGAGATGGAGAAGAACTTCTCGCGTATCAAGAACTACAACGTTAGTGTAAAGGAACTTAACGGTAAGGTGATATTCCTTCGCAAGCTTATGCGTGGCGGCTCCGAGCACTCATTTGGTATTCATGTGGCAGAGATAGCCGGTATGCCTAAGTCTATCGTTAGCCGTGCCAACCTTATATTGAAGCAGCTTGAAGCCGATAATGCCAGCGTTGGAGTAGACCAGCCTGCAACGTCACGTTTAGCAAGCTCGGCAAATAATAATGGTATGCAACTCTCTTTCTTCCAGCTTGACGACCCTGTACTTTGCCAAATACGCGACGAGATACTTGGTCTTGACATCAACAACCTAACCCCGGTTGAGGCACTCAACAAACTCAACGAGATAAAGAAAATCGTTACGGGAAGGTCGTAATATAGAAGTTTGTATTCTATAAGGTAAAAATCATTTATATGCAAGCATACACATTTTTGATAGCAAGCAAAAGTTCATTTGACAGCAAGCAAATGTTCGTTTGATAGCAAGCATAGATACATTTATCATATACAAAAAATCGAATTTATATACTATCTGCGTCAGATTAGGTCAATAGAAACGCTGCAATAATATAAGTTCAAGGATTCAATCACAATTATATGTAAGTACACTTTCAAATAATTCAGAATTTTTGCAAAGTATACTTACATATAATTCTCTTTATACAAGTAGGCTTAGTACATTTATTTCTGTTTTTATTATCCCTATTACGGATAATACGGTGCCGTGGTTGCACATCTCGCCTTTCTTTTGTAACTTCGCAGAAGAAATATAATTTATGAAGATAAACAAACAAAAAGACCAACTACTATGCATGATACGCAATAACAAGCCGATGACTCTCGGCCAGCAGGCGCGTCTCGTGCTGAGCTTAGCCACGCCTGCCATCTTGGCGCAACTAACAACCACGATGATGCAATATATCGACGCGTCGATGGTGGGCAGTCTTGGTGCAGAGGCATCGGCATCAATAGGCTTGATAGAAACAACAACATGGCTTATGGGAAGTATCTGCTCGGCGGCGGCAGCAGGCTTTTATGTGCAGGTGAGCCATCAGCTTGGTGCCAACGACCCTGGGCAGGCACGTTCCACATTACGTCAGGGCATCATGTCGGTATTAATAGTAAGTATGCTGATAGGTTTGACTGCTCTCTGTATAAGTCCGTTTCTGCCCTCGTGGCTTGGCGGTGGAACCGACATCTGTCCTACATCATCTGCCTATTTCGCCATAATAGCCATAGCCATGCCAGCCTTCCAATTCTCCATGTTTGGAAGCGGTATGCTTAGAAGTTCAGGCAATATGGTAGTGCCAAGCATTATGAGTGTTGTGATGATGACGCTCGATGTCATCTTCAACTACTTCCTTATATTCGACACCCATACGGTAGATGTCCTTGGCATAAACTTTGCCATTCCTGGAGCAGGACTGGGTGTTGTTGGAGCAGCCATAGGCACAGCCTCAGCCGAACTCGTGGCTGCATCGATAACGATGTACATACTATGTTTCCGTAGCAAGGAACTTAGTCTGAAGATAGACCGCGGACGCTTTCTGCCCACATGGCAAGTGGTGCGTCGCGCCTTACATATTGGTTTGCCTATGGGCATACAACAAACCATCATGACATCGGCATATATCGTTACAACCATCATCATTGCGCCGTTGGGCACCTTTGCCATTGCAGCCAACTCATTCGGCATCATCGTTGAAAGCTTATGCTATATGCCAGGCTATGGCGTGAGCGATGCAGCAACAACACTTGTAGGCCAAAGCATGGGAGCTGGGCGCAACGAACTGATGAAGCGTTTTGCATGGCTGTCCGTAGCATTAGGCATGGGCATTATGACGCTTATGGGTATCGTGATGTATGTAGGAGCGCCGTTTGCAATGGCTATGATGACACCGTCTGAGGAAGTAAGACAGCTTGGTGTAGAAGTACTTCGCATAGAGGCCTTTGCCGAACCTATGTTCGGTGCTGCCATAATATGCTATGGTGTGTTTGTAGGTGCTGCCAAGACCGTAGCGCCAAGCGTAATGAACCTCATATCGATGTGGGGCGTGCGCATAACGCTTGCCGCCTTGCTTGCACCAAGCATGGGACTCAAGGGCGTATGGCTTGCCATGTGCCTGGAGCTGACATTTAGAGGAGTGATTTTCTTAGTAAAATTGAAATTATGGAAAAGATAACTAACAAGGTTTTCGGTGGAGAGCGTCCTCTATTCGAAATACACAACGTGGAGCTCGACCACGTTCGCATCACATTTGGTGAATCGGGCATTAAGGAGTGTAGCAACATCGTTTGCCGCAACTGCTACTTCGAGGGAAAGTATCCGCTGTGGCATGTCAAGAAGTCGGATATACGCAACTGCTATTTTGCGCCTGGCTCACGTTCAGCCATATGGTATTCGGACGACATGCACATGGAGGATTGCGTTATCAACGGTCCAAAGTTCTTCCGCGAGATGAAGAATCTCTCTTTGAAGAATGTAACAATCAACGATGCCGACGAGACTTTCTGGGGTATCGACGGTTTGACATTGGAGAATGTTGTGCTGCACGAGGGCACTTATCCCTTTATGCATTGCCGCAATATCAAGGTAGACGGACTTGAGTCGGATGCCAAGTATGTGTTCCAATACTCGCGCGACATAGAGATTCGCAATGCCAAGATTGATACAAAGGATTCGTTCTGGGAGGTAGACAATGTTACGGTGTACGACTCAGAGCTTAACGGCGAGTTCCTTGGCTGGCATTCGCGTGGACTTCGTCTTGTAAACTGTTATATATCTGGTGAGCAACCATTGTGCTATGCCAAGGACCTTGTGTTGGAGAACTGTACCTTCGACCCCGAGTGCGACCGTGCCTTTGAATACTCAACTGTTCAGGCCGACATCCGCGGACATATAAAGAGCATCAAGAACCCTGCTTCGGGCAAGATTGTTGCCGACAGCATAGGCGAGATTATACTCGACGAGAACATCAAGCAGCCAGCCAACTGCGAAATAACAACTCGCAAGTAATATGACAAGCTTCTCTTTCTCTACTCTCACAAATCGCCGTGGCACCAACTCATACAAGTGGGATTCTGCACCTAACGAGGACATAATACCCTTATGGGTGGCAGATATGGACTTTGAAACTTATCCTGCCATAACTGAGGCTTTGCAGCGTCGCGTGGCACATGGAATATTTGGCTATACACGTGTGCCAGACGCTTATTATGATGCTGTGTGCCAATGGTTCGGCAAACATCATGGATGGACCATCTGTAAGGACCATATAATTTACACATCTGGAGTGGTGCCTGCAATATCAGCCATTATCAAGGCGCTCACACTACCAGGCGACCAGGTAATAGTGCAAGGCCCAGTATACAACTGTTTCTATTCGTCAATACGCAACAACGGTTGCGAGATGGTGTCCAACTCGCTTGTATATAACAAGGTTGCGATGCGCTACGAGATTGACTTTGATGACCTTGACCGCAAGCTGTCGCATGAACGTGCACGACTATTCTTATTATGCAATCCGCACAACCCAGGCGGACGTGTATGGACAACAGAAGAACTTATACATATAGCCGAATTGTGCAAAAAGCATAACGTGCGAGTTGTGTCCGACGAGATTCATTGCGAGCTAACGCTTCACGACAACCAATATACTCCCTTTGGCTCATTGCCCGACAATCTGTCGTATGGCAGCATAACATGCTGCTCACCATCAAAGGCATTCAATATTGCCGGACTGCAGATAGCCAACATTATATGTCGCGACGCCTTAGTGCGCGAACGCATCGACCGTGCCATAAACATAAATGAGGTATGCGATGTAAATCCATTCGGCGTAGAAGCCTTGCAGGTGGCTTATACAGACGGTGGTGCCGAGTGGCTTAAAGAACTTAGACAGTATATATCTTCTAACTACGATAAGCTGCTTGATTTCTTTGGCAAGCATTTGCCTCAACTGCCCGTAATGCGCATGGAAGGTACCTATCTTGCCTGGATAGACTGCTCGGCACTAAAAGAGACATCAGAAGAGATAGAAGAACGACTGATGAAGGAACACAAAGTGTGGGTAAATGCAGGCAGCATGTATGGCAAGGAGGGCGAGCACTTTATACGCATCAATATGGCTTGTCCATGGCAGCGACTGGAAGAAGGATTGTGCCGTGTGGCAAATGGCATTAATGGCTATCAAGAATAGAGGGCATTGGGGCTGCCTATACTTGAGCAAAACATTAATACGTTATCTTCGACTTACGAATACGTTATCACAAGCCGATGATAACGTATTATTTTTTTTTAAGAGGTAATAGCCTACCCTATGTATTAGCATTATGCAGTAATAAGACAAATGTTTTGTTTCTGTTTGTTGGTTTTATCCAAGACTTTCAGTAACTTTGCATAAAATAACAATGCTTCATCACTATGGCAAATCATCCTCTTTGGTCGGACGACTACTGGTTGCTACTAATGCAACTATATCAGAAGAAACCCGTAGGTGTGAAATCAGAATACTCACACCCGGTAGTGGAACTGGGCATAGAGTTACATATTCCGCCCAAAACACTATACGAGCAGATGCGCGTGCTTGAACAACACAACACGCCTTCGCTACAACGACTGTGGGACAACTATGCCAATAACCCAAGACGTCTGACACGCGATGTTAAGCGACTAAGACAAATGACTGGATTCGGCGACTCGGGATTGTTCTACGAGGGAGTGGAGATGGCGCAACCTTTTGAACGCAACTACCGCCCCGTAGACCCGCAGAGCGACATTACACCAGCTATGCTTGTAATCATACTAAACCTCTACTTCACGCTTACTCCAAACACTATGGTGAGCGAGACACCCGAGGTGCTGGAAATGGCAAGCACGCTTGGCATAAAGCCTGAAGAGATTGTAAATATTCTCGATATATACCAGACATTCGACCCCATACTGAAACGCCAACCTCTCGATAGCTCTCCACTTGTGGACGAGGCTCATCGTACATGGCAAAGCTACTACAACCAGCCCGAAATGCTGCAGGATAGTACCGACAAACTGATAGAATACTTCTCGTAGTGGCTATACAGCAACTTGCCGTACCTTCTAAATTAAACAAAACAATAAAACAATGTCTCAGAAACTAATACAAACCCAAGAGCAAAAGCTTCAGCAGGTGCAACGTCTGTCGCAACAGCAAATGTTGCAGGTACATCTGCTTGAAATGCCGCTTACAGAACTTGAGCAGAACGTCAATGCCGAACTTGATGACAATCCTGCTCTTGAGACATCGTCGCCAGATGACGTGTTTGAAGGCGGACATGTAGAAGGCTCCGACTCGGCTGCATCATATGATGACGACTCTCGTACGGACGGTAAGGGTGACTCGGCATCCAACGACGCTGACGATTTCTCATCACAGAATGAGCGAGAGGAACGCGATGATGCGCTGACAGCAGCTCTTGAACGTATTGGTGGAGGCGATGATGATATGCCTACGGCAGGATATACAGGCGCATCGGGTGCCGACTCGGCCGACTACGAGGAAATGGTATACGGCGATACCACCTCGTTCTACGACAAACTGAAGGAACAAATGGGTGAGACCGAACTGTCGGAAAAAGACCAAGAGATTATGGAGTATGTCATTGGGTCATTAGACAGCGACGGACTGCTGCGAAAAGACAGCGAGTCTATAGGCGACGAACTTGCAATATATCATGGTATCGACTGCACTACCGAGGACATAGACCGTGTAATAGGCATACTTCAGACCTTCGATCCTGCCGGAATAGGAGCCCACTCGCTACAAGAGTGTCTGCTGTTGCAGATAAAACGACGTCCCAACGACCCTATAAAACCGTTGATGCAAAAGGTAATAACCGACTGCTTTGACGAGTTTACAAAGAAACATTTCGACAAGATTCGCATGGCACTTGGTGTAGATGCCGACACTGCCGAACGTGTGTACAATGAACTGCGACGCCTTAATCCTAAACCAGGATCGTCGTTAGGCGAGACCGAAGGACGAAACATACAACAGATAACACCCGACTTTATTGTAGACACCGACGACAATGGCAACGTGACATTCACACTTAATGGTGGCAACATTCCTGAGCTTAAGGTGTCGCCATCGTTTGCCGACATGATGGAGGCTTATAAGAACAACAAGGCATCGATGTCTAAACGCGAGAAGGAAGCCTTGCTATATGCCAAGGAGAAGGTGGAACGAGCACGCGGATATATAGAAGCGATAAAGGTTAGACGCCGCACTCTTACTGTTACAATGCAGGCGATAATCGACTGGCAGAAAAAGTTTTTCCTCGATGGCGACGAGGCCGATCTCAAACCAATGATTCTTAAGAACATTGCAGACAAGACTGGACTCGACATTTCTACTATATCGCGTGTAAGCAACATTAAGTATGCACAAACCAATTGGGGTACTTTCCCATTGCGCTTCTTCTTCTCCGACGGATATACAACGGGCGATGGCGAGGAGCTTTCAACACGCAAGATAAAACTCGCACTTAAAGAACTCATTGGTAAGGAGGACAAGAAGAAACCTATGAGCGACGATGCCCTGACAAAGGCCCTTGCCAAGTTGGGCTATCCTATAGCAAGACGAACTGTGGCTAAGTATCGCGAACAGTTGGGATTGCCAGTGGCAAGACTTAGGAAGAGTTAGAAATTAAGAGTTACGAGTTAGGAATTAAGAGTTAGGAATTGTCAGACAAAATATGAAAGAAAAGAATATAATCTTAGCAGCCCGAGTGCTTAGCATGGTATTTACACCATTCTATCTGTCGCTTGTGGGTTTGATAGCTCTATTCACATTCAGCTATCTCAGTCTGATGCCGTGGGCATACAAGCTCACGGTGCTCATACTTGTCTATCTGTTCACAATACTCATCCCTACCCTACTAATACATTTCTATCGCAACTATCACGGTTGGACGCTGATAGAACTGGGCAAAAAGGAAAGGCGTGTCGTGCCTTACCTGCTGTCTATAGTTAGCTACTTTGTGTGCTACTATGTTATGCACCGATTCAACATACCCCACTTTATGAGCAACATCCTTATGGCTGCTCTAATAATACAGATACTATGCGCCCTGATAAACGTGTGGTGGAAAATATCTACACATACGGCTGCCATTGGAGGCGTAACGGGAGCGCTGCAGGCATTTGCCGTTATATTCGGATTCAACCCTATAGGCTGGACTTGTCTGGTACTGATACTTGCCGGTATGGTTGGCACAAGCCGAATGATATTAAGACAGCACTCGCTTAGACAAGTATGCTACGGATTCATGTTAGGATTGATAGTGGCATATGGAGTTATATTGGGGTTATAAACCCCTTCCCCTCCCCGTAGGTGAGGGGAATAATATACTGTAAAGGTAAGGTAATATACTAAAATAAAATTATAAACTAAAGCCATACACATCACTCCCCTCTCCTTTGGTGATGGGAAGAGCCGCTATGCGGATCGTGGGTGGGGCCGCATTAATCATTTTTCATTATGTCTCCATTAATCAGCATCATTATGGGCAGCACATCCGACCTGCCCGTTATGGAAAAGGCATGCAAATTCTTGAACGACATGCAGATTCCTTTCGAAGTAAATGCTCTCTCGGCACATCGTACACCTGCTGCTGTAGAAAGTTTCGCTAAGAATGCCAAAGGCCGTGGCATAAAGGTTATCATAGCTGCAGCTGGTATGGCTGCCGCCTTGCCTGGAGTTATAGCAGCCAATACTCCATTGCCTGTTATTGGTGTACCTATTAAGGGTATGCTCGATGGTTTGGACGCCATGCTATCTATCATACAGATGCCTCCAGGAATTCCTACTGCTACAGTAGGTGTAAACGGTGCTATGAACGCTGCCATCCTTGCTTGCGAGATGATTTCGCTATGCGACGAAGAAGTGGCTAAGAAGATGGAAGATTACAAGGCAGGACTGGGTGCCAAGATAGAAAAGGCTAACCAAGACCTCGCTGAAATAAAGTACGACTTCAAGACCAACTAAATGATAGACCTATTTAATTATCGCCGCCGTGCTGCGTCTACCGTTAAGGTAGGCAATATACAGTTAGGTGGCGACGCTCCAATTCGCGTACAGTCAATGACTACCACCAACACTAATGATACTGCTGCATGTGTGGAACAGGCAGAACGTATTATTAAGGCAGGTGGCGAACTTGTACGTCTCACTACACAAGGTAGACGCGAAGCCGAGAATCTGAAGAACATCAATGCACAATTGCGTGCCGATGGATTCGATACTCCTCTTGTGGCCGATGTACACTTCAATGCTAATGTGGCTGATGTTGCTGCTCTGTATGCCGAGAAGGTGCGTGTAAATCCAGGCAACTATGTTGACCCTGCACGTGTATTCAAGAAGATTGAATATACTGATGAGGAGTATGCCGAAGAACTGAAGAAACTTGAGGAGCGCTTTGTACCTTTCCTCAATATATGTAAGGAGCACAACACAGCTGTACGCATTGGCGTAAACCATGGCTCGCTATCCGACCGTATTATGTCGCGTTATGGCGATACTCCTGAGGGAATTGTTGAAAGTTGCATGGAGTTTCTGCGCATATGCAAGAAGGAAGACTTTAACAATGTTGTCATCTCTATCAAGGCATCTAACACAGTTATCATGGTGCGCACAGTGCGTCTACTCGTAACAGAAATGGACAAGGCAGACATGCACTATCCTTTACATCTTGGCGTTACAGAGGCTGGCGAAGGAGAAGATGGCCGTATTAAGAGTGCCGTAGGCATAGGAGCGTTGCTATGCGATGGTATTGGCGACACTATACGTGTAAGTCTTAGCGAGGAGCCGGAAGCAGAAATACCAGTGGCTCGTCATCTTGTAGACTATATTACAAAGCGTGAGGGACATACTATGGTACCTGCTACAGAGTCGGCTGACTTTGATTGGGTGCGTCCTGAACGTCGCAAGACACGTGCTGCAGGTGGCATAGGTGGTTCGAACACGCCAGTTGTTATAGCATCATTGCCTAATGGCAAGGCTGATAACGATATAGACTTCAACCCAGATATGACTCCCGACTACATATACTGCGGCTCTAAATTGCCAGAGAATCGTGTAGAAGGACAGAAGTATATAGTAGACTTTAACGCCTACACTGGTGAGAAAGACACCTACCCTATCTTCCCATACAACGCCACACCGTTTATCTCTGGTGTGAAAGCCGAGGTTAAGTTCCTTGTGCTTCAGCTCGGTGCCCCGTCAGATGAATATATAGCTTGCCTTAAGGCTCACCCAGAAGTAGTGGTAGTAGCTGTAAGCAACCAGCAGAACAAACTTGGCGAACAGCGTGCATTAACGCACGAGCTATGGACAAACGGACTGTTCAACCCCGTTGTTTTCGCTCAGATGTATCGTCATAAGGCAGAAGAGAAGGCCGATTTCCAGCTTGAGGCTGCTGCCGATATGGGTGCATTGATGATAGACGGACTGACAGACGGCATATGGCTTATGAACGATGGCAACATAAGCATGCGAGATATTGCTGATACCTCGTTTGCCATTCTTCAGGCTGCACGTCTGCGTACATCAAAGACCGAGTATATATCTTGTCCTGGATGCGGCAGAACGCTATACGACCTGCGCTCTACTATTGCCAAGATTAAGGCTGCAACGGCGCATATGAAGGGCTTGAAGATAGGTATTATGGGTTGTATAGTGAATGGACCTGGCGAAATGGCCGATGCCGACTACGGATACGTAGGCGCTGGACCAGGAAAGATATCGCTATACAAACAGAAGATGTGTGTGGAAAAGGCTATCCCTGAAAGCGAGGCAGTGGAACATCTGCTGAGATTTATAGAGGAGGATAGAAAGAAATAAATGAAATGCCCCGAGTCTCTTTTAGGCTCGGGGCTTAACTGTATATTTATGAAAAAACTAATAATTCTTGACTTCGACGGCACTATAGCCGACACACGTCCGGTGATACTAAACACGTTTCATCGAACACTCGACGCTATGGACATGCCGCAACACAGCGACGAAGAGATAGCTACCACTATTGGACTGCCACTTTTAAAGGCATTTCCGGTGCTTGAGCCTATGGACGAGGAAAAGGCAGCATTGTGTACAGAGACATACAGACGTATATTCGAGGATGTAAATGCCGAAATTGGCGTGCCTATGTTTCAGCATGTTGCCGATACATTGCGACTGCTACACAGCAAGGATTGTACGCTGACCATTGCCACAAGCCGTGGATACAAGTCGGTTGTGGACTTTATAAAGGGCTTCAATCTCGACGATATCATCAACTTTATCATAGCTGCAGAGGATGTTAAGCATGCCAAACCTGATGCCGAACCCGTAACCAAAACTCTAAAGCATTATGGATTGAAAGCCAATGATGCCGTGGTTATAGGCGACACCCACTTTGATATACTAATGGGACGCAATGCTGGTTGTATGACCATAGGTGTAACATACGGCAACGGAACACGCGAGAGCTTGATAGAAGCAGGCGCCGATGCCGTTGTAGACGACTTCGCCGCCATTGCCAATTACATTCTATTATAAAGTTCCACTACTCTTCTTGCCGTATCGTTGTTCTCGAATCGTTGAACATAGATACGGCTTTTTTCTATTCGTTCGGCACGACCGACAGATCCCTTAAGCATTTGCTTAATGGATAAGGCAAGCATCTTGGGATCGTCTGGCGATACATAGAGACAATCGGGACCACCAGCCTCCTCAAGACAAGAACCGGTGCAAGCCACAACGGGCAACGAACTCTGTATAGCCTCTATAATAGGAATACCGAAACCTTCGTAACGCGAAGGATAGACAAAGGTCTCTGCAAGATTGTAAATAGCTTGCAAGTCGTCGTCGCCTATGCCCGAAAGCACATGCAGACGATTGGCAACACCAAGCTGCTGTGCTGCCTTCTCCACCTTATCAGTATACTTGGTACGGCGTCCTACAGCAACAAGATGAATGTCGTTAGGCAACATTGGCAACGACTCTACAGCAAGCAACAGATTCTTGCGTTCCTCAAGTGTGCCCACATTAAGTACGAAACGTTGTGGAAGTTGCAGCTTTTGACGAGTATATTCAATACGTTCGGGTGTCAACGAGGTAGCAAAACGCTTGCCGCAACTCTGGTATATCACCTCGATACAACTCTCCTCCACTCCACCATATTCCATAATGTCGCGCTTGGTACACTCGCTTATTGCAATAATACGGTCGGCTTCACGGCATGTAAGCAGAAACTTAGCCTTATACATTGCCACGTCTATAGGGTTGTAGTATTCGGGATGACGCAAGAATATGAGGTCGTGAATAGTTACAACCGATTTTATGCCTGCCGCCTTAATGCCGATAGGCAGTTCGCCGGACAAACCATGAAACAGTTCTACCTTATCACGCTTAAGATCCTTTACAATGCCCCAAGAGCGCCATATAGCCTTAGCCAATCCACTTCTCGCCTTTGCCGGATAGACATAATGTAGACGGTCTGACTCGGCAACCTGCGAGCGTAAATCATCGTTACCTCGGTCAGGTGCATAAAGAAGCATCTTATAACCTTGCGGAAGCAGTTGGGCAAGGTCTGCCACAAGTGTGCGTGAGTAATTGCCAAGACCTGTGCGATTGCGCACAAGTCGTTTGGCGTCGTATGCTATTGTTGTCATTTTATACCGTACCTTCTATTATATTCCTCGTGAGTGCGTTTCCATCTATTATGTGTCCACAGATAGTATGCTGGCTCACGTTGTATGGTCTGTTCGAGCATTTGGAAGAACTTGGTTGTAAGTTCGTTCTCTGCAACATTTGCAGCGTTGTCTGTTATAAGACGGAACGTAGCAGTATAGTAGCCACGACGTGGACGAGCCATTTCTACATAGAACACAGCGTTCTTCATCTTGCGCATGATACGCTCCGAACCAGTAAACACACCTGTATCATGATTGAGAAACGGCAACCACAGATGAATGTTGTTGTAGCGTGGACCTTGGTCGGCTATATATCCAAATAACGAGCGAATATTATCGCGACGCAGCTTGACAAGTTCGCGCAATATATCATTCTTTGGAACTACAATGCTTGACGGTTGCGATGAACGTATACGACGGAACAAATTGTCGAACTGTTTTGAGCGCAAAGGCTTGTATACAAGTCCAATTTTGCGCCCTTCGGGTAAAGCCATACCAGTGCATGATAACCACTCCCAATTGCAATAGTGACCAAGCAAGGCAGCACAGTCTTGTCCTGCCTTAAAACATTCTTCCACCTTGTCAGCCCCTATTATATTGAAACGTCGACGCAATTCTTTATCACTGATACTGAGCAACTTTATTGTTTCGACAAAATAGTCGCAAAGCCAATGATAGAACTTCCGTTCAATGCGTACTATCTCAGCCTCGCTCTTGTCAGGGAACGAGGTGGTGAGATTATGTCGTACAATATCGCGACGATATCGCACGACATAATACATTATATAATATGCCAAGTCGCTCAATACATACAATATGCAGAACGGCAAGAGCGAAAGGATGAGTATGGGGTAGTACATTTTTATGTATTATTATCGTTTTTACTTCTGCATATCATGCAGCTTCTTGTAGTAGCCACCAAGAGCAATAAGCTCGTCGTGTGTACCACGCTCCACAATATGTCCCTCGTGCAACACACATATCTCGTCGGCATTCTTAATAGTAGACAGTCGGTGGGCAATTGCAACAGTTGTACGTGTCTTCATAAGTCGCTCCAATGCATCCTGCACAAGACGCTCGCTCTCGGTATCAAGAGCAGATGTAGCCTCATCAAGAATAAGTATAGGTGGATTCTTAAGTATGGCACGCGCAATACTTACACGCTGGCGCTGTCCACCAGACAGACGTCCGCCTCGATCGCCTATACATGTATCATATCCTTGTTCGGTCTGCATTATAAACTCATGTGCATTGGCTATTCGGGCAGCCTGCTCCACTTGCTCCTGTGTTGCACTGTCAACACCAAAGGTAATATTGTTGCGGAACGAGTCGTTAAAGAGAATGGCTTCCTGATTGACATTGCCTATAAGCTGACGTAGGTCGTGTATGCCAAGATCCTTGATATTAACGCCATCGATAAGTACCTCGCCCTCCTGAACATCATAATAGCGCGGGATAAGATCGACAAGAGTTGACTTACCCGAACCACTCTGTCCAACAAGAGCTACTGTCTTGCCTTTCTCTATAATGAGATTGATGTCCTTAAGCACCCACTGCTCGCCATAACGGAACGATACATGACGGAACTCTATCTGATGCTCAAAAGCTTTGATATGTACAGGATTCTGCTTCTCTTTGATGCTGTCCTCAGCCTTCAATATCTTGTCTACACGCTCCATAGAGGCAAGACCCTTAGGTATGTTGTAGGCAGCCTTTGACACCTCTTTAAGAGGGTTGATGATAGAATAAAGCATCACGAGATAGTAAATGAATGTTGGTCCTGAGAGCATTTGCTGATTGAGAACAAGCACACCGCCTACCCACAACACTATGACTATCATCACCGTACCAAGAAACTCGCTCATAGGATGAGCCATCTGCTGACGTATATTAACTCGCTGTACAGATGTGCGATAGTCGTTGTTGATACGTTCAAAGCGGTTATTCATCTTCTCCTCCGCACAGAAAGCCTTGATAATACGCAGCCCACCAAGTGTCTCCTCAACAATGCTCATTGTGTCGCTCCACAGCGTCTGAGCCTCAATCGACTTGCGCTTGAGTTTTCGTCCAACCAATCCCATCATCCATCCGAACACAGGTACAAAAAGCAGCGTAAAGACGGTAAGCTGCCACGATATAAATATTAGTGCCGCAAAGTAGCTTATGATGAGTATAGGGTTCTTGAAAAGCATGTCCAAGGATGCCATTATACTGTTCTCCACCTCCTGAACGTCGCCAGTCATACGTGCTATGATATCGCCCTTGCGTTCTTCAGAGAAGAATCCCAATGGCAATGATGTTATCTTGCGGTAAAGCAAGTTGCGTATGTCACGCACAATACCGGTACGTATAGGAATAATAGACGCCGATGACAGGAAGTAGGCAGCAGTCTTGAGCATTGTCATGAATGCAAGCAAGAGTCCGATGATGAGCAGTGTTGTTGCTGGGTCTACCTTATCTATAAGCTCGCGCACATAGTAGTCGGTATTGTTGGCAAGCACATCCTTAACGTTGCTCCAATCCCATTCCATAAGGTGAGTGGCTGTAGCCGTGCCCTGAGTACGGAAAAGAATCTGCAATATAGGTATAAGTGCCGCAAACGAGAATACGTTGAGCACTGCCGATAACAGGTTGAACACCACTGCCATTGTGATGTATCGCTTGTATGGAGGTACAAAGCGTTGGAATATCAGGAGGAATTCTTTCATTGAATAAATAATGTTAGATCCATGTTCAAGATAATATTCGGGTGCATCCTAATCGATGCATTCGCCTAACAATGTAGCTGATGTAGAGTCGGTTATCTTTACCATAACACGTTCGCCTATATGATGACCGTTCTTGTCGAACACTACAGCCTTGTTCTGCTCAGTACGTCCCATGAGTTGCTCACGAGAACGCTTAGAGAATCCTTCTACTAATACCTCGAATGTCTTGCCTACATCCTTGCGGTTTTGCTCGGCAGACACCTCTGTCTGAAGCTTAATAAGCTCGTTAAGACGTTCTATTTTAACCTCTTCAGACACATTGTCGGGCAGATGCTTGGCAGCATAAGTGCCTGGACGCTCGCTATACTTGAACATAAAGGCAGAATCGAACATACACTCACGCACCAATGATAAAGTCTCGGCATGATCCTCAGGTGTCTCGTCATGATAGCCTACAAAGATATCGGTAGTAAGACCACAGCCTGGAATAATACGGCGAATAGCCTCAACACGCTCAAGATACTGCTCTCTTGTGTACTTACGGTTCATCAGTTTGAGTATCTTGCTTGAGCCACTCTGTGCGGGGAAATGTATGTGCTTGCAGAGATTTGGTTCCTCGGCAATGGCATAGAGAATGTCGTCGGTCATATCCTCTGGGTTGGATGTGGTGAAACGCACACGCATATCTGGTACACTCTGTGCCACCTTGCGCAGCAATTCGGCAAACGAGCATCCACCTTCAATGCGCTTTCCTGCAGGAGTGAGTCCATAACTGTTTACATTCTGACCAAGAAGCGTTACCTCCTTGAATCCACGGTTGTGCAAGTCCTTAACCTCTCGCAGTATGCTATCTACGTCGCGCGAACGTTCACGACCACGTGTGTAAGGCACGATGCAATAGTGGCAGAAGTTGTTGCAACCACGCATAATGCTAACAAAACCACTTACACGGTTGGCACCAATGCGTTGTGGTATAACATCGCGATAGGTCTCGGTAGTAGACAACTCTATGTTGCAAGCGTTAGTTCCATTCTCGCACTGTGCAATCATATCTGGCAGATTAAGATAAGAGTCGGGACCGCACACCAGATTGGCATGATGATTATTGATTAAGTCCTCGCGCACACGCTCGGCCATACAACCAAGCACACCAAGGATAAGCTGTCTACCCTTCTTCTGTTCGGCGTGCAGTGTCTCAAGACGATTGTATATCTTGTTCTCCGCATTCTCACGAATGGAGCATGTATTAAGGAATATAGCCTGGGCATCATCCTCGTTTTCGCACAGTTCATAGCCTGCCATCTGCATGATGGAAGCCACTACTTCTGAGTCTGCCACGTTCATCTGGCAGCCGTATGTCTCGATAAAAAGTTTCTTCATTTATATAATAATGTAAGTTTCAATTGGATACACCAATATATGATTAAAATGCAAAGTTACGAAAATTTGGATAAATGAAGAGTAAAAAAACAGCATAAAGATGAATAAGAGTCAAACAAGCTATATAACAAACCCCAAAAAGACGACCATTACACGATGCTTGCTGTCTACATGCGTGTAATGGTCGCCAATGAATATATTAGTAAAATATATGTCTAAAACGATTTCGTTACTTTACCACAACCTTCTTTCCGTCCTTAATATACAGACCCTTTGCAGGCTTCTTTGTACCGAGGTTTCGACCAGTGAGATCGTAGTAATTTGTAATGTTGTCGGATGCTGATGTGATGTTGGTGATAGATATTCCAACAAGACCACTAAACTTTATCTTCATCTCATTAGTGTCGACAGTAACGACATATTCACCCTCATTACCTGTTTCAATTTGGAATGCGCTACTATAATTGCTATTTTTAATGATTGGGCATTCACTGTATGCGCCCATAGGCTCTCCATCTGCTTGCGGACAGAAGCGATGTGCGTTGAATGTATCCCAATCGTTTGTAGTATTGCCGAGCTTTGTACCTATGGCAAAGTAGCCTACCTCAAACTTAACCTGACCCTCGTATACACCATCACTTACTTCTGGTATCTTTCCAAAATATGTGTTTGTAGTCCAATTGTTGCCATCGCCTATAAAGTAAATCAGCTTTTCTGTCTCAGGCTCAGGTACGTATGTTTCATCATACAACATAGCCGTATTATTGCAGTAGTCGAATGTTACCTCATACGTACCTAAACGGTTTATATACGAACTGCTGCCGTCAAGTATTTTTACAAGAGACAGTTCTGTGTTTGGAAGCACCTCGCCTTTAACAATCCAACGGTTCAATTCCTGTTCTTCCCAAGTGTCTGCCATTTGTTTGAAAAACGCAAAGTAGTTAGATGTAAATTCCACCTTTGCCTTATAAAGGTTTGTGCCTTCAACATGGTTGAGTGTAGCCGATGGTACACCAAGAGTCCATTCGCCATCTGTTCCCATCATATATACATGCTCGGGATAGGTGCCGTCAACTGTCACTGTCATAGCATTAAAGTCTACACGTATCTTGTGTGTGCCAAGATCTGCCACCTTATATGATGAATTGGTAGCTTCCATGGCTGGTGTTAGTTTTGATGGTTTGTTGTATACAATTGAAATTTCCTCTGTGGTTCCAGGATTATAACGATATGGAAGCAATTCATCCCAATCATAAGCACCATCCATCAATTTCGTACATACAAAAAAGTACTGGCTGTCATCAAACACTACATCGCCCTCGTAAACGCCTTCTTCTGTCGTAGGTTGCAGCTCGGCTCCAGCCTCATTAGTTAGCCATTTGCCATCATTGCCAATAATGTAGCATTGTGCCTGTGCGGCAATGGCTGTAAATACCAATACGAGTGTTACGAATAATGATTTAAGTAAATTTCTTTTCATAAGAATTAGGTTTTAGTTTTGTTTGTTATTTATGTTTAATATTACTTGTTATTAGGCTTGCATATTTTCGCTGCTAATATATAAAAAGTTTTTTAATAACAGTAGTCTTCCGCAATTTATTAAATAATAAATTGATGCAAACGTTTGTACAAAATAAAAAGAGGTACGGCATGTAGTCACATCACACAAGAGACAATATTATCTCTTGTATATAGCGTCTACATGCCGCACTACCTATTTATATATATATATTACCTATTACTAATATATAAGTAACAGTTCAAAATTATCTTTACATTTAGTAGGAGGGTATGGCATCCTTGCCATACCCACTAAATAGGCTGTACAATCATGTCAGAGAGGGTATGGCAGGGATGCCATACCCTCCTACAGATTGCCGCTCTTATTATGAGCGCATACTTAGGTGATGCTGTTATTATATAAATAATTATGAACACCTACTTATATATTATTTAGCTCCCTTTTTCATCTCGAGTTTATACAAGTCGCCACGACGGTCGCGCAGATTACGCACAGCACCATATGTATGCAACTCATTAAGCAGCGATAGATCTACATCCGACACGAGTATCATCTCGGTATTAGGTGTAGCCTCTGCTCGTTTGCCATCATTAGGGAAGGCAAAATCGCAAGGAGTAAATACAGCCGACTGTGCATACTGTATATCCATATTGTGTACACGAGGCAAGTTGCCTACACTTCCTGCTATCGCAACATAACACTCGTTCTCTATGGCACGGGCCTGAGCACACACACGAACACGCGAATAAGCATTCTGGGTGTCAGTCATAAATGGCACAAAGAGAATCTTCATACCATCGTCTGCCATTAGTCGCGACAGTTCAGGGAATTCCACATCGTAGCAGATAACAATACCTATCTTGCCACAATCGGTATCAAATGTCTGTATATGCGAGCCACCAGATAATCCCCAACACTTCTGTTCATCGGGAGTTACGTGTATCTTCTCATACATATCCACCGTTCCGTCGCGTCGGCAGAGGAATCCCACATTATATAATGAGTTGTCTTCCTTAAGATACGGCATTGAGCCGGTTATGATATTGATATTATACGAGATGGCAAGTTCGCGGAAACGGTCGCGTATAAGCTCGGTGTACTGTGCCATGGCACGTATCGACTGAGCCTCGCCCATATCATTAAACTTAGCCATAAGTGGCGCATTGAAGTATTCGGGGAAGAGGATAAAGTCGCTCTTATAGTCGCTCACCGAATCGACAAAGAACTCAACCTGTTCGAAAAGGTCATCCAAAGATCCATATGGACGCATCTGCCATTGTACAAGACCTATACGCACGGTAGGTCGCTTTTCCACATACGAGTCTGTTGGTGGCTGATAGTATATATTATCCCATTGCAGCAATGTTGCGCAATGCTTCGACTCCTCGTCGTTTGGCAGATAGTTGCGCATTACACGGCGCACATGGAAGTCATTTGAGAGTTGGAATGTCAGCACTGGGTCGTATATCTCGCGAGAACGTACACGCTCAATATATTCCTTAGGTCGCATCTTGTCGGCATACTTATGATAGTTTGGAATACGTCCGCCAAACATGATAGCCTTAAGATTAAGCTTCTCACAGAGTTCTTTGCGATACTCGTACATACGTCGTGCAAGTCGCAGACCTCGATAGTCGGGATGTATAAACACCTCTATACCGTATAGGATATTTCCAGTCGACTTGTGTGTGTTAAAGGTTTCATTGCCCGTAACCTGAGCATATGTGTGGTCGCCCTTAACCATATCATAATCAACAATGATAGATAGAGCACAACCCACAATTTTGTCGTCTACAATAATAACTACCTGTCCTTCGGGAAAGATAGTTATAAGTTTCTTAATTTGGGCCTTCGTCCAAAACACATCTTCGTCACCATAGATGCGCTTGAACGAACGCGCGAGCTGGTCGTAGTCTTCCATCTGAAGGTTGCGGAGCTCGACTTTGCTGATGTTGTGAGATTCCATAGTTATTCTGAAATTTTATCTATAAACTGCTTTGCCACTTCCCATATTACCATTCCCGCCGTCACACTAACGTTAAGAGAGTGCTTTGTACCAAACTGTGGTATCTCAAGACATCCGTCCGACATATCCACCACTTCCTGATGAACACCCTTTACCTCATTGCCAAGCACAACAGCATAACGTTTGTCTGTATCAAGCTGTAGGTTCTGCAACTTTGTTGAACCTTCCACCTGTTCTATACTATATACAGTCACACCCTCATCGTGCAGCGACTGTACTGCTTCGGTAGCTGTATTAAAGTAGCGCCAAGCCACTGAGTCTTCGCCACCAAGTGCTGTCTTGTGTATCTCTGGATGTGGAGGTGTAGCTGTAATACCACACAAGTATACGGCCTCAACACGGAAGGCATCGCTCGAACGAAACACAGAGCCTACATTATATAACGAACGCACATCGTCGAGAACTACGGTAAGTGGCAACTTCTTTGCCTCGTGAAACTCATCTATCGAGAGACGCTGCATTTCTATTGTACGTAATTTGCGCATATATTGTCGTTTAATTTAAACGTTTGTTTATTCAGCATTAATAACGAAGTTCATAACATTTGCCGGTGGTCGCTGGGCAGCCAACTCGCCCTTCATGAAGTCCATGTAAGGCTTGACATGCTCAAAAAACTGGCGATATCCCCTACACAGATAATTAAGACCAGGATTGCCATACTTATCACGCACAAAACGGTTCTTAGGACATTCGCCATGACAGGCAAACTGCCATTGGCACTCACGGCATTGCTGTGGCAAACAATCGTGCTTAAGACGCGAAAAAGCTTTTTGTTTCTCACCATACATCATCTCTGTTATTGTCTTGTTCTGTATGTTGCCAAGCAAGTGTTCGGGATATACAAAATGGTCGCACGAGTATACATCTCCGTTAAACTCCATCACTCCTGCATGACCACATTCCTTGGCAAGAGTACACAATCCAGGCTGAACACCAACCCAATTGGCAAGCGTTGCATCGAATATCTGTATATAATATTGACCAACATCATTACGTACCCACTCGTCAAAGATAGTGCAAAGGAAGTTGCCCCACTGTTCGGGAGTAACAGAGAAGTCTATAAGCTCGCCTCCCTCCTCCATACCAGGAGCAAGCGACAATCCGTCATTACGGCTTATCTTTCGCTCTACGATAGGTGTGAACTGTATGTAATGGCAACCTATTTCCTTAAAGAAGTGATAGAAATCGAGTGGATAGTCGGCATTAAAATCATTTACCACAGCAAGCGCATTCCATTCTACTCCGTGCTTGTTTAGCAAGCGTATGCCTTGCATCACCTTATGAAAGGTAGGCTTGCCAGTAGCTGTGCGGCGATATTCATCATGAAACTCTTGTGGTCCGTCAATAGAAACACCTACAAGGAAATTATTCTCGCGGAAGAACTCGCACCACTCATCTGTAAGAAGTGTGGCATTGGTCTGTATAGAGTTATCTATACGTCGGCCTCTTGCATAAGTACGTTGCAATTCAAGTGCTTTGCGATAGAATGATATTGGGCGCATAAGGGTTTCGCCGCCGTGCCAGCAGAAGAGAACGTCGGGTGTAGTTTGCGATTCGATATATTCTTTAATAAACTTTTCGAGCATTTGGTCGGATATAACGTGGCTCTTCTGATCTTGATACAGATTGTTCTTCTCAAGATAGTAGCAGTACTTGCAACGTAGGTTGCATAGCGAGCCTGCAGGTTTGAGCATCACGTATAGCGGACGTGCAAATGGATTTATTGTTGACATATATATATTAATGTATAGATGATATGGCAAAGGTAATACTAAAAATTGAATCTCCCAACTGATACGTATCATATTAGTAATATGATAGCATAAATAAGATAAAATGTATTGTTCTATATTAAATATACAAGAAATAATGTTCATATTTTCCATTTAGTTGTTCTAAATAAGAAAAATATTATTCCATTTCAAATTTAAGTTATACATTTGCACCAGTCAAAACGAAAAGTTGACTACAAAGATTGGGACATCAACCCTTGTGATTGATGTCTTAGGATAATAAAAGAAACACTAATTAAAAAAAAGGAAATTATGAAAAAGTTTTTCATGTCAATGGCTGCTATGGTTGTAGCAATCAGCGCAAGCGCTCAGGTTTATGTAGGTGGCGGTATGGGTCTCGCTTCTCAGAAGGTAGGCGATAGTGACTCAAAGCTTAGCTACAAGCTCGTTCCTGAGATTGGTTATCAGTTCAACAAGCAGTGGGAAGCTGGTCTTTCTGTAGGATGGGAAGGCGTTGAGGATGGCGCTCACACTTTTGAGATTGCTCCTTATGCTCGTTACAACTTCTGCACAACTAAGCTCGTTGACCTCTTCCTTGAGGGTACTGTAGGTTACAAGCACTATGAGCACGATGTTGACGGATACGAGTTCGGTATCAAGCCAGGTATCAAGGTAAACCTCTCTGACAACGTTGCTTTCGTAACAAAGGTTGGTTTCCTCGGCTATCAGCAGAAGGGTACAGACGACTTCAAGGTTAAGAAGTTTGGTTTCGACCTCGATGGTACAAACATCCAGTTTGGTGTAAACTACAAGTTCTAATCTTACAAAGATATACTAACATAGTAGGAGGTAAATTCCAATAGCTGGTTTTTACCTCCTACTTTTTTTATTTACATACACCTCAAGGCATTTGCTATTTCTTCAATATCTCGCACAGCTGTTTCATTCCCTCACTCGCTCCACATTGCAGATGTGTAAACTTCTCTCTGCCAACACCTAAAGATGGTTCTGGGTCGATAAGATAAACGGGAACTGACGGACGAACATAATGAATAAGTCCGGCAGCAGGATAAACATTAAGAGACGTACCTATTATTACAAAGATATCGGCTTCTTGGGCTTGCTCGGCTGCCACGCTAATCATTGGTACCGATTCGCCAAAGAACACAATAAATGGACGCTCTAAAGAGCCGTCAGCTGACTTTGTACCAGGCTTCACCTCACAATTATCCTCAGTAAGCTCGCGTATATAACGTGGATCATCAGGATTACGCGACGAGCAAACCTTAGTCAATTCTCCATGCAGATGTATCACGTTTATAGAGCCTGCCTTCTCGTGCAGGTTGTCAACATTCTGCGTAATAACCGTAACCTTATATTCCTTCTCAAGCTCGTGTATAAGGCGGTGGCCCTCATTAGGTTGTGCCTTATAGAGTTTGTGGCGTAGCATATTATAGAAATTGGTAACGAGTGTTGGATCCTTAAGCCAACCCTCATGCGATGCTACTTGATCTACGGGATAATTCTCCCACAATCCATCATTGCCACGGAATGTCTTGAAACCCGACTCAACAGACATGCCGGCGCCGGTTAGAAATACTATGTGTTTCATACTTATATAAGTTGACTAATTGACAAATATGCGAGCTTTTTTAGTTGATTAGTTGGCAAGTGGAAAAGTAACTGTAAAGGCTTACTGCTTCTTCAATGTAAGCACAGTCTTGCCACGACCGTTGGTCAGATCAACAAGCCCTTCGCCTCCATCCTTATAGGCCTTAACCTTGTGCAATGCGTCAAGTATCTGCTGCTCGTACTCCATATTGGCGCATAGCATCAGCGTTGATCCTATTTCTGAGAAGTCGATAGTTTGCTTGTCCTTATTTACACGTGCGGTACCCATTATAGAGTTGCATCCGGCACAGCCAAACACATTGTTCTTGGCAGTCTCGAAACCAAGAGTAGGACGAAACTCTGTCTTTGTTGTATCTATTGCCTTGCCATCCACCTTAACAATGTCCCATTCGCCGTTTAGGTCGGCTACCGGACCAATAGTTTTAGTAGCCGAGCAGCTGCAAAGAAGTATTGCAGCTGCGGCTATTAGTTGTATATTCTTCATTTATTTTTGACTAACCTTTCTAAGTATTAGCGAAACTCTTAATTGAATAATTCTTAATTCTATTTAAGTTTCCAGGTTGCACCATCCTTGGTATCCTTAACCTCGAAACCAAGTTCAGCCAGTTCGTCGCGTATGCGGTCGCTGGTAGCCCAATCCTTAGAAGCCTTAGCCTTAGAGCGAAGGTCGAGCACCATATCAACTACCTTGCCGAAAGCTTCCTCACGATGAGAAGAAGAACCAGCATTGTCTGGACGCAAACCAAGAAGATCGAAGGCAAACAGACGCATTGTCTCGGCCAATTCCTTAAGATCTGCCTCAGAGATAGTTGCCTTATGGTCAACGAGCTTGTTCACTACAGAGCAAGCCTCAAACAGATGAGCAATAACAAGCGGAGTAGCAAAGTCGTCGTTCATAGCATCATAGCACTTCTGACGCAATTCGCTTACAAGTTTCTTTGTAGCTGCATCGCTCTCGGCAGATACAGTTATGCGGTCGAGATCAGAAATGCCGTTCATCAACTTCTCAAGTCCCTTCTGCGAAGCTTGCAATGCCTCGTTGCTGAAGTCTACAGTTCCACGGTAGTGGGCAGATAGGATAAAGAAGCGGATAGTCATTGGCGAGTAAGGATGCTCAAGATTCTTGTTGTTGCCTGTAAAGAACTCCTCAAGAGTGATAAAGTTGCCAAGCGACTTGCCCATCTTCTGTCCGTTGATGGTAATCATGTTGTTGTGCATCCAATAACGCACCATTTGGTCGCCCTGTGACGCTACAGCCTGTGCTATCTCACATTCATGATGAGGGAATACCAAATCCATACCTCCACCGTGAATATCAAAATGGGCACCAAGATACTTGCGTCCCATAGCTGTACACTCGCAATGCCAACCAGGGAAACCGTCGCTCCATGGACTTGGCCAACGCATAATATGCTCAGGCGAAGCCTTCTTCCAAAGAGCAAAATCGGCCTGATTGCGTTTCTCGCCTACTCCATCAAGAGCACGCGACGCATCCTTAACGTCGTCGAGATTGCGTCCCGACAGAATGCCATAATGATACTTCTCGTTATACTTCTTTACATCAAAGTAGATAGAACCGTTGCTCTCGTAGGCAAACCCATTATCCAATATCTGCTGAACCAGCTGCTCCTGTTCGATGATATGACCTGTTGCATGCGGCTCAATACTTGGTGGCAGAACATTCAAAGCCTCCATAGCCGCATGATAGCGATTGGTATAGAACTGAGCTATCTCCATTGGCTCAAGCTGCTCCAAACGTGCCTTCTTCTCTATCTTATCATCTCCCTCATCAGCATCGTGCTCCAAGTGGCCCACATCGGTTATGTTGCGCACATAGCGCACCTTATAACCAAGATGCTTAAGATAACGGAATAGGATATCGAAGGTTATGGCAGGACGAGCATGTCCAAGATGTGGGTCGCCATAGACGGTAGGTCCACAAACATACATGCCTACGTTAGGGGCATGCAGCGGTTTGAACACTTCCTTTCTACGCGACAGCGTATTGTAAATCCAAAGTACTTGTTCCATAATGTATATATATATTATTATCGTTTAATTTATTCTACTGCAAAATTAGCAATTTAAAATGAATTAAAGGAGAGTTGGCTTTACAGTTTGATTTTTCTGTTCTCAAACTTCTCCAATAGTCTCAATGCTTTTTCTACAGTTTCCTCCTCATTCCAGCCTCGCTCGTGAGCATACCTACTTATAAAGTAGCGGTACAGATCGCGACGGTGTGTGAAACGTTTAAGGTTTTCAAGGCACACATCATCCGACGGCATACCGTCGCAAAAATGAGATCGGTTGGTATCTATAACATCAAACCTGTAGTCGCCATATGCTGTATTCTCAAACAGGAAGTTGGCCGAGTTGAGGTCGCCATGCAGCACTCCCCTACTGTGCATAAACACTACATAACGTGCTATAGCATCAGCAAGCGGACGGCAAAACTCCTCTGGGTCGACAAGAAGCGTGAATGCCTCAGTGCCCATACTTTGCTCACAGACGAAGTAACCGACGCTAAACAGTCCACACCTCGTCAGCTCCATATATGCAATCTCACGTGGCGTGGAAATGCCCCTACGGCGCATTTCCGTAGCAAACCTATATGCACGTTCGGCCTTTGTAGGTCGATACAGGGTATAAGCTACCGACTGCAACAGGTTTACGCGCTTGAAACGCTTAACAACAAAAGCCTTGCCGTCATGATGAAACACCTTAACGCTGTTGCGCTTGTTTTTTAACGTCTCGCCTTCCAAACTGTCAAACGTCTGCGGTATTCGTTCTATAAAGTCTTTATACTGTATGTATTCGTCGGATATTATTACCTTCATCTCTATATTTATAGTGTGCTTACGATAGCGAGAGCATCTTCTCTATAGGCTTTACAGCCTCGCGAGCTATATCGGGGTCTACCTCTACGCTTGGCCAACCATACTTCAGCGTGTTGTATATCTTCTGTAGAGTGTTCTTCTTCATATACTCGCACTCGTTGCATGAGCACCCTACCCCACCCTCTGATACTTCAGGTGGAACTGGATAGAACTTAACGTCAGGACAACAACGCTCAAGCTCGTGCAGTATACCAGCCTCTGTGGCTATGATATACTCTTTGAGCTCAGGATGAGCCTTTGCATAGTTTAGCATGGTTGCAGTAGAGCCTTTCACATCGGCTACGGCAAGCACAGGAGCCTTGCATTCCAGATGTGCCATAACAAGAGCTCCGGGGTGCTCTTGCTTAAGTTTTACGATAGCCTCTACCGAGAACTTCTCGTGCACATGGCATCCTCCATTCCACAGCAACATATTTCTGCCCGACACACTATTGATATAGTTGCCAAGATTATAGTCAGGTCCGAAGATTATCTTCTCGTCTTTCGGGAATGAGGCCATCACCTTCTCGGCGTTGCCCGATGTAACTACACAGTCGGTCAAAGCCTTTACAGCAGCAGTGGTATTGACGTAGCTCACCACCTTATATCCAGGATGCTCGTCCTTAAACTTCTTAAGATCCTCTGCCTTACATGAGTCGGCAAGCGAGCAACCAGCGGTGAGGTCAGGACATAATACTGTCTTGTCTGGCGACAGGAGCTTACAGGTTTCGGCCATAAAGTGAACACCACACATTACCATAACCTTGGCATCAGTCTCAGCAGCCTTGCGAGCCAATGCAAGCGAGTCGCCTACAAAGTCGGCAATGTCCTGGATGTCGCCCACAGTATAATAGTGTGCCAGAATTATAGCGTCTTTCTCCTTGCAGAGCTGACGTATCTCCTTCTTCAAATCCAAGGATGCGTCTACCTGTTCGTCGACATATCCTTTCTCAATCCACTCTTTTTTCATACTTATATTGTTACTTGTTTTTGTTTTCCCCAACACCTATTCTTTATATTTCTTTTTATTTTTAAAGAAAAAAAGAAAAAGTATGAGTATGATGTACTGTTAATATGTTGATAATATTTTCGTTATCAACAGGTGTTTTACAGTATCCACACAACAGGCCCTGTTATCAACAGGTTTATTTAATATCTTCTGTCTGATTATTAGATAGATATGTGGGTTATCCACAGTTTATACATTCATCTTGCAAAGTTAATAAGTTTATATCTTTTTCCGTTATTTATTTGTGGAAAACTTTTGTATAATGATTTTATAACTATGTTGGTTATCCACACCTGTCCCTGTCCTTATATTTGCCTGTTGATAACTCGATAGTTATTAACAATTCTACTAACAGGTTATCAACAGGTTTACAGGGGTTATAAACAGGGTAGGGTAGAAGTGTTATTTATATCCCAAAATATTAATGTTTATAGTGCAAACAATGATATCTTGGGATATTATATGGTACAAAAAACACACCTGTATGCCATTATCTGTGTTATTAGCTTCAATATTTATTATTGACCGCAACAGTCTTACCCGCTACCTGTCACAATACCTGTTACCTGTTTACAACACCTGTTACAGGTACTTTACAGGTTATCAACAGTTATTATAAAAAGTTATCCACACATTACTCCTACTTCTCAACACTTTTCCTGTGGTTTATTCGGCATTTATCCACAGGATTTGTTAATAATGTATAGTTGATTATCAGTATATTACATAGTTATCCACACTTTTATGTTGTTTAATATATGTTGGTAATATCTGTGTTCGATTATATATGTTTTCCTGTTATAGTTTATCCTGTCATATTAATAATGTTAGTTGTTATGGATAAACCTGTTGATAACTGTGTTAGTAACTGCCAAACCAACATTTATTGTTAATAATATCCTATTGAAATACAATTAATTACAAAGTTATCCACAGGTTGTGTGTAATGTGTGGATAACCTGTATATTACAGGATATGGAGTAGGGTATAAGTGCTATATTATCAGGATGTATTACACAGGCATAATAGATTATATGTTGTGGTATTTACTGTTTAAGGCTATCTGCCTGTAGTTTGTCCTGTATATTAGTGAAAATAATGGCTATAAACACAAAATTGTGGATAACTATTGGTTGATAATCAATTGATTACCGAGTTATCAACAGTTATCCACAATTTATGTGTATAATGATAATATGGAGTAGGGTGTTAGTCAAAATAATACCTGTCTGACGCTTTTTTGTTTACTTTCAGCACCTTTTCCATCTTCAGGTAGTTTATAAACAGGGATGTGTTGCGCATAAGGAGGTGATATAGTAGCTTGTCCTTAGTTTTTAGTTTGCCCGCATATTTTGGTGCATATTCTTCAAGTATAGGCTTTATACGTTCTATATATTCCAGAATAACTTTACGGCTGGTGTTTATACGTGCAATATGCTTTGCGGCATGTATTGCTCTCAACGTTATGTATGCAGATGCAAGAGGCTTGAATTTGGAATTGCCATAGTATTCTAAGCGCTGTTTTTCGGCTTCAAGAAATGCAAACTTCTGTTGCGGATTAATGTTATGCACAATGCTGCTGCGTCGCATTCTGTAATGGTAAAGCGGACGCATTGCGCGTACCACACGGTTTGCCTTTTCAAACCAGTAGGGCAGAACAGCATAGTCTTCAAAGCATACATGTCCTGGCATGCGATAGTCTAAGCAAGAGCGTCTGAATACCATCTGCCATATATAACTTGGTATTTGGTCCTTAATGATAAGTTCTGTTGCTTGGTCGTGATTTAGCACCTCAATATTATAGTCGGGATGCTTGCACTGGCTACCCATAGTGGTGTAGTTGTAGTGGTTGCATATGGCAATATCGGCATTGTTTTCTTTTATAGTTTTCAGCAAGAACGAGTACATGTTAGGTTCAATCCTATCGTCGCTGTCCACAAATCCCACGTACTCTGCTGTACACATATCAATAGCCACGTTGCGCGAGTCGGCTTGTCCCGAGTTTGGCTTATGAACCACAGTTATGCGTTTGTCGCTATTAGCCCAACTGTCGCATATTTCAGGCGAAGCGTCTGTAGATCCATCGTCAATAATTATAAGGTGCCAGTCCTTCAGCTCTTGGTCTACAATCGACTGTATACATTGGTCGAGATATCTCTCCGTATTGTATACGGGCAGTATTATGTCTAATATAGGTGTGTGGGTATTTGGTGTTGTCATAATTTCTTTATTCCGTTTTTGCACATAGTTCGTGTAAGGTTGTTTTGTAGTAGCGGTCGGTTGCTCTCTACAAAACTCTTCTCCTTGTGATACAGATGATATTCTATGGCTTGAAATTTAGCCCATTTGCGTTTTAGCCCGTAGTTTATAAGGCGTACTATTATGTCGGTATCCTCCAGTCCATAGCCCACCATGTCGGAGTCGAATCCGTTTACGGCCTTAAGATCGTCTAAGAACGCAGCCATATTGGCGCTGCGTCCCTTGTCCCAATCCTTCTTGTAGAGGTTTTTTGTCCATCTTGTGAGCCAAGGCATATATAGAGAATTGAATCTGCTTTTAACTCCGCGCGAGTACCAATGTCGTTGTATGCTCTTTCGTCTAATAAGATGGTGTGTTGTAGCAGGTTTCAGCTTGGAGCGGCTTCCCACAACAAAGAAACCTCGTTGTGCAAGTCGTGAGTGATCGGCTATAAAGTGACGTTCCATGATAATATCGCCGTCGATCATCACTACATAGTCGCAATCGCAAATGCGCATGGCATTGTTGCGTGCTTCTGCTGCTCTGAATCCGCGGTCTTCCTGCCATGCATGCTTGATGGGGCAAGGAAAGTTGCGCGAAAACTCTTCTATTAGTAGGCGTGTATCATCGCCCGAACCGTCGTCAGCTATAATCACCTCGTCGGGTACTCGTGTTTGAGCGGCGGCACTCATTAAACAGAGGCGCAACATATCTGGAGAATTGTATGTTGTTATTATGAGTGAAACTTTCATACCTGTGTTTTTTTGTCTAATGATTATACAATCCTTTACAATTTACTTTATCTGTGTATTTTGATAGTTGGTTTTGCATTGACTGCATTCTACATATAAATTGCAAATTTATATAATACTTGTATCCTTATAGAACATTTTATATGTGTAATAGTATATTTTTTTGATGTATATCAAGAAAATAAGGGCATATACATCGATAAATATAATAAAACAGGGTTCATCCGGCATTCAATGTGCCAGAAGCTTATGCTTAAGTTTGCACAACATTGAATGCCGGATGAACCTTGTTTATATGTCTTTGTAATTTATCCCAGTACCGTTTTCAGTACCATATAACTGGTACTGGAGTTTCATATAACTGGTACTGGAGTACCAATTATATGGTACTGCAGTTTAAACTAACTGGTACTGGGGAGTTGATTATATTATTCAAGTTTAGAAGTTATAGAATTTAAAGAAGTTATAGAATTTAAAGAAGTTATAGAATTTAAAGCCGTATGCTTTACAGATGAATATTCAGCAAAAAGAGTAATGGCTATAAATTCTAGCGACTGAAGGGAGCGTTAACTTCTTTAACTTCTGAATTCTATGAACTTGCTAAAGTTCAGTTATATTACTTTTAAGCAACAGTAAAACAACTTATAGTCATCAGTTGGGTGTTCGTCCACTTGCTATCATATTGTGTCATTCTATTGCTTCTTCAGCATAAACTGCGCAGTCTGTATCATTGCGAAAACATATTGCTTTAAAGGCTCAAATTCGGCTGTAAATTTAGCTTGCTGCAATTGGTTGTCCTTGACGTTGTAGCAGAATGCGCGGTTGGTTTTAGGCTCGTATATATAGCAACGATTAGCCGTTCGGGCCACAATTTGGTTGTCGGCAGAGTAGAACACAAGCGGGCGTTCGTTCTTGGTTTGGTCTATTCCGAAGCCGTCGTACTGATAGCTTATGCCGAGTATAGACATAAGTGTAGGCATGATGTCTACCTGATTGGCAAGCTTGTCTACACGCTTGTTCTGCACACCAGGACCAAATATAATGAGAGGTATATGATTATACGACTCGGGCAATTCGCCAGATACCTTGCCCACCAGTTTGCCATGGTCGGCAAGTATCACAAATACGGTGTTGTTGTACCATGACTGCTTGCGTGCCTTGTTAAGGAAGTTGCCTATTGCCCAGTCGGCATATTCCACAATCTGTGTTTCGGGTTCCTTTGTCTTAGGCTTGAACCATTCCGGAATTATATAAGGCGGATGGTTGCTTATGGTGAGCAATGTGGCAAAGAAAGGCTTGTTTGTAGCAGCCTGGCTGTTTATCTTGTTAAGGGCGTAATCGAAAAGGAAATGGTCGGACACGCCAAACGAGTTGACAACCTCCTCCTTTGGATAATCCTCTTGCGCATAGATGTCGTCGTAGCCATTTGTGGCAAAGAAAGCCTTCATATTGTCGTATTGTGCCTCGTGCGTCATGAAGAACATGTTGTGATAGCCATTCTGCTTTAGTACGGTAGGTATTCCGTCGCGTCGTGGCGTAACTGTGCCCTTCATCAGATTGCGGAACATCATGGCCGGAAACGAATAGAGCGATGCCGTCATGCCATGATTGGTATGTATTCCGGCAGAATAGCAATGAGTAAAAGCCATGGAGTGGTTGTACAGCGAGTCGAGTGTTGGTGTAAGTCGTTGTTGCTGTCCAAAGGTTTGCAGCAAGTTGGCCGACATCGACTCCATAAGTATCACCACAACATTCTTCTTATGTGCTGTAGCTGTGTTGTTGGCAATGGTATTTGTAGAGTTGTCAATGTATCTGCGCAATACATGCATCGAGTCGCATTTGCCAGTAATGCCCAGGCTTTCTCGTGCCAAGCTTACGGCAGTAGGGTAGGGCATAAGGTGCAGGTCGCGGTTCTCCTTGCGCATGTCATCAAGGGCAGATGTAAGTAGATTAAAGGCTGGGTTGATGCCGAGCTGGTTAAGGAAAGCGTCGTCACAATAATAGGCTTGCGAAATCTTTATAGGATTGTAGCCGGTACGTCCGCGTATTCCGAACACGCACAGGGCTATTGTAATGGCCGACAGGAAGAAGTACATGGCATGAGTGGTTGCCACTCTTAGCCAAGATTGCTGTGCATGCTTGGCTTGGTTGAATGTGTCGATAAAGACATTCAAACCGTTGTTGTTCTCGCCAGACAGAGCTATATGGCGGTCGAACCAGCGGCGCAATCGCACCATAATATATATGTAAAGTGCCGTGCAAATGAAGAACAGGGCAATGTACAGGAAGTAGGATTTCTCTCCAGTAACCATGCCTGCTGTTGTTCCAGCATATCCAAACCACTCGAATATAGACGAGTTGATGTTCTTGAAGAAATAGGCAAAGTAGGGAATATTGGCTGCCGATGCCATAAAGGCAATAGAGCCAAGCAGGCCGTACCACCACACGGTGGCTTTACGCATCCATCGGCATGTTATTAACACCGATGCCGGAAGCAACGTAAGGGTAAGTGGCACAACGCTAATATAACAGGCTATAACGTTGTCGAACCATACACCACGTATAAATGCCGGCACAACGCTTGCAGATGTGTCGGATACCATGCTGCCTAACGCCATATATTCTACAAGGCGAAACAGCGACAGGAATAAGAGCGTAAGTATGTGTAGGGACAGAACCCACGCTGCTGAGAGTAAGAATCGTTTGTTGTTTTGCATGGTGCAAAGGTACATAAGAAATTTCAGACATAGGAAGAAATTATTTAAATACTAAACAAATAAACCGAGTTATCGGGATTATCATTATCTTTGCATGATAATAAAGTGGAGGTAATAGAATGGAGACACGCATAACGGAGCAATCGTCGCACTACGACCATTTGGAGCAGATGACTGTAGAGCAGATAACCGAAGGAATAAACAATGAGAGCATGTCGGTTGCTGTAGCTGTAGGCAAGGCTCTGCCGTGCCTTAACAGGCTTATATCGGCTATAGAGAACAGGCTGCGCGATGGTGGCAGACTGTTTTATGTGGGATGTGGCACAGGCGGTCGACTTGCTACGCTTGATACTATTGAGGTGCAAAACACTTATGGTACGGATGGAACACAGATTCAGGCTATATTTCCGGGTGGCACATGTTGTCTTACACAGACAAGAGAGTCGCGTGAGGACGACTTGCATAATGGTTGGCAGCAACTAATGGAGCGTGGCGTAAATGGTAAGGATATTGTAGTAGGCTTCTCGGCAAGTGGCACAACTCCCTTTGTTCTTGCCACATTAAGACATTGTCGTGAGCAAGGTATATTGACAGGCTGCATAGTTAACAATCCCAATTCGCCTATAGCAAGTGTTGCCGACTATTCTGTTGAGGTAGTAACAGGTCCTGAGTTTGTAACAGGTTCTACGCGCATGAAGGCAGGCACATCTCAGAAGATGTGTCTCGACATGATTAGCACAACGATAATGATAAGGCTTGGTAGGGTAGAGGGCAACAAGATGGTGAATGCCAAACTGATAAATGCCAAGCTCATTGATCGTGCTGTGCGCATCTTTATGGAGCGCAATCCACAGATAAAGAACCCAGATGAGGCAAGAAGACAGATAATGGAGGCGGGAAGCGTGAAGAAGGCAGAAGCAAGGCTGCACCAATGATGCACCTTTTTTATATATAATACGGAAGGCTTAAGGCCTTCCGTATTTTTTTAACTAAGTATGAATGTTGTTACATTACATAAACAAGTCCTTTAGGACAAAGCGTATGGAGTTGCGCAGAATTTTCAAATCGCGTTTTAGGCCAGTCTTTCTCATAGCACGTTCTAATTTATATGCCACCTTTGCAGTAAGTAGCTCTTGCTTCTGCTCTTTTGTTTCTTTCTCCTTAGGCAAACCGTTAGGGAATAGACGCTTCAACACGAGGTTGAACTCTGTTCTTACCTGCTTGGGCTGATTAAAGCTGATACCGTCGAGATAGAAAACGGCAACCACTATATCCATCGACTTGTATGAATGATGTCTTATATATCGGTTTTCAACAAAATGCGCCCAGTCGGCAACTATCTTAAGGCTTTCGTCGTATGGATGCTCCTTAAGCAATTGGGTCTTGATAAATGTAGACTGATGTTGCAAAGCGTTATCAGATAGGAAGCGCAATGTGGGGCTCTTGGGCGGCATGCGTAGTGAAGCATATTGCTCATCCATAACAATAGTGCGTCCAACACAATAGTCGGTACCATCGAGCTCTGGCGCAGCCTTCTCTAATACCATAGCAGATAAAAAATGGTCGCCTGAGTTCATGAATATGCAGTATTCGCCAGTAGCCATGGCAATACCCTTGTTCATGGCATTATATATACCTTTATCAGGCTCGCTTACCCAACGGGTAATTTGGGCAGATTTGCTCTCTAAGTATTCCTTGCTACCATCGTTAGAGCCGCCGTCTACCACAATGTATTCATAGTCATTGTACGTTTGCGACAATACAGAAGGAACTGTGCGTTTTAGTCCCTCTAAGTTGTTGTAACTTATTGTTATAATTGATATCTTGGCCATATTCTTTTTTGAGTGAATGAATTACTATTTTGCAAAGTTAAGAAATATCTTTATTATAAAAATCAATTTATTATAAAAAATATAATAGTGTTAGCTTGCCCATTCAAAATCTTGTTTATATCTTTGTCACCACTAACAAAACTATAAAATCCTAAAACTATTAATAAATTTATGAAACTATGTTTAGCTTTACTCCCCGCCTTGTTTAGTGTGTCTTTGTCAGCCTTTGCTGATGACGATAAACCTACAATAAATGTTGATTTGCAGACGCGTGTTAGTTATCTCAACGACCGTGTGGATAATGAGATACGACATGATGCTTCGGGTTTTAAGGGCGATTATCTTTTGCTGATGGTAAGCGGACAGATAAACGACCGTATATCCTACTCGTGGAGACAGCGACTTAACAAGAAGATAGACAAGAATGACAAGTTTGGCGCTACCGACTGGGTGTACGTTAACTATAAGGCAGACCCTAATTGGAGCTTTGCAGCGGGTAAGCAAGCGGCTATGGTAGGCGGATATGAGTACGACCGTTCGCCAATAGACATATATCTTGCTTCCGAGTTCTGGAACAATGTGGCACCTTTCCAGTTTGGTGCAAGTGCTTCTTATACCACAAATAACGGTAAAAGCAGTCTTACGGCACAAGTAACGCAAAGCTTGTTCCATATGCCATCCCGCAACGATATGCTTGCCTATCATTTGCATTGGGCAGGCAATTATGGCAGGTTCAATTCGCTCTACTCGCTCAATATGATAGAGTATTCCCCCAAACACTTCATCTCGTACATAGTTCTTGGCAATAAGTTTAATGTAGGCAACGCATCCCTGGAACTTGACCTAATGAACCGTGCAGCCAGTCATCAGACATTCTTTCTGAAAGACTGCTCGGTTATGGCACGTCTCGACTATCGTCCGATATCGCATCTTGGATTGTTCGGCAAGTTTACATACGATGTAAACCGCACGAATACAGATGCCGATATGTGTGTGCATTCGGGCACAGAACTTACAGCTTTTGGAGGAGGAGTGGAGTATTATCCCACTAAGGGTAATCCAGATGTGCGTCTTGGTCTTAGTGTGTCGCATGCTACGGGTACCAACAGCAATCCTTCGGGAACAATGTTAGGCAATCAAACAATAGTGCGCCTAGGCTTTATAGCCAAACTGCATCTATTGTCGTGGAAAAGCAAATAACTAAAACTATAGCCTTATGGAAAAGAACAAATCCAATCGCAAGTCGCTTGTTCCGAGTGGCGTATGGTGTATCACATCGGTAGTAGTGCTCTTCGGTTATCTTGGCATGGTGATGGGAGTGCCCAACATGCTCAACACAATAATGAGGACAGCCCACGACCTATTGCTCAACACGGTGTTCTATCTGATGAGCATATGCGTGATAACGGGTGCTATAGGCAAGGTGTTTGTAGAGTTTGGAGTGGTGGCATTGCTTGAGCGCACACTAAGACCATTGATGCGCCCTATATTCAATCTGCCAGGCGTAACGTCGTTGGGAGCCGTAATGACATTCCTTTCAGACAACCCAGCCATTATCTCGCTCGCACACGACAAGCGATTTGCAAGCTACTTCAAGAAATACCAATTCATATCGCTCACCAACTTCGGTACAGCCTTCGGCATGGGCTTGCTCGTGATAGTGTTTATGGCAAGTCAGGGCTACTATGCTGCCCCACTTATCGGATTGATTGGAGCTTGTTGCGGATGTGTGTGCTCCACTCGACTGATGCAACGATTTGTATTGAAGGCTTATCCGCAGTATGCCACCGAGGATGCCGTGTCGGCAGAGGATATAGAAGAAGAAAAGGAAGAAGACGAGAAGAGCGAAAAGACAGTCTTCATACGCTTGCTCAACGCCATGCTCGATGGCGGACGAAGTGGTGTGGAAGTGGGCGTTGCCATTATCCCCGGTGTGCTTATCATCTCTACTTTTGTGATGATATTCACATTCGGAGCCGGAGCCGACGGAACATATAATGGCTCAGCCTATCAAGGTGTGGAACTGCTACCTTGGCTTGCCAACAAGGTAGACTTTGTGTTTGAATGGCTCTTTGGTTTCCACGACCCACATCTCGTAGCCTTCCCTATCACGGCTCTTGGTGCCGTGGGTGCAGCCTTAAGTCTTATACCGGGCTTTATCGCCCATGGTTGGATAGATGGCAACGCCATCGCTGTGTTTACAGCCATAGGTATGTGTTGGAGTGGATTCCTTAGCACCCATACTGCCATGCTCGACTCCATAGGCTATCGCGACCTCACACCCAAAGCCATCATGGCACATTTCTGCGGAGGACTGGTAGCTGCGATAACTGCTCATTGGATATTCTGGCTGTATATGTGGATTGTTGGGTAAATACTAATTGTAGGAGGGTATGGCATCCTTGCCATACCCACTAAACCGGTAGGACAATCATGGCAGAGTGGGTATGGCAGGGATGCCATACCCTCCTACTATATGTATAATTCTGAGCTGTTATTTATCTTGAATTTTTCATTATCTCTCCAGCCTCCGACTTCTCGCTGTCGAATGTCAATACGTTGTATATGACGATGGCATTCTTTTATCATGTCTTTGCCCTTAATATTTAATCTTAAAGTAATCGAGCAATATCTTGAAATTGTCTTGCGCTGTGAGACATGTATCGGTCAGATATTCAGGAATATGGTTCCATTCATGTAAGCCACGATAATAAAACATTTTCAATTCATCAGTTACAATGAAAGGCACAATGGCATGATTGAGACATTCCTTAAACATTATAAGTCGTCCAACACGTCCGTTACCATCTTGGAAAGGGTGGATAGTTTCAAAACGATGGTGGAAGTCAAGAATATCCTCAAAAGCTATCATTTTCTTGCTTTTATAATTCCTCAGCAATTCACGAATAGTCTTGCCTACCAATTTAGGCTCTATCGTCTCAATGCCACCCACCTCATTTGGAAATCGTTTGTATTCGCCAACAGCAAACCACGACTTCGAAGCGTCTGACGTACCAGCTTTCAACAACGCATGCAGTTGTTTTATCATAGCTTCCGTCAACGGTTCTTTTGCCTTGTCAATTATATAGTCGATACATCTAAAATGATTTGTAGTCTCAATAATATCATCAACTTTGACTGCTTCGTCAGAAATTCCTATAGTATTAGTTTCAAAAATATATCGAGTCTGTTCTTTTGTAAGTCGACTACCCTCAATATGATTAGAGTTGTAAGTCATATCTATTTGTATACGATGATAGATGCCACCCTTCACCCCTCCTTCTTTTTGTTCTCTTAATGACTGAAGGAGTGGCGAAACACTGGTCCGTGCATTCTTTCTTTGAGGCAATGGCGCATCATTAGGAATGCTCCATGTCTTACCTATCAGTTGCGCACCCGATATTTTTCCCTGTACACAATAGTTGCGCACGGTTCTTTCTGACAATCCATGCAAGTCGGCATATTCCTTCGTAGAGATGTATTCCATATATTTTATCGGCATAAAAAGTGAGTAATAATATGCAAAAATAGCAGTTTTCTTGCCGATATCGGCAAGAAAACTGCTATTTTTACTAAAAAATCTCTGCGTTACTTATTGAGTCTTGAATTTCTCATTATCTCTCCAGCCTTCGATTTCTCACTGTCGAATGTCAACACATTGTATATATCCGTAGCGTTCTGTGGGTCGACAATATGTGGAGCCATCATTCTAAGCACTCTTAGTTGCTTGTCGCCAAAGGTGAATATCCTCATCATGCGGGCAGTCTGGGCACAAGAATAATAACAGCCGAGACTTGCCACTTGCAGCAAGTCGAACTTATTGTCGTCGAAGCTTGCATTCTTCACCTTATTATATAATATTGAGAAAGAGGCATCGTCGAGACAATAGCCATAGCCTATAGGCACTTTAGGACCCACTACTGCCACTACTCCTGCTCCTGCACCACAAGAAGGATGAGAGGGAGGAGCAGGTTGCTGAACGTTGTCATCCACATAGCTCATATTATAGGCAACAACCCTTCCGTTCAGGTCAAAGCCTACAACTATACGCTTGCTCTCGCCTGTTAAGACATTCATCTTGTAGAACTCCCATCTGTCGCCGTAAGCGTCGAAGCTTGTAAGCTTAGGCTGCCCCATTATTTCAATCACTTCTTGCTTGGTCATACCACGCTCTACTATCTTCTTAGTCTTTGCCGAAGCCGAGAGACATACGGCAAACATCAATATGGTTGTGGCAATAAGTGCCATCCAGTTGTTCCTTTTCATAAGCATTATTCGGTTTTTTGAAAGTTATTGTTTATTTTATTTTTTAAGTATGTGGTCATATATTTATAATTTGTCATTTTGCAACAGCTTTCCCTACACTACAACACCCCCTTAATAAACAGAGCTCAGCTTTTGCAGATTCTCTTCGAAGTTTTCTTTGTCGATGGCGCTGTTCTTTAGTGTAGAGCGATAGTTGTATATTGTTTGTAGCGAGTAGGAGAGGATGCCGGCAATCTTAGGACTTTCCGTTACGCCCAGTCTTACCAAAGCTGCTACACGCAAGCTTGGAGTCAGCTCATTGTCTTCCTTAAGCTCGATTTGTGCCTCGGGTATCAGCAGTGAGTTCAGCTCATTTACAAACGAGGGATAGAGCGAGAGGAAGATTTTATCGAACTGCAAGAAGAAGTTCTGGCTCTCCTCAGTGCCTCGCTTTGAAGACGAGAGAATGCTCAGCAGTTCGTTCTGCTGATTGGCTTTAATTTTACGTATTACCAGTTTGCGCTGACTGTCCAACCGCTCAATATACTGATAGCAGAGCATGATAAAGGCATTAGCCATCAACTCACGCTTTGCGTTGGTGTTTTCAAGCTCATCATTTGAGTTCCGAAGCGCTTTGTTTGAGTCCTTAAGCTCGTTGTTTGAGTCCTTAAGCTCGTTGTTAGAGTCTTTAAGTGCTTTGTTGGAGTCTTTAAGTTCGTTGTTAAAGTTCTTAAGTTCATTGTTATTGTACTTAAGTTCATTGTTGTTGTATTTAAGCTCATCGTTAGAGTCCTTAAGTGCTTTGTTTGAGTTCATTAGCTCATCGTTAGAGTCTTGAAGTGCTTTGTTTGAACTCATTAGCTCATCGTTAGAGTCTTGAAGTGCTTTGTTTGAGCCCTTAAGTTCATCATTAGAGTCCTGAAGCGCTTTGTTTGAGCCCTTAAGTTCATCATTAGAGTCCTGAAGTGCTTTGTTTGAGCCCTTAAGTTCATCATTAGAGTCCTGAAGCGCTTTGT
>ERZ1034973.4-NODE-4-length-155421-cov-15.412877_pt1 | contig 155421 bp, 136 predicted proteins | sample MGYA00520686_ERZ1034973 | MGnify/ENA primary metagenome ERZ1034973 (study PRJEB33766, sample SAMN09781775) | gut metagenome | biome: gut microbiome | host: Homo sapiens | place: Madagascar | study: EMG produced TPA metagenomics assembly of the PRJNA485056 data set...
GCAACCATCCCGAGTATAGACATCCGGAAAAAGCTTGCAATCCGGGAGCGTCTGGATGGTATTTGACAAAAGGCCACGGGAGAAGTAGACTATGAGAAAACGATCTGAGCAAATCCATAGCAGGGAATCTTCTGCGACTCTCCAACTGACAGTAAGTTTACTCTATCATCAAATTATAGACGAATTTGATAAAGTATGAGACCATTATAGGGTAGGGAGTATCAAAATCCCTGTCCTTATTTATTGTTGAATATACTGCGAAATTTGGAAAAATCTTGCGACGTGTTCTGCTTGAAGCCATGACGCATATCTATTTATAATAGAACGGTACGTGAAAAAAGTAGTTTTGTAGTCATGGAGGTAGTTTAATGGAAAAATTAAACATTACAACTACAAAGGATAATGAAAAAGTATACAAAATTCTGGGGGATCTGATGAATGCCAACAAGGAATTCCAAATTATGATCACAGTTCCTTCTACGAAAAACGCCAAAGACAGCACAGTAAAAGCGACAGAAAAAAAGGAACAGACCCAGGAAGTCATCCATGACCTGGAAAAGGATGTCACGGATATGATCCATGAGATCGGAGTCCCGGCACATATCAAAGGGTATCAGTATCTGCGGGAAGCTATCATGATGTCGGTGGAGGATCCGGCGATGATCAGTTCCATCACGAAGATCCTGTATCCCACCATCGCCAAGCGTTTTCAGACCACACCCAGCCGCGTAGAGCGCGCTATTCGCCATGCCATTGAGGTTGCCTGGAGCAGAGGGCGCATGGAGACCCTGGATGCCATGTTCGGTTACACGATCGACACGGGCAAAGGCAAACCTACCAATTCGGAATTTATCGCGTTGATCGCTGACAGGATCCGACTTTCTTACAGAAACTGAGGCAAAACCGCAGACTCTAAAAGATTTGTAAATTATCGCTGCCCTCTTTTCTATGAATCGTAAACATGGTATAATCAATCTATGTTTTGAAATACAAGCCGTAGCATATGTGGAGGGTTTACATGAAAAAAATTCTTTTTGCCGCATCGGAAGGAGTACCTTTTATCAAGACCGGAGGACTTGCGGATGTCGTAGGATCTTTGCCGAAGTATATTGACAAGGAGTATTTTGATGTAAGAGTGTTTATTCCGAAGTATACCTGCATGAAGCAGGAGATGAAGGATAAACTCAGGTATGTGACACATTTCTACATGGATTTCAACTGGCAGAATGTGTACGTAGGTGTTCTGGAAGCGGAAGAAGCCGGGGTGCATTATTATTTCATTGATAATGAGAGCTATTTTGGTGGTTTCAAGCCTTATGGGGATGATCCCAGATATGAGATCGAAAAGTATGCATATTTCTGTAAGGCAGTGCTGTCGGCATTACCGCTTTTGAATTTCCAGCCGGATCTGATCCATTGCCATGACTGGCAGACAGGCCTGATCCCTGTATATCTGAAGGAGCGTTTCCATGGCGGAGATTTCTACCGCAACATGAAGTCCGTTATCACCATACATAACCTGAAGTTCCAGGGAAAATGGGATGTGAAGACGGTACAGAGCATTACCGGACTGCCGGAGTATTATTTTACCTCTGACAAGTTAGAGGCTTATAAGGATGCGAACCTGCTGAAGGGCGGTATCGTATTCGCGGATGCGGTGACTACCGTAAGTGATACCTATGCGGAGGAGATCAAGACGCCGTTCTACGGTGAGGGTCTGGACGGACTGCTACGTGCGAGAAGTCATGACCTGCGTGGTATCGTCAACGGTATCGACTATGGAGAGTTCAATCCGGAGACAGACAAAAATATCGTAAAAGCCTATAATGCAGTGAATTTCCGCAAGGAAAAGGTGAAGAATAAGCGTGCCCTGCAGGAAGAACTGGGACTTCGCGTAGATGATAAGAAGATGATGATCGGTCTGGTATCCCGACTGACAGACCAGAAGGGTCTGGATCTGATCGCTTATGTGATGGATGAACTGTGTCAGGATGATATCCAGTTCGTGGTACTGGGCACCGGTGAGGAACGTTATGAGAATATGTTCCGTCATTTCGACTGGAAGTATGGAGACAAGGTGGCTGCCAACATTTATTATTCGGATGCACTGTCCCATAAAATCTATGCAGCGTGTGATGCTTATCTGATGCCGTCTCTGTTCGAACCCTGCGGTCTGAGTCAGTTGATCGCGCTGCGTTACGGTACCGTACCCATCGTCAGAGAGACCGGCGGACTGAAGGATACTGTACAGCCCTATAATGAGTATGAGAGCACCGGTACCGGCTTCAGCTTTACGAATTACAATGCACACGAGATGCTGAATACGATCCGCTATGCGGAGCATATTTACTATGACAGGAAGAGAGAGTGGAATAAGATCGTGGATCGTGCCATGGCCACCGACTACTCCTGGAAGGTATCCGCCGGAAAATATCAGGAGATGTATGACTGGCTGATCGGATAAAGAACTGGAATAAGGTAAGATTACATATGGCAGATAAGAACAGTTCCAAGAACAATTTTATCATGCAGGCGGGAATTCTGGCGGCAGCCGGAATCATCAGCAGAATCATAGGGCTCCTTTACAGGGGCCCTTTACAGAGTGTCATCGGGAATCTGGGACTTGGTTATTACCAGTCAGCGTATAACTATTATACGATCATTCTGTTGATTTCCTCTTATAGTATTCCCTCGGCAATTTCCAAAGCTATCGCACAGAAGCTGGGAGAGAAGGAATACCGCAACGCCCACAGATTGTTCCACGGAGCCATGATCTATGTACTGGTGGTTGGCGGTATAGCCAGCCTTTTTCTGTTTTTCGGAGCGGGATTATTCGTGTCCGGAGCAGCGGTCACAGTATTGCGTACCTTTGCACCGACGATCTTTGTCTATGGTATCCTGGGAGTTTTACGAGGGTATTTTCAGGCACATAAGAGCATGGCGCAGACCTCCGTATCGCAGATCCTGGAGCAGATCGCGAATGCAGTAGTCAGCGTAGGCGCGGCATATCTTCTGATCCAAATGTTTATGGGAACGATGGAGATTCCGGCGGATCAGGCAGGGCAGGTGGTGAGAGCAACCTACGGTGCCGTGGGAAGTGCACTGGGTACCGGCGTCGGCGTATTAGTGGCTCTGCTTTTTATGGCGGGAGTCTATGCTCTGAATCGTGGAATGATCCTGCGCAGAGTGCAGCGTGACAGGCATGAACATGTGGATTCCTACGGACAGATATTCAAGACGATCACACTGGTGGTGACCCCATTTATTTTGAGTACGGCTGTATATAACTTAAGCAGTACGGTCAACAACAGTATCTACACCAAATGGTATCCGTCCCTTCGTAATCTGGATACGGTATCTATCTATGAAAAATATGGTATTTTCTCCGGACAGTCCCTGACAATGTCCAATATTCCCATAGCCTTTGCATCTGCTATGGCATCGGCTATGATCCCTTCCGTAGCACAACTGATGGCAGCCCGGGATGTGAAGGGAGCCAGAGAGAAGATCGGACTGGCAGTGAAGACTACCATGGTGATCTCGATTCCCTGCGCTGTGGGACTTTTTGTATTAGCGAAGCCGGTGATCAGTCTGCTGTTCACGAACAAGACGGCAGAGGAACTGAACCTGGCAGCAGCCCTTCTGATGACATTGTCATTGTCGGTTATCTTTTATGCATTGTCGACATTAAACAGTTCTATTTTACAGGGGCTGGGCAAAGTCAATACCCCGATCATCAATGCGGGGATCTCGCTGGTGGTGCAGACGGTGGCAGCAGTATTGCTTTTGATGTTCACGAGCCTGGATCTGTACAGCATTGCCATCGCCAATACGCTGTATTCCGGTATGATGTGTGTGCTGAACCAGTGGGCGGTAAGAAGAGCGGTAGGCTACCGACAGGAGATCGTCAAGACTTTTGTCATTCCGGCGTTCGCCTCCGCGTTTATGGGAGCGGCAGCCTGGGCAATCTACGAAGGTCTGTATATGGTGACGAAGTCCATGCGGATCTCTGTCATTCCGGCGATCGTGATCGCTGCCGTAGTCTATTTTGTCATGCTGATATTGATGCGGGGCATCACGGAGCAGGAGCTTCGCAGCTTCCCGAAGGGATATCTGTTAGTGAAGGTAGCGAAGAAGTGCCGCTTATTGAGATAACGGATCCCCGCCATTCTTGAATAAGGTGATCATTTCCTGACCGACACTGATCGTGGAGGGCAGGTCTGGTACATCCTCTCTGGAGAACCATTTTGCTTCACCGAGTTCGGATTCCTGCAAAGTAATCGTGGGATCACCGTCCAGCTTTGCAAAGAAGCCGATCATGGCGGAATCACTGAAGGACCAGGGCTGGGATTTGTAATAGACCAGATCACTGACCCGTAGCCCGACCTCTTCCATGATCTCTCTGCGGGCAGCCCCTTTGAAGGTCTCGCCGACTTCCACGAAGCCTGCCACCAGTGCCCAGTGACGATAGGAACCGCCGGCGTAGCGTGTCAGCAGGATCTTGTCCTGTTCGGTATCCACGATGGCGATAATGACGGCGGGAGAGATCTTGGGATATTCAATCTGTCCGCACTCCGGGCAGATGCAGGCCCGCTCTGTGGTACTGTGGATTGTAGGATGCCCGCAGCGTCCGCAGAACTTCCGGTCCAGACGGAAACGGTTGATCTGGGTGGCAGTGATCCCGGCGAACGCCAGATATTCCGGTTCAAAATTACGGAATACACCGGAAGGATAGAGGTCATTTTCTGGGAGCATGAGAGCACCGGCGTCCTCCGCGGTCTTGCGAAAGAATGCCCTGTCATCAATAGAAAAGAGATATTCGCAATCCAAAAAGAAACGTTCCAGGGGCTGCTTTACACCAAGCAATTTATGAACCTCCTCGAAGGTAGGAAGATATACCTGAGGATGCTTCACAATATCTGCATTCATGGAAGCATCCGCAGCAACAGCATTCTCTGCTGGGGAGGGCAGATATACCTTCTCCCCATCAAATAACAGCAGATAATCGGAAGGCTTTGGCTCCTGATTTCGGAATTCCGGATAATATTTATGCGGTTCAATCTTATGGATCATCATAGGGCATTTCTCCTTTTATGGCTATTTTTTAGAAAGTGTTCATAAGAATATAGTAGTCCACCGTGAGGGGACTGTCAAATGCAACAGTTCGACTGAACTGTTGTGGAAATTATTTGAGATTCCGGTATATTTGTGTTAAAATGTTTTGTAACTGTTCTGGGACGTTCATTCCACGAAGACCCCGACGGACAGTTATGAAATTTATCAGAAAATACAGCATGAGAGTGTTGTGAGGAATGGAGATTCGTATGTTACAGATGATCTTGCCGGAGGGAAGCAGTTCTCTCCTTGCTTTTTTTGGAATTCTTTTTGCTTTTGGTGCTACGGTACTGGCAACGGCGAAATTAAGTCCGTATCTGCCCAAGGATGCCGGAAGAGAATTTGCCCATGATGGAAAATTGTCCGCGGGGAAACCCAGAGGCGCCGGAATTATTTTTGTCCTGGCATTTGTGGCATCTGTTCTACTGTTTTCGCTTTTAAGCGCAGAGCTGGTGATCTATCTGCTGCTGATCGTGGTATGCATGATGACGGGATTTCTGGACGATGCTTCCAAGACTCCATGGGGTGAGTACAAAAAAGGTTTCTTAGATCTGTGCGTGGCGGCACTGGTAGCCATCACTTTTCTGAAATATAATTCCAACGTGGTGGAACTGGCGCTGTTCCATGTAAAGTTCACTCTGCCGCCTGTGGTATTCGCCATTCTCACGGTAATTCTGGTATGGACCTCCGTGAATGTGACCAACTGCTCCGACGGTGTGGACGGACTGTCCGGAACCCTGTCGATCATTACCATCATGTCCATCTATATTGTAGACCGCATGAAGGAGGTCGACGAGACCTATTCCTTCCTGATCCTATTATTTGCCGTATGTATTCTGGGCTATTTGTGGTACAATGCGACACCCAGTAAGCTGATGATGGGGGATGCCGGTTCCCGGGCCATGGGATTATTCATCAGCATCGCCATTTTAAAGAGCGGCTGCCCGTTCCTGTTTATCCCATTGGCACTGGTGCTGATCCTGGATGGAGGACTGGGACTTCTTAAGGTGTCCCTGCTTCGTTTCCTGAAGATCCATATTTTGAAAAATGTACGTACCCCCCTGCACGATCATGTGCGTAAGGTGTGGGATTGGTCCAATACACAGACCGTATTCCGTTTTGCGATCATTCAGATCATTCTGTCTTTGGCAGTGATCTATGCGATGCAGCTGTAGAAAGAAGGATTATATTATGTACGACGAATTAACACCCACTGACATTAAGAAAATGGAAGATGAGATCGAGTACCGCAAGCTGGTGGTACGTCCCAAGGCATTGGAGGACGTGAAGGAAGCCAGAGCCCACGGCGATCTCAGTGAGAATTTTGAATACTATGCAGCCAAAAAGTATAAGAATCAGAATGAGAGCCGCATCCGTTATCTGGAGAGAATGATCAAGACTGCAAAGGTCATCTCCGAGAACTCCGCAGCGGATGAGGTAGGTATCAACAACACCGTTACCGTGGAATTTATCGATGACGGCACGGAAGAGGATTACAAGATCGTGACCACCGTCCGCGGTAATTCTCTGGAAGGTCTGATCAGCAACGAGTCCCCCTTGGGCAAAGCGCTCCTTGGCAAAAAAGTAGGAGATGTGGTCCATGTGCAGGTCAATGCTAATGTGGGCTATGACGTGGAGATCAAGGCATTGAAAAACACCGAGGATGACGGAGACAAGATCCGTAGCTTCTAATCATCTGCGGAACATATAAGAATAGAAAGAAAAAGGAATTATAAGAATGAAGAAATATCTGCTGTTTGATCTGGACGGCACCCTGACAGATCCTAAAATCGGAATTACTACCTGTGTGCAGTATGCACTGCACTCCTTTGGCATCGAGGAGCCGGATCTGGACAAGCTGGAGCCCTTTATCGGACCGCCCTTACGAGACAGTTTTATGGAATTCTACGGTTTCACCGCCGAACAGGCAGAAGAAGCTGTGGCAAAATACAGAGAGCGCTTTCAGGATACGGGACTTTTTGAAAATGAGGTCTATGACGGTATTCCGGAGATGCTGAAAACGCTTCAGTCGAAGGGGTATTTCCTGGCAGTGGCATCCAGTAAGCCCCAGGTATACGTAGAGCGCATCCTGGAACATTTTGATCTGAAAAAATATTTTTCTGTAGTGGTGGGTAGTGAACTGGACGGCAGAAGAGAAACCAAGGATCAGGTGGTACAGGAAACTCTGCGTCAGCTCTTTGGAGAGAATCCCGTGGATCCGGCGCAGGTCTATATGATCGGTGACAGAAAGTTCGACGCGGAAGGAGCCAGGGCTCTCGGTGTGGAGAGCGTGGGCGTGACCTACGGCTACGGAAGTAAGGAAGAGTTAAAGGAAGCGAAGGCGGATTACATTGTACAATCCGTGGAAGAACTGGAGAAATTTTTACTCCGTGGCAGTGAAGAATTACGGAACGGAAATCCGGACAATAAAAAGAAAAACCCCATGTATCAGAGGATCTGGACCATGGTGTATTCGTTTCTGATGTTTATATTGGTGCGCAATGCAGTGCAGTATGCGCTGCTGGCACTGTTATATCAGCTGGCACAGTCCGGAGCCTCCGGTGGACTGGTGGATCTTTTAATCCTACGGGATGAGACCGGCGCCTATAACGGCTACTCCGGAGATGTCTCCAGTATCATTGCGGCTCTTGGATTCATCGGCGGTGCCATTGCCGTATGGTCCACAGCGAAGATGCTCATTGATAAAAATAAAGAGGACATGCACTTAAGCCACTTGAAAAAAGAGGGAAAGAGCAAATATGTCTTACTGACTGTGGCTACCATCGGTGCCGTCATCGGATGCAATCTCCTGTTTGAACTCCTGGGAGTGACCAATAAGTCTGAAGCTTATACCGAAGTGGCAGCCCAGCAATATTCCGCACACTTTATCGTAGGAATCCTCGTATTCGGCTTCATCTCCCCCATAGCAGAGGAACTCCTGTTCCGCGGAGTTATCTACGGATACCTTCGCAGATTCATGGATATCAAACTCGCCATAGCCCTGTCCGCTCTAATTTTCGGTGTCTACCACATGAACTACGTCCAGGGCGTATATGGCTTCCTCATCGGCTGCCTGATGGCATATGCTTACGAATACTTTGGAGAGTTCAAAATGGCAGTCTTTGTCCATGTGGCATCCAACGTCCTCGCCTACTGCCTCTCCTATACCGCCATCGCCGTCACCGGCTTTGTCAGCTGGCCTGTATGCGTGGTATTCCTGGTGGTGGCAGCAGCTTCCCTTGGAACACTTCATAAACAGAAAAATATATTCTAAGCACTAATAAAGTATATTAGCCATCCTCTGGATATTCGATAAGATATCTCTGGATGGTTACCATAACCCAGTAGCCCCGACAGAGGGAAGAATAAGCAGACCGTAAGCAGACGTCGGCACTTAGCGTGGGTACTTTCCACGCTTATGTGCCGCTACGCTCTGCGACAGAGCGAGAGCGTGTCGCGTTTCTTCCCTCTGTCGAGGCTACGGAGATTTTATAGAAAAATAGGAGCAACATATGAAATTCAGCATTATCGTAGTCTGCTTAAACCCAGGTCCTAAACTGAATCAGACTCTGGACAGCGTCCTGTCCCAGACCTACCCGAGCTTTGAGATCATTGTCAAGGACGGCGGCAGCCGCGACGGCTCCATAGAAACCATGCGCGAGGACAGACGCATCCACCTATACCAGGAATCCGACCACAGCATCTACGAAGCCATGAACCAGGCAGTCTCCCATGTGACCGGCGACTACATTCTCTTCCTAAACTGCGGTGACCTCTTCTATGACGACGAAGTTCTGACCCACACCGCACAGTTCATGGAACAGCACCCGGCGAAACTTCAGGGCATCTACTACGGCGATACCTACAGCGCGAAGACAGAGACGAAGATATCTTCCCCACCACGCATCACCGGTTTCGTCTGCTACCGCAACATTCCCTGCCATCAGTCCTGCTTTTATGCTGCAGACCTGTGCAGACAGAAGCCCTATGAACCCAAATATAAGATCCGTGCAGATTACGAACATTTCCTCTGGTGCTATTATCGTGCCAAAGCACCCATGCAGTATCTGGGACTTACCGTGTCCTCCTACGAGGGCGGCGGCTACTCTGAGACCAAGGAGAACCTGAAGCGCAGCGCTGCAGAACATAAGGAGATCACAGCAAAATACATGAATCCCGGCGAACTGTTCCGCTATCGGGCAGTAATGGCACTGACACTGGCACCTCTTCGCACTGCGCTGGCAGAGAGTAAACACTTTTCTGCAATGTATCAGAAACTGATGAGCAAGGCGTATGGCCGGAAACAGGAAAAATAGGGGAGAACCCCCAAAAAGTTGTGTTGGAAATACACTTTTAAAGAAAAAATTAATACAATTTCCAGATAATAGGCATGCAAATAATAGAATTAACAAATTATCTGACAATTCTTAGAAAAATCTATATTTACAAATGAGAAAAATAGGTGTATAGTACAGAAAAGGTCGCAATGAGGCGCTCGAAAGAGTCTCATTGCGACCTTTTTTGTTACTATTACGGTCTTGCGAATGAGGTCCTGAATAGTAACAGACAGATTAAGAAGAGAGAAATAAGAAACCCGGAAAGGAGAACTATATGTTTGATGTAAAACAGGAGCTGCCCAAGGCACCGTTATATCGGGAAGAATTTGAGCATGATAACTGCGGTATCGGAGCCTGTGTCAATATTCATGGAGAGAAAAGCCGCGCTACTGTTGAGAATGCGCTGAAGATCGTAGAGAATCTGGAGCACAGAGCCGGTAAGGATGCGGAAGGTAAGACCGGTGACGGTGTCGGTATTCTGACCCAGATCCCCCACAAATTTTTTGCAAGAGTCACAAAGGCTCTGGGCATGGATATCGGCGGAGAGAGAGAATACGGTGTCGGCATGTTCTTCTTCCCTCAGGAAGAGCTGCGCCGCAACCAGGCGAAGAAAATGTTCGAGATCATTGTGGAAAAGGAAGGAATGGAATTCCTCGGCTGGCGTGAAGTGCCTACTTTCCCCAATGTGCTGGGACATAAGGCCGTAGAGTGCATGCCTTATATCATGCAGGGCTTTGTGAAAAAGCCCGCCGATGTGGAAAAAGGTCTGCCCTTCGACCGCAGACTTTATATCGCAAGACGTGTATTTGAGCAGTCTTCCGATGATACCTATGTAGTCTCTCTTTCCAGCAGAACGATTGTATATAAAGGAATGTTCCTGGTAGGACAGCTGCGTACATTCTTCGCCGATTTACAGAGCGAGGATTACGAATCCGCTATCGCCATGGTACACTCCCGTTTCTCCACCAACACCAACCCCAGCTGGGAGCGTGCCCATCCGAACCGCCTGATGGTACACAACGGTGAGATCAACACCATCCGCGGAAATGCCGATAAGATGCTGGCGCGCGAAGAGAACATGGAATCCGAGCATCTGAAGGGTCAGCTGCATAAGGTATTACCCGCCATCAGCAAGACCGGTTCCGATTCCGCGATGTTAGACAACACATTAGAGTTCCTGGTAATGAGTGGCATGGAGCTGCCTCTGGCAGTCATGATCGCCATCCCAGAGCCCTGGGCGAATAACAAGGCAATGTCCCAGACCAAGAGAGATTTCTACCAGTATTACGCTACCATGATGGAGCCCTGGGACGGTCCCGCATCCATCCTGTTCTCCGACGGAGATATCATGGGAGCTGTGCTGGACAGAAACGGTCTGCGTCCTTCCCGTTACATGATCACTGACGACGATACCCTGATCCTGTCCTCTGAGGTAGGTGTGCTTCCCATTGATCCCACGAAGATCAAAGTAAAAGAAAGACTTCGTCCCGGCAAGATGCTCCTGGTCGATACCGTACAGGGCAGAGTCATCGACGATGAGGAGATCAAGGAAAAATATGCTTCCAGACAGCCTTATGGAGAATGGCTGGACAACAATCTGACCGAACTGAAGAGCATCCATATCCCGAACTATCGTGTACCGGAATACACCTACGAAGAGCGCCAGCGGATGCAGAAGGCTTTTGGCTACACCTACGATGAAATGAAGCAGAGCATTCTGCCGATGGCAAAGAACGGCAGCGAAGCTATCGCAGCCATGGGTGTGGATACGCCACTGCCCGTGCTGAGTAAGACGAATCATCCGCTGTTCCATTATTTCAAGCAGCTGTTTGCACAGGTGACGAACCCGCCTATTGATGCTATCCGAGAGGAGATCGTAACCTCCACCACCGTATACATCGGTACCGAGGGCAACATCCTGGAGGAGACTCCGAAGAACTGTAACGTTCTGAAGGTCAACAACCCGATCCTGACCAACACTGATCTCTTGAAGATCAAGAACATGAAAGTAGACGGCTTCAAGGTAGAAGTCGTACCTATCGTATATTACAAGAACACCAGCTTAGAGCGTGCCATTGACCGACTGTTCGTGGAAGTGGACAGAGCTTACAGAGAAGGCGTGAACATTCTGATCCTGTCCGACAGAGGCGTGGATGAGAACCATGTGCCCATTCCTTCCCTGCTTGCTGTATCTGCCCTGAACCAGTATCTGGTACGCACCAAGAAGAGAACCAGAGTCGCATTGATCCTGGAGTCCGGCGAACCCAGAGAAGTACACCATTTTGCTACGTTGCTCGGTTACGGTGCCTGCGCCATCAACCCTTATCTGGCACAGGATACCATCAAGGAGCTGATCGAGAGCAATATGCTGGATAAGGATTACTATGCAGCAGTGGATGATTACAACAATGCTGTCCTCCACGGCATCGTCAAGATCGCATCCAAGATGGGTATCAGCACCATCCAGTCCTATCAGGGTTCCCAGATCTTCGAGGCTATCGGTATCGCGCCGGAAGTGATCAGTAAGTATTTCTCCAACACCGTATGTCGTGTGGGAGGTATTACCTTAAAAGATATTGAGCAGCAGGTAGACGACCTGCACTCTCAGGCATTTGATCCTCTGGGACTGAAAAACGATCTGACCTTAAACAGCCCCGGACATCACAAGATGCGTAGCGGCGGTGACGAGCATCTGTATAATCCCGCTACCATCCATATGTTACAGGAATCCACCAGACGCGGTGATTATCAGATGTTCAAGCAGTACACTGCCATGGTCAACGATGAAGATTCCATCAAGAACCTCAGAGGACTGATGGACTTCAATTATCCGAAAAAGGGTGTGCCCATCGAGGAAGTAGAGCCGGTAGAATCCATCGTGACCAGATTCAAGACCGGTGCCATGTCCTATGGCTCCATTTCCAAGGAAGCCCATGAGACCATGGCCATCGCCATGAACCATCTGCACGGCAAGAGCAATTCCGGTGAGGGCGGTGAGGATCTGGACCGTCTGACCGTAGGCCCGGACGGCTTAAACCGTTGTTCCGCCATTAAGCAGGTAGCCAGCGGACGTTTTGGCGTCACCAGCCGCTATCTGGTGAGTGCACAGGAGATCCAGATCAAGATGGCACAGGGAGCAAAACCCGGCGAGGGCGGACATCTGCCCGGAGGAAAGGTATATCCCTGGATCGCCAAGACCAGACACTCCACACCAGGTGTGTCCCTGATCTCTCCGCCCCCTCATCACGACATTTATTCCATTGAGGATCTGGCGCAGCTGATCTACGATCTGAAAAATGCCAACACCCAGGCAAGAATCTCCGTAAAGCTGGTATCGGAAGCCGGTGTGGGAACCGTAGCAGCCGGTGTGGCCAAGGCGGGAGCCCAGGTCATCCTGGTATCCGGTTATGACGGCGGTACCGGTGCGGCACCGAGAAACTCCATCCACAATGCCGGACTTCCCTGGGAACTGGGACTGGCAGAGACCCATCAGACCCTGATCATGAATGGACTGCGTAATAAAGTCCGCATTGAGACCGACGGTAAGCTCATGAGTGGCAGAGACGTAGCCATCGCAGCCATTTTAGGTGCCGAGGAGTTCGGTTTCGCTACCGCTCCATTGGTAACGATGGGTTGTGTCATGATGAGAGTATGTAATCTGGATACCTGTCCGGTAGGCGTGGCTACCCAGAACCCGGAGCTGCGGAAAAACTTCCGCGGTAAGCCGGAATATGTGGAAAACTTTATGAAATTTATCGCACAGGAGCTGCGGGAATACATGGCAGCCCTGGGTGTGCGTACCGTAGATGAACTGGTGGGCAGAACCGATCTGCTGAAGAGAAAAGAGCATCTGACCGAGCACCAGGAAGAAGTGGATCTTACCCAGATCTTAAGCAACCCTTACGAGGGCAGCAAGCAGAAGGTAACCTTCGATCCCAGGCAGGTATATGACTTCCAGTTAGAGAAGACACTGGATGAGAAGGTATTGTTAAAGCAGCTGGGCAAAGCCATCGATGCGGGACAGAAGCGCAGTATCGAAGTGGATGTCAGCAACACTGACCGTGCCTTCGGTACAATCCTCGGAAGTGAGATCACCAGAAAACTGGGCGATGACGTGGAAGAAGATACCTATCATGTACTGTGTAAAGGTGCCGGCGGACAGTCCTTCGGAGCCTTTATCCCCAAGGGCCTGACCCTGGAGCTGGTGGGCGACAGCAATGACTACTTCGGCAAGGGCTTATCCGGCGGTAAGCTGGTGGTATATCCCCCACAGGGCAGCAAGTTCAAGGCTGAAGAAAATATTATCATCGGTAATGTGGCACTGTACGGTGCAACCTCCGGTAAAGCATTCATCAACGGTGTGGCAGGCGAACGTTTCTGCGTACGTAACTCCGGTGCCATTGCGGTAGTCGAAGGTGTGGGTGATCACGGTTGTGAATACATGACCGGCGGACGTGTGGTAGTCTTGGGTCCCACCGGTAAAAACTTTGCAGCCGGTATGAGCGGAGGCATCGCGTATGTACTGGATGAAGGCAACGATCTGTATAAGCGTCTGAATAAGGAAATGGTATCTTCCAGCGAGATCACATCCAAATATGATGTGCTGGAGCTGAAATCCATGATCCAGGAGCATGTGGCACTGACCAATTCCGCAAAGGGTAAGGAAGTGCTGGACAACTTTGGAGAGTATCTGCCTAAGTTCAAGAAGATCATCCCTCATGACTATGAGAGAGTTTTGAAGACCATCGTACAGATGGAGGAAAAGGGACTGAGCGCAGAGCAGGCACAGATCGAGGCATTCTATGCCAACACCAGAAAGTAGGAGGTAAGTCACCATGGGAAAACCAACGGGATTTATGGAATATAAAAGGGAAGTCAGCGTGGCTGAAGATCCTAAGAAGAGAATACAGCATTTTAATGAATTCCATGAGCATCTGCCGAAGGAAAAGCAGCGTTTACAGGGCGCCAGATGTATGGAATGCGGTGTGCCGTTCTGTCAGTCGGGCATGATGATCTGCGGTATGGCCAGCGGATGCCCCCTGCACAATCTGGTGCCGGAGTGGAACGATCTGGTATATACCGGCAACTGGCAGCAGGCTTACAACCGTCTGAAGAAGACCAACAATTTCCCCGAGTTCACTTCCAGAGTATGCCCTGCCCTGTGTGAGGCGGCATGTACCTGCGGGCTGAACGGGGATCCGGTCTCTACTAAAGAGAACGAATATGCCATCATTGAGAATGCTTACAGCGAGGGCTATGCGGCAGCCAAGCCCCCTGTGGTACGCACCGGTAAAAAGGTAGCAGTCATCGGCAGCGGTCCTTCCGGACTGGCAGCAGCGGATCTGCTGAACCAGAGAGGACATCAGGTAACAGTATTCGAGCGTTCCGATCGTGTGGGAGGACTGTTGATGTACGGCATCCCCAACATGAAACTGGAAAAGCAGATCATTGACCGCAAGATCAATATTATGAAGGAAGAGGGTGTCACCTTTGTCACAGGAACCGACATCGGCAAGGACATCAAAGCCTCCAAGCTTTTGCATGATTTTGACCGCGTCGTACTGGCCTGCGGTGCCTCTAATCCAAGAGACATCAATGCTCCCGGCAGAGATGCCAAGGGAATCTATTTTGCAGTGGATTTTCTGAAAGCCAATACCAGGAGTCTTCTGGATTCGAATTTTGAAGATAAAAAATATGTGGAGACCAAGGGGAAGAATGTGGTCATCATCGGTGGCGGTGATACCGGTAATGACTGTGTGGGAACCTCCATCCGTCACGGAGCAAAATCTGTGACCCAGATCGAGATGATGCCCAAGGCACCGGACAAAAGAGCAGAGAATAATCCCTGGCCCGAATGGCCGAAGGTCTGCAAGACCGATTACGGTCAGGAAGAAGCCATTGCGGTCTACGGACATGATCCGAGGATATATGAATCTACAGTCAAGGAATTTATCAAGGATAAGAACGGCAATCTGAAAGCTGTGAAGATCGTGAAGCTGTCCTGGGAAAAGGATCCGGCTACCGGACGCATGAAGATGCAGGAGATCGCGGGAAGCGAGCAGACCCTGGATGCAGAGATCGTGCTGATCGCCGCAGGATTTTTAGGAACCCAGAAATACATTGCTGATGCTTTCGGCGTGGAATTAAATGAACGCACCAATGTAAAAACAGCTCCCGGAAAATACCAGACCAGTGTGGAAAATGTATTCGTCACCGGTGATATGCACAGAGGACAGTCCCTCGTCGTATGGGCCATCCGCGAAGGCAGAGAAGCTGCACATGCTGTGGATGAGAGCCTGATGGGATACTCCAACCTCGTGATTCAATAAATAAAGAAAGCCCCCGGCTCATCACCGGGGGCTTGTTGTTTTATCTCTTATGCCAGAGGGAACTTGAAGTATCTCTTTGCGTTATTGTAAGAAATATCGGTTACGATCTCGGACAGAGTATCGTAATCTGCAGGGAACTCGCCGCTCTCTACCCAGTTACCGATCAGGTTGCACAGGATACGGCGGAAATACTCATGTCTGGTGTAGGACAGGAAGCTTCTGGAGTCGGTCAGCATTCCTACGAATCCAGACAGATTACCCAGGTTAGCCAGGGAGATCATCTGATCCTGCATGCCGGTCTTGTGATCATTGAACCACCAGGCGGAACCCTGCTGGATCTTGGCAACAGCGGTGGAATCCTGGAAACATCCGAGGATGGTACCGATAGCCTGATTGTCGTTAGGATTCAGACTGTAGATGACAGTTCTGGGAAGCTCGTCACTTACGATCAGAGCGTTCAGAAAGTCGGCCATCTGAGCGGAAGGAGCGTAGTTGTTGATGCAGTCGTAACCGGTATCGGGACCCAGCTTCTCGAACATCAGGGTGTTGTTGTCACGCTTACAACCGTAGTGCAGCTGCATAGCCCAGTCGAGCTTATGATATTCGCGGCCTACGAACAGCATGAAGGCGGTCTTGAATTTCAGTTCCTCTTCCTTGGTCAGAACCATCTTGTTCAGTCTCTTTAAGAAGATCTCTTCCAGCTCATCATCGGAAGCGGGATAGTACATTACATACTCTAAAGCATGGTCAGATACGTTACATCCCATGGATGCGAAAAATGCCATACGGTTCTTCAGAGCTTCCTTTAAGCTTGCAAAAGAGTTGATCTCGGTCATGCCGGCAGCAGCAGCCAGCTTCTCCAGATAATCCAGATAATCGGGCTTCTCGATATTCATAGCCTTGTCGGGTCTCCATGCGGGCAGAACCTTTACATCGAAAGTATCATCTGCAGCCAGCTTCTTGTGCCACTCCAGAGAATCGATAGGATCATCGGTGGTGCAGATCAGGGTAACGTTGCTCTGCTTGATCAGGTTACGAACGCTCATGGAAGGCTGATGGAGCTTTTCATTGCACAGGTTCCATACTTCGTCAGCAGTGTTTTTGTTCAGAACACCGTTGTAACCGAAGTATCTCTGCAGCTCCAGATGGCTCCAGTGGAATAAGGGGTTGCCGATAGCCTTGCCCAGGCACTCTGCCCATTTGCAGAACTTCTCGTAATCGGAAGCGTCACCGGTGATGTACTTCTCGTCAACACCGCAGGAACGCATGAAACGCCACTTGTAGTGGTCGCCGCCCAGCCATACCTGGGTGATGTTGTCGAACTGACGGTCCTCAGCGATCTCCTTGGGATTGATATGGCAATGGTAATCCAGAATCGGTGTTTTTTCTGCGTAGTCGTGGAACAGCTTCCTGGCTGTCTCGGTCTCTAACAGAAAGTCCTTGTCCATAAATGCTTTCATTTTAAATTCCTCCATAAATATACTAAAAAGGGTATTTTCAGCTACCCCTTGCTGTCATTGATGAAAAGAAAAAATTATTTTGTGGTGCCGCGTTTTACCAGTTCCCCGGAGAATACGGTCTTTTTCGGCATCTCGTTTCCGCCAAGGACACCCATCAGAGTTGTGATCAGATGCTGGCAGAGCGTCTCTAATTTATTATCGATACTGGTCAGTTCCGGATCACAGCAGTTCACCAGCATGGAATTATTATAACCGATGATCGACAGATCTTCCGGAATGCGGAGTTTCATTTCACGTCCGTATTTCATGACACCCAATGCCAGAGAGTCGTCAGCGGCGATAACACCGTGGAAAGTAATTCCTTTGGTGTGCAGCCTGATCAGCTGTTCTGCCATAGCGGGAATGTCCTCATGGGAACCCTGATAGAGCTGCAGGAAGCTTCCGTTGGTGAGAAGTCCCTTTTCTTCCATGGCGGCACGGTAGCCTGCCAGCTTTTTCTTACCACTGTAGGAAGTAGAATTATAGAAATACAGAATATCTTTCACACCGGAACGTATCATCTCCATGGTAGCGTCATACATGGAAGTAAAATCATCCGAGACAACACTGTACACATTCGGAGCATCCATTGCAGCATTCAACAGCATCACAGGAACCTGCACAGCGGCATCCGTAATGTATTTGTTGTCTTCTTCCTTCTCGTAGATGAAGTTGGAACCTACCAATATAATGCCGTCTACTTTTTTCGTGATCAGAAGGTTCATGGAGCTTGCCTTGGTATCCAGGTTATAACCGGTACAACACAGGATGCTGTCATAGCCGTTGGCACGAAGCTTCTGCTCGATATAATAGATCGCCTTGGCTAAATACGGATCCGAACTGTCGGCACACATGATACCGATGGTCTTCATAGTGTTGAGCCCTAACCCTCTGGCAAATGCGTTGGGAGTGTACTCATACTGGTTGATTACGTCCAGAACTTTTTTCTTGGTTTTCTCGCTTACATTATTGCTTCCATTTAATACGCGGGAAACAGTAGCAATAGAGACACCGGCCTTCTCAGAAATATCGTAAATTGTCATCTGCGGATTCCTCTCCGCTTCTATGTAACAGAATTTGTAAGAAAACTGTAAGCAGTTACATAAAAAGCTATATCTGAATTATAACGAAAGACTTCTCTTTTTTCAAGATGCTTTTTCAATTTTTCATATGCCAAAAAATTATCAAAGTGAAATATTGCTGATAAAATCAATGGTTTGAGAAAAAAATAAGTTTCTATTTTTGGTGATTGACGAAACAGCTTTTTTGAAGTAAAATGAATTATGAAAGTACTTACATAAACTTCGTGCAATTCAGAAACAAAAACACCCTCGGGCGTTGAAAACGTAACTGCCAAGAGGCGATTGGGAAGGTAAGTGCAGGGAACAGAGCGCCGTAAGACGGTGCAGATAGGATACGCTATGCGTAGAATGGAGGACAAAATGGATATCTTAAACAAGGCAAAGACCGGTAAAAAGGAGAGACCTATCAAGGTCGTACAGTTCGGTGAGGGTAATTTCTTACGTGGATTCGTAGATTACATGATCGATATCGCTAACGAGCAGGGTAAGTTCGACGGAGACATCGTTCTGATCAAACCCATCGAGTTCGGCAATCTGGATATGTTCCACAAGCAGGACTGCCAGTACACTGTATCCCTTCGCGGTAACGTGAACGGTGAAGCCAAGATCATCAATAGAATCGTAACCAGCGTTGCAGATGCAGTAGACACTTATAATGAATATGACAAGTACATGGGACTTGCCGAGATCGATACCTTACGTTTCGTAGTATCCAATACCACTGAGGCAGGTATCGTATATGATGATACCGATAAGTTTGAATTAGAGCCTCCCAAGACTTTCCCCGGCAAGCTGACCAAGTTCTTATATCACAGATTTGAGACTTTCAAGGGTGACATGAGCAAGGGCCTGGTAATGCTTCCCGTAGAGCTGATCGATGACAACGGTATTATGTTAAAGAAGTGCGTAATGCAGCTGATCGAGCTGTGGGGTCTGGGCGATGAGTTCAAGAAGTGGGTAGATGAGGCATGTGTATTCACATCTACTCTGGTTGACCGTATCATTACCGGTTATCCCCGTGCTACGGAACAGGAAGAGTGGGAGAAGCTGGGCTATGAAGATCACATCATGGTAACCGGTGAGCCGTTCGCTCTGTGGGTTATCGAGTCCGCTAAGGATATCAGCAAGGAGTTCCCTCTTCCCGATGCAGGACTTCCCGTTATCTTCACTGACAACCAGAAGCCTTACAAGCAGAGAAAGGTTCGTATCCTGAACGGTGCACATACCTCTTTCGTACTGGCTTCCTATCTGTGCGGCAACGACATCGTAAGACAGTCCATGCAGGATGACGATATCCGTAACTTCATGCTGAAGACCATTTACGACGAAGTGATCCCCACCCTGTCTCTGCCGGAGGAGGAACTGAAGCAGTTCGCAGGTGAGGTTGTAAACCGTTTCAATAACCCTTACGTAGACCATGCACTGCTTGCAATCTCCTTAAATTCCGTATCCAAGTGGAGAGCAAGATGTATGCCCAGTTTGCTTGGCTATGTTGAGAAGACCGGTAAGCTTCCCGCTCATCTGACCTTCTCCATCGCAGCACTGATGGCTTTCTATACCGGTACCGAGATCCGCGATAAGGCTCTGATCGGTCACAGAGACGGTCAGGAATACAACATCATGGATGACAAGGCAGTTCTGGAGTTCTTCGCAGCGAACTGTGAGAAGGATACGCAGACGTTCGTAACTTCCTTCCTGGGGAATGAAGACTTCTTCGGTCAGGATCTGAACAAGGTTCCCGGACTTACCGATGCAGTCGTAGCATACCTGGATGATATTAAGGCAAATGGCATGAGGGCAGCATTATGCAAGATTTCTTAAAGATTAATGACAATGATAATGTAGTCGTAGCATTAAATACGATTCCTGCCGGTGAGAAGATTACAGTCTCTGTCGGTGACGGTTCTAAGACCGTTACCGCCAGAGAGGAGATCCCCGCAGGACATAAGATGGCGATCTGTGACATTCCCGAGGGCGGTGAGGTCATCAAATATGGTTACCGTATCGGTAATGCCAAGGAGAACATCGCAGAGGGCAGTTGGATCCATACTCATAATGTTAAGACCGCTTTGGGCGATCTGTTGGAGTACACCTACAATCCCACTCCCGTAGAGGAGAAGAAGACGGAAGATGTGACCTTCATGGGCTTCAACCGTCCCGACGGTAAAGTAGGCGTTCGTAACGAGATCTGGGTCATCCCCACCGTTGGCTGTGTCAACAACGTGGCAACAGCCATCGCAAAGCAGGCCAATGCATTCGTTAAAGGCAGTGTGGAAGAGGTTATCGCATTCCCTCATCCTTACGGTTGTTCTCAGATGGGCGACGATCAGGAGCATACCCGTAAGATTCTGGCAGACCTGATCAATCATCCCAATGCAGGCGGTGTTCTGGTACTGGGACTGGGCTGTGAGAACAGCAACATTGATGTATTGAAGCCTTATATCGGCGATTATGATGAGAACCGTGTGAAATTCCTGGTGTGCCAGGAGCACGAGGATGAGATCGCAGACTCCGTAGAGATCATCAAGGGTCTGATCGATTACGCATCCAAATTCGAGAGAGAGCCCATCAGCGTCAGCAAGCTGGTCATCGGCATGAAATGCGGCGGCAGCGACGGACTGTCCGGCATTACCGCGAACCCCTTAGTAGGACGCTTCTCCGATCTGCTGATCTCCAAGGGTGGCACCACCATCCTGACCGAGGTTCCCGAGATGTTCGGAGCAGAGACCATTCTGATGAACCGTTGTGCCAACGAGGAACTGTTCCACCAGACTGTAGATCTGATCAACGACTTCAAGAACTACTTCAAGAGCCACAATCAGACTATCTACGAGAATCCTTCCCCGGGTAACAAAAAGGGTGGCATCTCCACTCTGGAGGATAAGTCTTTAGGCTGTACGCAGAAGTCCGGTAGTGCTCTGGTCAAGGGCGTACTGCAGTATGGCGATACCGTGAAGACTCCGGGACTGAACCTTCTGTCCGCACCGGGCAATGATCTGGTAGCAGCTACCGCACTGGCAGCCGCAGGAGCACATATCGTACTGTTTACCACAGGACGCGGAACTCCTTTCGCATCTCCGGTTCCTACCATGAAGATCGCGACCAACTCCCGCCTGGCAGGCAAAAAGTCCAACTGGATCGATTTCAATGCCGGCGTACTGGTAGAGGATAAGACCATGGAAGAGGAGACTAAGGCTTTGTTTGATCTGGTAGTGGAGACCGCTTCCGGCAGGCAGGTATGCAGCGAGGCAGCAGGCTTCCATGATATGGCTATTTTCAAGCAGGGTGTAACTCTGTAAAAGATCATACACAAAACGGCGTTCTTTTGTTACAATAAACGTGCAGGAGAACGCCTTTGTTATATAGGAGGAACTATGACAATTCAGGAAATCAAGGTACTTCCCCGTACGGAGGAAGGTATCTTTGACTTAAAAAAGGTGCAGGCAGCTGTGGGATGCAGGAACATCTATCAGGCTGCGGATCTGGTATATCCAACATATGCGGCATATGAGACCACCGAGAATAAAAAGGAAGGATATCCGGATATCATGGCGCAGATGCGTGTGCTGAAAAAGCATGCGGAGAGCGAATTCACCGCGGAAAACGGCGCGGATTACACTGCAGCGCTGCTTCATACCGTAGAGCAGATCAGCCCGGAGATCTATGAGAATTACAGAGAGCTTTTAGATAATTTCCGTGGTGCCGTGAAGCGTATGCTGGAGCAGTATTATGATGCAAAAACGAAAACCTTCGCTATGGATGAAACTTCGGAAAAAGTATTCTGCGGTGCCGTACAGAAGGCATGCGGGGAATATTTACTTTTAGCGGAAAAATATCAGGAGTGCATGAGGTAGAAACGAGAGGAAACAGCGCATGGAAATCAGACATATTATGCATACTGCCCGTAGTGTGACTATAGAGATCGCAGACGGCGGCAGGTATTTTACAAAACAGCCCATAGAATTACGATTAAACGGTGAGCCCACCCTCACTACAGAGAAGACCATCACTTCCCTGTTTGATTTAAAGCCGGATCAGAAATATGTGGTGGAAGCTTACGTGAATGGTGAAAAGCAGGGTGAAGTATCTTTCAAGACAGATTATGAGTATGTGACCCTGGATGTGACCAGATTCGGTGCCAAAGGTGACGGTGAGCACGACGATACCCACTTTATCCAGGCTGCCATCATGGCATGCCCGGTGAACAGCAGAGTGTATTTTCCCGCAGGAACCTACCGTATTACCAGCCTGTTCTTAAAAAGCCACATCCGTATCGAACTGGCAGAGGGTGCGGAGCTTAAGGCATTTACCGACAGAGAGAAATTCCCCACATTCCCCGGCATGCTACAAAGCTATGATGAAACCGACGAGTACAATCTCGGCACATGGGAGGGGAATCCCTTACCTATGTTCTCCGGCATCATCTGCGGTATCGGTGCAGAAGACGTGGTGATCTACGGACAGGGTAAGATCAACGGCAACGCTTCTAAGGAAAACTGGTGGAAGGATCCCAAGGTCATGAATATTGCGTTCCGCCCCAGACTGTTTTTCATCAGCGGATGTAAAAATGTGACTTTACAGGGAGTGACCTTCTGCAATTCGCCTTCCTGGACATTGCATCCCTATTTCAGCAACGATCTGAAATTCATCGGTGTGACCGTGCAGAATCCCAGCGATTCTCCCAACACCGACGGACTGGATCCCGAGTCCTGCAAAAATGTGGAGATCCTGGGCGTGCGTTTCTCCCTGGGAGATGACTGTATCGCAGTCAAGAGCGGCAAAATCTACATGGGCAAAAAGCACAAGACTCCTTCCGAGAACATCCACATCCGCCAGTGCCTGATGGAGAACGGTCATGGTGCTGTAACTCTGGGCAGCGAGATGGCAGGCGGTGTGGTGAATCTGACGGTGGAGGACTGCATTTTCCGTCATACGGACAGAGGCCTGCGTATCAAGACCCGCCGCGGCAGAGGAAAAGATGCGATTCTAAGCAACATTATTTTCCGGAATCTGACCCTGGATCATGTGATGACACCGCTTGTGGTCAACTGCTTCTACTTCTGCGATCCCGACGGCAAGACCACCTATGTCCAGTCCAGAGATGTCTACCCTGTGGATGACAGAACACCGCAGGTGAAAAAGATGGTATTTGAAAATATGGATTGCACCAACTGCCATGTGGCAGCAGCTTATTTTGACGGACTTCCGGAGCAGAAGATTGAGGAGATCTACATGAAGGACATCTTCATCAGCTATGCCGAGGATGCAAAATGTGATGTACCTGCCATGTCGGATGGTGTAGAAAAAAGCAGTAAGAGAGGACTTTTTGCAAGAAATGTTGCAAAATTGACCCTGGATAACGTGAGAATCGAAGGACAGGTTGGAGAGGCTTACGAGCTGGAAGGCGTGGATGAGCTGATCCGGCGCTGATGATAAGCAGGATCAGGAAGATCAGACCTGAACCTGGAATGGAGGAAATTATGCAGTTAGGAATCCGTTTACATGATACGAAAAAGCTTCCTTTTGAGGAACGTATTGCCAATGTCCATGAGCTTGGCTTTGCCTGCGGACATCTGGCACCCGGTAAGGTGATTACTGAGTTTCCCACTACCGATGAGGCACTGACCCCGGGACTTGCCATGTATATGAAAAATGTATTTGCGAAAAATCAGGTGGATGTTGCGGTACTTGGATGCTACCTGAACCTGGCAAATCCAAATCCGGAGCAGCTTGCGAAGATCACCCACCGCTATATGGCACATATCCGTTTTGCTTCGTGGCTTGGCTGCGGTGTGGTGGGAACCGAGACCGGTGCTCCCAACGAGACTTATACCGCAGTACCCGAATGCCATGGTGAAGAGGCTTTGCAGACCTTTATCACCAACTTACGTCCCGTCGTAAAATATGCCGAGCAGATGGGTGTGGTCATGGCCATCGAGCCGGTATGGAAGCATATTGTCTACAATCCCGCCAGAGCGAGAAGAGTGCTGGATGAGATCGATTCGCCCAACCTTCAGATCATTCTGGATCCGGTGAATCTGCTGGATTATTGTAATTACAAGGATCAGGTAGCAATTGTGGACGAAGCCATTGATCTGCTGGGACCGGATGTAGCCATGGTACACCTGAAGGATTTTATTCCCGAAGATGGGAAGCTTAGATCCGTAGGCTGCGGTCTCGGACAGATGGATTACACATCCGTGCTGAAGTTCATGAAGGAGCGCAAACCTTTTATCCATGCGACTTTGGAAGACACCACACCGGAAAATAATGTGCAGGTGAAAAATTTTATTCAGGGACTCTATGACAATCTGTAAAGTTGTGATATACTCTTACGAGAGTATTCCCAGTATACTAGTAGGAACAATAAAAATAAGCTAAAGCATGGGAACCTTTAAGTTCCCATGTTTTTTTATACTTGGAATTTTCACGATCCGGTTCCCTGACCGTGCGGTGTTTGCTGTGCTGGATGAAAGGGGGACAGCACAGCTGCGTGCAATATAGTTAAATATAGTTATAAGAAAAGGAATCTACATCTATGTTAAACGAATTTTCCAGAACCGAATTACTCCTCGGCAAAGATGCCATGCAGCGTCTTTACCACGCCCGTGTCGCCGTCTTCGGGATCGGCGGAGTCGGCGGCTATGTCGTCGAAGCCCTTGCCCGCAGCGGAGTCGGCGCCTTTGATCTCATTGACGATGACAAGGTCTGTCTGACGAATATCAACCGCCAGATCATCGCTACCCGTCAGACGATCGGCAAATACAAAGTAGATGTCATGGAGGAGCGGATTCATCTGATCAATCCTGAGGCACAGGTGGTAGGACATAAATGCTTCTATCTCCCGGAGACTGCCGATCAGTTTGATTTTACCCGGTACGATTACGTGGTGGATGCGGTGGATACCGTGACTGCCAAGTTGGAGATCATCATGCGGGCGAAGGAGGCGGGCGTTCCCGTTATCAGCTGTATGGGAGCCGGCAATAAATTAGACCCCACGCAGTTTCATGTGGCGGATATCTACAAGACCACTATGTGTCCCTTAGCGAAAGTCATGCGCAGAGAACTGAAAAAGCGCGGTGTGAAGAAGCTGAAGGTGGTGTATTCTACGGAAAATCCGGTGAAGCCGCTGGAAAATATGGAAACCAGCTGCCGGACGGGTTGCGTCTGTCCTCCCGGCACCGTCCATAAATGCACCGACCGGAGAGCAATTCCGGGCAGTATTTCCTTTGTCCCTTCCGTGGCGGGGCTGATCATCGGTGGAGAGGTGATCAAAGACCTCATTCAGGAGGGAAAAGCACAAAAAGAATAGCTTTTTCAACCGGAGTGCGTTATAATCTTTTTATCTATTAAGCTGTCAGGGGCTGTTCCCGGCAGTCCATTTTAGAAAGAATATACAAAGGTCATAAGGGTACAAAGGAGGTTATTTTATCTATGGCAGAAGCGGTAAAACAGGAACAGACAGAAGGGGAAACTGTCTCACTGGACAACATGAAAGATCTCAAGGGGAAAAAGGGAGCAAATCTGATCGTCAAGATCCTCGCGATGGTACTGATGCCGATGCTGGTCATCATATTTTTTGCGATGCTGGCATTGAAGGCAGTCGGCAACAACACCGCGGAAACGCTTGTGAAGGAAGAGCTGGCTGCTACGGAATATGCGATGCAGCTGAATCTGGACAGCGCTTCTGGGGAGGGCTTCCGTTATGAGAACGGCAGTCTCTGCAAGGGCGAGATCAATTTTACAGAGAATCAGAGCTTTTTCCAGAATTTCACGAGCAATACCAACGTAGATGTGGTACTGTTCTGGGACAAGGAAGCGGCAGCAGCAAGCTTTGACTATTCCGGCATCGTACTGAGTGATTCTGTGGCATCCAAAGTACTGGCAGGATCGGAATATTTTGACACTTCCCTGAAGCTGGGGGATACCAGATATTATGCATATCTGACACCGATTACCGGAACCGACGGCAAGACAGCGGGGGCTCTGGCAGTGGCGATCCCGGTGGAGCACGTGAAAGAACTGTATTCCGGCATTGTGAGATCCAATACGATCTTTATGTATGTGCTGGCACTGATCTTCTGTATCAGTACGATTTTAGTCGTAGGTCTGATTTCCAGAGCACTGCTTGGTGTGGTCAGCAATCTGGATCAGGTGGCTGAAGGCAGGCTGAATTTTGATATCTCCACGAAGCTGGTAAACAGAGCCGATGAAGTCGGCAAAATTGCCAGAGCGGTGCATTCCGTTGTGGTAGGCTTCTCCCGGATCATTACCAATATCTACAGTTCCATGCAAGAGATGGATGAATTCACCGGAACTTTTTCGAGCAATTTTGACAGTATCGGACAGTCTATTTCCGCAGTCAATACCGCGGTCAACGAGATTGCGCAGGGCGCTACCACTCAGGCGGCGGATACCCAGAAAGTCAGCGAAAGCATGAACGAGATGAGCAATGCACTGGGCCGTACGGCAGACAGTATTAATGCTTTGAGCAGCAGTGCTGCCAACATGAAGGAAAGCAATGCCACCGTGGACAGCACCCTGAAGGAACTGTTGAAGATCAGCTCTCATACACAGCAGTCGGTGGATCAGGTGCAGGAGCAGACCAATATCACCAACGAGTCCGCACAGGCGATTCAGGCAGCTACCGATATCATCGCAGGTATTGCGAACCAGACCAACCTGCTGTCATTAAATGCCAGCATTGAGGCAGCGAGAGCCGGTGAGATGGGCAGAGGCTTCGCAGTCGTAGCGGAAGAGATCCGTGGTCTGGCAGACCAGTCCAAGGAATCCGCAGACAAGATCCGCAGCATCGTGGAGAACCTGATCAGCAATTCCAACCAGAGCGTTCAGATCATGAACGGTGTGGTAGGTGAGATCCATCAGCAGAACGAGAAGCTGGGTACCACGCTGAATGTCTTCAGCACCCTGAACCAGGAGGTTCAGAATGTCGTCGGTGAGATTAACGTGATCTCCGAAGAGCTGGATCATATCGAAGCATACCGGACAGATGTAGCGGACAAGATCGACAGTCTGACCGAGATCTCCCAGAATAATGCAGCCAGCACCGAGGAGACGGCGGCGACGATGGATCAGCTGTCAGAGATCGTGGAGGATTGCCGGAAGGCCACCGTACAGCTGAATGTGATCGCAGACGAGCTCAATGCGAATGCAAAGAAGTTCCAGATCTAGGAAGCCGGGGACATTACGGGATACACGAAGAATATGGGGGCACTGCTGCAGATATTTGCGGCAGTGCCTTTTCTGGAAAGGAGAGACCTGTGGAAGATACAGCCATACTGGATCTCTACTGGGCGCGGGACGAGCGCGCTATTACAGAGACACAGAAATCCTATGGAAAATACTGTTACAGCATCGCTTACCATATTTTACATGACAGGGAAGACACGGAGGAGTGCTTAAACGATACGTGGATGCGGGCGTGGAATGCCATACCTCCGAAAAAACCGAACCGGCTGGAACTGTTTTTGGGAACAATCACCCGCAATTTATCGTTTGATAGATGGAAGACAAAGAATGCAAAAAAACGGGGAAGCGGACTCATGGATACCACGCTGGATGAACTGGCGGAGTGTATTCCCGCAGCCCACGATACGGAAAGCATTGTGGAAGCAGCGGAGTTAGAGCGGAGCATCAATGCTTTCCTGCATACGCTCTCCGAACAGGAATGTAATGTTTTTTTACGAAGGTACTGGTTCGTGGAGGAGTATGCCCAGATCGCAGAGCGCTATGGTATGAATCTGAATACGGTGAAGACATCCCTGTTCCGCACGAGAAAAAAGCTGCAGAAATATCTGGAGCAGCAGGGGATTGTCTTGTAAGAGGAAGAGAAGATGAGCGAGCAAAACAGAGAAAAAGAAGAAAGATTGTTCCGTTCCCTGTCCGGTGTAGAGGAGGAATTACTGCATCGGAGTGAACAGAATAACGGTATGGAAAAGCGGAAAGCAAACGGAAAAATACGCAGATTTCCGTTACACTACGTGTCCGGCATTGCGGCAGCCTGTCTTTGCTTCGTGGTGGCGGGAGTGCTGTATATGACCATGGGCGGCACCAAAATGGCAGACAGCACCGGTGCAGATACAGCGGCACCACAGTCAGCATACAGCACAGACGCAGAAAGTGCGGCACCGGCGGAAGCTTTTGCAATGGCGCAGGCAGAGAATGCCGCAATAGAAGCGGAAATGGCAGAAACTGCCGCAGATATGCCGGAAGGTGCTGTGGCAGAGGTGACGGCAGGCACGGATGGCGCCGTTACAGGGAATCTGCAGGCGGCAAAAAACAGTGACAGCATGGATGAGAAGCAGAGCAGTGGGATGAGTGCGGATGCGGACAGCGTAGTGTCTGTCAGTGGCAATGAGGCGTCCGGTGCAGAGGACAGCACGGAAGAAGCAGAACAAGATCAGGAAGAGACACTTATAGAAAAACAGAAGAGCCCCTCCTTAGAGAAAATGAAAACGAAAGGGCAACAATAAGCAATGAGTATGATAGAGAAACATGACATGACCCAGGGAAAGATACTGTTGCCTTTAGTATCGTTTACGATTCCCCTGGTACTGGGCAATCTGTTTCAGCTGACCTACAACGCTGCGGACTCCGTGATCGTAGGAAAATACGTGGGAGAGCAGGCACTGGCAGCAGTGGGAACTTCCACACCGATTATGAATATAGCGATCCTACTGATCAGCGGAATGTGCATGGGAGCCAGCGTCTTGATGAGCTCCCAGTATGGTGCCAGGGATTATGATACCCTTTCGAAGCAGATCAGCACCACCATGCTGGCAGGCTGCGGATTCTCCGTTATATTTTCATTGCTCATGCTGCTATTGGCGACACCGGTGCTTCGACTGATCCGGGTACCGGAGACTGCGATTCCGGAAGCCGCGGTATATCTTCGGATCATTTTCCTGGGGCTGATATTTACATTTATCTATAATTTCCTGGCGAACACCATGCGGGCGCTGGGAGACAGTAAGACACCGTTGTATTTTCTGGTAACCAGTGCTTTTTTAAACATTTTCGGAGATTTGTTCTTCGTGGTGGTATTACGATGGGGCGTGGCGGGAAGTGCCATTGCCACAGTGTGCAGCGAGGGTCTGTGCTGCCTGCTGTGCGGCATTTATATCAAGAAAAAGATTCCACTGTTATGCCTTGGGAAAAAGTGGTGGGTCTTTGATAAGAGCCTGCTTGGTAAGACTGTCAGCTACGGCAGCACCAGTGCCATGCAACAGGTATGCTTACAGCTGGGCAAGCTCATCATTCAGTCAGTAGTCAATACTCAGGGTGTGGCGGTTATGGCAGCATTTACCGCAGTGAACCGCGTGGATGATTTCGCTTATACGCCGCAGCAGAACATCGGACATGCCATGACGACTTTCCTGGCGCAGAACAAGGGCGCCGGACACAAAGAGCGCATGAAGAAAGGTTTTCAGACAGGATTGTTGATCGAGCTGGTCTATTCCATCGGTTTGTTTGCGGTGATCTGGGGCCTGGCTTGGCAGATCATGACTCTGTTCGCCGAGGATGGGGATGCGCAGGTGGTATCTCTCGGAATCAGTTATCTGCACCTGATCTCCTGGATGTATATCCTGCCGGGAATGACCAACGGAATCCAGGGATTCTTCCGCGGCATCGGCGATCTGAAGGTGACACTGTACAGCACCTTTATGAATATGTTGGGCAGAGTTGTGGCGGTATTCGTGATGCTGCGTCTGCTGCATATGGACTTCGCCAGTCTGGCGTGGGCCAACATGATCGGCTGGATCGTGATGCTGTTGTTCGAGATACCGTTATTGGTGAAATCCCTGCGCAGCGGCGAGTGCGGGTAGAGTGAAAGGTAGGAAAAAGTTTTTCGGACCCGTTGTACTACTGTGGAAAAAATGGTATGATAAATCTAATGATGTATAGCTGCTTTGGCGGCGGATTGAGAGGATGAAATGGACAAGATTATTTTAACGGGCGACAGACCCACCGGAAGACTACATGTAGGACATTATGTTGGATCTCTCAGGAGACGTGTGGAGCTGCAGAATTCCGGCGAATATAAGAAGACCTTTATCATGATCGCAGATGCACAGGCTCTGACGGATAATATCGAGAATCCCGAGAAGGTGCGCCAGAATATAATCGAAGTGGCACTGGATTACATGTCTTGTGGACTGGATCCTGCTAAGGCTACGATTTTCATTCAGTCTCAGATCTCCGAATTGTGTGAGCTGACTTTCTATTATATGGATCTGGTGACCGTAGCCAGATTACAGAGAAACCCGACTGTTAAGAGCGAGATACAGATGCGTAACTTCGAAGCGAGCATTCCGGTAGGTTTCTTTACCTATCCGATCAGCCAGGCTTCTGATATTACTGCATTTAAGGCAACGACTGTTCCGGTAGGCGGTGACCAGCTGCCGATGATCGAGCAGACCAGAGAGATCGTGCACAAGTTCAATACCGTATATGCACCGGTACTGGTAGAGCCTAAGGCACTTTTACCTGAGAACGAAGCATGCCAGAGACTGCCCGGCATCGATGGTAAGGCAAAAATGAGCAAATCCCTGGGTAACTGCATCTACCTGTCAGACAGTGCAGATGATGTGCGCACCAAGATCATGAGTATGTACACCGATCCGGAGCATCTGTTAGTCAGCGACCCCGGACACCTGGAAGGCAACACCGTATTCACTTATCTGGATGCCTTCTGCCGGCCGGAGCATTTTGAGAGATATCTGCCGGATTATGCAGATCTGGACGAACTGAAAGCACACTATACCAGAGGCGGTCTGGGAGATGTGAAGGTGAAGAAGTTCCTGAATAATGTTATGCAGGAGACTTTGGAACCGATCCGTAACCGCAGAAAAGAACTGGAGAAGGATATTCCCGCAGTTTATGATATCCTGAAAAAAGGCAGTGATGAGGCACGTGAAGTGGCAGCGCAGACTCTGGCTGAGGTGAAGAGTGCAATGCGTATTAACTACTTTGATGATGCGGAGCTGATCCGGATGCAGAGCGAGAAATACGAAGGACAATAAAGACGAATTATTAAGAAAAAGGACATTTCCGGAGACCGGAGACGTCCTTTTTTATATACACTGAATACGCAGGCATTTATTATCAGTTGTTGCCGTAATTGACATACAGCGATGTCTTTTGGAAATACTGAGCGACCTTCCTGCTGGTGGGATCTTCCGGGTCACCGGGGAGATCACCGGTATAGATCAACGCCGGCTGATGTATAAACGGTGTCAGGACCACATCTGTAACCTCCGGATCATTCAGGAGAAGCAGACGGTCTTCGTATTCCGCGGCGTAGGCAGCGGCTTCCCCATCTGTCAGTACCCGGATGGCTTTCATGGCGGAAGTTTCCTGCCACAATCCGGTACAGGGGATGCTGAATAACAGAACTGCCATAGCAAGATAACGAGCGGTGTTAAGCTTTCCTGAGACTTCTATTTTCTCCGAGGGGTTCGGTCGTGCCTGCATTTTCAGAAGCACAAAGCCGATCCAATAGAAGAGTACGGCAAAACTGATCAGTAGGAACATATAATAGACGATGGCAACCGCCCGGCCCGGTCCCGTGGAGTTCATGGTATAGAACAGGGGACAGGACATGGAGCAGAACAGTCCGTAAGCATAACCGGTAAACAGAATAGGGTGGGAGAAAAATGCTCCGTTTTTCTTCTGCAGGATCCGCAGGAAGACCGGCAGCAGAAGCAGCGCGGCAAGCGCCCACCACAATCCCGTCCAGGCAAAGGTATAACGGATGCCCTGTAACAGACATTTTGCAATCGCTTTCCAGGCAGGAATCTTCCACATGCCGCTTTGACGTACGTGATTGCCGGGAGCCATGGCGCTTACGGCGAAGGACAGCAGGAGAACGACAGAAGTAATCCCGCAGATATATGCTTTTTTATTTTTCTGTAACAGTAACAGAAGTGTTATGGTTACTGACAGAAGCATACAGGGAAGAAGAGAAACATAGTTGCCGCCGCCCAAAAAGACAGCGAACAGGAGTAGTGGAAGCAACAGGATCCGCTTTCCATTGTCCAGGTAGCGAAACAGTGTGCCGAGGAAAAACAGTGTCACGGCAAAGAAACCGGTGTAATACATGGAGCCATTGTACCAGTAGAAGCTGTCACATTGAAATTCCACTGTCTGAATACACAGAAAGCTGAGAATGGAAGAAACGGTGATCCATTCTCCGCAAGTTCCCGGCAGAAAACGGCGGAACAGAGGACACAGCAGATAAAAAATACCTCCGCACAATAAAAGCAGGATCACGAAAGTCACCAGATGATAGGCGGTATTGGAAAATACATTGGGTGCCAGATACATCAGGAAAAGCGCTGAATAGGTTCCCTGCCAGATCTGATAGCTGTCTGCGACACCTGCGCAGGCAGCGTCAAGCGTTTGTATGATGCTCCCTGTCTGCTGCCAGACCAGATGAGTCTCCGCACCGTAATAATAATCGTCGCCGGTGGGATAATCGTAGCGTCCCAGCCAGATCAGAGGGATCAGACTGAGTAGCAGGATCGCAAGGAAAATATATGGTTTCCATTTCGCAAAATTATTTTTCATAAGGGGAATGACTCCTGAGCAGATTTTGTAATACTATGATCAGTATAACATACCTGCAAGGACAGGAAAAGAGACTTGTTTTGCAAAAGAGGGAAGTATATAATCAGCTTAAAGACGGCGGAAGGAGGATGCACCATGGATAAGAAAGATAACAGAAGTTCGGAAAGAGAGCCGGAAGGAAATAGCTTTGATTATGAAGAACTTGTAAATGAGCCTGCGGAGGATCAGGACTATGAAGAGTACCGGGAAGAGGATGATTTTGACGAGGATGAAGAGGTGAAATTCCGCTTCAGACCATGGATGATCCCGGTGTTTGCAGGTATGATGATCCTGGCGATCCTGATCTGCATTCCGCTATGGAAATTAAGCAGCCATAGCGGGGGAGCGGGAGACAGCGACGCATTGGTGACAGCAACGGAAGCACAGACGACAGAGACTACTGATATCCCGGAGACGGTAATGGCACCTGAGGTGTCCACAGAACCGATTACCACACCGGAGCCTACGGCAGCGCCGACAGAGACTTCGCAGGCGACCCCGGCAGCAACCCCGGAAGCAACAATACAGCCGACAGAGGCACCGGCGGCTACGGAGATCCCCAATGCCAATAGTGCCGGAAATGCTCTTGCGGAAGGAAACGCCATGACATTCGGAGATGTGAACGAGACCGTCACCGCCAAAGATGTAATTAACCTTCGCAGTACTCCCTATACCGGAGACGAAGGAAATGTGGTGGGACAGCTGAAAAACGGAGAGACGCTGGTCCGTACCGGCAGAAACGATTCCACCGGCTGGTCCAGGCTGGATTATAACGGGCAGACCGTCTATGCGGTGACAGCGTATCTGACCACGGACCTTGCGTACAAGACTCCGGAAAAACCGTCGAACCCGAATCGTGTCAGCACTCAGGACGGCAGAGTGATCGTATTTGTGGATTGTGATGACTACATTACCCCCAAGGATCTGATCAACCTGCGGACAGAACCCAGCACCAGCGAGGGGGAGAGTACTGTGCGTACTCAGGTGAAAAACGGAACGAATCTGCATCGTACCGGATACAGTGAAGGCTCCGGCTGGTCGAGAGTGGAATATAACGGAGAAATTTTGTATGCCGTGACTAATTATGTGATTTCGGGAAGTGCACCGGAGTAACAGAAGCGAATCAAATTTTCTATAAGCCAGTAGCCCCGAGCGTACAGCCGGGGCTACTGCAATATTAGAGAAAAGAATAAGTGATAGGTGAATTTATTTCGGTCTGACGGTCAGTCTCTGGATCCGACCGTTTTCATCGGTCTCACGGACCGTGGCGATAGCCATGATGTTGTAGCCACCAAAATTGGCAATGAATTCTGCCTGCTTGTCATTAACGATCTCAGCATCTAAAATGGAGTAACGGCGGAAACCGAATTTATTACGGAAGAACATGTTAATGGCTTCTTTTCCGTAGATGTGATACTCCTGTTGGGAAGCGGAGGTGGTACAATAGTCACACAGAATGCCGCCCTCGGTGAACAACTCTGCAAGTCCGGCAAAATCTTTATTTTCCATAGCTTCTACATATTTTTCAATGGGTCTCATAGTACGTTCCTCCTTAATATACCTTTTCAGAATTTAACAGTGCATCGGTACCGCCGTCTACGAACATGATGTTGCCGTTGACGCCTCTGGCGGAATCGGAAGCTAAAAATACCATAACTTCCGCAATCTCTTCCGGTGCCATCAGACATTCCTGACCATATTTGGTGGGAATGGGGAGAGCGTTCAGCGCCATCTTCGCGGTGGTGCTCATGGTAGCGGTCATGGCAGTATGTACGTTGCCGGGAGCTACCGCATTGATGCGGACACCGTTGGCTGCCCAGGTAGCGGATACTCTGCGAACCCATCTTGCCAGAGCGTACTTGGTGGATACATAGAGGCTGTTGCCCACGGAGAGGTTGGTGGAATCCATAGAGGATACCAGGCTTAGCACTCTCTTTTCATCGCCGATATTATTTAACAGATCTACGATATCTTTCCGTCCGGCACCCTGGGAAATGGTGTTGGATACCGTGACTACGCAGCTGCCGTGCTTTTTCTGAAGGAGGTCATAGACGCCCTTTGCAATGGCTACGGTCCCGAAATAGTTCAGGGAAATGATCAGCTCCAGATTGCCGCAGGCACCGGAGACACCGGCATTACAGATCATGCCGTCGAGACCTTCGGGATGCAGCTCGTGCAGCTTGTCTACTGCAGTCTGTCTTCCCTCCGGAGTGGCCAGGTTCACACAGATGTCGCCGTCTTTTAAGTCGATATTGATGACCTCATGTCCTCTTTGCTGTAACAGTTCTTTTGTCTTGGCGCCGATCCCGCTGGATGCGCCGGTGATTGCATATACGCCCATATTAATCCTCCTTGTTTTCCTTCCTGCTTGCTTTTGCTTTATGAGTTCATTATAATAAAATCTGATATCTTTTAAATAACCAAAGCGAGAAAAAATGAGGATACCAGATGCTGACCTATGACCTGACTGCCCGTGGCAGAAAAACCATGTATGAATACTTATATGAAGCAATGAAAGCAGATATTTTGAGCGGACGGCTGGCGGCGGGAGAGAAGCTTCCTTCGAAGCGGGCGTTTGCCGAGCACTTACAGGTCAGTGTCAAGACGGTGGAAAATACCTACGAGCAGCTGCTGTTGGAAGGCTATATCCGGTCGGAGGAGAAGAGAGGATATTTTGTCAATCGTCTGGAGGTGAAGAACACAGCTGCTCCGGCGTATGCTTCCTTTGTGACCCGCTTCCGTGAGGAGGAATATCTGGCAGATCTGACGGCGAATAATATTCAATACGATAAGTTCCCCTTTGCCACCTGGGCGAAGATCATGCGTCAGACCCTGACGGATTACGATACGTCTCTGCTTAAGACAGTTCCTTTTAATGGGGTGGAAAAATTAAGAGTGGCGATCGCCGAGCATCTGTACCGGTACCGCGGCATGCAGGTATCGCCGGATCATATTATCGTGGGTGCCGGAACGGAATACCTCTACAGCCGTCTGTTACAGCTCCTTGGAAAAAATGCAAAATTCGGTGTGGAGAATCCGGGCTACCGTAAGCTCACGAAATTGTATGAGGTGGGCGGCGTGGCATGGGACTATGTGGACATCGACGGACAGGGAATGAAGGTAGAACAGCTGGAGCAAAAGGGCATTACAGTGGCTCACGTGTCGCCGGAACACCATTTCCCCATCGGACTGGTCATGCCGGTGGGAAGACGGCAGGAGCTGCTTCGCTGGGCGGCGGAGGAGCCGGAGCGTTATATCGTGGAGGATGATTTCGACTGTGAGTTCCGCATGGTGGGCAGACCTATCCCTTCCGTGCAGTCCATGGATCGGAATCACAGAGTTATCTATATCAATACTTTTTCCAAGACTATGGTACCGTCTTTACGTATCGGGTATATGGTGCTGCCGGAGAAGCTGATGGAACGTTATATTTCCACCATGAATTTCTATTCCTGCACGGTATCCGGTTTTGAACAATATGCCATGGCGGCTTTTCTGGAGCAGGGATATTTTGAACGTCACATTCGGAGACTGATCAACGATTACAGAGAGCAGAGAGAGCGGATCTGCCGGATGTTTCGCAAGTCACCCTTAAGTCGGATCAGTCAGATCTATCAGGATGATGCCGGAACCCATTTCCTGCTGCATGTGCGGACGGATTTAAGCGATGTGGAGATCAAGTGGGCGGCGAGACAACAAGGGATCCTGGTCAACTGCCTGTCGGAATATTGTTTTGCGGATGCGCAGAAATACCGGGGGATCCTGGTCATCCACTATTCGGATATGGAGGATGAGGTGTTGCAGAAGGTGATCAGGGCGCTGGAGGAGATTTTTTTATAATTTATATAATTATAGTTCAGACCGCGCAGGGCTGATAATTTTTCCACAATGCGGGAACACTGACAAAAAAGAATGCAGTGTTATCGCATGGAAGGAGAAATTATGAATCAGAGAGTGGGAAGAAGCAGTATCCGTCTGGCGCAGCCGGTGTGTGTGATCGCCGGTGCCGCTATTGTAGGGAAAAAAGAAGGCGAGGGACCGTTAGGAGCCCTGTTTGACATGGTGGGAGAGGATGATCTCTTCGGCTGTAAGACCTGGGAGGAGGCGGAAAGCAATCTTCAGAAGGATGCAGTCTACATGGTCATGGAAAAGGCCGGGTGGAAAGCAGAGGATGTCTCGTATCTTTTCGCCGGTGATCTGTTGGGACAGTGCATTGCCACTTCCTTCGGCATTTCCGCTTACAATATTCCCCTGTTCGGAGTCTATGGTGCCTGCTCTACCTGCGGGGAAGCGCTGACACTGGGAGCTGTGATGGCAGCGGGAGGCTATGCGGAGCATGTGGTCTGCGTGACATCCAGCCATTTTGCCAGCGCGGAGAAGGAGTTCCGCTTTCCGTTAGATTATGGGAACCAGAGACCTCTGTCTGCCAGCTGGACGGTGACAGGAAGCGGAGCCTTTGCCCTGGGGCTGAATCAGAAATGCAGAGCTCACATCACAGGCATGACTCCCGGGCGGATCGTGGACTATGGACTCAAGGATTCCATGAACATGGGGGCCTGCATGGCACCTGCCGCCGCAGATACCATAGAACGCCACCTGGAGGATTTTCATGTGCAGCCACAGGAATATGACCGGATCATCACCGGGGATCTGGGAAGCGTGGGACAGACAGTGCTGATCGATCTGCTGCGGGAGAAGGGGATTGATATTGCCGGCAGACACATGGACTGCGGCATTGAGATCTTTGATGCAGATGCCCAGGACACCCATGCCGGTGGCAGCGGCTGCGGCTGCAGCGCCGTGACTCTGGCAGCATATATTCTCCCGAAGTTGGAATCCGGTGAGTGGAAAAAAGTCCTCTTCCTCCCCACCGGAGCCCTGCTCAGTAAGACCAGTTTTAATGAAGGGAAAAGCGTGCCGGGAATCGCACATGCGGTGGTATTGGAGAGTCCGGTGGTGAAATAGGGAAAAGCAGCAGGTCAGAAATGAAATCACTCTTGCAAGCGCTGTAAGTTACTGGTAAAATAAACCTCAAACGGCGAAAAATATTATGCCGGGAATGGCTGGTGAGTCAGAATGCGCAGGATAGAATTTAAGATGGAACGACCGGGGCTGTTGGAGGTCGGACAGAAGATCACGGTAACAGAGGGACTTCTGCCCAGTAACTATTACTATACGATAGACCCTTCCCTGGCAATGTCTCCGAATATTCCGTTCCGCTACCGCCTGAAGAATCGTGAGGGTGTCGTGGCAGACATTGTGGAGAACTCCAGAGGATTCTATGTGACGGCGGAATTTGATGAGCCGGAGGTAGACATGACAAAGTAAACGCCGGGGATGTCGCAGAAATTTTGGAACATGCCGGATAGCAGGCAGCTCAAAGCGCAGATGACAGATTTAAGGAAGAATTAATTATAGCAAGAAAGAGGAGAATATTATGTTACAGAAGATTTCAACAGACAAAGCACCCGCAGCGATCGGACCTTACTCCCAGGGTATCGTACTGGGCAATATCTTTTTCGCATCCGGACAGATTCCCATTGATCCCGCTACCGGCGAGATTCACGGAACTACCATCGAGGAACAGGCAGAACAGGTAATGAAGAATATCGGCGAGCTGTTAAAGGCAGCAGGCACCGATTACACCAGAGTAGCCAAGACCTCCTGCTTCCTGGCAGACATGGGCGATTTCGCAGCGTTCAATCAGGTCTATGCAAAGTACTTTACTGAGAATCCTGCCAGAAGCTGTGTTGCAGTCAAGACTCTTCCAAAGAACGTATTATGTGAAGTGGAAGTCATTGCAGAAGTATAAGAAGCATACAACATAAAATCTGTAACGATTCAGCAAAAAATGGCAGACATTATGTGGTGAAGGAAAGCTGCAACGTTACAATAAATAGACATTAAGACGGAGGATCGTCGCTTACAGGCGGCGATTTTCTTGTGTATAGGTAAGGTGGATAGAAACTTATGAAAAATAATATTACTCTGATCGGCATGCCGGGTTCGGGAAAAAGTACGGTAGGTGTCGTCCTGGCAAAGCGCCTGGGCAGACGTTTTGTGGATTCCGACCTGGTGATCCAGGACAGACACGGCAAATTATTACACGAACTGATCACGGAATATGGTGTGGAAGGCTTCTGGCAGATTGAGAGCGACGTGAATGCGTCCTTAGATCTGGAGAACAGCATCATTGCTACCGGCGGAAGTGCCTGCTACGAGCCGGAAGGCATGCAGCATCTGCGGGAGATCAGTACGGTGGTATACCTGAAGCTTCCCTATGAGGAAGTGGAGAAACGGCTGGGGGATCTGAATGCCAGGGGAGTGACCCTGCAGCTCGGTCAGACCCTGCGGGATCTGTATGATGAGAGAACCCCTTTGTATGAGAAATATGCGGACCTCGTCATAGACTGCAGCGGAAAAATGCTGCGGGATGTAGTGGCGGAGATCGCTGAGAAATATAAAAAACGGTCCTGATAAGCTCACATAACCGTAAAACAATAAGGGACGAATCATATAAGGAACGAACAATACAACTATGGAAAATACAAGAGCGAAAACAACGAGAAACAGCCTGATCCTTCTGCTGACAGCCACCATCTGGGGCATGGCATTTGTCTCCCAGAGCAAGGGTATGGATTATATGCATCCGTTTACTTTTAACGGCGTCCGTTCTCTGATCGGCGCTGCCGGTATTCTGGTGTATATTCTGATCAGTCGGAAGATCGCGGGAGACAAGGCAGCAAAATTAGACTGGAAACTGAATGTCAGGGCAGGGCTTCTGTGTGGTGTCTTCCTGACCATTGCCAGCACCCTGCAGCAGTTCGGTATCAAGTATACCAGTGTCGGCAAGGCGGGATTTATCACGACCCTGTATATTATTTTTGTGCCCATGTTTGGTATTTTTTTGAAGAAAAAGGTAGCACCGGTGGTCTGGGCAGCAGCCGGCATGGCAGCGGTGGGAATGTATCTGCTCTGCATGACAGAATCATTGCGCCTGGGGGCAGGGGATATCATGGTATTTTTATGTGCTATTGCTTTTGCGATACAGATCATGACGGTTGATCATTATGCAGCGAGAATCGATGGAGCGGTGGTATCCTGTATCCAGTTCACAGTGTGCGGTGTCGTTTGCTGCATCGGGGCACTTATCTGGGGACAGCCGACTTTCGGACAGATCCAGGAAGGTCTGGGAGCACTGCTGTATGCCGGTGTCTTAAGCTGCGGTGTGGGCTATACTCTGCAGATTGTGGGTCAGAAGGGCTTGAATCCCACGGTGGCAGCACTCATCATGAGCCTGGAATCCGTCATTGCCACCATTTCCGGATGGATCGCTTATAAGATCGGTTTTTTAAGTACGGATCAGACACTGACTCCGAGACAGATCGCAGGCTGTGTTATCGTATTTGCCGCTGTGATCCTGGTACAGCTTCCGCCGGAGTGGTTTCGGTTTGGCAAAAAGAACGCTAAGCGTATAAAGAACGCATAAATTCAGGAAAAAGTGCAGAGACTGTCCATAAACAGATATAAGGAGGAAACGCAGAGGATGGATTATATCAATGCTTTCTGGGTGGGTGGTCTGATCTGCGCGCTGGTGCAGATCCTGATGGAAAAGACGAAGATGATGCCGGGACGCATTATGGTGCTTTTAGTGGTCACCGGTGCCGTGCTCAGTGCGCTTGGCTGGTATGAACCTTTTCAGGATTTTGCGGGAGCCGGTGCCAGCGTACCGCTGCTTGGCTTTGGAAATGTGTTAATGAAAGGCGTAAAAGAAGCAGTGCAGGAACAGGGATTTTTAGGCCTTTTTGCGGGAGGCTTCCGGGCAGGAGCTGTGGGGACGTCGGCAGCGCTGATCTTCGGTTATCTGGCAAGTATTCTCAGTAAGCCGAAGATGAAGGAATGATCAAAGTTCCTCGTAAGAGATTCCCTTCAGATCCAGATATTTTTTCAGCGCCTTGTCCCAGACGGTATCGGCACTTTTGTCCATGGTGAAGGTCTGGTAAGCACATCCGGTGGTGAGAATCGTTTTTTCCCCATCGTAGCGGATGTTCAGCACCAGGGCACGGATGACGTCAGGGTCCACCTGGGCTTTTGTAAGCATGGCAGCGGCTTTATCCGGCTGCATATGAAGCACAAATTTAAAATACAAAGGAGTGTGTTTTCCCTTGATCAGGTCAAAGCACAGTCCTTTTATTTTGCTAAAAGACTGCAGTTCCCAGGGAATACAGTCTTCGCCTCGTTCGTCAGCAGGATAGAAGTCCTTGTTGATATGCCCGTCGATGGTTACGGTGAGGGCGGTGCTGATGGTGGCTTCTTCCAGAAGAAAAGGATCAAAGGTATCCGCTACCAGCAGGTGATTCATAAAATTTTTCGTGGATGTAATCTGTAATGCGATCATCAAGGCTCCTTACTCCGGTGATTGTATCTTGCGTTCCGGTGTCATGCGATATAGAAACAGTATAAACGATGTACGGAAAAAAGGAAATATGAATATTTTGTGTAAAAGCTTTACGAACGAAATGTTTCGTGCTATTATAAGTAGTATTAAAAACTACATAGCATGGTTTGTAAAAAATAACAAATAATTAATAATATGGAGACAGATATTATGAGTTTCAAAATCGTAGTAGACAGTTGTTGTGAATTGCCGGAAGAGTATCTGCAGGATCCCCGGTTTGAGATCGTTCCGCTGGGACTGGAAGTGGGAGACTATAGAATCCAGGATGATGAGAGCTTCGATCAGGCAGAGTTTTTGAAAAAAGTAGCGGAATCTCCTCAATGTCCCAGATCTGCATGCCCTTCCCCGGAGAAGTTCCGGGAGGCTTATTGTACAGAGGCAGAGCATGTATATGCCATTACATTATCTTCTCATCTGAGTGGAAGTTACAACAGCGCCGTGCTGGGAATGAATCTGTATCGGGAAAAATACGGTAAGAAGCAGATCCATGTCGTCGATTCCGAATCCGCCAGTTGCGGTGAGACGCAGATCGTGAAGAAGCTGGTAGAACTGGAGGAACAGGGTCTTCCCTTTGAAGAGATCGTAAAACAGATCGAGGAATTCCGCAGCAATATGCATACGTATTTTGTACTGGATAATCTGGAGACTCTGCGTAAGAACGGGAGACTGACCGGCGTGAAGGCACTGGTGGCATCCACCTTAAGCATTAAGCCCATTATGGCAGGAGACAAGGGAAATATCGTGCAGAGAGGACAGAGTATCGGTATGAAGAAGGCACTCCGCAGAATGGCAGAGATCATTTTAGAGGAAGTCGGAGACGCCCAACACCGCACACTGATGATCACCCATTGTAATGCACCGGACCGCGCCGAGACCATCAAAAAGCTTCTTACGGATAAGGTACAGTTCAGAGATTGCCTGATCATGGACACCCGTGGCGTCAGTAGCATGTACGCCAATGACGGCGGCGTGATCGTAACGGTGTAATATTGAAAGTTACGAGCCATGCAAAAATAGAACGGAATACCTCGGTGGGAGCTTGCTCACACAAGAGGTTGTTTCGTTCTATTTTTATACGGCGACAGCCGTCAATGAAATAAATGTGGAGCGCACTTTGCGACACATTTATGAATTGAGTGCATGGCTCGTAACGTAGGGTTGCCGTAACATCCACGAACTCCCGGAACGAACAGAATGCCTTCCGGCAGCTGTAACGTCTCCGAGTGTGAATTCCCTAAAGAAGTGGATATAGTATCCCAAATCCGGACGGGCACGGCTCTAGGCGACATCCATGTCGCCGACCGCCTGTCGCGAACATCGTGTTCGCTCCACCCTGAATCCTGACCACTTCTTAAGGGAATATCAACACTCTCCGACAAACAGCTTCCGGAAGGCATTCTGTCCGCCCCGGGAGTTCTGTTTTCTTGAATATTCCAGAAATTTGCTTTAAAAATGATTTTCGCAAATTGGCATAAAATTACTTTTCTGATACAAAAAAACTAGAAAAAATTAAATTCTTTGTACCAAACGGAAGGATAATCATGTCTTTGCGAAAATAATACTGTTTCCAAATGCAAAATGCTATGTTTTTGTACTTTTTTGGCGATTTTGGGGCACTTTGGTACAAAAGCTTTCAAAAAACCAGTAGCCAGCAGTTGGGCTAAGGACAAGCAGACTCTAAGCAGCCGTCGGTACTTAGCGAGGGTATTGTCCTCGCTTATGTACCGCTACGGTCTGCGTCCGAAGCGGAAGCGCGTCTGCGGTTCTTAGCCCCAATGCGAGCTACGGGGATTCGAAAGCATTTCTTCACTAACTTTCAAGTTACATTACAAAATGAAATAAGATATGCAACGCGTATGATCGATTTTATGAAGTTGTGTGATTGTTCGCGTTAGTATTCATACGAATTGTATTATAGTAAAATAGTACCAGGAAAGTCAATGCTTGTGTTGGATATATCATAGATTTTAAATGTAAATGTCAATGATCGATGATCGGAACCATTCACGGATCAATGTCCAAAGATAAAAAAACGTTGCAATGGGCGAAAAAGTATGCTATTGTGATTTTGTTGCCGCTTTAGCGCGGTAAAGATTTACTCTGGAGAGTCCTTCCACGGAAAGCGATTTTCATATTTCCGTATAGAAGGCGCCGAAGGTGTACGGCAGTAAAGCTGCCAATCTCTCAGGCAAAAGGACAGAGCATCTATATGCTTATTCCCATTCTCTTCGGAAGAAATCAATCTACGATAGGACGTCACAAGAGGTGACGGAAGGAGAGGGAATATGTTAGACATGATTAGTAACTTTCTGACCACAGTGGATGATTTCGTCTGGGGCATCCCCCTGATCGTCCTCATTCTGGCTACGGGCCTTTTTCTCACAGCCAGACTTCGTTTTTTGCAGATCACGAAGCTTCCCCATGCAATCAAACACTTAATTGCCAATGAAAAGTCGGGCGAAGACGGCGAAGTATCCAGTTTCGCGGCACTGTGTACGGCATTGTCCGCTACCATCGGAACCGGTAATATCGTTGGTGTGGCAACGGCTATTGTAGCAGGCGGTCCCGGAGCTTTGTTCTGGATGTGGATCGCTGCGCTGGTAGGTACGGCTACGAAGTATTCCGAGTGCCTGCTGGCGGTGAAGTATCGTGTGGTAGCAGAGGACGGACACATCATCGGCGGACCCTTCTACTATATCGAGAACGGTATGGGCAAGAACTGGAAATGGCTGGCGAAGATCTTCGCTTTTATGGGTGTATGCGTAGGATTGTTCGGTATCGGAACCTTTACCCAGATCAACGGTATCACCAGTGCGGTACATAATTTCTTCGATGCAAATAATGCACATACCGTACAGCTCTTCGGCATGGACTATTCCTGGAGCGTGGTGATCTCCGGAATCCTTTTGACCATCTGCGTGGCACTGGTTGTTATCGGTGGATTAAAGCGTATCTCCACTGTGGCACAGGTCATCGTTCCTTTTATGGCAGTGACTTATGTAGTAGCCTGTCTGTTAGTATTGATCTTTAATGTAACTGCCATTCCGGCAGCTATCGTAACCATTGTACAGAGTGCGTTTGGTATGCGTGCCGTAGCCGGCGGTGCTTTGGGAGCGGTTATCATGGCAATGCAGAAGGGTATTGCGAGAGGTATTTTCTCCAACGAAGCCGGTATCGGTAGTGCACCGATCGCAGCGGCTGCAGCGCAGAACGACTCTCCTGCCAAACAGGGTCTGATCTCCATGATGGGTACCATCATTGATACTCTGATCATTTGTACCATGACCGGTCTTACGATCGTAATTACCGATTCCTGGAACGTAGGTCTGGACGGCGTGGATGTTACCACCAGAGCTTTCCAGCAGGGACTGCCTTTTAACAGCTTTATTGCATCCTTTATCCTGATGGTATGTCTGGTATTCTTTGCATTTACCACGATCCTTGGATGGGATTACTACAGTGAGAGGTGCCTGGAATATCTGATCGGTCAGAAACCTAAGGCAATCAAAGTATACCGTTGGATCTACATTGCCTGCGTATTCATCGGACCCTACATGACTGTTAAGGCAGTATGGACCATCGCAGATATCTTCAACGGTCTGATGGCGATCCCGAACCTGATCGCATTGCTGGCATTAAACGGTGTGGTTGTGGCTGAGACCAAGAAATACCTTGACAATGCCAAGAAAAAGTTTTAAAAAAGTTCTGTAGCCCTATCAAGCGGGGAAAAACCATATTTTTTCCGGAAGTGTAGAAGTGAGGAACTATATGAAAGATCTTACCAAGGGCAAACCGTCAGTTTTGATACTGACGTTTGCCCTTCCTATTTTTTTGGCCAATTTATTACAACTTACTTACAGCCTGGCAGATACCCGCATTGTAGGTACTTTTCTGGGAGATAATGCCCTGGCGGCAGTGGGGGCCACGACGACGCTGAGCAATCTGATCGTACAGTTCCTGATGGGAATGTGTAATGGATTCGCTATTATTTCGGCACAGTGCTTCGGAGCGAAGGATATGGACAGATTGCGTAGATCATTAGGCAGTTCTTTGGTGCTTGGCCTATTGGCGGCTGTGGTACTGACGATTGGAGGGCTTGTATTTTTGCAGCCGATCCTCAGATTCCTGAATGTGCCGGAAAATCTGCTGAATACAGCAACACAGTATGTATCCGTGATCATAGCGGGGCTTGTTATTACTTTATTATATGATGTATTATCCGCGACCCTAAGAGCGATCGGAGATACTGTGACCCCGCTGATCGTGCTGGCGGTGTCGGTGGTGCTGAATATCGGAGGAGATCTGCTCTTGATCGTGGTGCTGCATATGGGAGTGCTGGGTGCCGCAGTTGCTACTGTGCTGTCGCAGCTGATCGCTGTGGTGGTGTGTGCGGTCTATCTGTGGAAAAAGTATGAAATTCTGCGGATACGTGTGGATGATCTGAAGCTGCAGGATGCCGGAATGCTCCGCAATATGTTAAGTTCCGGTCTTTCCATGGGATTCATGAGCTCACTGGTCAATATCGGTACATTGACATTGCAGACCTCCATCAATAGGCTGGGACAGAATATTATCATTGCCCATACGGCAGCCCGCAAGATCTCCGAGATCTTCATGATCATGTTCAGCGTCTTCGGTCAGACCATGGCGACCTATTGCGGACAAAATCTGGGAGCCGGTAAAATCGACCGGATCCGCAGAGGAATCCTGCTGGCAACCGGTTATACCTGCATCTGGTGTACACTTAACATTGTGACCGCTTATACCATCGGTGACTGGCTGGTATGGCTGGTCACCGGCAGCAAAAATCCGGAAGTGATCTACAATGCCACATTATATCTGAAGGTAGATACACTGTTCTATTATGTGACAGCGGTAATCTGTATTGTGAGAAACTCCATGCAGGGACTGGGAGAGCGGATCGTACCGCTGATCTCCAGCTCACTGGAAATGATAGGGAAAATTGTGATCGCGGCGACACTGGTTCCCATGTTCGGATACCCGGGTGTCATCGCGGCAGAGCCGATTGCGTGGTTTATCATGATCATTCCGCTATTGATGAAGATACTGCGCATGCCGGTCTGGAAACAGAAAAACTTAACGTTTTCGTAAACAAAAAGAGTTTTTTACTTAACGTTTAGGAAAAATAACCAAATCTGACAGTAAAATACTTGCAATTTTGTCGAATTGTATTACTATATGGAAAATGTTACAATGATTTCACCGAGAAAATACTTAAACGTTTTCGAGATGGAACGAATGTGATAAAGTCTTTTACAGAAAGGCAGATGTGGTAAGCATGAAGAAGACAGAGAACAAGAAAACGAAAGTAAAAGGGAAAAAAAGACCATTTTTCACAATTTCCAAAAAGATACTGGCGCTGAGTCTTCTGCCGATGATTATTGTGTGTGCATTGGTGGCGACCGTGGGCTCCAGAGCTTTAGAAGCAGGCATCGAGAAACAGATCGAGAAAGCATTGCAGATCGTAGGCGTCAGTGTGGACGAGACTTACACCAATCTGTATGAGGGAGATTACACCAAAGATAAGGGAGGCAAGGTGCGCAAGGGAGGCACATCTATTTCCGGGGAGACGCAGCTGATCGACGGATTGCAGGAGAAGACGGGATTCCAGGTGTCTTTCCTGTACGGGAATATGCGTCTGATCACAACTCTGACGAAACCGGAGGGAGGTCGTATCAACGGTACAGGTCTGGAGACGGAGATCTACGAGCAGATCCAGACGGGAGAACCGCTGTTCCTTAAGGATTGCGACATCTCTGAAGTGGATTACTATGTGTATTATCAGCCACTGATCAACTCCGACGGTTCTGTGATCGGCGCCATTGAGGTGGCAACACCGGTGCAGGGGGTACAGGACACGATTCATACGCAGGTGAAGGATATTATCTTGATCGCTGTGGTATGTGTTCTTGTGGCGGCAACGCTGGTAAGCGTATTATCCCGCAGCATGGTGAAGACCATGAAGAAGACGAAGCATTTCCTGGGCAGGATCGTGAACGGAGAACTGGATGCAGAACCGGATGAAAAGCAGTGTCGAAGAAAGGACGAATTGGGAGATGTCTACCGGATCTCTGTGAAATTGCAGAAGACTCTGCGCACCATTGTGACGGATATCAAGGATTCCGCGGATAATCTGACAGTATCTTCCAACAAACTGATCAAGATGGCGCAGGATACCCAGGAATCTGTCAACGACGTATACCAGGCAGTAGGGGAAATCTCTGAAGGTGCCAGGAACCAGGCGGACGAAACAACGGATGCCAATACGAACGTGGTACGTATCGGCGAGCAGATCGAGTATATCTCTGACAAAGTGAATTCTCTGACGGATTATGCCGGCAGGATGGCAGAAGCGGAGAAAGCTTCCGAAGAGATCATGAAGGAACTGAACAGCTCCAACGAAAGCACCAAGGAATCTGTCCTGCGGGTAGCGGAACAGATTAAGGATATGAACGGAGCAATTCAGAATATCACCAAGGCAGTATCCATGATTCAGGATATTGCGGACGAGACAGATCTACTGTCATTGAATGCCAGCATTGAAGCAGCCAGAGCCGGGGAAGCGGGAAGAGGCTTCGCAGTGGTGGCAGAGCAGATCAGTAAGCTGGCTGACCAGTCCAAGCGCTCCGCAACCGAGATCGAGCAGATCATCCAAAATATCATGGAGTCTTCCGGCAGAATGGTGGAGATCATGGGTGAAGTGGAAGCCAACATGAATCACCAGCAGAGCAAGTTAGAGGAGACCGGTGTGAAGACTGCGGCAGTAGCGGATGGTGTGGAGAATTCCCTGCAACATATCAGCGGTATCCGGGAGAAGATGGATGTCTTAGGACAGTCCGGAAGCGCAATCCGTGATGTAGTGGAAGGATTGTCGGCAATCTCCGAACAGAATGCAGCATCCGCAGATAGTACCATGCAAGCGGCTCATGGCATGAGTGATACCATGACAGAACTGATGACTTCTTCTGAGAACCTGCTGGCATTAGCGGACAAGTTGGAAAAGGTGCTGGATGTTTTCAAGGTATAAAGAGGGGCCGGAAGCTGTCCGGCAGGGAGATAACATATAAATGACAGAAAATGCAGTCCGGTTTTCACAGAAAATCGGACTGCATTTTCGTGTGGTTTATTGACGGAGATACCATCATGAATTACAATATAAGGGATGTAAGGAATGAATATATCAGACGGGAGAGAAGGAGAATGCAAATGAAAGAGATGGAACGAAATAACCGGGTGGCCATGATAGCACATGGTGTGATCAATGCATGTATGCTTTTCATTAGCGTGATCGGATTCGTTGAGCACACAGTATCGGCTCCGGTATTGGTAGTGCTGATACTTCTTGGAATCATACCGGTTTTGGCAGAATTTATTTGTTGGAAGAGGGATCATGCGACCAAAGCTATAAAACATCTGTCAATGATCGGATTCGCACTGTTTTATACGGTGCTGCTTTTTACGGCACAGTGCAACATGGTGTATGCATTTGTAATTCCCATGATGTTTGCAGTCATGCCTTATCATGATGTCAAGGCATTTGTACTTATTAATGTGGGGACGGTGGTAGAGAATATCCTGGTGGTGCTCCTGGGAGCCACACAAGGGGGATTTGGTTATCTGGGGCAGGACGCAGGATTTATACAGATTTCGGTAATGATTCTGCTGTGCATTACATCCATCTATGCTACCATATCCAACCAGAAGAACACCGATGAAAATATAGAGAGCATTACAGCTGCGCAGAACCGCACGGAAGCAACCTTACGTGAGGTCATGGAAATGAGCAGCCGGATGGAGGCATCTGTAGCTGATATCACAGCGGAATTGAATAAACTGGAAACTGCTTTTGACAGTACAAAAACAGCCATGGAGGAGGTGTCTGCAGGTTCCGGCGAGTCTGCCGCGGCGATTCAGCAGCAGACGGCCCAGACGGAGGCTATTCAGGAAAAAGTCAATACCGTGGGTGAAGTGGCTGAGACAATCGGAAATAACATGGAACATACGATAGAAATACTGGATGCCGGAAAAGAAGAGATGGCAGGTCTGAAGGAGCAGGCAGAGGATTCTGCAAGGAACAGTGAGCTGGCAGCACAGAAGCTCGAAAAGTTGGATCATTATATGCAGGAGATGCATTCTATCGTGGAAATCATCAGCAAAATAGCTAATCAGACCAGTCTTCTGGCGCTGAATGCCAGCATAGAGGCAGCCAGAGCCGGTGAAGCCGGCCGCGGTTTCTCCGTAGTGGCGACGGAGATTTCGGGAATGGCCACCCAGACAAAGGATGCTACCGGCAACATCGCGGAGTTGATCCAAAATGTATCCGGAGCGATTGGAGAAGTGGTGACGGTCATCCGTCAGATGATAGACGGTATCGGCAGCCAAAGGGAAGGAACGATGCGTGCGGCGGACAGCTTCACGGCAATTGAAGACAGCAGTTATATGATCGTGGATAATCTGGGAGAGATGCTTCAGATAGTAGAAGCTCTGCAAACAGCCAACCAGGAGATCGTGGATTCCATTCAGACAATCTCAGCGACTACGGAAGAAGTGTCTGCCCATGCCAGTGAGACACTGGAAGCGGAAGAGAGAAACAGAGAGATTCTGCAGAAGATTACCGAAAAAATGAATTCTATGGTGAAAAAATAAGTAACAGTTGCTGTGACAGAACGGACAGGATAGAAACAGGAGTGACAGAATATGCATGACAACGGGGTGACTTTACAGAAAAAGGTGTTACAGAATCTGGACATACCATATTCGTATGAACTGGCAAAACGGATGGAACAATACCGGTCACATCCGACACTGGGGTATCGCCCGGCGGGTTCTAAGGCAGAATTTGAGACCGGAGAGATGCTGAAGACAGAAATGGAAAAAATCGGACTGTCTGAGGTTACAAAGGATGCTGTGACGGTAGACGGCTGGGAATTTCATAAGGCGGCATTAAGCTACACGAATGCGGCCGGGGAGACCGTGTCAGCAGAATTGGGAGCCTATCAGACAACCTTTGTCACCGATGGCCCCAAGGAATTTTCCATGATGTATCTGGGAAAAGGAACGGAGACGGACTATCAGGGAAAAGATGTCAGGGATAAGCTGGTATTGGTGGAGATTAACCAGAGAGATGAGTGGTGGATCAATTATCCGGTATACCAGGCACATCTGAAAGGAGCCGCAGCCCTGATCGCAGTGCAGAGCGGCGGCTACGGCGAAATCGACGATGAAGCTCTGAATGCACAGGATATCGCCGGACCGGAGGATGCTCCCGCTTTTTCCATTTCCAGAAAAGATGCGGCCGGCCTGCTGGAGCTGCTGCGTGATCAGGAGGAAATAACGGTCACCTTTGATGCGGAATCCAGGGTGACCAGAAACTGCACGACTTATAATATTGTGGGAAGGATTCCCGGAAAACATCCTGACCGCATGGTGCTTTTGTCTGCGCACTATGATTCCTATTTTGACGGATTCCAGGATGACAATACAGCGGTCGCCCTAATGTTTGGTATTGCAAAGGCGTTGCAGGACAGTGGTTTCCAACCGAACAATACCATTGTGATCTGTGCCATGGCATCCGAAGAATGGGGAGTTGTGGATTCCAATTTCGACTGGTCTACGGGAGCTTATGAGCAGATATTTACCGCACATCCGGAGTGGGTAGGGAAGGTAATTGCAGATCTGAACTTTGAACTTCCTGCACTGGCACATGGCACCAGAGCGAGGATCCGCAGCTGCTATGAATATGTCAGCTTTCTGGAGGAATATCTGGCGGATCTGCCGAATCTGACGATAGCCTATCCGGAAGAGACGGCAGTGACATCTCCGATCGAGACCTGGTCGGATGATTTTTCCATGGCGATCGCAGGTGTACCGTCCATGGTAAATGATTTCACCGGCGGAAGCTTTATGGAGACCCACTATCATTCTCAGTTTGATAACGATGAGTTTTATGATAAACAGGTATATCGTCTGCATCACGAGCTGTTTGCTCTGCTGATCCTGGCACTCGATGAAACGGCAGTGGTGCCGTTACAGTTTTCACCGGTGGTACAGCGGATCCGCAAGGGTTTGGAACAGTGTCGGGAGATCTGCTACCGCGCTGATGTGGCTGGGCAGCTGGGAGAGAAAAAGCGGGTTTTGCTTGAAAAAATTGAGGAACTGGAGTCTTTAAGTGACCGGGCACTCAGAAGATGCCGGGAAGAATATGAAGCGGTAGAGGAATACAACCGTAACTACAAACAGTTGCTTAGAGATGGAAAATACGATGAGGCGGAGGAACTTTTCCAACAGACCAGACCACTGGAACAGAAGCTGCTTGCAAGGTTCAAACAGGAGCAGGACGCTTTTGTGCGGATTGACTGGTACGGAAATGTGTTGTATCCTCATGAGATATGCAGTGCAAATCTGAGACTTCTGGGCGGAGCGGTGAGAAATCTGAAGGAACAGAGACTTTCCTCCGCACTTCGTAAGCTTTATCAGGTAGACAACAATGCCTATGCCTTTAATTTTGATGAAGAAGTATATAGGCATTTTACGGATTATGTATTCCATCAGCCGAAGGATCGCCTGAAATGGGGTTACGGAAGGCTGCCGGAGCATGAAAATCTATATGGAACGGTCAAGCAGCTTCTCCAAAAAGAAAAACAACTGGAGACGTTGACAGGATCCGGTATGAAGGAAATGGACTACCGGGAAGAAATTACCAGCCTGGAGCATGCATGCAGCAAGCTTGTGGTCAGCCTGATGAATATCGTGCAACAAATCGAGAAATCTGTGACAGAGATCTTCGAATTGTAATGATGGCGAGAGCAGAGCACGGAACGATCCACAGACAACAAAGCTGGGGACTGACATCATCATAATAAGGAGATAACAGTAAATACAATTATGGAAAGTGATAAGTTATATCGTGTGCAGAAGGAAGACCTTCCGAAAGTGGAGAAAATGCTGAATCAGTGCTTTGCACACGATCCGTTGTACGAGACGCTGATTCCGGATCCGGAAGTCCGTAAAAATCTGATGCCGGAGCTGTTTAAATGTGACATGGATGAATTTTATGCGACCTGTGAGATCTTCGCAGACAGCGCGGACCTGAACAGTGTATTGGTGGTATCGGATGAAGCGGAGCCGTACAATGTATTTCAGTTCTATTTTACGGAGGCCATGGCTGCTTTACAGACGGATTCCTATCTGATCAAGGAGGATCCTTCGTTAAAGACATTTCGGAATTTTATGAAGGGTGAGGATTATCTGAATTCCAGCTGGACGGATCAGCTGCATCAGAATCAGCGTCTGCATATCATTTATCTGGCGGTGGATCCATCCATGCAGCATCATGGGATCGCGGCGGAACTTCTGGAGGAAGCCATTGACTATGCCCAGAAGCACAAACTGATGATCTCCCTCGAAACACATAATCCAAAAAATGTAGAATTCTATGAAAAGTTCGGATTCAAAGTATATGGTGTGATGGAGAAGAATTTCCCGTTAAAGCAATACTGTCTGATCCGTGAAGTACAGTAATATTGCTGAAAATTTCAGGAAAATCCGGAAACGCAACTGCCGGTTGACAAAATTTCAAGGGCACTTGGTAGTTGTCAACCGGCTCTTTTGTTATGATTTTCCTATGTCGACGATCTATGTGTGCACAAGAAAACATTAATAAAAGAAGGAGAGAATGAAAATGATCCTGTCAGAAAAAATAATAATGTTGCGTAAGAAATATGGGTGGTCCCAGGAGGAACTGGCAGAACGCCTGGACATTTCCAGACAGTCCGTATCCAAATGGGAGAGTGGAGCCTCAATCCCGGATCTGGAACGCATTGTCGGTATGAGCCAGCTGTTCGGAGTTACTACGGATTACTTATTAAAAGATGAAATGGAAGAGACGGAATTCGCCGATGGAATGACACCGGAGAGCACAGAGGGAAAAGTGATCACGGTGGAGGAAGCCAATACGTTTCTGGAAGCTACGAAAAAATATGCTGCCCATATTGCTCCGGCAGTATCCTTATGTGTGCTCTCTCCTGTTGTATTGTTGTGGTTGTTGGGAATGGCAGGTGCCAAAAGAGGAGCTGTCACAGAAAATGTTGCGGGAGGAATCGGTCTTATCGTACTATTACTGATGGTGGTAGTTGCGGTAGCGGCGTTTCTTCTCACCGGAATCCCATACAAGAAATATGAATATCTGGAAAAAGAAAAGCTGACACTGCAATATGGGGTGTTCGGAATCGTGGAAAAAGCAAAAGAAACCTTTGCGGGAACCTACCGGATCTGCATAACCCTGGGTGTTGTGTTGTGTATCCTGGGAGTGGTACCTTTGCTGGTAGTATCCATTTTTTTCGGGAATAATGGTTATGCGGTAATCCTTGCTACGGATGTTTTGCTCATTGTAGTGGCGATCGCTGTATGGCTGTTTGTGTGGTCCGGTATTATCTGGGGCGGTTTTCAGAAAATGCTTCAGGAGGGGGATTATACTGTGGAGAATAAGGCAGTCAACCGGAAGTATGAGCATGTGACAGCAATTTACTGGTGTGTCTGGACAGCACTTTATCTGGCTATCAGCCTGCCGACGATGCGTTGGTACATTACCTGGGTTGTATGGCCTGTGGCCGGAGTATTGTATGGGGCACTTCTGGCGTTTTTGAAGATAAAGAATCGGAAAACAGAGCACGAATAAGCGGATTTCAAGGGGAAATACGGACGGCGTGAAAAGGAGCTGAATATTATATGACAGTGGTATGCCTTGTGATACTGGCAGGAATTTTCTGGGGAGACTTCTTCTTAAAAAATTACATAGAGTCACATGAGAATGAGCGGGACGAACGAGTAATCTGCAAGGGAAAACTTCTGATCCGCAAGCATCATAACAAAGGCATGATGCTCAATGCCGGACAGAAGAGAAGGCGTCTGGTGGCTGCTGTTTCACTGGCATTTACACTGATATTGACCGTTGTCTTTATTGTGAGTCTGGGACATCGAGGCAACAATCTGCTGCGACTGGGACTGGCGCTGTTGCTTGGTGGTGCATTCAGCAATACCTACGACCGCCTCCGCAGAGGTTACGTGGTGGACTACGTGAGCTTCCCAGTGAAATGGCAGAAATTTCGCAAGATCGTCTTCAACTGCTCGGATTTCTGCATTATCATCGGTGCGTTGCTATCGGCACTTGGAATGCTGTAAATTGAGAGTTACGAGCCATGCAAAGTCAAAACAGAAACAGCGATCTGGGAGCTTGCTCACAAGTCGCTGTTTTTGTTTTTGACTATATACGGCGAACGGAACATCACGCCTTGATGTCACGGATCGGCTGACGCGGACATCGTGTCCGCTTTCCCCCTGTCTTTCAGCACTTTTCAAGAAAATATCAACACCCTCGACAAACATCTTCGACATGTAAGCGATGAATAACATACCGTTCCAAATGTTCTTTCAGATCTGAGATAATACAGTAAACAAACAGTAAATGACTACTTTATCTAACAGGAGGAGCAGCTTATGCGTAATAAGAGAAGAAAAGACGAAGAATGGCTGTCATTGATCCAGCAATGTCGCAGCAGTGGATTTTCTGACCGTGTCTGGTATTCGTATTTTTTAGTACAATGCCGGACTCATTTTTTTGTTATCTAAAAATAGAAAAAGAGCATTTTCATCCTTTAATTGGTTAAAATTCACAAAAAATCAGACAATATTTCAGGATTTATTATGTATGGAATAATACAAAAATTTAGAATACAATAAAATAACGAAAAAAAAACGAAAAAAAACGAATACATGTGAAAAGTGGAAAGAATAGAATCACATGTAAGTAAAGGAAAAGGAGAGGGAATGATGGGAAAGTTGTTAAGGAGCTTTCAAAAAAGACAAAGTATTGCAAGCAGAATTCGATGTTTTCTGTTAGCGCTTGCAATGGTAGTAACCATGGTTCCGGCGCTTGGCGGTGGAAACAGTACGGTGCAGGCGGCGGAGAATCCAGTCGTGAGGTTGTACTTTGAAAAACCGGATGATTGGTATATCCCGGCATTTAACTATTGGAATGAATCCGATGTTGAAGTAGACAATGGGGATGCAGGAGAGGTGGAAGTCTGGACAAATCAATCAAGACCTGCTATGTTACAGGATGAATCTGGTTATTATTATATTGATATCCGGACGAACAGCATCAGTGGCTTTCAGATTGTAAACGGTGGAACTGGTGTAGGAAACCCGGCAGAAAAGAAATTTGAAAACTGTGCCATTATTGATGCAATTAATTCGGCTACATCAAATACAGCATTTTATCTTTTAAAGAATGATGACAATGGAATGTCATGGTACTTAGACAAAGATAAAAATCAGGTGTTACCAGAGAAAGAAAAAGCAGCTGCACATAAAGTTATAATTTATTTCGAAAAACCAGAAAATTGGAAAACGCCTGTTATCCATCTATGGGGCGGCGATTTTGTATTGGACAATCATGGAGCTGGGGATGCGTCTATTGCTGCGTGGGGAAATCAGGTCAAACCAAAACTGGCTGAATCAGACGTTGAAAATATTTATATTATTACATTAAGCGGAACAACAATGACAGGTTTTCAGTTGGTAGATGCTGACACAGGAGCAGAGACACAGTTTGATAGTCAGAGCGAAGAAGTGAAAGCCATCAATGCCATCACCACAGATACCTCCATCTATTATTTAAGAGATGGAAAGGGTGGCATGAAATGGTACAAAGATGCTAACAAATCCGAAACTCTGATCGAATACAAAGAGGCAGGTTATAAAAGTCCGGAGGTAGATGGACGAAATGTAACGTTTCGTGTTCCAGCAGAAAAAGCCGGAAATGCAGAGGCAGTTACGGTTCCGGGAGGAATGAATGGTTGGAAACAGGATTCATCTGATTGGGAACTTAAAAAAGATGAGACAACAGGTATGTGGTCTGGAACATTTACCATTGCACCCGGAAAATATGAATACAAATTTGCATTAAATAAAACCTGGGATGTATCGTTTTCAGATCCGGCAAATAACAGGGTAAGTGGAACAAACAGTGTTTTGATCGTCCCGGGCTTGGCTGACGGAAAAGCAGATGCAATGAAAGGAATTGAGACAGCACTTCCAGAAAAACTGACATTGTGGTCTGAAGACGGAACAAGCAGTGAAACTCCGGTTACTTACAGTTTAAAAACTGCAAATAAAGATATTACATTAAATGGAAATAACATTAAAATCGGCAAATCTTATACAGGACAGACCGTAGAACTGACGGCAAAAGCAGAGAACGGACAGACCTCTGACTTTGTGGTCAATGTGACAGAAAAATTATATACATATACCATTTATTATTACGATTTCGATGCAACACATATGTCAGAAAATGCATCTGACTTATGGATTTGGGAGAAAAATTGTGCTGGACCGGAAAAAGGAACATCTTTTGCTAGGACAGAAACACTTTCGGATGGAAAAGAATGGCTGCGTGCAGAAGTAAAACTTCCGTATAAAGACCTTCAGATTATCCCAAGATCAAAAGGCGAGTGGAAATGGCAGAAAGATACTGTTTCTTACAATAACAGCGCAGGAACAGAAAATGTAACACTTTATATTGTATCCAATAGTAAACAGGCATACACAGAGATTCCAGAGCTGGTAGCACCGAGATCCCGCTACGTCATGATCGAGTACGACAGACCGGCGAAGGACTATACCGGCTGGAACATTTATACTTGGAACAGCGGATTTGGTTCGGAGGTATCGGTAGATTTTGCAGATATTAATGGAAAAATGGTGGCAAAAATTCCGGTAAAAGATTCAAAAGCAGATCTTAAATTGTCTTTCTGTATGAGGCACAGCACGGCAGCTGATGAATGGGAGAGCAAAGACGGCGGAGATCATTATGTGACGATCCCGGCAGACCAGTCAGTGGTAAAAGCCGTGTTCACACAGGGAGAAGGAATCACACGAGTATTGCCATATAACACAGGTTTTGAGAGGGATGGAGCAAATAATGCAATCCATTTTTACTACAGAAATGATGAACTGGCAGCAGAGAATAACCTTGCTTCTTTAGAAGGAAATGTAAGTATTGTGATCAACGGACAGACTTATGCAATGGCTTATGACGCAGAAAACGATCGTTTTGTATACAAGCTTACAGATGTTTCCACTGGTGATTACCATTACTACTATGTGGTAAATGGAAAAGAGGAATTAGATGCATTTAATGATGTAACTGCAAAGGACAGCAATGGAAAAGAGTGCAGTGTATGTCATTACAAAAAAGCAAATGTGAGCGTAGAGACTTCTTTATCACAGTATGCAATGGACTACAATGACAACAATGTGTTATCCGTAAAATTGACTGCAAAAGACGGAGAAGGTCTTGAAACATCTGAAATTGCTGCAATCACAGCCGATTTGAGTGAATTAGGATTAAACAGGGAATTTGCGATTGATCCGACACTCATGGAAGGAACAATCTCCTGCCTGAATACGGTAGCCGCAGGAGAGAAAACGATTTCTGTCACAGTGAAAGATATTTATGGAAATGTATATACAACAGCGACAAATGTTACCGTCACAGAGCGCAAAAAAAGTGCCGGAGATTTTGACTGGGATGAGGCAGTGATTTATTTTGCAGTGACAGACCGTTTCTTTGACGGAGATGCAAGCAACAATGATGCATACGGAGTTGGAGGTTATAACACAGGCAAAAAAGGCGGATCCAGCTATCACGGTGGAGATTTTGCCGGATTAAACCAGAAACTGGATTATTTAAAAGATCTGGGTGTGAACACAATCTGGATCACTCCGATCGTAGAAAATATCAAAGAAGATCAGCATGATAAGGAGACGGATACCGCTACCTATGGCTATCATGGTTACTGGGCAAGTGATTTCACAAAGTTAAACGGACATCTTGGAACAGAGGAACAGTTCGAAGCATTATTAGAAGCGGCTCACAGCAAAGACATGAAGATAATGGTCGATGTTGTATTGAACCATGCAGGATATGGAACCGAAGATCACTTCAACGATATTTTAATGGATGCCGATGGTAAAAAAATATCTATGATCCGCGATGATAGTAATACAATCAGTGGAGACGACAAATACGATGCTTTATCAGGACTCCCGGATTTTGTGACAGAAAATAAGGCTGTGACCGATCAGCTTGTCGCATGGCAGACCGGGTGGATGTCAAAATACAGCATTGACTACTATCGTGTGGATACTGTAAAACATGTAGAGACAACGACATGGGCAGCATTTAAAAATTCCCTGACCAAAGTAAATCCTGATTTTAAAATGATAGGAGAGTATTCCGGTGCAGGATATGCCAACAATGCAGGAGAATTAGGAACCGGAACGATGGATGCACTTCTTGATTTTGATTTCAACGATTTTGCACAGAACTTTGTGACAGGAAATATTTCCAGCGTGGAAAATTCACTGCAGAAGAGAAACAGTGCGATCAACAACACCGCTACTATGGGAAGCTTTTTGAGCAGCCATGATGAGGACACACTGCAGTATAAACTTGTAAGCGAGAGCAAAATCAGCGAAGAAGAAGCTTACAACCTGATGAAAGTGGCAGCAACCCTTCAGATCACAGCAAAAGGTCAGCCGGTTATTTATTACGGTGAGGAAATTGGACAGGGTGGAGCAAACAACTGGCCGTTTCAGACGAATCGCCGTGATTTTGACTGGACAGAGTTAGAAGAACAGAAAGCAGACAGCAGCAGCATTTATAATCATTACAAGACAATGATCGCAATCCGTAATGCATATACAGATGTATTTGCAAGAGGAAACAGAAGTACAGTGGCAGCTTCTGATGCAGAGGGGTACGAAGTGATCAGCAGAAGCTATGGTACAGATACTTTATATGTTGGAATGAATGTCAAAGAGACAGCAAAAGAGGTTGTAATTCCGGTAATAGCAAAAGCAGGAACGATTCTTACAAATCTTTATGATGGAAAAAATTACACAGTATCCGCAGACCAGAAAGTATCGGTTACCATTCCGGCAGCAAAGGAAGGTGGAACAATCGTCCTTACAGAACAGAAGAACACAGTTGATAGTAAGCCTGAAAATAATAATAATAACAATAGCAATGATAATGGCTCTGACAGTGCAGGCACTTCTTCCGCTCCGGAGACTGTGAACTGGAATGAAGTAAGCAGTTCTGTACAGGATAAGGTTACAGAAATTGCACAGAATCCTGCGATTGCAACGGTTAACATGAACATAGTATGTACCGGTGAGGTACAGGTTCCGCAGAAGGTACTGAATACCATTAAGGGTACCAATGTAACGGTCGCATTCCATAGCGGAAATGGTGTAGCAATGAGTATCAGTGGTCAGGATCTGAAGAATAAAGATTTCTCTAAGATTCAGAACATTGACCTGACAGTGGATCAGACGAGCAACAATATTCCTGCAAGTGTTGTAGCTGCTAAGACATCCGCACCTACAAGACAACTGGCGATTAAGGATACCGGCAGCTTTGGCGTGAATGTGAATATTCATGTAAATGTAGGCAAGGAAAATGCAGGCAAGACTGCAAATCTGTACCGCTACAATGCAGAAAAGGGTCGCCTGGAGTACTGCGGATCCTTTACTGTAACTTCTAATGGACAGTCCATGTTTGCGTTAAAGCGAGGTGGTAATTATCTGGTAACAGTAACGGAGCGCAGACCGTCCGAAAGCGTATGGTTTGCAGAAGGTAATTACATAGTTAAGGCAGGAGATACGCTTTCCAAGATTGCACAGAGGAATCATATGACCCTGACAGAGTTGCTTCGCAGAAACGCACAGATAACGAACCGGAATTTGATCAAGGTGGGTCAGAGATTGAATCTGAACTAAGACGCGGGCACAATAAAAAGAGAAAAAGTATAAGACGGGAAATTGAAAACGAAAATAAAAACGAATGGTTTGGGAGGACCATTCGTTTTTATTGTTCCTTTATAAATTCACTCCATGGCATCAGCTGCTCTATACCTGCGGACGAATTCATGTAATCCGGCATATACAGTTTTCATAAATCAAAAGATAATAGACCTTTTTATGTAAAACAGTAGCCCCTGCCAAGGGCTACGGGGATTCGAAAGCATTTCTTCACTAACTCTCAAGCTAATATAAGAAGGGTGAGCTTTACAGCTCACCCTTCTTATATTTTGCAACGATGTTCTGAATTCTCTCATTCGGATTCAACAGATCGCTGATGGAAGAATCGTGGTTCAAAGTATCGATGATGTAAGCGATGTACTTACTCATATCGCAGTTAATGTACCATTCTCTCTGAAGTAATTCCGGAGTCTGGTAGATCAGGTTGGTGGTCAGTACCTTATCGATGATGCCGTTCTCATAAGCTTTGTCGAACTTGTCCAGACCGTTGGTGAAGAGACCAAAGGTGGAGAAGACGAAGATCTTATTTGCCTTGCGCTCCTTCAGAGCAGCGGCAACTTCCAACATACTTTCACCGGAGGAGATCATATCATCAATGATGATCATATCCTTGCCCTCTACGCTGGTGCCCAGGAACTCATGAGCTACGATAGGGTTACGACCGTTGACAATGCGGGTGTAATCTCTTCTCTTATAGAACATACCCATATCCAGACCTAAAACATTGGCCACATAAATCGCACGTCCCATACCGCCTTCGTCCGGGCTGATGACCATCATATGGTTGGAGTCTAACTGCAGATCCTTCACATTGCGAAGCAGACCCTTGATGAACTGATATGCAGGCTGTACAGTCTCGAAACCGTGCAGAGGAATTGCATTTTGTACACGGGGATCGTGAGCATCAAAAGTGATGATGTTGTCTACACCCATGCTTACCAGCTCCTGCAGTGCCAGTGCACAGTCCAGAGACTCACGGGAAGTTCTCTTGTGCTGACGACTCTCGTACAGGAAAGGCATGATGACCGTAATACGACGGGCCTTACCACCGACTGCTGCGATGATACGCTTCAGATCCTGATAGTGATCATCGGGAGACATATGATTCTCATTACCACACAGGGAATAAGTCATGGAGTAGTTCAGTACATCTACTAACAGGTAGAGATCGGTACCGCGGACGGATTCTAAGATCTGACCTTTTGCTTCACCGGAACCGAAACGGGGCACTTTTGCATCCAGCAGATAGGAATCTCTCTGATAACCTGCAAATGCCAGAGATTCCTTATGCTCGCTTTCTCTCTCTGCTCTCCATTTTACAAGATACTGGTCTACCTTTTCTCCTAAGGGCTTACAGCCGGGCAGGGAAATAATGCCAAGAGAGCCGACAGGGATAGTCTCCAGATTTCTTTTTTCTTCTCGATTCGCCATTGGGGTAATCCTCACTTTCTGATTCTGTATACTGTTCGGTTACAATAAAATAATTAATTTTCAGATGCATTCTGCATACGTTTTTTGCACATACGGATATCGGGACCGGTGAGCTTACACAGATCATAATGACTGGTAATGCGGGAAAATACCCGGTCGGAATATCGGTCACGCAATTCCTCCAGACTTAAGTTCGTGGAGATGATGGTAGCTTTTTGGCGCAGATGTCTCTCGTTCAGACAGGAGAACAGCTGGGATGCCACAAAAGTATTGGTCATTTCCGTGCCGAGGTCATCAATGATCAGCAGATCACAGTTGTAGATATCCGCGTAGAATCCGGAGAGGGCTTCCTTGGCCCTGGTGTCAAAAGTATAACGCGCAAGGGTATCAAATAACCCGGAAGCACTGAAATAGATCACGGAATGCCCGCTCTGCAGCAATTCACTGGCGATGCATCCCGACAAAAAGCTTTTGCCAGTACCTACTGTACCATAAAAGAATAAATTGTGGTAGTCTTGTTTGAAGTTTTGTACAAAATTGTGACAGACATCGACGCATTTTCGGAAATGCGCCAGATCTTCGCCCTGATAGTATTCGTAAGACAGGTTGGAAAAATTCTCGGAAGCGATCATGTCCCGGATATGAGACTGCTCATAGAGAATATCCAGTTCCTGCTGATGAAAACAATGACATTTTTTGCGAAGACCATTATCACCTTCGATATAACCGGTATCCTTACAATCCGGGCAGGTGTAGACCGGTTCTAAATAATCGGCAGGATAACCGGCCGAGACGAGCAATTCCTTTTTTCGGCGGGAAATATCCTTCAGAGAAAAGCGCAGCCTGGTAAGCGCCTCATCATCACCGTTTAATAAAAGCTTTGCCTGGGCTACGGATAGCTCACCAACAGATTCATCCAGCCTGCCGTATTCCGGAAGCTTTGTATAGACCTCTAGACGGCGCTGCTCCGCCAGATGACGATTGCGGTCCCTGGTCTGTTCGTAGTCTTTCATAATGGAATTGTATTGTGCGTTAGTCAGTGACACGACATGCTCCCCTTTACCTGCAGATATTTCGGTTAGTTACTTAAGATCTCTTTTTCCAGAGCGGCAAAGTCATAGCTGTTCTGGGCAAATTGCGTGAAACGGTTGGAGGATGCGGCAGCAGGCTTTGTGGCCTTTTTCTTCTGGAAAGTGGCATCCGCCTGCTGGATATCCGTCTTGTGATGGATCCCTGCGTCTTTCCAGCTGCTTAAGATTCCTTCAGCATACTCGAAGCGATGTCTGTCCGTAGCAAGGGAACTGCGCTCACAGGCTTCCAATATAATATCGGTACTGAAGCCGTACTCTCTGGTCCAGCGATTGATGAATTCCAGTTCCTTTGCTGTGGGAGCAGTACTGCGTCCTAAGCTGTTCATGATGGAATAGACATTTTTATCGTAACGGGTAGAGAATTTTTGCGCCTGTTTTGGCGTGGTGATACCTTCCTCTGCCCAGTTGACAGCAACTTTTTCTATGTATTTGAAATCTTTCTTTCCACGTTCTACGCAGTACTGCAGCAGATAATCGATCAGATCATCCGAAAAATGCAGCACATCTGTGAAGAACAGAATCGTTTTGATCTCGGAGGGGGTCAGAGGCTTACCAATATATGCTTCTGCGATGAACAAAAGCTGGGAAGTCTCTTCTCTCTCTTTAAATTCCCGCAACTGATCCAGGGAATAGGCGGGCTTGGTATAGACAGGAGTTGCCTCCTGCGGTGTAGTCTGCACACGCTGTGCAGCAGCGCTGATCATGGAGCTTCCTGCAGTATTCTGCGCCTGTACGGAACCGGAAGTTAACAGTACATTGTGCTGGGGGGCAGGGGTGGCCTGGGCGCTCAGATCACGGAGATGGATACCTACCAGAGCCTTATTGTCATCAAAGTCCAGATCCAGAATCTGCTGCTTCTCCCAATATTTCAATGCACGGATCACATCCTTTTCCGTGTGGTTGAACTTGTCCGCAATTCCGGACACACTGATGGCCTGATCCGCATTCAGCATGCGCAGCAGATAGAAATAGACCTTCAGCTGTGCGTCGTTGGCATCCTTCATATATTCATCAATAAACAGATTGGACACTACCGTCGAATCTGCATAATTATCCTTATAGAGCGCTATTCGTGCCATAACACACAATACCTTCTTTCACAAATTTCACAAATCATTCCTTTTTCAAAGTAAGACCAAGTATAGCATAAGACCTGTGAAAAAGAAATAGTCAATTTGCCGGAAAACCTTGTAAACACTGGGATTGCGGACACCCGAAGCAAAATGTGGAAACGGTGGATATTGTGGATACCTACAGACGGTGTATCGGAAAAAGCTTATATATCGGCAAATATGCGTCAAAATTCGACACAGAATTATCCACAAGGAAACAATAAAATATCCACAGGGAAAGAAGGGATAAACCCCAACATTCTCTGTGGATAATGTGGATAACTATTTGCCGAGCAGGTTTTCACCGATTTTTACTACATCTCCGGCACCCATAGTTATCAACAGGTCACCGTTTATGCAATTTTCTAATAAAAAGTTTTCAATTTCATCAAAAGAAGGAAAATAGTAGCATTCATGCCCCAGTGCCCGGATCTCTGTCTGCAGGGTCTCGGAACTGATTCCCAGGGTGTCGGTTTCGCGGGCAGCATAGATATCTGCCAGGACGACCTTGTCTGCCAGACTTAAGGCTTTGGCGAAATCTTTCATAAATGCCTTGGTCCTGGTGTAGGTATGGGGCTGGAAGACGCACCAGAGAGTCTTGTGAGGGTAGTTGGCTGCGGCATGCAGAGTGGCTGCGATCTCTGTGGGATGATGCGCGTAGTCATCGATAATGGTAACGCCACCGATGGTTCCCTTATATTCAAATCTACGGTCCGTGCCCGTGAAGCCGTGCAGTGCGGAAGCGGTAATTCCACGGTCAATCGACAACAGATCGGCTAATGCAATGGAAGCTACTGCATTGCAGACATTGTGTTCTCCGGGAACCTGCAGGGAAAAACTACCGGATCCCTCGCCATGACAATGAAGCGTAAAGGATGGATGCCCAAATTCATCATAAGTAATATCCGAAGGATAATAGTCTGCAGCAGAACCGTCACTGTTGACAGCTTCTTTATTAAAAGTGATCACACGGCAGTCAAGATCCCCTGTGATCTCCTGCAGTTTGTCAATGGCACCGTTGATGATCAGACAGCCATCTGCGGGCAGGAGTTTTGCAAACTTATGGAAAGAATTTCTGATATCGTTAATATCCTTGAAAAAGTCCAGATGATCCTCTTCGATATTTAAGATCATACCGATCCTGGGGAAAAAGCTTAAAAAACTGTTGGTATATTCGCAGGCTTCCGTAACGAACAGGTCGGTACTGCCTACGCGGATATTGCCGCCGATACTTTTTAACATTCCACCGATGGACAGAGTGGGATCTGTGCCGGCATGCAGCAGGATCTCACTGACCATGGATGTTGTGGTAGTCTTGCCATGGGTACCGCTGATAGCGATGGGGGTTTTGTAATTCTGCATGATCTCACCTAAGAGCTGGGCTCTGGTCAGATGCGGGATGCTTTTTTCCATCGTGGCGATATATTCGGGATTATCCTTATGGATCGCACTGGTAAATACGACGCAGTCGATATCATTAGTAATATTCGTGGCACGTTGTCCATAAAATACAGTAATCCCCTTTCTTTCCAGAGTCTCGGTAAGGGGGCTTTTGGAACGGTCGGAGCCGGAGACACGAAAACCGGCATCCGCAAGGATCTCTGCGAGACCACTCATACTGATACCGCCGATACCTACAAAATAAATGGACGAGGGGTGATTAAAGTCTATCTGATACATGTTGACACTTCCTTAATATAATGTAATGGCATTACTTATTAATTAACATTATATACATATAGACGAAAAAAAACAATCCGTAGGCATGATTTTGAAAAAATGTGTAACATTACAATTTTGCGCAAAGCTGCCCTGTACGAAACTAGTAGAAACTTACAAAAAGATAAAAAATGGAACGACAATTATGTAAAAAATGAATATAAAAATTGTAAAAAGGCAAAAAATCCTAGTAATAAATATTCACTTTCAGGTATTGATGTGATATAATCAGATTATCACATCCGAGGGAAAGAGCAGACGCTTTTTCGAGTCAGATGGATACATCGGATAATAGCCGCAAGCGACTATTTATTACAACAGGTGGAAGGCTAGATAGAGGTGAGGATATGATTAAGAAAGAAATGATAGCTATGCTATTGGCTGGAGGACAGGGAAGCCGTCTTGGTGTTCTGACATCCAAGGTTGCCAAGCCTGCCGTTGCATTTGGAGGTAAGTACCGCATTATCGATTTTCCCCTTTCTAATTGTATTAATTCGGGAGTGGATACGGTAGGCGTACTGACACAGTATCAGCCGCTCAGACTGAATACCCATATCGGGATCGGTATTCCCTGGGATCTGGATCGTAATATCGGAGGAGTTACCGTACTTCCTCCCTATGAGAAGAGTAGCAACAGTGAATGGTATACAGGTACTGCAAATGCGATCTATCAGAACCTGGAATATATGGAGAGCTACAATCCCGAATATGTTCTGATCCTTTCCGGAGATCATATTTATAAGATGGATTATGAAGTTATGTTGGACTTCCATAAGGCCAACAATGCAGAGGTTACCATTGCGGTAATGCCGGTTCCCATTGAGGAGGCAAGCCGTTTCGGTATCATGATCGCAGATGAGAACCATCGTATCACCGAGTTTGAAGAGAAACCGGAACATCCCAGAAGCAATCTTGCAAGTATGGGTATTTACATATTCAACTGGAAGACATTGAAGGAAGCATTGATTGCTATGGCAGATCAGCCGGCACTGGATTTCGGCAAGCATGTCATTCCTTATTGTCATGAAAAGGGAGCTCCGCTGTATGCATACGAGTTCACCGGTTACTGGAAGGACGTAGGTACCTTAAGCTCCTATTGGGAAGCCAACATGGAGCTGATCGATATTGTGCCCGAGTTCAACCTGTATGAGGAGTACTGGAAGATCTATACCAAGAGTGAGATCCAGCCCCCCGATTACATCGCTGGGGACAGTGTGGTAGAGAGAAGTATCATCGGTGAAGGTTCCGATATCTATGGAGAGGTATATAATTCCGTCATCGGATGCGGCGTAACGATCGGCAAGGGAACCGTGATCCGCGATTCCATTATCATGAACCAGACACAGATCGGTGAAGGATGCGAGATCAATAAGGCAATTATCGCAGAGAACGTTGTGGTAGGTAATCAGGTAAAATTGGGTGTTGGTGAAGAAACAGAGAACGATACTGCACCTCATATTTACAACCACGGACTTGTAACCATCGGTGAGAAGAGCGTGATTCCTGACGGTATCAGCGTAGGCAAAAACTCAGTGATATCCGGAGTGACAGCTGCTGCAGATTATGAGGATTCCCAGCTCGCAAGCGGCAAAACATTAATTAAGGCAGGTGAATAGCAGTGAGAGCGATTGGAATTATTTTAGCAGGCGGTAACAATCACAGAATGCGGGAACTCTCCCAGAAGAGAGCAATATGCGCTATGCCTATCGCAGGTAGCTACCGCAGTATTGACTTTACACTGAGTAACATGACCAACTCTCATATTCAGAAAGTGGCAGTATTTACCCAGTATAATGCAAGAAGTCTGAACGAACATCTGAACTCCTCCAAATGGTGGGATTTCGGACGCAAACAGGGTGGATTGTATGTATTCACTCCCGCTGTGACAGCAGAGAACAGCAACTGGTACAGAGGAACAGCGGATGCTATTTATCAGAATCTCAGCTTCCTAAAGAATAGCCATGAACCTTATGTGGTCATTGCTTCCGGTGACTGTGTATATAAGCTGGATTATAATAAGGTGCTGGAATATCACATTGAGAAAAAGGCAGATATCACTGTAGTCTGCCGTGATATGGAAGCCGGTACCAATGTAGAGCGTTTCGGTACGATCCGCATGAATGAGGAAAGCCGTATTGAAGAATTTGAGGAAAAGCCTCTGCAGGCCAAGACCAATACCATCTCCTGCGGTATTTATGTGGTACGTCGGCGACTGCTCATTGAGATGATCGAGAAGTGTGCTGAGGAAGATCGCTACGATTTTGTAAGAGATATTCTGATCCGCTACAAGGATCTGAAGAGAATCTACGGATATAAGATCAAGGATTACTGGAGAAATATCGCATCGGTAGACGATTATTACAGTACCAACATGGATTTCCTGAAAGCAGATGTGAGAAATTACTTCTTCAAACAGTATCCGGATGTATATTCCAAGGTAGACGATCTGCCTCCCGCAAAATACAATCCCGGTTCCCAGGTGCGCAACAGCCTGGTATCCAGCGGATGTATCGTGAATGGTGTGGTGGAGAATTCCGTCATTTTCAAAAAGAGCTATATTGGCAATAATTGTGTGATCAAGAATTCCATTATCCTCAATGACGTATATATTGGAGATAACACGCATATTGAGAATTGTATTGTGGAGAGTCGTGATACGATCCGGGCAAATTCGTACTTTGTGGGAGAAGGCGAAGTCAAGATCGTAGTAGAACGTAATGAAAGGTATGTCATTTAAGTGATCCGGATCCGAGATCGTTACAGTGCGTGGCTGCTTGCAGACAAAGCACTGTGGCGATTCGCGGATCCAACAGATATGAGTATGCAGGGCGATAGCCCGGAATACTCATATCTGTAGCATTTCGAGAGCCCGCAGGGCGGAAAATGCGTAGGAATCACTGCAACAATACCAAGGGGGTTAGCAAATGCAGATTACAGATGTACGTGTTCGTAAGATCACCAAGGAAGGCAAGATGAAAGCGGTTGTATCCATTACACTGGATGACGAATTCGTAGTGCATGATATTAAAGTGATCGAAGGCGAAAAAGGATTATTCATTGCAATGCCCAGCAAGAAGGCAACGGATGGAGAATATCGGGATATTGCACATCCCATCAATTCTTCCACCAGAGAGAATTTACAGAAAGTAATCCTGGAGAGTTACGAGAAAGCATTAGAAGAGCCGGAAGAGGCAATTTAAATCATCAGAAGACATATAAAAACTGCTGTCGTCAGAGAAATCTGCGGCAGCAGTTTTTTACGCGGAAAATTAAAATCTTTGATAAGCACACAATCCATTTTCAAAATGAAGTCTGTCAATTAACTCCAAAGAACCGCCGACTCTTCGATACAATTCAATGGTTCCGACAGCAGTGCCGCCCTCCCATAGAGGAGCGGGAGAGACTTTTCCATCCGGATTTTCATAGAGCAGGGGCATCATCTGTTCCTTACTGCAGCTTCCTGAGATGCGTATGACGGAAGTACGGTTCTGCGCTTTGAAATGCCAGATAAAACGTTTGTTGGTTTCTTTTACCTTCCATTTGCAACGGGGCAACGTAAGCGGTTTGCCGAAATGATATTCGAAATCTTCTCCGGTATAAGTCAGCTGCATCAGGATTCTTCGCCGCATGGGGAAAAATAAAAACTTCGGACAACAGCCGTCGATGGCGAGAGCGGAATGTTTCAGCTCACGACTACTGCGTTCACTGATCAGATGACCGGAAGCAAACTGCAGCCATGGCTGATTGTAGCTGCGTCCCCAATGCTTGTCTGCATAGCCGTAGGAAGTCTCCGGTGTAATATCATAGGTGACACCGTTTAAATTAACAGTACCGCGGAAAAAGGTCCGGATTCCCTCACCGTGCCAGAAGCTTTCCAACGCATGAATCACCGTAAAAAACGCATTTGCAATATATCCGGTATGGCAGGCTACCGCCTTGTGCATTTCCAGATCCCATACAAAACTGCCGGCATCGGTCATCAGAGAGCGATGCCGTGCGGTATCCTCGGAGATCTCGATGGCACCACTGATGCGATTTTCACTTAAGACACATTCCTCAATCTGCATATAAAAAGGATCCTGTGCTACCTGCAGAGAGGTCATGGGATAGTAGGACTGCAATTGCAGCCCACCGTCACCGTTCTTAGGGAAAACGCCTGCTTTGATACAGACATAAGAAGGCTTCATGCCATGACGTTTGTAATAGGGGTGTTGCCCGAGAATCGGCTGTGTGGTTCCGAGAGCCGGATTCAGAATACTATATTCCACAAAAAAAGTGCGGGTCTCCTGCGTCGTGGGACAAATGCCCTGGAAAGAATGCCACCAGCGCATGTAACCACGTTTTGCATCAGAACCCCGCAACATATATGCATTTCGTTTCAGATCAGATAAATTCATTGATGAAGGACTCCCCCGCTTTAGTACCCCTTAAAACAACATTTCGTAGATAACGTCTATATTATAATACTATATATTGTGAATGACAAGGGTGTCGGAAGAATCTTAAGAAAGTTTTAGAGATTTTCTTTGATCCGGATATCCACCGCGGTATAATTGTATTCCTTCTCCGGAGTCTCTCCGGTGGTCAGATAGGCGAACAGCAGGGAAAGCGGTTTGCTGCCCTGAATTTTTGGCTGCTGGCAGATAATAGCGGCAATCGTGCCATTTTCCAACATCTGTCTCGTGGTAGGGACCAGATCGAAAGCGATGATCCGGACGGAACCTTTTCGCTCCAAAGCTTCCACACTGCGGCAGCCGCCATAGACACCGCCGGCAGCAAAAAACAGCGCATTGATCTCGGGGTGTTCTGATAACAGTGCAGTGGTCTTCTCGTAGCTTTCCACTTCATCGTCGTGGATCTCCACCGTGTCTATCACGTGGATCCGGTCACGGTAAGGGACTAAGGTTTTCATAAATCCGGCAATGCGCTCCGTATGGCAGAGGATATTGGAAGAACCGGTGACGATTCCAATGTTTACCGTACCGGAAGTCATCAGCTGTAAAAGCCCGGCGGCAGTGGCACCACTGCGGGTATAATTGCTGCCCACATAAGCGAGGCGTCTGGAATTTTCAATGTCTGTATTCAGCGTGACTACGGGGATGCCTTGTTCATATAACGCATTGATACGGTTGCGGATCCGGGCATCATTATAAGGAGTCATGGCGATGCCGTTTACCTCTTCCGCCAGTAGCTCGTCGATTGTCTGCAGCTGTGCCTCCACACCGAAGGAGATTTGTTTTGTAATTACAGTGCAGTTGTAATTTGCCAGCTCTTCCGCTTTTTCATCGATTCCTGCCAATACATCCTGGAAAAAGGGATTCCCGGTGGAAAACAGGATGACGCCTAACTTCAATCTCTTTTTCTGGGCAGCCAGGACCAGACCGGCACGATTGGGTTTATAGTCCAGTTCTTTTGCTATTTTTCTGATTTTCTCAGCAGTCTCCGGGTTTACTGCGCCGCGATCATTCAAGACACGGTCCACGGTGCCGCGGGATACTCCGGCAAGAGCTGCAATTTCTTTGATTGTAGCCATAAAAAGCCCCCTATATTTTGTTATAAAAGTATCACAATTTCCACATAAAGTCAATGAATGTTGCACACTTGTCCGAGCACGGTTTGGATAGACGGACATCGGGAGCATACAGCTTCACTTTTTAGAGAAAATCATAGGAAAAATAAAATTTCTACTTGAAAATATTTCTCACAGCAGTTATGATTAATACATAGCGTGCACGAGCACATAAAGGCGGCGAAACGGAAGTAAACAGTAAACACAAATAAAATGAAACTTATGGGACAAAAAATGCCGTACAGATTAAAATGGGAGGAAGAGTATGCTATATATTGGGATTGATCTTGGTACGTCAGCGGTAAAGCTACTGTTAATGGATAGTCAGGGGAATATTTGCAATATTGTATCCCGGGAATACCCCTTGTATTTCCCGCATCCCGGATGGTCGGAACAGAATCCTCAGGACTGGTATGAACAGACCATGGAGGGCATTCGGGAGCTTTTAAAGGACGCAGACAAGAATCAGGTGGCAGGCATCAGCTTTGGAGGACAGATGCATGGACTTGTCATTCTGGACGAGAAGGATCAGGTGATCCGTCCGGCGATTCTATGGAATGACGGCAGAACCACCGAGGAATGTGACTACCTGAACAACGTGATCGGCAAGGATAAGCTGTCGGAGTATACCGCGAATATCTCCTTTACCGGTTTTACCGCACCGAAGATCCTCTGGGTGAAAAAGAATGAGCCGGAGAATTTTGCAAGGATCAAAAAGATCATGCTTCCGAAGGATTACATTGCGTATAGGCTGACCGGTGTACATTGTACGGATGTATCGGATGCTTCCGGTATGCTCTTGTTTGATGTGAAGAATCGCTGCTGGTCAAAGGAAATGTGTGAGATCTGCGGTGTGAGGGAAGAGCAGCTGGCAACCTGTTATGAAAGCTATGAAAAGGTGGGCTGCGTATTGCCTGAGGTGGCAGACGAACTTGGACTTCCGCACAATGTAGTGGTAGCGGCGGGAGCCGGAGACAATGCGGCAGCGGCTGTGGGAACCGGAACCGTTGGGGATAATATGTGTAATATTTCTCTGGGAACCAGTGGAACGATTTTTATCTCTTCTGATCATTTCGGTGTGGATCAGAACAATGCTCTGCATTCTTTTGCACATGCAGACGGTCATTATCATCTTATGGGCTGCATGTTAAGTGCTGCATCCTGCAATAAGTGGTGGATGGATGAGATCATCGGAACGAAGGATTACGCCGCGGAACAGGCACAGATCAGTAAGCTTGGAGAGAATCATGTCTATTTCCTGCCGTACCTCATGGGTGAGCGTTCTCCACATAACGATCCCAATGCCAGAGGTACCTTTATCGGCATGACCATGGACACCTCAAGAGCCGATATGACCCAGGCGGTATTGGAAGGTGTAGCATTTGCCCTGAGAGATTCTCTGGAGGTGGCGAAGTCTCTGGGGATCCATCTGGAACGGACCAAGATCTGCGGCGGCGGAGCGAAGAGCCCGCTGTGGAAGAAGATGATCGCCAATATCCTGAATCTGAAGGTGGATGTGATAGAAAGCGAAGAGGGTCCGGCCATGGGTGGTGCCATGCTGGCAGCGGTAGCCTGCGGCGAATATGCAAGTGTGGAAGAGATCGCAGAGAAGTTTGTGAAAGTCACAGGAACCGTAGAACCGGATCCGGAGCTGGTGGCAAAATATGAAGAACGCTATCAGAAATTCCGCCAGATCTATCCGGCATGCAGACTGCTGTTTGAGATCATTAAATAACGCGTAGAAAAATCAAACAACAACATAATAAAATGAACCTCGTAATTTTAAGTTTGAGCTATAATAGAGAAAGGTTGGTAGAGTAGAATGCATATTTTATCTGTAAAAGATCCTGCATTTCGCAAGTATGGCAGAGTGATCACCAATGTTGATTTTACACAGCTGGTGGAAGAAATGAAAAAGACTCCGGTTCCTGACGGCGTGGTGTACGAGCCCGGGATCAATGCTTTGGAAGCATTACCTGTGAAAAAAGAACTGGAGACCATCACATACGGAGAAATGCCTGTACAGATCGGTTACTGCAATGGCCATAATTCCAAACTGAATGCCGTGGAATATCACAGAAGTTCCGAAATTAATGTGGCAGCTACGGATGCCATTCTGCTCCTCGGACAGTTGGCAGATGTGGCAGAGGATTTTACCTATGATACTTCTAAGATGGAAGCATTTTTAGTACCGGCGGGTACCGGTGTGGAAGTCTTCGCTACTTCTCTGCATTATGCTCCCTGTGGAGTAGACGGACAGGGATTCCAGGTAGCCATCGTGTTACCTCAGGGCACTAACTATCCGTTAGAAGGAGCACATCAGAAGGTGGAGCAGGGCAAGGCACCCAGCGAGGATGCGCTGCTTGCCGCTACGAACAAGTGGCTGATCGGTCATGCGGAGGGTGGACTTCCCGAGGGAAGCTTTATCGGACTGATTGGAGAGAATCTGGATGTCAGCAAATAATGTTGGCAGAATAAAAAGATTTGAACGCCGGAATCCCCTGCATGGATGTATGACGGCGGTAAAATAAATGGTGTAGAGAAAAAGAAAACGAAAACAGGAGGATTACAAAATGAGTAATTTACCCGAAGTAAAAATTGGCGTTGTGGCTGTCAGCCGTGACTGTTTCCCCGAGAGCCTTTCCGTGAACAGAAGAAAAGCTCTGATGAAGGCTTATACCGAGAAGTACGGCACCGATAGTGTCTATGAGTGCCCGGTATGTATCGTGGAGAGCGAGATCCATATGGTGCAGGCTCTGGAAGACATCAAGAAGGCAGGTTGTAATGCACTGTGCGTATATCTGGGCAACTTCGGCCCCGAGATCTCCGAGACCTTACTGGCAAAGCATTTTGACGGTCCTGCCATGTTCATCGCGGCAGCAGAAGAGACCCAGAACGATCTGGTAGGAGGCAGAGGCGATGCTTACTGCGGTATGCTGAATGCCAGTTACAACTTAAAGCTTCGTAATATCAAGGCTTATATCCCTGAGAATCCTGTGGGAACTGCAGCAGAGTGCGCAGATATGCTGCATGAGTTCATTCCCATTGCAAGAGCTATCGTGGGCTTAAGCGATCTGAAGATCATTTCCTTCGGCCCCAGACCTTTGAACTTCTTAGCTTGTAACGCACCGATCAAGCAGCTGTACAATCTGGGTGTGGAGATCGAGGAGAACTCCGAGCTGGATCTGTTCGAAGCTTTCAAGAAGCATGACGGAGATGAGAGAATTCCGGCTAAGGTAAAAGAGATGGAAGCAGAGCTGGGCGCAGGTAATCATAAGCCCGAAGTACTGCCTAAGCTGGCTCAGTATGAGCTGACCCTGTTAGACTGGATCGAGGCGCACAAGGGGTATCGTAAGTATGTAGCGATTGCCGGCAAATGCTGGCCTGCATTCCAGACCCAGTTTGGTTTCGTACCCTGCTATGTGAACAGCCGTCTCACCGGTATGGGCATCCCCGTATCCTGTGAAGTAGATATTTACGGCTGCTTAAGTGAGTTCATCGGAACCTGTGTCAGCGCAGATACCGTAACTCTGTTAGATATTAACAATACCGTTCCCGATGATATGTACGAAGAGTCCATCAAGGGTAAATTTAACTATACGCACAATGATACCTTCATGGGCTTCCATTGTGGCAATACCAACTCCAAGAAGCTGACCTCCTGCAACATGAAGTACCAGATGATCATGGCAAGAACCCTTCCCGAAGAAGTTACCCAGGGTACTCTGGAAGGAGATATTCTTCCCGGAGACATCACCTTCTACCGCTTACAGTCCACCGCGGACAACAAGCTGCGCGCTTACATTGCACAGGGTGAAGTCCTTCCCGTTGCGACCAGATCCTTCGGCGGTATCGGTATTTTCGCTATTCCCGAGATGGGACGTTTCTATCGTCACGTACTGATCGAGAAGAACTTCCCTCACCACGGTGCCGTAGCATTCGGACACTTCGGCAAGGCTCTGTACGAAGTATTCAAGTACATTGGCGTACCAGTAGAAGATCTGAATTTCAATCAGCCGAAGGGCATGCTGTATCCGACCGAGAATCCTTTCGCATAAAAAGAACTTAAGTAACTGGAAAGTTAGTTTGGTGTAAATAGTCCAAAAACGATGAATTCCGTACAAAAAAAGTTCCTAAATCAGGAATTTTTGTACGGAATTTCTTTATTTTGCTTATGCAGCGACAATAGAGACTTTTTACATATCAAAATTTCATATTTTTGTATTTTTTTCGCAGAAATTGGCGTTTTAAATACAAACAGAACTCCCGGAGTAGCAGAAGGTCCTCAGGCAGATGTCTGTCGGAGCGTGTTGATATTTTCTTAAGCAGTGGTGAGCCATCAGGGTGGAGCAAACACGATGTTTGCGACAGGCGGCCGGCGACATGGATGCCGCCTAGAGCCGTGCCCGTTCGGATGAGATATACTTTATCCACTGCTTTAGAAAATTCACACTCGGAGACCGATATCTGCCTGAGGGCTTTCTGCCGCTCCGGGAGTTCGTCTGGTTTAAGGCTCCCTCCGCTACGAACCATGCCTATTCATAAGATTGTCAGCAAGGAACGCTGTCAATCTTATTTCATAGACGGCTGTCGCCGTATAAAAATAGAGTGAACCAGCCTCGCTTGTGCGCAAGCGCCCATCGAGGTGTTCCACTCTATTTTTGCATGGCTCGTAGCTATGCTAACTTGCTATTTAGCAGGAGATTTCTTCCGGGCTTTCACAACATACACAATGGCGATCACCACATCCACGCAGTAGATAAAACATCCGACTCCCATGAAGATGGCACCGGGCAGGGATACAAGCCCTTCTTTACGCATGCGGACGCTGCAGCCAATGGAACTGATGCCGGTGAGCAGAATCGTCAAAAGATCAATGAGTACCGCCCATAGGAGAAAGCCGATACCCCAGACACTCATGGCAAGTCCGATAAAGCCGAGAATAAAGTGCATGATATAAGCGGGAATCTGCACACATTTGATGATCAGGTTCATTCTTGCCGCCTGCCTTGCGGTCATTTTCCCCTTCGCTGCCTGCACCGCATTGACGATCACGATGATAAAGGAATACAGATTATAAATCACTGCAACGATCAACAGCCCAATCAGTGCGACATCAGTGTAGTCTTCCGGCAGAATACCTGCGAACAATAAAAAGATAGCAAGAATCAATACATAAATATAAGGATAGATAATTACAGGTATCATTTTCAGATACTTCAAAAATTCGTTCATGATAATTCCCCTCTCACAATAATAATCCTCGTAAAAAATAACAAAAAGAGTATAGCAAAAAAGCATAAAATGTGCAAAAAAAGATATTGCTTTTTTGGAGCGCCGCGTATATACTCTCAACGATAGAAATAACAGGAAACACTGATAAATTCAGTGCCTGCGGTTGATTTGAAAAATGGAGAGGTTATTACCATGACGAAAGATCTGACAAAAGGAAGCCCCATGAGACTTATCATCAGTTTTGCGGTACCGTTACTGTTCGGTTTTCTGTTCCAACAGTTTTACAATCTGGTGGATACGATGATCGTAGGACGGTTTCTAGGAGTAGACGACCTGGCAGCGGTAGGCTCTACTGGTTCCATCAATTTTCTGGTGATCGGTTTCTGCATGGGTGTCTGCAACGGATTTGCTATCCCCGTATCACATAAATTTGGTGCCGGAGATTATGTGGGCATGCGTAAATACGTGGCGAACTGCGCCTGGCTGGGACTGGCATTTTCCGTCATCATGACCGTTGTAACAGCGATCCTGTGCCGGAATATTCTGGTCTGGATGAAGACACCGGCGAATATTATTGATGGGGCTTATGATTATATTTTTATTATTTTCATCGGTATCCCTACTGTGTATCTGTATAATATCGTGGCAGGCGTGATCCGTGCTACCGGCGACAGTAAGACTCCCGTGGTATTCCTGGTGCTGTCTTCCATTATTAATATTGTGTTGGATCTGTATTTTATTATCTCCCTGCACATGGGCGTGGCGGGGGCAGCCTGGGCTACGGTGATCTCCCAGGGAGTCTCCGGTGTGGCGTGTCTGGTCTATATGGTGAAAAAGTTCGAAATCCTGCGGATCCGCAGGGAAGAATGGAAAGTGGACGGACATATGATGATGGTGCTGTGCGGCATGGGCGTTCCCATGGGATTACAATATTCCATTACCGCCATTGGCAGCGTAATCTTACAGACTGCAGCCAATACATTAGGCTCTGCGGCAGTTGCGGCCATGACTGCAGGTGGCAGGATCGGCAGCTTCTTAGCCTGTCCTTTTGATGCCATGGGTTCCACCATGGCAACCTATGGTGGACAGAATGTGGGCGCCGGTAAACTGGATCGTCTCGGCAAGGGACTGAAAGCCTGTGTAACACTGGGTGTGGGATATTCCGTCATTGCTTTTCTGATCGCCGTATTTTTCGGCGGTCCGCTGGCGCAGCTGTTCGTGGACAGCGGCGAGGCAGAGATCATTGCCAACGTGCGTGCTTTCCTGTTATGGAATACGGCATTCTACATTCCGCTTGCACTGGTGAATATTGTCCGCTTCCTGATCCAGGGTATGGGTTTCCCGAAATTCGCCATTTTAGCGGGTGTCTTCGAAATGATAGCAAGATCATTAGCAGGATTTGGACTGGTGCCCATCATCGGCTTCACCGGGGTATGCCTGGGCAGCCCCATTGCATGGCTGATGGCAGATGCCTTCCTTATTCCGGCTTATTTCCATGTGAGTAAGGTGCTGCAAAAGAGGATGGTGCCGCAAACGGATGTCCCACAGGCAGTTTGACAACACGACGGTCGTAAGTCACCAGACCGTTGACTTCTTCCTCCACATCGGAGAGCTGCGTGTATACCGCACCGCTCAAGCCCTTTGAGATCAGAGGAAATAACTGTCTGGAAAATAACTGCTTCAGGGCAGCAGCCATTTCTTCCGGGGTGTCGTACTTTTGATATCCATAGACGCGGTTCACACTGGAATGCCCAGCGATATGGCAGGCGTAGCCACCATATTCCGAGATAACGAAAGCCCTTTTTCCATCCAATTTTACCTGTAACGGACGGAAGTAGTTATGAATACTGCGGAAATCCCCGCCTTTCTGGTCAAACCAGCCGCTGGCATGGTCTACCGGACGGGTGGGGTCTTTTTTTGCCACCATTTTCGCGATACGGGCGGCATCGAACTGCCCCCAGCCCTCGTTGAAAGGCACCCACACGGCAATGGAAGGCACATTGTACAGATGATCTATGGTGTCTAAACATTCCTGCTCCCAGCTTTTCCGGCCTTCCTCGGAGCTACGGGAGAACAGTTCGTAATGATTATCCTTCGTGTGGGCGGACATGTGGGGGAACAATGTTGGCATATAACACACCCAGGGCATATGATAGGTAGAGCCACCGCTGACCATATCCTGCCATACGATCATTCCCAGACGATCGCAGTGGTAATACCAGCGCAGAGACTCGATCTTGATATGTTTCCGGAGCATGTTGAAGCCCAGGCCTTTTGCAAGGTTAATATCATAGACAAAGGCCTCATCGCAGGGAGCGGTCATCAGTCCGTCGGACCAGTAGCCCTGATCCAGGATCCCATGGAGAAAATAGGGCTTGTGATTCAGGCAGAAGCGGGGGATACCCTTAGAATCTCGCTCTACGGAGTAGCAGCGCATGGCAAAATACCCTTCCACGGTATCACCATCGGCAGTCAGAGTAAAGGGATACAGCCAGGGGTGTTCCGGGCTCCAGGGCTTGAAATTCACCGGCTCCGGCACATCCGCGGGAGCTGTAGCGGAATAGGTGACGCTGGCGGGAAAAGAAAGTACTACCGTGGTATGCGTGAGCCCAAAGGAATCCTGTTGCTCAGAAATTTTACGTACACGCATCCGCGTGAGTGAACCGGTATTTTCCTGCGCGAGGGTTCCGTCGCAGGAGGGAATGTTCACCCGGAATTCCAAATGGTTGAACGGCTTCGGAGAACACAGAACGAAGGTTACGGAAGCCTTGTTGTACTCCGGAGTGATCTTATAATTGATCACATAGTTTTCCGGAACCCATTCGTACCAGACACTCTGCCAGATGCCGCTCTGGGCAGTGTAGAACATGCCGCCGCGGTTCAGGGTCTGCTTTCCCCTGGTGGCGTAACCGGTGTCGGTCAGATCCCGGACTTTTACGTAGAGGGATACAGGATCCTCATTTACATACTCCGTGATGTCTAAGGAAAAAGGAAGGTAGCCGCCACTGTGGATGCCAAGCTGCTTTGTGCCGAGGAAAACGGTTGCCTCCTGATCTACCGCGTCAAAATGCAGAATGCAGTGCATGTTTTCCTCTTTTTGGGAAAGCTCTTCCGTGGAAAAAGAAAGTTCCCGGTGGTACCACAGGTACTCCGTGGGCTCCAGTCGTCTGTGAACTCTGGAAAGCAGGGCTTCCGGAGAAAAAGGAACCCGGATGATACCCTGAGCGGTAAAATGTGCAGGATCCTCCGAGGAACTGCTCCCATCTGCGGGCACAAAGGCATATTCCCAAAGACCGTTCAGCATATGATAATCTGTACGTCTCATCTGCGGCCGGGGATATTCGGACAGGATATCATCATAAGAACCGGATCGCATCAGCAATTCCCCCCAGGGAGTATAGAGGGGATGCAGGGTATCCTCCGGGTGTGCCTGATTCAGATTCGCAGCAGCATCTTTTAAGTTCATGCGAAAACCTTCTTTCCTAAAATAGATTATTTATAGTATACTACATTTGGAAGTATAGCACATGAAAAATGATACGATTCTTTGAGAAAAAAGTTTAGATAAGCCATCCAGAGAATTAATTCTGAAAAAATGAGGTAGTACAGATGAATATATTGACTGTTGACAATATTACCAAAAGTTATGGAGTACGCAAGATTTTTGACGGAGCCTCCTTTTTCCTACAGGAAGGGGAAAAGGCCGGAATCATTGGTATCAACGGAACCGGCAAATCTACACTATTAAAAATAATTGCCGGGCTGGAAGAGACCGATGACGGTACCGTGATCAAGGCAAATCACTGTCTGGTGCGTTATCTGCCGCAGAATCCGGAGTTCGCACCGGAAGAGACCGTACTGGAAGCGGTGCTGCGGGGCAACCGCGTGGAGGAAAACGCAGGAACCATCGAGGCGGATGCCAAAAGCATGCTGACAAAACTGGGTGTTACGGAATTTGACCAGCCCTGCGGGCAGTTGTCCGGCGGACAGCGCAAGCGTCTGGCACTGGTATCGGTACTGTTGTCCCCGGCGGAGATCCTGTTATTGGACGAGCCTACCAACCATCTGGACAATTCCATGTCCGACTGGCTGGAGGAGCAGCTGCGCCGCAGAAAAGGTGCCATGATCATGGTCACGCACGACCGGTATTTCCTGGACAGCGTCACTGACCGGATCCTGGAGCTGGACAAGGGGAAGATCTATTCTTATGATGCCAACTATTCCGGCTATCTGGAACTGAAAATGCAGCGGGAAGAGATGGCGCAGGCCAGTGAGAAAAAGCGTCTGAACATTTTACGGAATGAGCTTGCCTGGGTGCAGCGCGGTGCCAGAGCCCGCTCCACGAAGCAGAAGGCGAGATTACAGCGTTTTGAGGAACTGAAAAATGTGAAAGGTCCTGTGACGGACGGTAAGGTAGAGCTGGCTTCCGCAGCATCAAGACTGGGACGGACCACCGTGGAGATCGAGAATGTGTCCAAGAGTTATGGGGATAAAGTCCTGATCCGCGATTTTACTTATCTGTTCGGCAAGGATGACCGGGTGGGATTCATCGGACCCAACGGAAGCGGCAAGACTACGTTAATGAAAATGATCCTGGGTGAAGTGGCTCCGGACAGCGGACACATCGAGATCGGACAGACCGTGAAGCTGGGATACTATGCCCAGGAGATCGACGACACCATGATGCATCCGGAGCAGAGAGTCATTGATTACATCCGGGATGTGGCAGAATATATCATCACGGAGGATGGGCAGATCACGGCAGCGAGAATGCTGGAGAGGTTTCTTTTTTCCGGGGAAGATCAGTATGGACAGCTGGGAAAACTGTCCGGTGGAGAGCGGCGCAGACTGCAGTTATGCAAAGTCCTGATGGGGGCACCGAATGTTTTGATCCTGGATGAGCCGACTAACGATCTGGACATTGCCACCCTGCAGGTACTGGAGGATTATCTGGACACGTTCCCGGGCATCGTCATCGTCGTGTCCCATGACCGGTATTTTCTGGATCGTGTGGTTCGCAGGATCTTCGCCCTGGAGGATACCCGCATGGTGCAGTATGAGGGCGGTTACACAGATTATGCCAATAGGAAAGCTGCGGAGGGGAACACAGAGAGCACAGGAACGGCGGCAGCATCCCAGCCGAAGAACGCCGATGAGGAAACTACTTCTAAAAACTGGAAAAACGGACAGAAACGCAAATTAAAATTCACTTACCAGGAGCAGAAAGACTATGAATCCATTGAAGGCGAAATGGCAGCATTAGAGGATAAAATTGCAGCTTTGGAAGCAGATTTTTCAAAATATGCCAGTGATTTCGTGAAACTTAATGAATTAACACAGGAAAAAGAGGCTGCGGAACAGCAGCTGGAAGAAAAGATGGAACGCTGGATGTACTTGGAAGACCTGGCGGCGAGAATCGAACGGGGAGAAGAAAACTGACAATCCGAAGTCCGGAATGTCAGTCTTCTGCATCGTCGGTAGCTGCCGCAACTGCGGATACCACGGAGGATACCACGGCGATCACTACTGCCAAAAGGATGATCAAAAGTCCGCCGGCTAAAAGTAAAAACATAAAGTACGCTCCTCTCTGAAATAACTTTACAGACACCAATATTATATCATTTTTCCTAAAAAAAACAATAAAAATCGGCATATAGTAGAAAAAATCACCAAAATGAAGTATAATAAAAGCATTCATCGGGACTGATTTATGTTTTGAGGAGGGTGCCTATGACGTATCAGAAAGCAAAAGAGGAAATCATTGAATCTTCTCCGCAGAAAACAGATGCCGGAAAAGAAGAATTATATCTGTATTCTCTTAGAAAAATGGCGGAAGAAAATGTAGAAAATAACAGAACAGGGCTGACAAATCTGCATAATATCAATTCTTTTTTCTATCTGTGCGGTGAAATGATCAAGCAGCAGCCGGATAAAAAATACGGTGTCATAATTATGGATATTGTACAGTTTAAGGCTGTGAATGAGTTCTGCGGCAGAGACGAAGGAGACAGATTGCTAAGATTTATTGCGTCTTGCTTTGACTGGTATGAGAATAACAGGCCGGATAGCTATGCCTGCCATATCAGAGCAGATATCTTTTGCTTATGCACAAGCTATGAGGAAGTAGAGGAACTGGAAATTATTGTGCGGGAGATCAGAAAAAAGATAACTGACTTTCCGTTCGCTTACCGTGTACAACCATCCTTTGGAATCGGAATCTCACCGGAGAGAGCCCCTGCCATCAGCTATCTGAAAGATTGCGCCACGATGGCTATGAACAGTATCAAAGGCAAAGTATATCGGACATATGCAGTATTTGACGAAAAAATGCGTAGTCAGAAGATGCGAGAACGCCAGGTGGAAAATGATATCGTGTCCGCACTGGAGAACGGAGAACTACAGCTGTATGTGCAGCCCAAGGTCGATATGAGGGACGGAAGAGTGATCGGAGGCGAGGCGCTTGTGCGCTGGAAGCATCCGGAAAAGGGGCTGGTGCCACCGAGAGAGTTCATTCCTGTACTGGAGAAAAACGGATTTATCATCAATGTAGATGAATATATCTGGGAGAAGGTGTTTGCTTATCTGGGAAAATTGCACCGGGAAGACCGGATGCTTGTCCCCGTTTCCATCAATGTATCGCGATTACATGCCTATGATGAAAAAATGGCAGAGACACTGATCCGTCTCAGGGAGGAATATGATGTTCCGCCGGAGTATGTTCCGTTGGAACTGACAGAGAGCGCCTTCCTGGAGGACGAGGCAGGTATGTATCGCCGCATGGAAAGCCTGCGGGAGCGGGGCTTCCTGGTGTCCATGGATGATTTCGGAACCGGTTATTCGACTATGAATATGCTGAAGAACCAGACACTGGATGAGATCAAGATCGACAGAGAGTTTATCCGGGATCTGGAAAAGGATAAGAGCCGGATCATTATCCGCAATACCATTGCCATGCTGCAGCAGCTGGGAGTACATATCGTGATTGAGGGAGTGGAAACAGAGGAACAGAAGAGCTTCCTTTTGGGATGCGGTTGTACAGATGCACAAGGCTTTCTGTTTCACCGTCCTATGCCGGTGGAGGCGTTTGATGCATTGCTGTTGCAACAGGAATGTGAGTATGATAGGACAAAATAGACAAAGACAAAATATACAAGGTGCGAGACCGCAGTCTGACTGGATTTTCAGTGAAAAATCCCCGGACTGCGGTTTTTGTTTGGGCACTATTCCGAAAATCAGGAAATAGTTTTGAAAGCGTTGACATATCATGGCAGAAGGAGTAATCTGCATATTACCCGACGGGACAGTCAGAGCGTCGGCATCTTTTATCCGGTCATGTTCGACCACACATCACATTACAGAAGAAGTAATAACAGGGAACGGCTACAACAAAATATGCGATTGGAGGAAAAATGGAAGAGGATTTACAGCGATTAGTAGAGGATTTCCTTACGCAAAAGCAGATTCTTTTGGTGCAGGTGAAAAAAGGAATTCTGAGTAAGGAACAATTTTTACGAGAAGTTTTGAAACACATAGAGCAGAATTATCATTTACCGGTGGAAAAACAGGCGGATCTTTTAAAAGAATTCGAGCAATATGTGTTCGGCTATTCCAGATTGTCACCGCTCATGGATGATGGGAGTATTTCGGATATCCGTGTAGTCAGCCATGACTGCATTCGGATCAAGAGAGAGGGGAAACGTATGGATGCAGGCATTGCCTTTGCTTCCGAGAAGGAATATCGGCAGTTTATTGATTATATAGCGACCAGAAATCAGGTGAATATTTCGAATCTGAATGCGATTCAGCGATTTACGGATACGGAAAGTCATCCGGATTTTATATTTCGTTTTACACTGTCCATGCCGATCGTGAATACATACAGCGAACCTTATCTCTGTATTCGTAAAGTTCCGAAGAATTTTCCGATGATGGCGCAACTGGTGGAGAAGAACATGATGGACAGGGCAACGGCGGAACTGCTGGTGCAAAGGTTCCGGCAGGGGTCCACACTGATCTGCGGAGGCAATTCCTCCGGGAAAACGACACTGCTGAATGCACTTAAAGAGACTTTGCCGGATGATATGGCGATACTGGTGGCCCAACAGGCGGATGAACTGACGACACTTTTCCATCCGGATATGATGTTTCTACATTCCCTGCCGGGTGCTTCGGAGAGCTCAGTGAATTATGATCTGAAGCATATCAGCATTGCCGGTCTTACCATGGATGTGGATTTTTTCATTATCGGAGAAGTGAAGGGCGGAGAGGCATTGTATCTTCTGAATGCAGCCTATACGGGACAGATCTGTGCCGCTACAGTGCATGCGCCGTCCGCTGACAGAGCTCCGGAGAAAATAGTGGATTATGCAATGTATGACAGTAGATACTCACGCAATGAGTTGATGAAAATGATGGACTGCTTTCAGACACTGATCTTCATGGAACATTACAGGGTCAAGGAAATATTTGCCTGCCTGGGCTGGAACGCAGAGAAAGAGAATCTGGAATATGAGAGGTTGTTTTGATCATTACACAGGAGGAACTTATGATCATATACGTATGGATTGTCTGTTTATTATTTATGGGCTTTTTGCTTCTGTTTGGCCGGATGAGGTGGCTGGAGAAGCTATGGGAGCTGTTGCACCGGACCAGGGAAGGAATGGATCGTGCGTCACAACTGAGAGCAGTAGAGAACCGGCACCGCCTGATGGAATTTCAACAAAAAAATAATGTCTGGTACAGGATAGAAGAGGTTTTACGGTACAGCGGATTGCGCAGAAGAATGCCCCATTTTACAGCAGAAAAATGGGTTGCCGGAAATGTACTGCTGATTGCGGCTGTCTTCGGAGGAACACAGGTGCTTGGGTGCAAAATGATAACTTCACTTTTGTATCTGATGATCACAATGGCTGTCGAGATGATTCTCCTGAACACCTTTCGTTTCTTGGAATACCGGTCGGTAAATGACAATATTTTAAAGTGCCTGAATTTCCTGGGAAATTACAGCCTGACTGCCGGGGAGATCACCGGTGTCCTGGGGCAGGTGAGTAAATATATGGAAGAGCCACTGAAAGGAGTGATGGAGGAATGCGCCTATGAGGCGCAGATGACGGGAAATTCCTCCACGGCACTGCTGGCAATGGCGGAAAAGGTGGAACATCCGAAGTTCAAAGAGCTTGCCAGAAATCTGGAGATCAGTATACGTTACATGGCAGATCTGACAACACTGGTAGACAGTAGCAGACGTTCTGTGCGGGAATATCTTAGGACAGAGGAGGAACGAAAAGGAATGCTGAGGGAAGCAGCGATCAATATGGGACTGCTGGCGGCAATGTCGGTATTCGCTCTGATGACAGTGGATCGTCTGATCGATGTATCTGTCTGGAAGATCGTAACAGATACGTTACCCGGACACCTGGCATTGGGAATCTATGGGATCATATTTGGATTGTTCCTGCGCAAGGTATATGGGTTTCGAAGATAAACACAAATGTTGTGTAGATACCAAAATGTGAGGAGAATGAGAGAATGTACTGGAAAACTATTTGGATACCGCAGATATTGGGAGCTGTCTTCGGCGGAGTGTTTGTTTTTCGTCTGGGAAAGAGCAAAACACCGGAAATCCTGCTGCGCACCATGGAAGAATTTACGGGAATGATACGGGAAAGCAAAGGCTATACCGGCTGGGCGGAAAAGACAGAGAGAAAATTGATCCGTAACGGAGCAAAATATCATTTTGGAAAAACGATTACTCCCATGAAGTACTTAACAGGTAGAATCGTGCTGGCTTTTTTGGGGGCGATCAGTCTGTTGAAAATCGGATGCGGATACGCTGTTTTGGCAGCAACGGTGCTGTATTTTCTGCCGGAACTGCTGTTGATATATATGAATGAGAGGGATAATCGCAATATGTTGACGGAGATCAAGCTGATCTATCAGGCATTGGAGGTACAGATCCGTGCCGGTATTTATGTCGCGGATGCTCTGACGGAATGTTGTCAGAGTGTGAAAGGACGGCGCCTGCAACAGGCCCTGATAGAACTGGCGGGGGATCTTGTAATGCAGTCTGATCTTATGACGGCTTTGTCAGCTTTTCAGGGAAAGTTTGATAACCGGCAAATTGATGCATTGTGTATCACACTGATCCAGGCGGGGGAATCCGGACAAGCTGTGGAACTCCTGGGAGATATGGGAGAACAGCTGAAGGATATGGAGATAACAGTCCTAAATCATCAGAAAAATGCACTGGACCGCAGCATTACATTTTACCAGTTGGGGATGCTGGGCGCGACCTTGGGAGTGATCTTGTATGCTTGTGTGGGATATATGTTCCGTGCGGCAGTGAAATTCTAAACAGCCGGCCAATGAAAAAACAAAAATACAAAATATAAAAATATTAAAATACGAAAGGAACGAAATAAAATGAAAGAGAAAAAACACGGAAATTGGGAAAAGATTGTGAGCGGAATTAAAAAACATGCCTTAAGCAGAGAACCGGGAATCGATGGGATTCTGGTGACAGTCGGACTATGCATTATTGCATTGTTGCTGTGTGTGGTCATGAAAGACAGTCTTACAACGTTTATACAGACGATCGTGACAGCAATGCAGACAAAAGCGGCAGATATTCTCACCGGTGTATAAGGCAGGAGAGTGTATGACAGGACGAAAAAAAGAATCCGGAAACGTAGGAGAAATACTGACAATGGGACTGTGCATCCTGGCACTCACCGCAGTAATGATAAGTTATATGGAAAATGTACAGCTGATTGCCAAAAAGGCGGAAGTGGGTCAGCTGGCACGATGTTATCTGCTCAAGATGGAAACGGTCGGCTATCTTGCGGCTCAGGATCAGACGCAGTTGACCGCAGAACTGGAGAATCTGGGGATGACAGGGATTGATTATGAGGGAAGTACATTAAATCCGGCGGGATACGGAAATGACGTTGTATTGCAGATTCATGGCCGGCTGGGGGAAACTTATGAAATTTATGAAAAAAGAGTATCTACAGCGAAAAACTAGAGAACGGGGGCAGGCTTCCTGGGTGCCTGGACTGTTCCTGATACTGTTTTTGGCAATACTGCTATGTATGCAGCTGCAGGTTGCTTTGTACAGAGAATCTGCCATGTATATGGAAGATGCCCTGGCATTGTCGAATCTGGCCTCGGCTGTCATCGATATAGAAGAATACGGAATTACGCAAAAAGTACTCATAACAGATCCCGAACAGGCATATGAGAGATACTGTCATGCACTGAGAGAAAATCTTGGACTGGATGATAGTTTTACGGCACAGAACCGGAGAATGATCTCTGGACAGGTGGAAATACAGAATTACACAATCTACAATGTCACGTCTGATCTGGTAGAAATCTGGCAGAGAGATCGGGATGGAACGGTATCTGTATGGAGTGGAAATGTCGGAAATGTTCATGCACCGAATGGTCAGATGATTGAAGAAACCGGTGTGTACAGTGAGATCGCTTATCCTGTGGAAGGATTTCTGGGGACACGCGTGATGGCTCATAAGGGAAAACTGGTAGATGTTATAAGAAACGACAACAGGGAGAAGAAAAATGAAATTACAGAAAATAAAGTTACGGGAAATGAGTAAAAGCACAAAAAATAAAATATGGAACGGAAGTATTCTGGCGGCATTCATAGCGGCGGCAGCAGTATTTATCATAATGCTTCAGGCAGAAAAAAAGGTTCTGGCCGAGTATGAGAAAATCACAGTCTGTGTAACGATCGATGATCTCCCGAAGGGAGAAAGCATCACGGAAGACAACATCCTGAATTATGTACAGACGGTAGAGATCGACCGCAAGATCGTACCGGACACGGCAATAAAGAATATGGATGAAATCACAGGCAGAATAGCGGTACACCGGATTGAAAAAGGCAGTGTTGTGACCCGGGGAATGCTGGAAAGTGAAGAACAGATCACCGGAGAGATGGAAGAAGCTGTAATTGCCGGATTTCGTGCGGAAGATCTGTATCAGGCAGTGGGAGGAGTCCTGCGAGCGGGGGACAGGATTCATATTTATTGTATTGATAAAGAAGAAACAGCCAAAGAAAAGCCGGTCTGGAAGAATTTGTTCGTGCAGCAGGTTTTCGACCAAAACGGAAATGCGATAGACAGTGGAGATACAACGACTCCTGCGCAGAGGATCAATGTTTACATGGACAACGGTAAAGTAGATGATTTTTACAGAAATCTGGCAAAAGGATCGCTCAGAGTCGTTAAGGTCTGCGATTGACAGTGCTCCGGGATACACCAGGAAGGAGAAGCGGCATGACGGAGAAAATACGCTGTGCATTGTACAGCATCATGGGAATTGCACTGGGAATTGTGCTGTTGCTTCCGGGCGGGCATGTACAGGCCTCCGAAAAAAAGACGATTTACAACAGCAGTTATGTATCATTCAGCCCGGACGGGAAAGCATGGACAACCTGTGCTGGGGACCGGAACTATAAATGGTATGACGAAAACGAAACAACGACAGTGTATACCGGAATCAAATCTTCCCTGGAGGCATTACAGGAGGGAGAACATTATTACAGATCCAGCCGGAGAGGGGAAGTACCCATAGGGGCATGGCAGGTTGTTTTGCGCGGTGCACAATGTATTCATAATGCATATGGAGCACCCCCCGGATGGCATGGTATTTCGTTCGGCATGAAAAAATGTCATAGGTATTATTATTCCGGCTGGAAGCCGTTGTGTGCGGATTGCGGAGAACCGATAGAATGGTGGAATATTTATATGAGCAGGGAAGCGGCGGAGACGATACAGTATATGGATCTGGGCAGCGAAGAAAACCCTGTGACCTATTATTATTTGTGTCCGTTTTGTAGTAATCTGGAACAGGGAGTTACATTTTCACCACACCGATGTAAGACAATCTCAAACAATCAGTATAGGATTACCTATGATGCAAATGCTGAGTCCTGCCATGGCTTTATGGAAGAAAGCTATCATATGTATGATAATGCTGTACTTTATGAGGGAAAAGAAGTAACGCCGGTCACACATCTTGTGGTAAATAATTATTCCCGGATCGGATATGTGTTCACCGGATGGAATACCAGGCCGGACGGAAGCGGTATCTCTTATGGGGACCGTGCAGAAATATACAATCTGTCTACGGCTGATTACAAAGACAGGACCACGTGGACGGAGGAAGACAACGGCACGGTGATTCTCTACGCACAATGGCGTCCCTGTAAAAGTATTTTGGAGATAGATGCAGCAGGAGGAAGCTATCATGGAGAAAGTGTTTTTTCAGTTACAGGGGAGTATCAAAAAAAATATGCATTGCAGGAAGCACATATAGAACCACCGGAAGGCTGTCTTATAAAGTTTGAGACCAACGGAGGTACGCCGGTGGCACCGGTCAGGGGGACTAATCATTTCGAAGAATGGATGAGGATCCTGCCATTCCAGGGACAGATAGACGGGGGGAGTTATATATTTCCCGCAGCAGACGGACATACGGATACGGTAAAAGCAGTATATCAGCCGGATCCGATCACATTGCCGTTCACATCCAGAGAGGGCTGGTCGTTCGGCGGATGGTATTATGATACAAGTTTTACGAAGCCGGCGGGCGCTCCGGGGGACAGGATCATCCCCTCCGCCTCACTGACATTGTATGCTCATTGGGTGACATTGCAGTTGCAATCGACGGACAATTACAGAGCCAACAAGGGAAAAGGAGCCGTAGATCTGACATGGTCGCAGGCGGATCAAAAAGACAAATCGTATCTTCTGTTTCAGAAACGGGAGAATGGTGCCTGGATCAGAGTGAATACGGCAGACGATATCAGTAATGTAGCGGAGGTGAACAAAAAGGAGGAATATACAGGAAAAGAAAAAACATTTCTTATTCCGTATACAGGTCTCTATACGATAACGGCAAAAGGGGCCCAGGGACAAAATTATGAGTCAAACAGTGGAGGATACGGAGGGAGTGTTACGGGTACATTCTGGCTGCAACAGGGAGAGAAGCTTACCTGTTTTGTAGGCGGTCAGGATGGCGTGAACGGAGGTGGCAACGCCACGGATTACGGAAACGGAGGCGGGAAGACAAGCGTTGTGTCGGACCGCAAAGGGATTCTGCTGATTGCCGGGGGAGGCGGCGGTGCATCTCCTGCGGGAAACGGCGGTGCCGGAGGAAGTATGGCGGGAGTGACAGAAAACAGTGACGGACAGGATGGAATGGCCGGTGGCGGTGCCGGATACCTGGGAGGAAGTGCCGGGGAGAAAATCGTCCATCATCATACGAACGGATGCTATCGGGATGCTTCTTATACGCCGGCTTTCGGAAATTGGCAGCATTTTGTGTATGCTAACGCTTCACACAGCAATACATATACCGCCACCAGTGTCGGAGGGCATACGAAGGATGATGACAACACTTACCATGTTATCAGAGCAGGCTGGGCCCGACCTCATTGGGCCGCAGATGGATGGAATACCAGCGGATATCAGGGGATTGATACCAGAGGAAATACCAAATTAAATGTATCTGTATATGCTGACAGTTGGGGGAATGGGTGCAGATTTTCACTGAACAGATCAGAATATTGTATTTTGAATCAGGCGGGAAGAATCATTCTATCCGGAACCTTCCGGGATGCAGTGTATGCTTTGAGTGAAACACCAAGCTCTACGTGGCAGAATGAGGATGGCTCCTGGGGTGGAGCTCCGGGCACAAGTAAATTTTCAGGAACATTTCACTTTAACTTGCCGGAGGGAACTACAAAAGTATATTTGCACTTTAAGTTTTATCACGATTGCAGCAATGCCTGGTTTTCATCATCTCTTACCGGGTTGAATTTCACCGGCGGAATGACATCGACCTGTGGATATACGGAAGGCCAGGTGCTGTCGTCTAAACCGGCCTATGGAGGAAGTAACTATGTGAATGAGGATTGTGTACAAATATTTGAAAGCATGAGTGGTAATAACAGAGGCGACGGAAGTGTGGAGATTCGATCCCAAATGGTAGGATATCAGGAAACATCACATTTAAACGGTATTGCGGCAACAGATTGTGCACTGCCGGATAAAATACCGGCAGAAGCGATTTATGAGGCAATAGATGAAAAAAGCGTACGTGTTACCTGGCAGATGCCGAAGGACAATGGAACGGTATATTATCACAAGGCAGAATCATATCTGACCGGAAGTACAGTACGGCTTTGTGAATCGAATATTACACAAAACAGATTGACCAGTGGGATTGCAGGATATTATCTGGTTATAGATGACGCAAAAGATACGAATGTAACGAAAGTTAACGGACATTTCAACACAGAACCGCATACAAATGTGACAACTGACAAAATCACGAAGTATCTCCATGTGGCAGCAGTAGATGTTGCCGGAAATATAGGAGCTACAACACATCTCACCATCAAAGAAACAGAGGTGCCATGGAAGATTTATACCGGCCAGCTGATTCCGGAAGGAGAAGACGGAAATGTAGCTCCGTCATCGGAAGAAAGGTGCTGGTATGTACGCGCTGACGGAAGAACTCCGATCACATTAAAGCATCAGGCATATCTGAAAGGGGTGGCCTCTTTGCAATATCAGCTGAATGAGACAATTTATGAGACAAGGACACAAGAAGGGACAATAGCCCGGAATATTATCCGTACGCCTTCGTCAGATACAGCTGTGGAAACTGTCCGCACAGATGCTGAAGGTTTAATTTATGCTACGGAAGGAACCACAGTATTACAGCAATATCCGTATTCATTTACTGTTCGCTCAGATTCAGGTAAAAGTCTTACCGGTGTACAAAAATTTACGATCACAGGGGATCGGTCCGGACAGAGGATACAAGTAATTCCCATTGCAGAGGCCGATTCCGTTGCAGGTAAAATCTATTCGCTTCATGAACTGGATGAAAAAAATAAGATTACTCTGATCGCGGATGGAGAGCCGCCGGTGATATATGGAATGGAAATGCTGGAGAACAGGGAACTGATCGACAGGCGGGACGGAAAGGTGAATGTAACAATAACGGCTAGTGATGCTGTCAGTGGAGTGAAGGAGTTTTATGTGAATATACAAAATACAGACAATACTGTAAGTAAAACATATCATCCGGATGCAGATGGCAGTATACGGATGGAAATCACAGAAGATGATGCTCTGTTCAGCGGAGACTTTACTGTGTTTGCATATGCATGCGATCAGGTGGGAAATGAAACGGAAATATCCGAAGGAACGACGGAATTCGGATTGGAGGCTGACATTATCAGAATACGGGAGCCACAGGATGCAGCCTTCCGTTGCGGTGAGAGCGGTATCTTGACTTTTACGGTCTGGGGATATGCGGATCGTGTGGAAGTGATCTTCCCCAAAGAGATGACAGATCTGTGCCCGGAGCTGAATCGTATTTTTGACTATAGGGACAAGCCGGGATATCGTATTACGGAACAGTTACAGTTTATGGTGCCTTTGTATACTCCTGAAAACGAGAATTTTGAAGTTACGGTGAAGGCATATAAGGGAGATAAAAAGCTTGAGGACCATCCCGGAATTAGCGTGATCGGGGTAAAAGGCAGTGTATTGGAGGACCTGCGGACCAGACTGAGGTGATGACATGGGGAAAATAGTACTTGCGACGATCATCATTTCAGGCAGTGCAAAGTGGCTGCTGAAAGTTGGCGGGAATAAAGAAAAATGGTACGGAAGTGACAGGATTTTCATGTATGTCATGACTGTGTTCGGTGTGATGACCGTAAACTATTCGGAGCAATGCACAGAATATGGGTGGGTCGTGAGTAATCTCAGACTGCTGGCCGGCTGTCTGCTGGCCGGAGGCCTTCTGAGTGCGGCATACATGGATCGTAGAAATTGCTGGGTGTATAATTATGTATGGTGGTGGTGCCTCCCGTGGGCCGGAATCCTGGGACTGACGGCGGGTGGAGGATTTCATGGTATCGTCGCTGTACTGGTGTTTGTCATGCTGCAGCAGCTTCTCTTCAGCAGAATGTACGGAAAAGCGGATTGTCATGCATTTTCGGTCTGTGCTTTGGCGGAGTGCGGAAATGCAGTTGGAATGGTGGGGTTTCTACTGCAGATGTTCCTCTCAGTCGTGTTATTGACAATCGTGCAGCTGTTTCGGGGAAATGTCACTCCAAGAGGCAGACTGCGCGAACCACAGCCGTTTATTCCTTATATTATCACAGCATTTTTTTCCGTAACGTTCCTCGAAAGTGTTTTTAGAACAACGCATATTTATGCATAAACAGTTGCGTATCTTTTTAAAAAGTGCTATAGTAACTAAAGTTTAGAAACCATAGTGGTTTCCAAAACACAGACAGGAGGAAAATATTATGAAAAAAGCAATCGCAATGTTACTTGCAACTGTAATGTGCACAGCAATGCTGACAGGTTGTGGTTCCGATTCCGCAGCCAATGAGAACTCTCAGGCTGCTGAGAGCAGTGTGGCAGAGACTGCTGCCGCAACAACGGAAGCTGCTGCAACAACGGAAGCAGCCGGTAAGACAGAGGGTGGCGTACTGGTATTCGGTACCAACGCTGAGTTCCCTCCCTTTGAGTATGTTGGTGATGACGGAGAACCCGATGGATTTGATGTCGCTCTGATCAAGGCAGTAGGCGAGAAGCTGGGTATGGAAGTTCAGGTAGAGAACATGGAGTTCGATTCTCTGGTAAGCTCTATCGGCAACAGAATTGATGGCGCTATCGCGGGTATGACTGTCACCGACGAGCGTAAGGAGCAGGTGGATTTCTCCAATCCTTATTACGAGGCAGTACAGTTCGTGATCGTACCTGCAGATTCCGATATTGCAACCGCTGATGACCTGAAGAACAAGACCATCGGCAGCCAGCTTGGCACCACCGGAATGTTCCTTTCCGAGGACATTGAAGGTGTTACTGCACAGACCTATAACAGAGCCATCGATGCTGTCAACGATCTGGTAAACGGCAGAGTAGATGCGGTTATCATCGACAAGAACCCTGCAGAAGTATTCAACACGAAGTTCGAAGGCAAGGTTAAGATCATCGATGGTGCAGAGTTTGGATTCGAGACCGAGGAATATGCGATCGCACTTCCCAAGGGAAGTGAACTGGTAGATCAGATCAATCAGGCACTGGAAGACCTTAAGGCAGATGGTACCTTTGATGCTCTGGTAGCTCAGTACATCGGAGAGTAATTTTTATACAAAATATACACGAAAAAAGAAGAGAATGGCTTGTGCCATTCTCTTCTTTTTGCTATATTAAGGTAGGTAATGGAAATTTATACATTTACAAGAAAGGCATAGGAAATAACATGCAAAATATCTGGCAACATATTTATGCAGCCTTCATTGAAGCTGACAGATGGAAGCTTTATCTGAAAGGCCTGGGAGTAACCTTAGAGGTTTCTTTTTTTGCGGCACTGCTTGGTATCCTGATTGGAACGATTGCAGCATTTTTAAAATTGTCTACGAGAAAAAACGGTTCGAAGACGATAGCATCCCGTATTGCGAGCGCCTATATTGATATTATCCGCGGTACGCCTACCACGGTCCAATTGCTGATCATGTGGTCCGGTATTCTGGCTACCTGCAAAAACAGTGTTCTGATCGCCAGCCTGACGTTCGGTATTAATTCCGGAGCATACGTGGCAGAAATCGTCAGAGCGGGAATTCTGGCGGTGGATAAAGGACAGATGGAAGCGGGAAGATCTCTGGGATTGAATAAATTCCAGACCATGCGTTATATCATTATTCCTCAGGCATTCAAGAGCATTCTGCCTCCGCTGGGCAACGAATTTATCGTGTTGATCAAGGAGACATCGATTGTGGGTTATGTAGGAATGAGTGATCTTACCCGTGTGGCCAATCAGATGACTTCCAAGCTGTTCGATGTATTTACACCGCTGCTTGGTATTGCCTTCATCTATTTTGTATTGACCAAGGTATTGTCCATCCTGCTTGCAAAACTGGAAAGGAGACTGCGTAAGAGTGATAATCGTTAAGGATCTGCATAAAAGCTTTGAAGATAATCAGGTGTTAAAAGGGGTAAGTTATCATATTCATCCCGGTGAAAAAATCGTAGTAGTGGGACCCTCCGGATCCGGCAAAAGTACATTTTTACGTTGCCTGAACCTGCTGGAGCGACCTACCAGTGGTGAAATATGGTTCGACGGACAGAATATCACAGACCCCAAGATTGATATTAATAAAGTCCGTCAGCATATGGGGATGGTGTTCCAGCATTTTAATCTGTTCAATAACCTTACGATCATGAATAATATTACGCTGGCACCTGTGAAGTTAAAACTGATGGGCGAAGAAGAAGCAAAGGAAAATGCTTTGAAGCTGTTAAAACGAGTAGGACTGGAGGAAAAAGCAGATGCTTATCCCGCATCCCTCAGCGGCGGACAGAAACAGAGAATCGCCATTGTAAGATCTCTTGCCATGAATCCAAGAGTAATGCTATTCGATGAACCGACTTCCGCACTGGATCCGGAGATGGTCGGAGAAGTTCTGGAAGTTATGAAGGAACTGGCGGAGAGCGGTATGACAATGGTGGTCGTAACGCACGAAATGGGATTTGCCAGAGAAGTAGGTACAAAAGTGCTTTTCATGGATGGCGGAAATATTGTGGAGGAGAATACTCCTCAGGAATTTTTCACCAATCCGCAGAGTCCCAGATTACAGGAATTTTTATCTAAGGTATTATAAGATGTTATAAAGGAACGGTGAATGCAGATGATCACAATTTCTTTATGCATGATCGTGAAAAATGAAGAACGGATCCTGGCAAGATGTCTGGACAGCGTAAAAGATCTGGTGGATGAGATCGTCATCGTGGATACAGGCTCTGCGGATGCGACCAGACGGATCGCACAGACATACACGGATCGGGTTTATGATTTTACATGGATCGATGATTTCAGTGCAGCGAGGAATTTTGCTTTTTCCAAGGCAACTTGTGAGTATATTTATTCCGCAGATGCGGATGAGGTTCTCTCGGAAGAGAACCGGGTAAGGTTTCAGGCGTTAAAAGAAACGCTTCTGCCCGAAATTGAAATTGTACAGATGAAATACGGCAACCAGTTGCATAACGGTACGGTTTATAATTTTGATGAAGAATACCGGCCGAAGCTGTTTAAGAGACTGAGAAATTTTATATGGGAAGAACCAATTCATGAAATGGTCCGGCTGGAACCGGTTGTCTATGACAGTGATATTGTGATCACCCATATGCCGGAGCAGAATCATGCAGGCAGGGATATTGCCAATTTCCGTAAACAGATCGCAGCAGGAAGACAGCTTTCCAGAAGGTTGTATGGAATGTATGCAAGAGAATTGTTCCTGGGTGGAGCGGACAGGGATTTTCTGGAGGCAGAGAACTATTTTCAGATGCAGGTGGCTTCACCGGACAGAAGCGGAGATGAGATCACGGAAGGCTGTTGTGTGGCAGCAAAAGCGGCAAGACTGCGGGGAGATGCGGTGAGCTTTTTCAAATACACCTCGAAGGTGATCGCCGGAGACGGCTGCTCGGAGATCTGCTGCGAATTGGGGCATTTCTACGAGACATCCGGGGACTTGGAGGAAGCGGTCATCTGGTACTACAATGCGGTATATGAAACGCAGCCGGTACTGGCACTAAGGACTTCCGGGGAAGAGCCGCTGACGGGACTGATCCGATGTTATGAAGGTCTGGGACTTTCGGAACAGGCAGCAGGTTACCGGGAAGAACTGAATAGCAGGAATGAGGAGTAAAAATATGAAGTGGGAAGAAAATGTACGTAAGGTAGTTCCTTATGTGGCAGGGGAACAGCCGAACCGGCCCAATATGATTAAATTAAATACAAATGAATGCCCATATCCTCCCGCACCCGGGGTGCGAAAAGCGGCGGAAAATATGGAGAGTGCAGCACTCAGATTATATCCGGATTCAAATGCCCAGCCGCTGGTGGATGCCCTGGCGGCATATTATCATGTAAAACCGGAGCAGGTATTCGTGGGAGTCGGTTCGGACGATGTATTGTCTATGGCCTTTATGACTTTTTTTAACAGTGGTAAGCCGATTCTGTTCCCGGACGTCACCTATTCCTTTTATGATGTATGGGCAGATCTGTACCGGATCCCGTATCACACCTGTGCATTGGATGAAAACTGGCATATCCATCCGGAAGATTATACACAGCCTAACGGCGGTGTCATCTTCCCGAATCCCAACGCTCCTACCGGCGTGGAGGAATCGCTGGAAACAGTTGAGGAGATCCTGCAGGCAAATCCGGATGTGGTAGTGATCGTGGACGAGGCTTATGTGGATTTCGGTGGCAAAAGTGCACTGCCGTTACTTAAAAAATATGAAAATCTGTTGGTCGTTCAGACGTTTTCCAAGTCCAGAGCTATGGCGGGAATGCGTATCGGTTTCTGCATCGGCAACGAGAAACTGATCCACTATCTGAATGACGTGAAGTTTTCCTTTAACTCCTACACCATGAACCTGCCTTCCCAGGTAATGGGCGTGGAAGCAGTGAAGGATGATACTTATTTTAAAGCAACCACGGCTAAAATTATAGCTACGAGAGAGCGGGTGAAAAAGGAACTGACGAGCCTGGGATTTACTTTCCCGGATTCCAAGGCAAACTTTATCTTTGCTTCTCATAAGGAAGTTCCGGCAGAAGAATTGTTCCGGGCACTTCGAGAGGCGGATATTTATGTCAGACACTGGAACAAACCCCGCATTTCCAACTCCCTGCGTATCTCGGTCGGTACGGATGAGGAAATGGACCGTCTGATCGCTTTTCTGAAAGAATATCTGGAAAAGCGGGTATAATTAAAAAATAAAAGAATTGGAGTAAACACATGTTAAAAAAGTATTTGATCATTTTTCTGGTATCTATGGTTCCGTTGATTGAACTTCGAGGCGCTGTTCCCATTGCGGTGGGAATGAATCTGCCGCTGCTTCCCAGCTATATTGTATGCATCCTGGGCAATATGCTTCCTGTGCCGTTTATTTTCTTTTTTGCGAGAAAAGTATTGGAGTGGGGTGCAGACAAGCCTGTCATCGGTAAGTTCTTTACTTTTTGTCTGGAAAAAGGCCACAAGGGTGGACAGAAATTGCAGGAGAAGGCCGGAAGAGGTCTGTTCGTGGCACTGCTTCTGTTTGTGGGAATTCCGCTTCCCGGAACCGGTGCATGGACCGGAACTCTGGCAGCCAGTCTGTTAGACATGGACTTTAAGTCCAGCGTGATTGCCGTGATGTTGGGAGTAGTACTGGCAGGTGTGATCATGGGACTGCTCAGCATGGGAGTGTTTGGGGCACTTGGGACTATTTTTTAAGAAAACGGAGATGCTGTAGCTATGGAAAACGCAGAAGAGATTTATACCGATTTTGCAAGAGTATATGATGAACTCATGGACAATACCCCTTATGAAATGTGGTGCGAACGTCTGGACCGGCTGATCGCAGCCTATGGAGTGTCGAAGCCGGAGCGGGATGTGGAGGGAATTCTGGATTCCGAGCGTAATCTGGTGGTGGATCTGGGCTGCGGCACAGGTACGTTGACGGAAATGCTGTATCAAAAAGGCTATGACTGCATCGGCGTGGATAATTCTGAAGAAATGCTGAATATTGCCATGGATAAAAAAGCGGAGAGTGGTTCGGAGATCCTTTATCTGCATCAGGATATGCGGGAGCTGGATCTGTATTCTACCGTGGGTACGGTGATCAGCGTCTGTGATTCCGTCAATTATATTTTGGAAGAAGAGGAACTTTTGCAGGTATTCCGGCTGGTGAACAATTATCTCTATCCCGGCGGGGTATTTATCTTTGATTTTAATACTACCTACAAATACCGGGAAGTCATCGGTAATACCACTATTGCGGAGAACAGAGAGGATTGCAGTTTTATCTGGGAGAATTATTACGATCCCGAAGAGGAGATCAATGAGTATGATCTCACCATTTTCGTGCAGGAAGAGGAAGATATTTTCCGCAGATTCACTGAGACACATTTGCAACGTGGATATACTGCGGAACAGATGAGGGCGCTGTTGGAACAGGCCGGACTTCATGTCCTCGAAATCATGGATTCCGATACCGGAGAGGCAGCAACGGCGACCAGCGAGAGAGTATATATTGTAGCAAAAGAGCAGCAAAAGGAGCTGCCGACAGAAAGGTACGTGAAATAAATGAAAGATTATATGGTACGTGCAACTGCAGCAAATGCACAGATCCGGGCATTCGCCTGCACTACAAGAGAGACAGTGGAGACTGCACGGGCGGCACATAATACAAGCCCCGTGGTTACGGCAGCGTTGGGAAGACTTCTCAGTGCCGGGGTTATGATGGGCAGTATGCTGAAGGGAGACGATGAACTGATCACCCTGCAGATCAAAGGAGACGGTCCTATCGGCGGACTGACGGTGACTGCGGATAGGAACGGACATGTGAAGGGGTATGCCAATGTGCCGGATGTGATCCTGCCTGCCAATGCCCAGGGCAAACTGGATGTGGGCGGTGCAGTGGGCGCCGGTGTCTTGAGCGTGATCCGCGACATGGGCCTGAAAGACCCCTATGTGGGACAAACGGATCTTCAGACCGGTGAGATCGCAGAGGATCTGACTTATTATTTTGCAGTATCTGAGCAGGTTCCCTCTGTTGTGGGACTGGGAGTGCTGATGAACAGAGATAATACCGTAAGACAGGCCGGCGGTTTTATTGTGCAGTTGATGCCTTTTGCAGAGGAGGAGACGATCAGTAAGCTGGAGGAGAACATCAAAAATCTTGCTTCCGTCACCACAATGCTGGATGCCGGCAAGACACCGGAGGAAATGCTGAGTGTTCTGCTGGAGGGAATGGATCTGGAAGTTACGGATACACTTCCGGTGGAATTTTCCTGTAATTGCAGCAAAGACCGTGTGAGAAAAGCTCTGATCAGTATCGGAAGAGAAGAATTGCAGTCTATGATCGATGATGGCAAAGAGATAGAAGTGAATTGCCATTTTTGTAATAAAAACTATAACTTTACCGTGGATGAATTAAAGGAAATGATTCAGGATTGATTCAGTAAAGCGAGGAAGCCTATGAAACAGGGATTTGTCAAAGCAGCATCCGCCACACCGGCGATCCGGGTGGCGGATCCGGTTTATAATGCACAGGTGATCTGTGAACAGATGGAGGAAGCGGTCTCCCATGGAGCGAAAATAGTGGTATTTCCGGAACTGTGTATCACGGGGTATACCTGTGGGGATCTGTTTCTTCAGAACCTGTTGTTGGAAGAGGCAAAGGAAGCGTTGCTTCGGATCATGGTGCAGACTGCAAAACTGGATGCCGTGATACTGGTGGGACTTCCGATAGAGAAAGACGGCCGGTTATACAATGTTGCGGCGGTATTACATCACGGAGATATCCTGGGAATGATCCCGAAGAAAAACATTCCTTCCTACGGAGAATTTTATGAGGGAAGACATTTCACTCCCGGGGAGGAGACCGTAACGGAATATCAATTATCCGGGCGGAAAATTCCCTTTGGAATAAACCTTCTGTTTCGCTGCACAGAACTTCCGGAACTGGTGATCGGCTGTGAAATCTGCGAGGATCTGTGGGTGGCGGAACCTCCTTCCACATCTCATGCACTTGCGGGAGCCACGGTGATCGCAAACCTCTCTGCATCCAATGAGACCGTCTCCAAAGATGACTATCGCATGTTATTGGTAAAATCTGCCAGCGCAAGACTCCTGTGCGGATATATTTATACTTCCGCAGGAGAGGGAGAATCCACCCAGGATCTGGTATTCGGAGGACATGACCTGATCGTGGAGAATGGTACGCTGCTTGTACAGTCATCCCGATTCTCTTCCGGAATTGTATATGCGGATCTGGATGTGCTTCGAATTGTGAATGAACGCAGAAGAATGGGAACGTTCGGACAGAAGCCGGAGAAAGATTACCGCGTGGTCCCTTTTTCCGTAAAGCTTGCACAGACCCGGTTGGATCGCAAATTTGCCGCACATCCTTTTGTGCCGGAGGATCCTGCACTTCGAAACAGACGGTGCGAGGATATTTTGTCCATTCAGGCATACGGACTGAAGAAACGGTATGCGCATACCGGATTAAAAACGGCGGTCCTCGGAATCTCCGGAGGATTGGATTCCACATTGGCACTGCTGGTGACGGTGCGTACCTTTGACCTGCTGCAACTTTCCAGAAAAGGAATTATAGCAGTGACCATGCCCTGCTTCGGAACAACGGACCGGACGTATGAAAATGCCTGCCTGTTGGCGAAGACTCTGGGTGTAACCCTGCGGGAAGTGGATATCAGAGAATCTGTGACCAGACATTTTGCCGATATCGGGCAGGATATGGAATGCCATGATGTTACCTATGAAAATGGGCAGGCCAGGGAACGCACGCAGGTGCTGATGGACATCGCAAACAAGGAAAATGCACTGGTCATTGGTACGGGAGATATGTCGGAACTGGCACTGGGCTGGGCCACTTACAACGGAGACCATATGTCCATGTATGGCGTCAATGCCGGTGTACCCAAGACACTGGTGCGGCATCTGGTGGACTATTATGCGGATACCTGTGAAAACAGGGAACTTACGGCAGTATTGAAGGATGTGCTGGATACCCCGGTCAGTCCGGAGCTGCTCCCGCCGGTGGAAGGAAACATTGCACAGAAGACGGAAGATCTGGTAGGGCCTTACGAACTGCATGATTTCTTCTTATATTATATGCTTCGCTGCGGATATGCTCCGGATAAGATCTACAGGATTGCAAAAGATACATTTTCGGGAAGATACAGTGACGAAATCATTAAAAAATGGTTGATAAATTTCTACCGAAGATTCTTTGCCCAGCAATTTAAACGGTCCTGTCTGCCGGACGGCCCCAAGGTGGGAAGCGTGGCATTGTCGCCCAGAGGAGACCTGCGGATGCCGTCTGACGCCTGCGCCCGGATCTGGCTGGAGCAACTGGAGAAAATATAAAAATATTGTTAAAATTTCGTCGAAATTCTTAATTTTCTGTTTTTAACTTGAAATGGAAAACGCAAAATCGTATATTATAGCTGTACCAATTATGGAGGATATGCGGAGGAATAAATATGACTAAGGCGGAGATTTTAAAGAAAGAAATATTAAGACAGTATCGCAGTGTCAGACAGTTTGCGATGGAGATGAATATTCCTTACAGTACACTGGTAACAGCTCTTGAGCGCGGTATTGAAGGGATGGCGTACGGAACAGTGATCAAAATGTGCGACAAGCTGAGCCTGAATCCTGTGGATTTTTCCTCTCTGGAGAGAGATGCATCTCTGGGGGCACAGCTTTTGGAAAATCGTGTTATGCAGAATTATGTGAAGCTGAATCAGACGGGACGTGATAAGATCCTGGAACTGATGGACGATTTTGTACAGATCGATAAGTATAAGGCCAAGGCGAAAAAAACAAAATAAAGACAAACAAAAACAGCTACTGCTTTGATCTGTGAAAGGATCAGCAGTAGCTGTTAAACATCATGCCGCTGTAAGCACTGGTGGTGTAGGGACTGATAAAATTGTGACCGGGATTTTTGTAGGCCACTATTTTTTTGTCTACATAATCCATGGGGTTCAGAGAGACCTGATCGCTCTTACGCAACAGGGAACTGCTGAAATCCTTCAATACGCTGAAAGATGATAGATCATTTCCCGCTGATGCCGCTGCCTGCTGTAATTTTTCATCGTTGACAGAGAGAATACCGTCATCCTGCAGGTGCATTCCCATATTTTCCAGAGAAGTGCCGTAATGGGAAGCAATTGATGAAAATTCACGGACCAGCTGTCTGCTTCTGGACTGTGTCTCCAGATAAGAAGCTGCAGACCGGATGAAGCTATTGTAGCTGCCGATCAGCTGGTTGATATTGTCAGTAATGGATTCGGTGTCTGTCTTCAGACCAATATGCACCGGCTTATCTTCGGGACTTACGGCTTTGATCTGTACATCGAACAGCTTGCCAACCGTGAAATGGTTGGAGGAAGAAGAACGCTCTTCACCATTGATCAGGAAGCATGCATTGCCGGCAGGATGGCTGATATAATTCAACCCCATATTGCCTACGACACCGGAGGCTTTGCTGGTGTGATCGTCACTTACACGGAAATGATAAGCCTTGTTGGCCGGTACACCGGTAGCATCAGAGGTCAGCCGGAGCGCGTAACGGGAATCGGATTCTGCAACATTTGCCTGGATACCGATATCCGCATTGTTGATCAGCCGTGAGAGACGATCCATGATCTGGCGGTTCGTATCTCCTTCGTTGATATTGAACTGGAATTCATAGTTCATATCGTTGATGGAAATATCAAAGGAGTAGGTCGCAGGAGAAAGCGTGGTAGCCAGATCCGGGAGAAAATATCCCAGGTTCTCCTGCGGGGTGGCCAGTTCTTTTACCTCAAGATCAAATTCCGGAGAAGTACTTGTCAAAGTGTCGGAACCGATGTAGGCTGCTTCTGCTACTTCGGTGTCTGTGGAATAAGCACTTTTTTTACGGAACATGCTGTCCTGTTCCAGACCGCCGAGCTGTGCGATCGCGTTATGAAGCTCACGGGCATTTTCCTTCAGAGATACGGCATAGTGCTGTGTGTCCTTGTTGGTGGTCGGAAGATACCAGGGAGCATCTTTGTTCAGTTTTACAATGGAATTATATACGCTGCGGAGTTCGCTTTTTTTATGTGTGTCATACTTCGTCAGCTGTCTGGGAGAATATGCCGCCAGATAGTTGTTGTATACCGTGTTGAGAACAGCACCCATAGATATCTCCTTTCTCCTCCGTGATCAAGGATATTTTATGAAAAAATACAGTCATCCACTTTTATGAGGCTATTATAGCATATATAATAAGAAGAAACAAGAAAAACAGCTGGATTTTCGGGAAAACAGTTGACGAAAGCCGAGGATTATGTTATAGTATCCAAGCGAGATGAGATTTAGGTCTTTTTTTTATGCTTAAATTTAGAGATCAGAAAACACGTGGAGGTAGAAAAATGCGTACAAAAATTACTTTAGCATGTACCGAGTGCAAGCAGCGTAACTACAATACTACCAAGGATAAGAAGACTCATCCTGATAGAATGGAAACCAAGAAGTATTGTAGATTCTGCAAAACACATACATTGCACAAAGAAACCAAATAATCAGCCGTTCTAGCATGGGAGGTCGAAATGGGAGATTCCGCAGAAAAACAGAAGCGCCCCAGTTTCTTCAAAGGCGCAAAAGCTGAATTTAAGAAAATTTCATGGCCGGACAGACAATCCACATTGAAGCAATCCGTAGCGGTTGTTGCAATTTCAGTTGTAGTTGGTGTGATTATTGCGGTGCTGGATTATTTTATTCAGTACGGCGTAAACTTCTTAACATCATTATAGAGCGAGGGTGATTGTATGGCAGAGGCAAAATGGTATGTAGTCCATACCTATTCAGGATATGAGAACAAGGTCAAAGCCAATATCGAGAAGACCATAGAGAACAACAAGAATCTGGCAGAACAGATTCTTGAAGTAAGAGTCCCTATGCAGGATGTGGTGGAACTGAAGGACGGAGCCCGCAAGACGGTATCCAAGAAGATGTTCCCCGGATACGTACTTCTTAATATGGAAATGAACGATGATACCTGGTATGTCGTTCGTAATACCCGTGGCGTGACCGGATTCGTAGGTCCCGGAAGTAAACCTGTACCTCTTACAGAAGCTGAGATGAAGCCTTTGGGCATTAAGACCGAAAATGTATCGATCGACTTTGGCGAGGGCGACAGCATTGCTGTTGTGGCCGGAGTATGGAAAGATACTGTCGGCGTGGTGCAGAAACTGGACTATGGCAAACAGACAGCTACGATCAATGTAGAACTGTTTGGAAGAGAGACCCCTGTGGAAATCAGCTTTGCAGAGGTCAGAAAGCTTTAATGAAGCTTACAAAGATATTTTCTTCCGGAGATATCCGGAATAAAATATAAACTCTCGGATCCGCAAGGGCCTGAGAGAGGCAGCACAAAAGGAACGGCAACGTTCCAGTGGGAGCAGGAGGCAAGCAACAAGGCAGCCTGCGCCGAATTACCACATTATAGGAGGTGCCACAATGGCAAAGAAAGTAGAAGGATATATCAAGTTACAGATCCCTGCCGGCAAAGCAACACCGGCTCCCCCTGTTGGTCCTGCACTTGGACAGCACGGGGTGAACATCGTTGAATTTACAAAGCAGTTCAACGCAAGAACAGCAGACAAGGGAGATCTTATCATTCCCGTAGTTATTACTGTATATGCAGACAGAAGCTTTAGTTTCGTTACAAAGACTCCCCCTGCAGCAGTACTGTTAAAGAAAGCCTGCAACATCAAGTCCGGTTCCGGCGTTCCCAACAAGACCAAGGTAGCTACCATTTCCAAGGCTAAGCTTCAGGAGATCGCTGAGATGAAGATGCCGGATCTGAATGCAGCAAGCCTGGAAGCAGCTATGAGCATGATCGCTGGTACTGCACGCAGCATGGGTATTGTTGTTGAGGAGTAACTTATAAATATTTGGGAGGCAATCGACAATGAGATTGCCGCTGGAACCTAGGAGGTAAAATAATGAAACATGGTAAGAAATATACCGAAGCTGCCAAGCTGGTAGATCGCGCTACATTCTATGAGCCTAACGATGCTATCGCTCTGGTTAAGAAAACTGCAACTGCTAAATTCGATGAGACCATCGAGGTTCACATCAGAACCGGTTGTGACGGACGTCACGCTGAGCAGCAGATCCGTGGCGCAGTTGTACTGCCTAATGGAACCGGTAAGACTGTAAAAGTTCTGGTATTCGCAAAAGGCGATAAGATCAACGAGGCTGAAGCAGCAGGCGCTGATTATGTTGGCGGCGAAGAGCTGATCCCGAAGATCCAGAACGAAGGATGGCTGGACTTCGACGTTGTAGTAGCAACCCCTGATATGATGGGTGTTGTAGGTCGTCTGGGTAAGGTTCTCGGACCTAAGGGCTTAATGCCTAACCCTAAGGCTGGTACCGTAACCATGGATGTAACCAAGGCAGTTAACGATATCAAAGCCGGTAAGATCGAGTACAGACTTGACAAGACCAACATCGTGCATGTTCCCGTTGGTAAGGCTTCTTTCACTGAGGAAGCTCTGCAGGAGAACTTCAACGCACTTATGGACGCTATCGTAAAGGCTAAGCCCAGCGCATTAAAGGGTCAGTATCTGAGAAGCATCACTCTGACCAGCACCATGGGCCCCGGCGTTAAGGTTAGCGTAGCAAAGTTCTAATCTGATCTCTAATCTAATTAGATAACGAATGCTAAAGAGCCGCTTCACTGCTTACAGTGAGGCGGTTTTTGCAAAAAAACATTTTGCAAAAAAATACTAAATAATCCTTGACAAGCACGGTCTCCTATGCTATTCTATCTGAGGTTGTAAAACCATGCCGAAGACAGCAGGTGCAAGGGAGACCGAGCGTAAGTCCTGCCGAGGAGATAAGTATGATGATATCATCTCTCTGTGTCTTCACAGAGAGTTTTTTTTACTTTATAGGATTTTATCCTATAAAGCAAAACGCTCCGCGAGGATCGCACTGCGGCGAAGTGGAATATATCGCTAAAGCGATTCGCCGCAGGCGTAGAATCCTGCGAGCAGGATTCTATTTATATTCTTCTTATCGGCACAAAATCTATAAGGAGGTAAAGAAATGGCAAAAGTTGAATTAAAACAGCCTGTAGTAGAAGAGATTTCTGCTGGTATCAAAGATGCCCAGTCTGTAGTTCTGGTAGACTACCGTGGACTTACTGTTGAGCAGGATACCCAGTTACGTAAGAGCTTACGTGAGGCAGGAGTTAGCTACAAGGTTTACAAGAACACCATGATGAACTTCGCGTTCAAGGGTACACAGTTCGAAGGTCTGTCCGAGTATCTGGAAGGACCCAGCGCAATGGCTTACTCTACCGAGGATGCAACCGCTCCTGCAAGAGTACTGGCTCAGTTCGCTAAGACTGCTGATAAGCTTGAGATCAAGGCCGGTGTGGTAGAAGGTACTGTTTATGATGCTAAGGGTATGGCTGCAATCGCTAACATCCCTTCCAGAGACGTACTCATCTCCAAACTGCTTGGCAGCTTACAGAGTCCTATCACCAATTTTGCACGTGTTATGAATCAGCTGGCTGAAAAAGGCGGCGCAGCAGCTTGCGAAGCAGCAGCACCCGCAGAAGAAGCACCCGCAGCTGAATAATAATTGCAGCTAATTGACAATCAATCAAAATATTTCAAATGGAGGAAATTAAAATGGCTAAATTAACAGCACAGGAATTAATCGATGCTATCAAAGAGTTATCTGTATTAGAGTTAAATGATCTCGTAAAGGCTTGCGAGGAGGAGTTCGGCGTATCTGCAGCAGCTGGCGTTGTTGTAGCAGCAGCTGGCCCTGCTGAAGCAGCAGAAGAGAAGACTGAGTTCGACGTAGAGCTGACCGAGGTTGGCGCTGAGAAGGTTAAGGTTATCAAGGTTGTTCGTGAAGTAACCGGTCTGGGCCTGAAGGAAGCTAAGGACGTAGTTGACGGAGCTCCTAAGGTTGTTAAGGAAGGCGCTTCTAAGGAAGAGGCTGAGGACATCAAGAAGAAGCTTGAGGAAGTTGGCGCAAAGGTTACTCTGAAGTAATTTTTAACCAGTATATGACGGACCATGTGCCGGCACCTGCCGGTGCATGGTTCTTTCTTATTTATTATTTTCTAAATTATTCATTTTTTCAAAAATATTCAAAAAAATTCCTTGACGCAATTCCATCATTGTGATATTATGGATAGTGCACTATTGTGCGGTGCTATGCTTATTTGTCATGCATAAAATTTGACGTTTATATATACTGCATTGTTGCCGACGCAAAATAGGCTTTAAATCTGAAAGAACGGGGTGAAATGTCAATGGAAAAGAACAGAATACGTCCGATTGCCGGTACCAAGGTTATGCGTATGAGTTATTCAAGACAAAAAGAGGTTTTAGAGATGCCCAACCTGATCGAGGTCCAGAAGGACTCTTATCAGTGGTTTTTAGACGAAGGCTTGAAGGAAGTCTTTGACGACATCTCTCCGATCGCTGACTACAGCGGTGCCTTAAGTCTGGAATTTGTGGATTTTGAACTCTGCAAAGACGACGTGAAGTATTCTATCGAAGAGTGTAAAGAGAGAGATGCTACATTCGCAGCACCTCTTAAGGTTAAGGTTCGCCTTTATAACAAGGAGAAGGAAGAGATCAGTGAGCATGAGATTTTCATGGGCGATCTTCCGCTGATGACTGAGACCGGTACTTTTGTGATCAACGGCGCGGAACGTGTTATCGTCAGCCAGTTGGTTCGTTCTCCCGGCATCTACTACGGAATCGGACATGATAAGATCGGTAAGAAGCTGTTCACCTGTACCGTGATCCCGAACCGTGGAGCATGGCTGGAGTACGAGACGGATTCCAACGATGTCTTCTATGTGCGCGTGGACAGAACCCGTAAGGTTCCCATCACTGTTTTGATCCGTGCACTGGGCATCGGTACCAATGACGAGATCCGCGAACTCTTCGGTGACGAACCTAAGATCGAGGCAAGCTTTACCAAGGACACTGCTGAGAATTATCAGGAGGGTCTGTTAGAGTTATATAAAAAGATCCGTCCCGGTGAGCCTTTAAGTGTTGAAAGTGCAGAAAGCCTGATCAACGCTATGTTCTTCGACCCCAGAAGATATGATTTAGCCAAAGTCGGCAGATATAAATTTAATAAGAAGTTAGCTCTGAAGAATCGTATCCGTCATCAGATCCTGGCTGCTGATGTGGTAGATCCTTCCACCGGTGAAGTGATCGCATCCGCAGGAGACAAGGTGACCGCAGAGCTGGCAGATACCATTCAGAACAGCGCCGTTCCTTTCGTATATATTCAGACAGAGGAGAAGAACGTAAAGGTACTGTCGAACCTGATGGTAGATCTGACTCATTATGTAGATTGCAATCCCAGAGATTTCGGTATTCATGAGCTGGTATATTATCCGGTTCTGGCACAGATCCTGGAAGAGTTCGGCGATGATCCCGAGAAGCTGGCAGAAGCGATCAAGAAGAATGTACATGAACTGGTACCCAAGCATATTACCAAGGAAGATATTCTGGCTTCCATTAACTATAACATGCATCTGGAGTATGGTCTGGGCAATGATGACGATATCGATCATCTGGGCAACAGACGTATCCGTGCGGTAGGTGAACTGCTGCAGAACCAGTATCGTATCGGTCTGTCCAGAATGGAGAGAGTGGTACGCGAGCGTATGACCACACACGATGCTGAGGAGATTTCTCCCCAGTCTCTGATCAATATCAAACCCGTAACCGCAGCAGTGAAGGAATTCTTCGGATCTTCCCAGCTGTCTCAGTTTATGGATCAGAATAACCCTTTGGGTGAGCTGACCCACAAGAGACGTCTGTCTGCACTGGGCCCCGGCGGTCTGTCCAGAGATCGTGCCGGATTCGAAGTTCGAGATGTACATTATTCCCATTACGGAAGAATGTGCCCTATCGAGACTCCCGAAGGTCCTAACATCGGTCTGATCAACTCTCTTGCAAGTTATGCAAGAATTAATGAATATGGTTTCGTAGAGGCTCCTTATCGTAAGATCGACAAGTCCGATCCCAAGAACCCCCGCGTTACCGACGAAGTAGTCTATATGACTGCGGACGAAGAAGATAATTACCATGTAGCACAGGCGAACGAAGCACTGGATGCAGAAGGACATTTTGTGAGAAAATCCGTCTCCGGACGTTATCTGGATGAGACACAGGAATATCCCAGGGAAATGTTTGATTACATGGATGTATCCCCGAGAATGGTATTCTCTGTGGCTACTGCACTGATTCCTTTCCTGCAGAACGACGATGCGAACCGTGCACTGATGGGATCCAACATGCAGCGTCAGGCCGTGCCTCTTCTGAGCACCGAAGCACCTGTAGTAGGTACCGGTATGGAAGAAAAGGCAGCAGTAGACTCCGGTGTCTGCGTGGTAGCCAAGAAAGCGGGAACCATCAGTTATGTATCTTCCAAGACTATCCGCATTGATTATGATGACGGTGAGAAGGAAGAGATCCATCTGACCAAATTCTCCCGTAGTAACCAGTCCAACTGCTACAATCAGAAGCCTATCGTATTCAAGGGCGATCATGTGGCACAGGGACAGGTCATTGCAGACGGACCTTCCACTTCCGAAGGTGAGCTGGCACTGGGTAAGAACCCTCTGATCGGTTTCATGACCTGGGAAGGTTACAACTACGAGGATGCAGTTCTGTTAAGTGAGAGACTGGTACGTGATGATGTGTATACTTCCGTTCATATTGAGGAGTATGAGGCAGAAGCACGTGACACCAAGCTGGGACCGGAAGAGATCACCCGTGATGTACCCGGTGTCGGTGATGATGCACTGAAGGATCTGGATGACAGAGGTATCATTCGTATCGGTGCAGAGGTTCGTGCCGGTGATATCCTGGTGGGTAAAGTTACTCCTAAGGGAGAGACCGAACTGACTGCGGAAGAGAGATTGCTGCGTGCCATCTTCGGTGAGAAGGCAAGAGAAGTAAGAGATACCTCCTTAAAGGTACCTCATGGTGAATATGGTATCGTAGTGGATGCCAAGGTATTTACCCGTGAGAACAGCGATGAGCTGGCACCCGGAGTAAACCAGGCAGTCCGCATTTACATTGCGCAGAAGAGAAAAATCTCTGTTGGTGATAAGATGGCAGGCCGTCATGGTAACAAGGGTGTCGTTTCCCGCGTGCTTCCTGTAGAAGATATGCCTTATCTGCCCAACGGACGTCCTCTGGACATCGTGCTGAATCCTCTGGGCGTGCCTTCCCGTATGAATATCGGACAGGTCCTGGAGATCCACCTTTCCCTGGCTGCCAAGGCACTGGGCTTCAATGTGGCAACCCCTGTCTTCGATGGCGCAAACGAGAAAGATATTATGGATACGTTGGATCTTGCCAACGATTATGTAAATCTTCCTTTCGACGATGCAGAGAGTGCAGAGTGGAAGGAAAAGGGTCAGGAGACTACCGCAGACGGTAAGCCCTGGTCCGGAGAGACCTTTACCAGCAAGCATGGTGAGGAGCTTCTCCCTGAAGTTATGCAGTATCTGTCCGAGAACAGAGACCACAGAGGTGTATGGAAGGGAGTTCCCATTTCCAGAGACGGTAAGGTACGTCTGCGTGACGGTAGAACCGGTGAATACTTCGATGGTCCCGTAACCATCGGACACATGCATTACCTGAAACTGCATCATCTGGTAGACGATAAGATCCACGCACGTTCTACCGGACCGTACTCCCTGGTAACACAGCAGCCTCTGGGTGGTAAAGCTCAGTTCGGCGGCCAGCGTTTCGGAGAGATGGAAGTATGGGCTCTGGAGGCGTATGGTGCATCCTACACCCTGCAGGAGATCCTGACAGTGAAGTCCGATGATGTGGTTGGTCGTGTTAAGACTTACGAAGCAATCATTAAGGGAGACAATATCCCTGAGCCCGGTATTCCCGAGTCCTTCAAGGTTCTGCTGAAAGAGCTGCAGGCACTGGGTCTGGATGTCAGAGTTTTGCGTGAGGATCAGACCGAGGTCGAGATCATGGAGACCGTCGATTACGGTGATACCGATTACCGTTATGAGATGGAGGGTGATCGTAAGTATGATGACGATTACGACAAGGGTTCCCTTGGCGAGATGGGCTATCAGTCACAGGAGTTTGACGACAACGGCGAACTGGTGAATTCCGAAGACGACTATGTGGAAGACGATTACACCGATGATAGCTTTGACGGCAGTGATGATGAATTTTAATGCTTTGTATAGAAGGGAGTGCCATTAATGTCAGAAACAAAAAATGAAACAACCTATCAGCCTATGACATTTGATGCCATCAAGATCGGATTAGCTTCCCCGGAGAAAATCCGGGAGTGGTCCCATGGCGAGGTATTAAAGCCGGAGACAATTAATTATAGAACACTGAAACCCGAGAGAGACGGTCTGTTCTGTGAGAGAATCTTTGGACCCAGCAAAGACTGGGAATGTCATTGTGGTAAATATAAGAAGATCAGATATAAGGGCGTTGTCTGCGACAGATGTGGTGTAGAAGTTACCAAAGCCAGCGTACGTAGAGAGCGTATGGGACATATCGAGCTTGCTGCTCCGGTATCCCATATCTGGTACTTCAAAGGTATCCCCAGCCGCATGGGCCTGATCCTGGATCTGTCTCCCAGAATCCTGGAAAAGGTTCTGTACTTCGCTTCCTATATTGTTCTGGATCCGGGAACCACCAACCTTGAGTACAAGGCAGTGTTGTCTGAGAAGGAATATCAGGATGCAAGAGAGACCTGGGGCAACAAGTTCCGTGTAGGCATGGGTGCGGAAGCTATCAAAGAGCTGCTGCAGGCCATTGACCTGGAGAAGGATGCAGCAGAACTGAAGACCGGACTGAAGGAATCCTCCGGTCAGAAGCGTGCCCGCATCATTAAGAGACTGGAAGTTGTGGAAGCTTTCCGTGAGTCCGGAAATAAGCCCGAATGGATGATCATGGATGTTATTCCTGTTATCCCTCCCGATCTTCGTCCTATGGTACAGCTGGACGGCGGACGTTTTGCAACCTCCGACCTGAATGATCTGTACAGAAGGATCATCAACCGTAATAACCGTCTGAAGAGACTGTTAGAGCTTGGTGCTCCCGATATTATCGTACGTAACGAGAAGAGAATGCTGCAGGAAGCAGTAGATGCTCTGATCGATAACGGCAGACGCGGACGTCCCGTTACCGGCCCCGGTAACAGAGCACTGAAGTCTCTGTCCGATATGTTAAAGGGTAAGACCGGTCGTTTCCGTCAGAACCTGTTAGGTAAGCGTGTAGACTATTCCGGACGTTCCGTTATCGTCGTAGGACCGGAACTGAAAATTTATCAGTGTGGTCTGCCCAAGGAAATGGCAATTGAACTGTTCAAGCCTTTTGTAATGAAAGAGCTGGTAGCCAAGGGAATCAGCCAGAATATCAAAAATGCCAAGAAGCTGGTAGAGAGACTGGATACGCAGGTATGGGATGTGCTGGAAGAGGTGATCAAGGAACATCCTGTTATGCTGAACCGTGCACCGACACTGCACAGACTTGGTATTCAGGCATTTGAGCCGATCCTGGTAGAAGGTAAGGCAATCAAACTGCATCCCCTGGTATGTACCGCATTCAACGCGGATTTCGACGGAGACCAGATGGCTGTACATCTTCCTCTGTCCCAGGAGGCACAGGCAGAGTGTCGTTTCCTGCTGCTGTCTCCCAATAACTTACTGAAGCCTTCCGATGGTGGTCCTGTAGCCGTTCCTTCCCAGGATATGGTACTCGGTATCTACTATCTGACCCAGGAGAGACCCGGTTCTATTGGTGAAGGTAAGTATTTCAAGAGCGTAAACGAAGCAATTCTGGCATATGAGAACCAGGCGCTGACACTGCATTCCCGCATTCATGTCCGCATGAGCAAGGTAAATGCAGCAGGTGAGACGATCACCGGCACGGTAGAGTCTACACTGGGACGTTTCATCTTCAATGAGATTCTGCCTCAGGATCTGGGATTTGTAGACAGAAGTGATCCCGAGAACTTCCTGAAGCTGGAAGTAGACTTCCATGTAGGAAAGAAGCAGCTGAAGCAGATCCTGGAGAAGGTCATCAATACTCACGGAGCATCCAAGACCGCAGAAGTACTGGATGACGTTAAGGCAATCGGTTATAAGTACTCTACCAGAGCCGCTATGACCGTATCCATTTCCGATATGACTGTGCCCGAGAAGAAGGGCGAGATGCTGGCAGCCGCACAGGCAACCGTAGACAAGATCGCAAGCAACTTCAGACGTGGTCTGATCACTGAGGAAGAGCGTTATCGTGCAGTCGTAGAGACCTGGAACGAGACCGATAAAGAGCTGACCGATGTACTGCTGTCCGGTCTGGATAAATACAATAACATCTTCATGATGGCAGACTCCGGTGCGCGTGGTTCCAGTCAGCAGATCAAACAGCTGGCAGGTATGCGTGGACTGATGGCGGATACCACAGGTAGAACCATCGAGCTGCCCATCAAATCAAACTTCCGTGAAGGTCTGGATGTACTGGAATACTTCATGTCCGCGCATGGTGCACGTAAAGGTATGTCCGATACCGCGCTGCGTACCGCAGACTCCGGTTATCTGACCAGACGAATGGTTGATGTATCTCAGGAGCTTTCTATCCGTGAAGTAGACTGCTGCGAGGGTCAGGCAGAGATCCCCGGTATGGTAGTCAAGGCATTCATGGATGGTAAAGAGACCATTGAAGGTCTGAAAGACAGAATCACAGGCAGATATTCCTGTGAGGATATTTATGATAAAGACGGTAACATGATCGTTAAACACAACCACATGATCACCCCCAGCCGTGCAGCTAAGATCCTCAGCGTAGGTGTAAATGCACAGGGTGAGCCTATTGAGGAAGTGAAGATCCGTACGATCCTGACCTGCCGTTCTCACGTTGGTATCTGTGCAAAATGTTACGGTGCCAACATGGCAACCGGTGAAGCTGTACAGGTAGGTGAAGCAGTCGGTATTATCGCTGCACAGTCTATCGGTGAGCCCGGTACCCAGCTGACCATGAGAACCTTCCATAGTGGTGGTGTCGCAGGTGACGATATCACACAGGGTCTTCCCCGTGTCGAGGAGCTGTTCGAGGCCAGAAAGCCGAAGGGACTTGCGATCATCGCTGAGTTCGGCGGTAAGGCGGAGATCCGTGATACCAAGAAGAAACGTGAAGTAGTAATTACCAATGAAGAGACCGGAGAATCCAAGGCATACCTGATTCCTTACGGTTCCCGTATCAAGGTAATGGATGGCCAGGTATTAGAGGCCGGTGATGAACTGACCGAAGGTAGTGTAAACCCTCACGATCTGCTGAAGATCAAGGGAATCCGTGCCGTACAGGATTACATGCTGCGTGAAGTACAGCGTGTATACCGTTTACAGGGTGTAGATATCGCCGATAAGCATATCGAAGTCCTGGTACGTCAGATGCTGAAGAAAGTTCGTATCGAGAATAACGGAGACACCGAATTCCTGCCCGGTACTCTGGTAGATGTTCTGGATTTCGAAGAAATGAATGAGAAGCTGACCGCAGAAGGTAAAGAGCCTGCAGAAGGCAAGCGTATCATCCTTGGTATTACCAAGGCAGCACTGGCTACCGAATCCTTCCTGTCCGCAGCATCCTTCCAGGAGACCACTAAGGTACTGACAGAGGCTGCTATCAAGGGTAAGGTTGATAATCTGATCGGTCTGAAGGAGAACGTTATCATTGGTAAACTGATCCCTGTAGGAACCGGTATGAAGAGATATCGTAATACCAGACTGAGCACCGATGATGTGGAAACCATTGATTTCAGTGGCGACATGTATGGTGATGATGCAGAACTGAATCTGAGTGACGGAACAGATCCGGAAGCTGAGAATACAGATGTTAACACCGAAGCAGAGACTGTGGAAGTGGGAGCAGATGCTGATAACCAGTAAAAAAAGAAAAGATCTTATAAAAAAAGCTCTCCGGGGATTCCCCGGGGAGCTTTTTTAAGCTGAAAATTACTGTAAGTCCTCTGTATTCAGTACCTGCCAGGCGGTGATCCGGTAAAAGGTGTCATCCGCAGACAGAGGGTATAAGATCTCAATGGTAACCTGTAAGGATTGCAGATCGGAAATAGGTATCACATATGACTTTCCGTGTCCTACGGAGTCGTAATACGCATCCTCGCTGTCGGAGGCTTCGTAGACGCGACGCAGCGTATTGTCCATACCGGCCAGAGACTGCTCTGCCTGATTGCAGGCATCATAGTAGGCAGTAGTACGTTCCAAAACGCGGGTGCTGAGCCTGCTGTCGGCATTAGCACTGACAATAGACAGTACGGCAAAGGATACCAGACAGAGGATCACGAATACCAGCAGGATCGAAGCGGAGCCGATATTCATACCGAATTGTCTTTTCTTTGAAGAGTTACTCATGGTCCCCCCTCCTCTCTGCGGTGTGATGCATGACAGAAATTGTATAAATAGGCATCTCCGGTGCAGACAAGTCATACACGGTGATCTGGGCTTCCATGATACCGGTACCTTCCGCCGGAGTATGTACCAGCTCGGCCTGATAGCTGCCGCCATTTTCTGCGGAACAGAGGTTCCAGCAGCTGTCAAAAGTAAGTCGGAGTGTATCGTCGCTGATCTGTTCCGAAGGAGAGAACAGATCCTGCATGGCATTTATGTCGCCCTCCAGCGCGAGGTACGATTCCGCCAGATTCTGTGCCTGGATGACAGCGTGGTTCTGATTTACTGTCTGTGTGCTCAGCAGATGGGACTTGGCAAACAGCTGGATACAGACGGCGCTGGCCAGGGAGAAAAACAGGATCGCTATGATCATTTCCATTAAAAATAAACTGGATCTGGAATGCTTCATAATAAATTCGGAATCCTTTCTGCCCGGTGTTTATTCCGTGGCATTACAGTGAATATGGATATAAAAGGTGTGGAACTCTCCGGAAGCCGTTTGCAGGGATGCACGGATCAGATCATTAGAGACATAGGAAAATGTCAGGTCCTTAAGCTCCATGATATTCGTACCGGCAGGCAGAACCTGTCCGCCGAGAGAAGTCCCTTCCCGCATAAAGAGCTCTTTTAAATGTCCGTCATAGAAATAGAGGTAGGTACAGTAAGTCTCATCTTCAATCCGGGAAAGCATGCAGAGAGCCGGGGTATCTTCCAGCGTGGCCAGAGAGATGCTGTCCGTGGTATCATTCTGCCGGATTTTTTCCAGGATATAGGACACGGCAGTCCTGCTTTCGTAATTGACACCCATATCTTCCACGGTGTGCTGGTATACATCCGCTCCGATGGTAACGAGCGCCAGCGCGGAGACGGCGAATACACCGAACAATGCCAGAACGAACAAGATATCCACAATAAAATGTTTTTCCTGATTTCTATTGTTCATAATGTCAGAAACTCCTTTAGTGAGCGCCGGTTCTGCGGAGTACGGTGACTTCCGGAAGAAGGTTGCTGCCATAGTATTCATAGTCAACGAAAAAACTGTTCTTATCATACAACAGACCGTAATGCTGCTCCAGATATTCCAGAGAAGGTGGATAACAGCCTTCTACGGCATAGCATTGAGAAATGCTGCGTCCCAGGGCAGTTTCCAGACTTTCCTGCTGCTTGGTCAAAGTAGATTCACTAACGGATCCAATTCCCTGTACAAACAGAACAAACAATACCAGAAATGCCAGAATCGGAAGCAGATAGACCAGTTTGCGTCCGAAGGACATGCTTTTTTGCTCAAAACGATTCATGATATCACTCCTATCCGATGCTGGTCATAATACCCATAAGAGGCAGGATGACCGATAACAGGATCAGACCGACGATCACTGACAGAATGATGACAAGGGTCGGTTCCAGAACGGCGATGATGGACTGTAATCTGCGGTTGGTATTTTCCTCATAGCGGTCTGCGATTTTTCGAAGGACCATATCTACGTTACCACTGCGGAAACCTACGGATACCATTTGAGAATACAGGTGATTGAAAATACCTGCACCGGTCAATGCTTCCGCAAAATTGGCACCGGCATTAATGGCTTCTTTGCAGTTTAAAATCTTTTGTTTCATTTTCTCATTGCCTACCAGTGCAGCCACCATGTCCAGACTGGAATAGGTATCCATACCACTGCTCAGAGTCAGGGCCATACCGCTTGCAAAACGCTCGCAGGCCACACTCTCATAAAAGCGTCTGGTGAGAGGAAACCAGTTCAGAAAACGCGCGGTAGTACGCTTGCCACCCTGGGTTCTGGTGGCAAAAAGATACAGAAGCAGTATCACACATAGAATACTTACGAAGATAAAGGAATAACGGTTCAGATGATTGCCGAGACGTAAGAGGGACGCGGCAAACCCCGTCATCTCACTGCCAAGCTCCACATAGACCTGCTCGAAGATCGGCATAACACGGCTGACCAGCACTACGATGACAGCAGCCATCATGGCGATCATAATAAAGGGGTAAGTTACGGCATCCCGGATACTGTTGGCGATGGCATCTTCTTTTTCGTAATAATCTGCCAGAGAATTCATGCAGACATCCAGATTACCGGATTCCTCGCCCAGGGCGATCATATGCAGACAGTAATCGGGAAATACTCCCGTGGCTTCCAGAGCCTTGTGAAAACTTTCTCCCTGTCGGCATACGGTAAGGATCTGGTCGAAGATCGCCTTCCCCTCAGGCGACTGTGCATCACTTTGCAGGATGGCCATGCCCTCCACCGGAGGAATGCCTGCCTGAAACAGCATGGCAGCCTGATTACAGAAAGAAGAGATCTCTTCATTAGAAAGTAATTTTTGTTCTGTGGTCTTCATGTCGTTTTGTTCCCTTTCACTAATACATTTTCTGAAGGATATAATTGCTGCCGTCACCGATGAACTTTTTCAGCGTCTTGTTATCCGTGTTGGCACCGAAGGTAGGATCCACCAGGGTCCAGACATTGCCGTCGAATTCGATGATGCCGTTCAGCCAACCGGTGTCGGCGGTGTAGACGCTGATCCAGGCGTGATAGGCATCCTGCGCGTAACCGACCTCCAGTCTGGTAGGGATCCGCTGGCTTCTGAGCATGCTCGCCATAACGGCGGCATAGTCCAGACAGATACCGGTGCCGGAATCCAGAATGGCATCTACGTCGGAAGTATAGCCGGTGGGGGGATCGGAAGCCTTATCGTAGTCATAGGTAATATTTCCGGTGATATAATCATAGATCCGGGTGATCACCTCCAGATCGGAGGATGCGCCTTCCGCCAGTTCCTGCCCCTTGGCAACGACTTTGCTGTCTGCCGTAAAATTCACGTACTGATTAGGATAGAGAAAAGGACTGAATTCATCCGGGATCTGTACGTCCAGATCCGCATACAGGCAGGTGGCATAGTTCGTACCGGAAATATTTTCGTAGATCGTCACATCATAATATCCGTCGCCCGAGGAGAGAGGAAACGTCTCGTAGCCGCCTCCGTGCAGATCATAGGTATAGACAACGGTGTCGGGACCGGTGATGCGCAGTTTGACTTTGGGACAGGTGCCGGTATAATTGGCACAGACATAGCCATCGGACATATGAGAATAATCGATGACAGCTACATCATTGGACACCACCGCGGTGCCGTCGGCCTGTGGTACGAGGCAGACGGGAGTGGCATCCCGCAGAGGTCCCGCAGGGGAAGTGTTTTCCGTGTCCGGGGAAGCAGTCTCCGGGGAAGAGGTGTCGGTATCCGCAGAAGCGGGATCTGCGGAGGACTGGTCGTCGTAAGTGCCCGTCACAGAAGCATCCACAGGCAGAGAGTCAGAAGCGGAACCGCAGGCGCACAGACCCATGGCCATACAATATGTAATTAATAAAATGCGCAGCCGCGCAGATGATCTTGGTATCCGCATAGAAATCATTACATCCTGTTGTTATTGTGCCAGGCCCGTTACATTATCGGGAGTAAAGAGCAGGTGGAGGGTCTCACCGTTTTTTACGGGAACATAAATATTGGCTTCCTCGGAAAGAAAAGGGAAATTGATCACACCCTTGGAGGTGTCTACGGAGAGCGGTTCAATGATCTCGCCGGACAGCGTCTCCATAAAAGCCTCGTCATAGAGAATGTTATCTCCGGTAAACTTAAGGCTTAAAACATTATTCTCCACATAATCCAGAGTAAGCTCCGCGGGAGCGGGGGCAAACATTTTCTCGTTAAATTCGGAGAGCGGAACGATGACTAAGGGCGACAGAAAGGTCAGCACGAAGATCACCGCTGTGGCAACGATCAGACGATTATAGGAAGCGGCATTTACTTTTTTACGAAGCACCAGCTTGTCAAAAGGAATGGTATTGACCGGCTGGTTACAGGTGGACAGGATATTCTGCAGAGCATTATTGGCAGTCGTCATGTCCAGTTCATATCGGTTCTTTTTATGAAAAAACATAATCTGTTATCCTTTCATTCTTTCTTTCAAATGATCCTGTCCGGAGGCAATATAGCGTTTGACGCTGCTGCGGCTGATCTCCATGGCTGCAGCGATCTCTTCGAGCTTCATGTCGTTATAGTAGCGCATGATCAGGACCTGCTTCTCATTGAAAGGAAGCTGCTCTAAGGCGTCCGCCAGCCGGGAATATTCATCCTTCTGCTGGTAGTGCAGTTCCGGATTGGTGTCCAGATGGGGATCCTGGACGATATCCAGAATCTCCTGGCTCAAGACCTGGCAGTCGTTCTGTGGTCGGTTCTTCTGAGTCATGTCATAGCAGACGTGGAAGCAGATGCGGTTCAGCCAGGCGATAAAAACCGTGGGATCATTCAGTTTTCCAATGTTTTTCAGAGCCAGTATGTAGACCTCCTGCATAGCGTCCTGAGCGAGAAAGTCATCTCTCAGATAATGCCTGGTGTAGTTGTATACTTTATTATAGGTAAGAGCATACAATTCCGCGAAGGCATCCGAGTCGCTGTGCTGGGCACGGATCACAAGACCGGCAATGTAAGGAATGTTCATGTCTTTCATGCGTTCGTCTCACTGCTTGGTTAACGGGTTCCTTAAGCGTGGAGCTTATTGTATGTCTCTGTAAGCAGAGTGGAGAAATACTCCGCATGTGCTTCTTCATTTAAAATATATGCGTACTTGATCTGAATGGGCGCATTACTGTGTTCCTCGTTGTATTCCTTCAGCTGCTGCGCCAGACTTTCGATAAAATAGTCCATGGTATCATGGGAACCGTGATTGACGATCATTAAGAATTCGTTACCGCCGTTACGTCCCACCACACCGAAGGCATCACCGACACTCTCTAAGATACCGGAGAAATCCTTCAACATCTGGTCGCCCACGACATGTCCCATGGTCTGATTGATCTCCTTTAAGTTGGTGATGGTGACCATATAGCAGGCTACATGCTCCAGAGATTCCGGGGAGTCGTAGGTCTCAAAGACTACATCCAGACCGTGTCTGTTGGGAATGCCGGTCAGATGATCCAGGAAAGCCGCACGGTTCAGCGCGTGGCTTTCTTCGGCAAAGGTGCGTAATTTATAGAAATCATATAATAACCATACCAGATTAAATAAAGCAAGAATCCAGGAGAGTGTGCATAAGATAAAAAGTGTCCGGTTCTCAAACAGCTGCGTGCCGAGTGCGGGATGCAGGGTCAGCACCAGAACATACGCAGCTTCCAACAGAAGCAGAAGGACTAACTGCACGGTTTTGGTGTTACGGAAGGTTTTTACAAATTTTTTATTTCGCATAGCAACAAAGCTCCTTTGTATAAGGTAAATACATGAATTTACTTATAGTATAGGGCAGAATGAAAAAAAAAGAAAGAATTTCTGAACCTTTTTTCAAAATACGACAGTCTTTATAGATGAAAAGTAATTATGGAGGAACCGGTTATGCTCGGTATCATATATTCCGGATTTGCCATGTTGGCAAGTTACCGGATCATAAGAATTGAAGATGATCCTACCCCATTGGCTGCAGGTACGCACAGCACAGGAATCTACAGCCGGGCAGTACAGGAAGGTTATTACGGGGATACGTTGGCGGCAATGCTGCTCATCGGTCTGATTCTGATGGTTACAGCATACATCCTGCTATGCATAAGATACCGTAAGAGGATCTGGGAACTACAGCCGGGGGAACATCCGGGATGGAATTGGTGGAAGCTTAGAAGGCAGATCACAGAGCTGGAATATCAGAAAGCAGAAGGAATTGTAGAAGACATCCGTAAAGCAGCAGAAGGTTACATGACGGTTTAAAAGTGATAGGAGAGGAAGATATGAAGAAAAAATTATTCAAAAGAATCTTAACAATCTGTATGTGTGCTACCATGCTGGTGGAGACAGTGAACGTCAGCACATTTACCGTAAGAGCAAGCGAGGAAAGCACAGCTGTGTCTGCCATCACACAGGACTCCGATCTCAAGGAGGCAGTGGGAAACGGCGAAGCGGCGGACAAGGCAGCATACGATGCGGCACAGGCTGCCCAGAATGCAGCAACCGCGGCGGAGGATGCGAAGAACGCGGCAGTTAATCTTGGAAAAACAGCAGCAGATGCTGTTCTGGCCAGTCCTGCTCCGGAAGCTACTGCGGATCCGTCTGTTACTCCGGAAGCTACTCCGGCATTAAAAGAAGAGATAGAAAAGGAGATAAGTGAAGCGGAGACAGCAGTAGCCGACTCCAATCAGAAAGTGGAAGAAGAATCCAAGAATCTGGAGAACATTGCAACCGAGGCACAGAATAAGACCGCGGAAGAAGCGCAGAAAGCCCAGGATGCGGCAACGAAAGCCCAGGAGGCTGCAAAGCAGGCAGAGGCTCTGAAATCACAGATTGAAAATGCAGGCCGTGCGGATTCCAAGCTGGAGGATGTGCTGGATGCTGCAAAGAAAGCTGCAGAGGATGCGCAGGCAGCAGCAGATCAGGCAAAGCAGGCATATGATAAAGCACAGGCTACATTAGATACAGCACAGGAAGCCTATGATAAGGCAAAGACACAGGCGGAAGCAGATATCAAAGCCGGTATCGAAAATGCAGACAAGGAACTGGAAGAGGCTGAAAAAGCACTTGCAGCGGCAGAAGCAGAAGTAGGTAAGGCAGAGGATGCTTACAAGACCGCTACCGGCAGCAATGAGATCGCACAGAAGACAGCAGAGGCTGCAAAAGAAGCAGCGGATCAGGCAGGAATCGCTGCAGGGAAATCCGACGAAGCAGCAGCAGCGGCTAAGGTAGTGGACGAGAAAAAGACTGCAAAAGAGAATGACAATACACAGCTGGAACAGCAGAAGTCCGAGATTCAGGGACAGCAGGATGCCCTGAGAAGAGAGATCACCGACAAAGAAGCACAGATCGCAGCCAAGGAAGCAGAGATCAAAGCAGCTAAGAAAGCAATTGATGATCTGGGCGGAAGAAGACATTTGGTATGGTCCGATGAATATAAAAAAGCACAGGAACTGAAAGAGCAGATTAACAATTTGGAAAATGATATCGACACCCTGAAGGGTGACATCAATACTGCGAAGGACAACATTTCCCTGAAGGATACTGAGATTGCCGCAAAGGATGCACAGATTGCCGAGAATAATACTTACATTGCAGGTATTGTGGCATCACAGAAGGTTGTAGAAGATCTGGTAGCTGATAATAATACCCAGATCACTTATCTGGACAAGGAAAAACAGGATGAGTTCAATACGCTGCTGGATGAATTGAAGGAATCCACCCAAAAGTATGAAGATGCGAAGGATCTTCGGGAGGAGTATCAGGATGCCATTGACAGAAGCAATGTTGGACTGATCGAATGGTTCCGCAAGGTATACAAAGAGTTGTCCATTGAGGCCAAGAATGACAATGCGAAGATCGAGATGGACTGGGAGCATCTGGAACTGAAATACACCAACGATGGACTGACCCTGTTACTGGGCAAGAACAAGAATAACGAGCAGGTATTACTGACCTGGGAAAACAATAAACTGACCGCAACTCTGGTAGATGAGCATGAATTCGCTGCATACTCCACCGCTTTTGATAAGGTGGCAGCAGCACAGGCAGCAACAAAGGCAGCAGATGCCGCAACCGCAGCAGCAAAGGCAGAACAGGCAGAGAAAGAAGCACTGGATCAGTACAACGCTGCAAAAGAAGCTCTGGAGGCAGCAAAGAAGAGACTGGAAGCGGCCAGAAAGGCTAAACTGAACGATCTGCAGCTGGATGCAGCACGGAAGGCACTGGAAACAGCTAAAGAAAATGTAGCGGATGCCAAGAAGGCTTACGAGGACGCACAGAGTGCAGCAAATGAAGCAAAAAAGGATTATAAAGAAGCAAAAGATAATTTTGATGAGAAACCGGTATATGCGAGGTTCTATGTATTGAAGAGAGGCCTGATTCAGCCGGCGGAAGTAAAATCTTATACTTCTGGAAACTATATCGGTGGAAAACAGGGAGAATTAAATAAGGGTGACAACAACAGCTATCTGAATATGTATGCAAAGGGTAATGGCGTAAAAGATACCGATCTGACCCCTTATCTTAAGAACGTACCGACAGCGGACCAGCTGGGTGTCAGCCTGAAGGAAGGCGAATACATTAAGTGGTATGTAATCAAAACCGAAAATGACGGTATCCATGTAGACGGCATCATCATGAACCAGAAGTTCAATGTGACAGTACATTATCTGTATGAGGATGAAACCGGTAACACGGTAAAGGTAGCAGAAGATTTCGTAGGAACCTACGGACTGGGTGAAGAATATCACATTACCACTCCGAGTGCAGTCATTGACGGATTTAGTTTCACTGCTAAAAACGCAACGGAGGCGGAGATTAGCGGTACCGCGACTGCCGACAGAGAAGTAACCGTATGGTACAGTAAGGAAGAAGGCGTACCTATTATCGTGAACTATTACCGCGGCAGCGTGAACGGAACACTCCTGCACACAGAGACCCGTAACATCGGAAAGTCTCAGGCAGCTGATTATCACGCAACGCTCACAGTAGACTCTCTGAATGCATGGAGACCCGGTGATTGCGAGAACGGTGTTCTGGCAGGATATGAGAAGACGGAAGACGGATATGTAGCAAGTATTATATACAAACCGATCATCGTAACTCCTTCCGAAACCGAACCCACCGGTGGTGAAGGTGGCGGAGAGTCCGGAGAAGATGGTACGACTACCGGAACCGTAACGGCACCGGAAGCAGCTGCTCCCGCAGGCAACACAACCGTAGCTACCGTACAGCAGGTAGCAGGTGCGAGACAGCAGCCCGTTGCTCAGACAGTGATCGAAGAGGAGGCCACTCCTTTGGCACCTGTTGCGACAGAAGAACCGGAGCAGGGAATTACAGCAACAACGAATAATAATGTAGTCAGCATTGAGGATGAGGCGGCACCTCTGGCAGCATCTGCAAACTGTTGGATCCACTGGCTGATCCTGTTGCTGACAGTCGTATATACTGCATATGAATTGATCCGTTGCATCAACAGAAACAAAAAGATCAATGAACTTCGCGGTGAAGCACGCCAGACAGAGGTGTAAGGAGGAGACAAAATGAAAAAAATGAAATGCATTGATATTGCGGTTCCGGTTTTGTTTGTCCTGGCGCTTGTCGTTCTGTATTTCTTCTGGGGATGCCATCTGGATCTGTATGTGACGATCCTGGCAGCTATTATTCTCGGAGTGACGGTTCTGACTACGTATATCCAGTATAAGAAAATAGATAAGTTACAAAAGCACGAGGAATCGTAAAAAACGAAAAAGTCCATCGTCCGAAGGAAAGAACCGGAGGACGATGGAATTTTTACTGTTTATTATCAGAAAACAGGATAGGAAACGGAAGGGGAATATGAAATTATGCTTTACGGCGTCCTCGGGAGGCCATTTGGAAGAGATCACGTGTCTGAGACAGATTACTAATGAGAACGATTCCTTTTTGATTACGGAAAAAAGCGGAGAAGACATTACAACAGCATGGGGAGACAGAACTTACTTTTTACGACAGATCAATCGCAAGGAACCGTTTTTTCTTATTCATTTTATCAAGCTTTTTTTTCAGGCGTATGCTATCTTGAAGAAGGAAAAGCCGGACTGTATCATATCCACAGGAGCATTGATGACATATCCGGTCTGTCTGTTAGGTAAAATGAGAAAAATTCATATTATATATATAGAATCTTTTGCCCGGGTAGATGAAGCTTCCCTTACGGGGAAGCTGATGTACCCATTAGCAGACCTGTTCCTGGTACAATGGGAAGATATGCTGAAGGTGTTTCCGAAGGCGATTTATGCGGGAGGAATTTTTTGATGAAGGGAAAGCTGATATTTGTGGTGCTGGGAACCCAGAAATTCCAGTGTAACAGATTGTTGAAACAGATAGACCGGCTGGTCGAAGAGCAGAAAATAACAGATCCGGTATTTGCGCAGAAAGGCCACTCCGACTATATCCCACAATACTATCCTTCGGTGGATTTTCTGAACAAAGAAGACTTTGAGCAGAAGATGGAGGAATGTTCTCTGCTGATCACCCATAGCGGTGTCGGGACCATATTGTCGGGAATCCGTCATGGGAAACCTGTGATCGTATTTCCACGACTGAAAAAATATAAAGAACATGTGGATGACCACCAATGGGACATTGCAAAAGCTTTTGGGAAAAAACATCTGGTGTTGGTATGTGGGGAAGAAGATTCGTTGGAGAATATCATTCGGGAAAGTGAAACGTTTGATTTTCAGCCATACGAATCGCACAGAGATCAGATGCTGCAGACGATAGAAACTTATCTGAGAGAGGAGATCGAAAATGTTTAAGACGATTCTGTCTAACTTTCATTTGGAAAAAATATTTTGGACATTAAAGAAGAAAGCATTATACATTTTCCTGAGCACAGCAGTATTGGGAATGGTGGCAGGGGCTTACGCCAGCATTACCAGTACATCCCTGTATATGGCACAGATTTCATTTTATGTATACAGTAATCCGGATTATATTACGGACTCGTCTGTAAATATCGGAAGTTCTGATATCACGCAGGCGAAAAATCTGATCACGAGCTATATGCAGATATTGAAGAGCCGGACCTTTCTGGAAAAAGTAAAAGAGGAAACGGGACTGGGTTATTCCACGGATTATCTGAAATCCCAGATCAGTGCCAGTGCGATTGAAAACACGGCTGCATTTGTGGTACGTGTAGTCGATCAAAACCCGGTGAATGCCATGGATATAGCAAATGCTATCGGTGAACTGGCGCCGAATGAGATCATACGGATCGTGAAATCCGGTGGAATCGAAGTACTGGATGAGGCAGAGCTTCCAACGGTACCTTACCAGTCCACCAGTGTGTTGAAATATGCAGTATTGGGTGCGGCAGCAGGTTTCCTTCTGGCTGCGGCATGGTTCCTGCTACGAAGTATGCTGGATACTACCGTCCGCCGGAAATATGAGATTGAAGATCTGTTTACCATTCCTATTCTGGGAGATGTACCACAGATGGAACCGGCGGCAAAAGGTGAAAAGGTCAATAAAATATTACATAAGGAGAGCCCTTTTGCAGTGCGCGAATCTTATAACAGTATCCGTGCAAAGCTCCTGTTCACCGGTAAAGGTGAGAAATGTCCCGTATATGCCATTACCAGTGCAGATCCCGGAGAGGGAAAAACACTGACCTGTATCAATCTTGCTTCCGCTTACGCTCAATTAGGGAAAAAGATTTTATTGATTGATGCGGATATGAGAAAGAGCAACCTGAAAAGTCTGCTGGACATTGAGGGGAAGGAAGGTTTAAGTGAATACCTTGCAGGGATCACGAAAGAACTGAAGGTCTATAAGAGAGCCGAGAATCTCTATGTTGCAATGGCGGGAGAAGTACCGCCCAATCCGGCAGAACTTCTGTCTGGTGAGCGCTGGAGTGAACTTTTGGAAAAATGCAAGGAGGAATATGATTGTATTTTCGTAGACCTGCCTCCGGCAGGAATCGTGGCAGATGCTCTGGTCCTGGCTGCAACAGCGACCGCATATATTCTGGTGGTAAGAGAGGGCGTGACAAAATTTGACAGAGAGCAGATGATCGTGCAGATGCTGGAGCCGGTGGGAGCGAATATCTGTGGATTCGTGTTCAACGGAATCTCTATGAAATCTCAGGATTATCATTATAAACATTATGCAAAAGACTACAAATACTGATATTCTTAAGATATATGATTTCCACAGCCATATTTTGCCCGGTTTGGACCATGGATGCAGTGATACTGCGGTAGCAATGGAACAGATCCGGAGAGCGGTGCGGGCAGGGGTTCACTGTATCCTTGCTACCTCCCATTTTTACCCACATGCGGAGAGTGTGGACAGTTTCTTAAGACGCCGCAGGCTGGCGTGGGTGCAGCTGCAAAAGGAACTTGCCGGAGAGGAAGAGATCCAGGCAGCAGGAATACAAATTGTGCAGGGAGCGGAGGTCCTGATCTGTAAAGGACTGGAACGGATGGAAGGGCTTGAACAACTTTGTATAGATGGAACGAAGGTATTACTGCTGGAAATGCCTTTTACGGAGATATGGGATCCGGAATTGATAAATACAGTGACAGCATTACAGGACAAATGTGGTCTGCAGGTGGTGCTTGCCCATGTAGAGCGATACCGGATGTCACAGATTATGCCTCTATTAGAGGCAGGATGCCTTGCACAGGTGAATATAGGCAGTCTGGTGGGAAGATGGAACAGGCAGAGGTTCCGCGCACAACAGTATTTGAGACATGACAGGATCAGTGCACTGGGCAGTGATATCCATGGTGTCGGTGACCAATATACAGACTTTACGCATATAATAAAAAAGCATAATAAGGCAGTTGGGATGATCATGGAACGGACACGGGAATTACTGGGAGAACGTACGGATACGCATCCTAAGATACCATAGAGGGGAAAAAAGATGGATACAGCAAGCAGGCAGGTGAGTGTGATCGTACCGGTTTATAATACAGAAAAATATCTACGCAGATGTCTGGAAAGTCTGGTACATCAAACCCTGAAGGATCTGGAGATCCTGGTGGTGGATGATGGCTCCACGGATCACTCTCCGGAGATTCTTTCTGAATTTGAAAACAATTATCCGGGAAGAGTCAGAGTTATCCGCAAGGAGAACGGAGGACAGGCAAGTGCACGGAATCTGGGAATCCGGGAGTGCATTGGGGATTATGTAGGGTTTGTGGATTCGGACGATTATGTAGATACCGCAATGTATGAGGAAATGCTTCGGGCAGCTCTTGCGGACAATTGTGATATGGTGGAATGCAGTTATCACTACCTTCAGGAAAAGGATGGTCAGCAGAAGGAACTGGCTACCAGAGGAAATATCAGGCAGTACCGGGACAGGAAAGATATGTTTATCGATCCTATGACCTGCCCCTGGAACAAGCTGATCCGCAGGGAGATCCTGCTGCGGGAGGGAATGGAATTCCCGGAGGGAAGAATCTATGAGGATACGGCATTCTGTATCAAACTGATCCCGTATCTTCAGCGGGAAACCTATGTAGACCGTCCCTTTGTATCTTATATCCTTAGGGAGACCTCTACTATGAATGCCAACAAAAGTAAAAAAGTGGCTGATATTTTTCCGGTGTTACAGAATATACTGGATTTTTACAGGGAGAGAGGGTTTTACGAGGAATATCGACAGGAGCTGGAATACTTTTGCGTTAAGATACTTCTATGCAGTTCCTTGAGCCGGATCGGCAGAGTACCGGATGCAAGGCTGCGCAAGGATCTGCTGGATCGGACCTTTGCCTTTTTACAGGAGCATTTTCCGGACTATCGAGCGAACCCGTATGTACGGGGGAAGATCGGCATCTATCTGAGAAATGTCCGCAGATGGAATTGTCAGCCGGTGGCGGTACTGAGTGGCAGGATTCTGAAAGGATAGTATTATGATAAGAACATCCGTAGCAATGGCAACTTACAATGGAGCGGAATATGTAGTGGAGCAACTGGAGTCTATCCGGACCCAGAGCATGCCGGTGGATGAAGTGATCATCCACGATGATCGTTCCACTGACGATACCGTAGCAATCGTGGAAAAATATATCAGGGAACATGGACTGGAAAGAACCTGGAAGGTATCGCAGAATCCGAAGAATCTGGGATATGCTGCAAATTTTATCAGTGCAGTGAAGGAGACGGTGGGAGAATATATTTTCTTCTGCGATCAGGATGATATCTGGGTACCGGACCGGGTGGAGGTCATGGTGGGACAGATGGAGGAGCATCCCAAGATCCTGCTACTGTGTTCGGAATTCGAGTCTTTTGTGTCTTCTCCGGACGCCCCCAGTGTTCCAACATGGGAACAGAAGCAGTTCCGCCGGGATCATTCCCTTGAGCATCTATCCTATGAAGCGCATAATCTGTTTATCAACTGTCAGGGATGCAGCATGTGCATCCGCCGGAAATTCTGGCAGGAGGTGGAAAACAGATGGTATCCGAACTGGGCCCACGATGAATTTGTCTGGAAGCTGGCATTATGCAGAAATGGACTGTATGTCTACCATGGGGTGACACTGCGCAGAAGACTTCATTCCAATAACGTGACAATGCATAAAATGCGTGATCTTCCGGAGAGAGTCCGTTTTTTAGAGGATCTGAAGAAAAGCCATGAGGCTACCCTGGCCTTTGCAGAGTCACTGTCAATGAGTGGTCGGGATTGTAGATTATTACATCGGAATATACGGGCAACGCAGCTGAGGATCGAATTGCTGCGTGACCGGAAAGTATGGAATACTTTGCCACTGTTATTTGAATATGCGGACTGTTATCACAGCAGAAAGTCTATTCCCGTAGAGCTGATGATGGCGATCCGTGGATAGAGGATCAAAGAGATCAGCGGGAAAATTGTGGGAGGGAGGAGAGAAATGGCACAACAAAGCAGATATCTGAAACCGCAGAGAGAACTGAAAATCTTTCAGGCGGTTGCAGTGTTGTTCTTTTTTACATTATATGTATTGCCGCAGTATTTTGGACTGCCGTTTCCTCTGTTCGACCTGACGGCACTGCGTATCATGATCGTGGCGGTATTATTCCTGATGCTGGCAGAGCCGGAGCGTATCCGGGGATTCGTGCTGCTGGTGGTGGAAGAACCATGTACCAAAGTGTTACTTCCTTACCTTATGGTGATCGGATATACTATGGTATTACGTGCGGATGTCAACGCCTTTCTAAATCCGTTTATTGAATTGCTGACGTTTTATCTGTTGATTTATCTCATCCGGAACACGCTGGGAGTGGAAAAAACGATACAGATGATCGTTGTATTTTCTTATGTGATCGCATTGCTGGGCATCGTGGAATATGTGCTGGGGAGATCACCGTTCTCCTATCTGGAGACGATCAAGGGACTCTATACGGGACGATTTGTACGATCGGGAAGCTATCGTATCATGAGCTCCTGTAACCACTCTCTGGGTTATGGTCTGATGCTGGTCACCATGGTTCCTTTTGCCTGTTATGACAGGAAAAATAAGAGTGTCAATCTGCTGGCACAGCCGCTCTTGTTACTATTGCTGGGGGGCAACGTATTTTTATGTGGGTCGAGATCCACACTGAGCGTATTTCTTTTGGAAGTGATCCTGCTGGTGGGCTTATCTTCTAAAATGGAGATTAAAAAATTTGTGATGATCGCGCTTGTGTTGGCGGGTATTTTTGCAGTAATTCTGGTGGCTATCAGAAATACGACAATGGGAAGATACATATTGTTACAGATCACCAGTATTCTGGATGAACTGCTGGGAACGGAACTGGCGGTGCAGTTCGGTGCAGATTTAACGGCATTAAGCAGTAGTTCCAATTACCGGGACCAGCTCAAATATATTTTCACGGTGGACTGGCTGAATCCGCTGCTGGGGCTGGGAAGGAAGCGCTCGTTTAAGTCGGAGATCAACGGTTCTTTCATTGAATCTGTGGATAATTTCTACATTGCGGAATATGTACGTTATGCGTATCCGGGAATGATCACCTATCTGCTGTTTCTCGGAAGTATGATCGCGGGTATGATAAAGAGGGTCCGCAGAGATAAAAGCGGACTGCCGAAGATCCTTCTGGTAGGCAGTGCCTGTTATCTGATCAATCTTTTTTGGGTCGATTCACTGCAGACATTGAAATATCTCTATATTTTGTTCGCCCTTTTTCTGTGCCTGGATCCGGTACGGGAGGGGGAAGATGCACCGCCCATGACAACATCGAAGTATTTGAAGAAAAGAGGAGCAAGATGAATCCGTTAGTAAGCATTGTAGTGCCGGTATATAATGGAGAACGTTATATTGACGACTGTATGAAACGGCTGTTGGAACAGACCTATGCTCCTTTGGAGATCCTGCTGGTGGACGACGGCAGCGGGGATGGCTCCGGTGGCATCTGTGACCGCTATGCGGCGGCTGTCTCCCATGTCAGAGTCATTCATCAGGAAAACGGCGGCCCCAGCAGGGCGAGAAATACCGGAATTGCACATGCACAGGGAAAGTATCTGATGTTCACGGATGTGGACGATCTGCTGCAGGCGGATGCCGTGGAGAAAAATGTCCGGATCGCGGAAGAGAGCGATGCGGATGTGCTGATGTTCGGGTTCTGGTATTATGATGTGGCCAATGACCGCAAAGTGACGAGACCGATGAAAACATCCTTTTGTGGAAGCAGAGAAGAATTTTTCCGGGACTGTCTGGTGGAAACCGTGGAGACAGAGGTGATCAACGCACCCTGGAACAAAGTGTTTCGCAGAGAATTTCTGCGGGAACAAGATCTTGCGTTTGATCCGCAGATCCGTATTTACGAAGACCTGTATTTTTCACTGCAGGCAGTGAGCAGGGCTCATAAGATTGCAGTCAATCCGGAACTGTTCTATCAGTATAATGTGCAGACTCAGGGAACCCAGTTAAACAGTTACGATCCACGCTTTTTTGATAATATCACGAAGATTTATCATTATGCGATGGATTTCTGTCGGGAATTCCCGGAGCACGAGGAGCAGGAGATGGCATTCTGCCGGGTCTATTCCGGGCTGGGCCTGACATTTCTCAAGCAGCTCAGCTGCCGCAGAGGAATCGCCGACTCTGAGAGGAAAAAGATTGTACGGAGAATCTGTCGGGAACAGGATTTCCTGGAAGCAGTAAGAAAATCCGGACTTCAGGGAAAACGAAGACTGCTGTATCTGTTGTTGAAGACGCAAAGTACCAGATGGATCATTGCACTGTACCGGAGCTGGAACGGTATTCAGCAGAGATGTTTTTGAGAAGGGGAGAAGCATGGGAGATACTTCATTGCGAAGAATCAAAGAAAAAATACAGGATCATATGTTACTGGGGTCGATCTATGACAATGTGATGCTGAAGACAAAGTACAGGGATGCAAAATTGTCCTTTTTGTACAATGTGATGATCGGGCAAAAGCACCGGATGTTGTATTATAAAAAATTAAAAAGAAAATATCTGGAGAAAGTGACGGCGGACCGTCCATGGGAGACACTGGAAAAGAAAGCTAACCAGGGCAGAGTCTGGTTCTGCTGGCTGCAGGGATTGGAGCAGGCACCGCCTTTGGTGAAGCTGTGCTATGAAGCTCTGAGACAAAAGCTTCCGGACCGGGAGATCGTCGTGATCGATGCAAAGAATGTATTTGATTATATCACACTTCCGGAAGAGATTGTTGAAAAGTGGAAGAGAGGGATCATCGGTCCGGCACATTTCTCAGATCTGATCCGTCTGGAGCTTCTGGTCCGTTACGGCGGATACTGGATCGATGCAACGGTCTACTGTACGGACGGGGGACTACTGGCATATACAGATCAATTGCCGGTTTTCATGTACAGCTTTTATTATTTCGGATTCAATCCGGAGATCATGGAGACAAATAACTGGTTTCTGTACGGAACCACGAATCAGAACATCTATTGTCTGACCAGAGAACTGCTCTATGCTTACTGGAAGGACAACGACCGGGCAGTGGATTACTATATTTTTCACCTGTTTATGACTATGGCATGCGATTATTATCGGGAAGAGTATCAGGCGATGCCTATTGTCAGTCAGGTGGAGTCGCATGTGCTGGCAACATATATGGGACAGCCATACGACGGAATCAAATATGAGGTTCTGAAATCAAGATGCGGATTCCATAAGTTAAGTACACGTTTCAGTGAGAAAGAGACTTCGGGGCAGGATACTTTTTATCAGTATCTGATGCAGGGAAAATTAAGATAATCGTGAGGAGAAAAGTATGGAAGAAAAGGGAAGTAAGGGGACGATACCCAAGATCATACATTACTGCTGGTTCGGTGGTAAGCCGATTCCGGAGGATCTGCAGAAATGCATTGATTCCTGGAGCAGACTGGAAGGTTACAGGGTCATGCGATGGGATGAAAGCAACTGTACCTTTGATGAAAATGAATTTGTACGCAGAACCTATGCGGAAAAGCAGCTGGGATTTATCGGTGATTATTATCGCCTGAAGGCGGTATATGAATACGGTGGGATTTATCTGGATACCGATGTGAAGGTATGCCGCTCCTTTGATCCGCTGTTATCCTATCCGGCATTTTTCAATTTTATTTTTGATTGTTCTGTGGGATCTGCCATTATCGGAGCACAGCCGGGAAATCCTTTGGTGAAAGCGCTGTTGGATATGTACGATGCCACCGAATTCGGCAGGAATCCGGATGGAAAAGTATTTAACTTCCGGGACGGCAGACTTATCGTGGATGGATATGCCACCAGCAATTATTATTATACCTACTATATTTTGAAACATTATCCGCAGTTTCGCCTGAATAATCAGTTCCAGGATCTGGGGGATTTCGTGATCTTCCCGAAGGAGCTGTTCGAGATCGGAACGATCACAGGGAAACAATATGCAGTACATCTGTGTGCCGGAGAGTGGAGATTGAAAACGGATGACAGTAAGACAATGAAGAACCGCATCAAAAAAATGATCGGGAAATGGCCATGGCTGTTTGACAAAGTCCAGATACTGGTGCGGAAAAAACGCTATGACAAGCTCAAGACCCAGATACCATTCTATGAATACTATCTTGCACAAAAGGAAAACCATCCTCTTCCGAAGCTGTAAATAATTCGTAGAGGAAGGAAGGGTTGACAATGGAAGAGTTTATAGTCAGATGTAATGCACTGATCGCAGAACAGTTGGAGGGAATCTCCTGGACATTATTGCTTCTCATGATGACAGCAGTTTTTTTGCTGGTGCATGTCGCAGTGCTGATCTGGTCCAGGCTGCGGGGGAAAGAAATGCGCCCCGGAAAAGAGATACTGCTGATGCTTCTGGCGGGATATGCATGCTTTCTATTTCAAATAACATTCTATAATCGGGAAGAAGGAAGCCGTTCCGGAATTTTCACTCATATTTCCATGTGGTTGAAAAGTGGAAGTCCGGATCAGTCCGATCAAATGATCTATGACCTGCTCAACGTATGTCTCTTCGTGCCCTGGGGAGCGCTGATTGCCCTGTTCCGCGGACAAGAGAAGATAGGCAGGAAGTTGTTTCTAACGACCTGTTACAGTTTCCTGACCAGCTTCTGTATCGAAGTGATCCAGCTGCTGACACATAGAGGTTATTTTGAATTGATGGATATTCTTACAAATGTTACAGGTGGTATTCTGGGTGGTCTGGCAGCGGTGATTTTGTATGTAATTGTGCCGGCTCAGGGAAAGACAAGGAGCAATCATGGATAAAAAAACAAGATTTTCTAAAAAAGACAGGATTGTGATCCTGCTGAGTCTTGCGTCAGTGCTGGTGCTCGGATATATTATGTGGGATTCCTCCCGCAAACAGCAGCAGGAACAGGAGATGCTGCAGGAGATCAGTGAGGAACAGAGTACGGCAGATGCAAAACAAAAAGACCTGACGCAGCTGGCAGAAGGGCTTTACATCAACGAGATAAATCAGGCAGGCTGGATCGAACTGTACAACGGATTATCCCGGGATGAAATTCCCCTGCAGGACTGTAAGATCACAGTGAACGGACAGGTGAAAAAAGAATTTACCAAAGAAGAGGTATTGCCGGCAGCAGGTTATCTGTGCGTGGAGAATCTGGGATCTCTGGCAGCGGGAGATGTGATCAGCATATTTTTGCCGGAAGAGGTATTGCACAGCAGTATGCTGGTGCCGGAGCTGAACAGTGGAGAAAGTTACGGACGGATCACGGATGGCGCAGAAGTCATGGAATGGATGACCGCCACCAAAGGAGAAAGCAATACGCAGGGAGAAGCTGTAGAGACGGAGAAATTGCATTTCTCTGTTCCCGGAGGTTTCTATGATAATGACATACAGGTGGAATTGTCTGCCGGGGAGAACAGCCGGATCTATTATACCCTGGATGGTTCCGAGCCTACCACACAGTCCGCGCTGTACGAGGGTCCGATTACGATTAAAAACCGGAGCGGCTCGGACATGACGCTGGCAGTGAATCCTCAGATGGAGTATTATACAACAACTTTTCAACCGGCAAGTATCACTATGGGAACCGTACTGAAGGCAATTGCAGTGGATACTTTGGGACAACAGAGTGATACGGTAACGCAATCCTATTTTATCGGTATCGAAAAATCCGGTGATATCACAGGGGTGCCGGTAATATCTATTTCAACCGACGAAAATAATCTGTTTGATTATTTTGAAGGCATTTATGTGAAAGGCCGTTCTTATGAAGATGAGATCGCCAAGGGATATGACGGCGGAGGCGCGGGAAACTATTACAATAATTGGAGCAAACCGGTCTATGTGGAATTCTTTTCTAACCAAAAAGATAAGACCTTTGCACAGAAAATGCAGGTGAGTATTATCAATGATATTAGCACCACATGGCCACAAAAAGGACTAAAGCTTACGGGAGAAAACTGTGCTAGCGAGGGAACCGGACTGGAGCGCTATTACAGAGAAGGTGAAAATGGATTTTCACTGTTGACGCACAGAAGAGACAACACGTTTATGCTGCGAGAATATCTGGCACAGAGACTTTTGGATGCGACCACCGTAAGAACGCAGAATATGGAATCGTGTGCGGTATTCCTGAACGGAGAGTATTGGGGAATTTATATGCTGCGAGGAAATTATGATGCGGATTTTATTGCGGAAGAATACGGTGTCGCTGCAGGGGATGTACTGTTTGCAAGAAACGGAGTGACCGACCCAGTGACGGAGAATATCACTACATTTGGTAAACTCTATGATTTTGTGACTACGCGTGATATGTCTGATACACAGAATTATGAACAGGTAAAAGAAATGATGGATGTTGAAAATTACCTGCAATATTTTTGCGCAAATCTTTACCTTGCAAATGCATTCTATGGAGAGGATACGGTGATAACCTGGAGAACAGTCTCGGAAAACGGGACGGGCTTCGGAGATGGCAGATGGAGATTTCTGATGTGCCGACTGGATAATTCCATGGGGAATAATGCCACTGGCGGGAAAACGACGGCAACCATTGACTCCTATTTGATGGAGAGTGTTTCGCAGGATATCTTCTTCAGAGCTTTATTGCATAATGAGGAATTTCGGAACAGCTTAAGTTCCGTGATGCAGGAAATGGCGGAGAATACCTTCGCTGATGAGAAAGTAGAAGCGGTACTGGGACAATTAGCCGCCGAAAAAAAGAAAATTGTCCTTAGTAATTACAAGCGTTTCCGTGGGAACATGGAAGACACGGTATACCATCAGGAAGTCAAGAAAATAGAAGAATTTTTCAGGGAGAGAGAATCGTATATTTTACGTTATACGCAGGAAGTGGCAGAAGGTACTGTGAACTGGGATGCGGAGATTCCGCAGGAGCAGACAGTAGCAGAGGAAGGAACGGAAAATTTGAATGAGTAGTCGAGTAAAGAACTCTGTACAAAATATGATATCTGGTTTTGCATATCAGTTTCTTACCCTGATACTCAGTTTTGTAGCAAGAACCGTATTTATCCATACCCTGGGAGCGGAATATTTGGGTCTGAATGGTATTTTTTCAGATGTGTTAAATCTGCTGTCAATGGCGGATCTTGGTTTTAACACGACCATGGCTTACAGCTTTTATAAGCCGTTGGCGGAACATGACGAAGAGAAACTGGCCGGACTGATTCATTTTTATAAAAAAGTATACAATGTGATTGCCGTGGTGGTGACGGTAGTGGGAATTGCGGTGATTCCGTTCCTGAAATATATCGTCAATACAGAACAGGAGATTCCCCATCTCGCAGTGTATTATCTGTTTTCGCTGGCAAACGTAGTGATTTCTTATCTGTTTGTCTATAAATCCACGATACTTACGGCAGATCAGAAGAACTACAAAGTAGTCAATATCTCGATTTGGACCAGCTTGCTGAAGACAATTTTGCAGATTTTTTCCCTTTTACTGCTGCAGAATTATATTCTGTACTTGGCAATCGGAGTGGCAGTGCAGTTTTTCAATAATCTCATGGCATCCCGGGAGGCACAGAAACAGTATCCGTTTATCAAAATGGAGCGGAAGATCACCAAAGAGGAAGAGAAGGCGATTTTCGAGAATATGCGTTCTGTATTTTTGTACAAGATCAGTTCCACGATCTTTACAGCCACGGATAATATACTGATCTCCGTGCTGGTGGGAACTGCTATGACGGGAATCTATTCCAACTACCTGATGGTGAGCAATAAGCTTCTTCTGATCATTCAGATCATTTTTTCCGCTTTGACGGCCAGCGTCGGTAATGTCATTGTCCGAGAGAAGAGTGAGAAACGTTATGAAGTGTTCAGCGTCATACAATCTGTCAGCTTTATTCTCTGTGGTGCCATCGTCAGTGCGTTTTGCATCATGGCGAACGATTTCGTCTACGTGTGGCTGGGCAGCGGGTTTACAATCAGTACAGGTGCCATTCTGGTGATGACACTGAATACCTATCTGTCCTGTGTCCTGCAGCCGCTGTGGATCTATCGGGATGCTACCGGACTTTATGTTCGTACCAAGTACGTCATGTTGGTCGGTGCTGTGCTGAACATTGTTTTGTCGATTCTGTTGGGAAAAGTCATGGGACTGACCGGAATCGTGCTGGCATCGGCAATTGCAAGGCTGAGTACGTATTTCTGGTACGAACCGAGACTTCTGTTCCGGGAGTATTTTGAGAAAAGTGCAGCGGGATACTACGTGTCACTTTTAAAAAATGCATTGCTTATGATTGCTACCATAGGGGTGCTTTGGTTGCTGTTATCCGGAGTGCAGACACAGAACTGGTTGCAGTTGATCGGTAAGGGAGTTGTCATCGGCGGAATCTGCAGCGTGGTATTTTTAGTGGCATATGGGAAGACAGAGGGAACGCAATTAATTGTGAAAAAGTGTAAAAGTATGCTCGGAAGGAAAAAGTAGGAGGGGTTATGCTCAGAGATATAGCGGTCGTAAGAAATCGAAAAAAAATGAACGGTGAGCGGCTTAAGAAGCATAGAGTGGCTTTGGAGTATTGGGATTTCGAGAATAATCTGGGAGATTTTTTAGCTCCTGTGATTGTTGCTTGGATGCTGGCACAAAAAGGTATGAATCTTCAAACCACCTGTGCGGGGAAAAAGCATCTTATGGCAGTCGGATCTATTCTGGGACTGGGCAGATTTGATGCGGTTGTCTGGGGAAGCGGTGTCAACTCTTTTGAGAACGCAGCGCATGTAACAGAACAGAAAAAATACAGGAAATATGACGTGCGGGCTTTGCGGGGCCCGGTCAGCAGGCAGGTCATGACTGCCAACGGATATGACTGCCCGGAAATCTACGGTGATCCGGCAATCCTGATGCCTCTCATCTATCCGGGGGAACGTAAAAAGGGAAAAGATTATGTTGTGATAGAACATTATTTGAAACAAAACAGTGATGCTGAAAAATTGGATATTAAAACAACGGATTACAGGTCGTTTATCGATAGAATGCTTACGGCTGAAATTGTATATTCCTCTTCCTTGCATGGAATTATTTTGGCGGAGTCTTATGGGATTCCGGCGGTGTTCATCGGTAATGGCGTGGAGAAGGAATGGTTGAAATACTATGACTGGTATTATGCGACAGGCAGATACGATGTCAAAATAGCATCTGATTTACAACAGGCGAAAAGGATGACTCCGATGGAATTACCCCAATTAGATAAACTGCAAGAGGGACTACAGAAAAGTTTTCCATACGATTTATGGAAATAAATGAGAAGGGGTGTGCCTATGGGAAAGAAAGAAAAATACCTGGCAAAACTGATACGCGCCCAGCTGAAACAGGAGGAAGTAACTTCCCTGCCGGAAGGCGTGACGGTGGATGAAATCGTGCAGATTGCGAAAAAACATCATCTGAATTACCTCCTATTGGGAGCTTTGATCCGGGTAGACAATCTTACAGAGGGAGAACGCAGCAGGCTGCGGGCTCCGTTAATGAACAGTATTTTGCGCTGCGGTGTGCAGGTGCAGGAACAGAGAGAGCTGGAAAGATTGTTTGAGGAAAAGGGGATTATCAATCAACCCATGAAAGGGGCGGTATTACGATTCTACTATCCGGCACCGCAGATGCGGGAGATGAGTGACCTCGATATTTTGTTCGCCGAACAAAACATGGGAGAGGCACAGGAGTTGTTAAAAGAACGGGGATACACTCTGTACCGTGCAGTAAAACACCATGATATTTTCCAGAAACCGCCGTTTCTGGTGATCGAGGCTCATCGTGCCATGTACGACAAGACGGTGGACCGCAATCAGTACGGTTATTTCAAAAACTTTTCCCGCACGCATACCAGAAACGGATGTACATATACACAGGACTTCGGAACGGAAGATTTTTACGTATATATGATGGCGCATGCGGCCAAGCATTTCTATCAGACCGGCTGCGGTATCAGACATCTGATCGATATCTATGTCTATCTGGAACGATTTGGCGAACAGATGGACAGAAACTATCTGGATAAAGAACTGGAACAGTGTGGCATTCTCACATTTACCGGGCACATGGAGAAACTGGCCTATCTGTGGCTGGAGGAAGAGGAGAGCAATGCACTGTATGACAATCTCTTCGCCTATCTGCTGGACAGCGGTATCTACGGCAAAGATGAGAACGGCATCTGGAATAAATTTGCCGAGGAGAAAAAGAAGGGAAAAACCGCAGGCAGACAACAACTGAAATTCTGGTATGCATTTCCCCCATTGCACTATATGGCAGAATACTATCCTTACCTGGAGGATTGTCCATGGCTGCTCCCCTGGGCATGGCTGGTCAGAGGAATCACAGGTCTGGCAAAGCATAAAGGCACCTATAAACGTCAGATGATGAATCACATTGATGAAGAACGGATCCGGACGGTACAGGATATCTATGAGAAGATGGATCTGAAGTTCCAGTCATAGAAAGGCAGAAAACGGAAATGACAATTTTGAAAAGAGGATATCGTTTCCTCAGATACAACGATCATAAATGGTTGTCTGTACAATGCTGGATTTATTCTGCCATCTATCGCCTGCAGGTGCTCTACGGTAATACAACCAGGCTGCGCGTGAAATGGGGCAACGAGGGCGAAGAGTCTCCCGAGGAGGAGACAATCGAGCATTATCGATATGCCAAAAAGGTGGCATACTGTGTGAACCGGGTCTGCAGCAGGACGAGCTGGGAGAGCAAGTGTCTGGTGCGGGCACTTACTGCGCAGAGATTATTGAAAAACAAAGGGATTTCTTCTACAATGTATCTGGGATGTAAGCTCGAAGAAGGAAAGATGGTAGCCCATGCATGGATACGTTGCGGCAGAATGTACGTCAGCGGAGGAAGCGGAGAAGATTATTCGGTAGTGGATAAATTCCGAAAATAAGTGGAAATAAGAGAAAAATAAGTTAAGTAAGAAAACGGAGGGTAAAAGGATGGAGAAAAATGCAATCATCAAACTGAAGAAGCAATTAAATGTGACAGATCTGGCAGGAGAAAAGGTCATGATCGATTTTGAATCGGGAAAATATTTTCTGATCAAAGGAGCGGGCAATGATATCTGGGATATGCTGCAGGAGGAGATCACTCCCACGCAGATCGTGGACCGGTTACTGAGCATCTATGAGGTGTCCAGAGAGGAGTGTGAAGAGTCCGTCATGAAGTTCCTGGAACAGATGAAGGGGAATGGCTTTATAGAGTAAATCCGGGGGCTGTGAGATATGGGTAAAATTAAAAAAATATGGCAGGATCGGGGAAATCAGTACCGGTATGCACAATGGTTATGGCAGTATTCCAGACCGTATCTGGGGAAAATACTTCTGGTCATGGTGTTCGGACTGCTGGAGACAATTGCATCACTGCTGATGGTTCAGATCTCCAAAGAAATCATAGACCATGCCACCTTTGGCAATGCATTTGTACGCCTGATGGTGGTCTATGTATTGTTAATGCTGGGAATGCAGGCGGTGACGGTAATTTCGTCGCTGGTATCTACCATGCTGACGGAGAGATTTTCTTTTGGCATACGGAAACAGATCTATGAGAAGATCATTCATTCCCACTGGATGGATGTGAAAAAATATCACACCGGGGATCTGATGACGAGACTTACCAGCGATGCGGGGAATGTGGCGGACGGTATTATCGGAACTATTCCAAGTATTATCCAACTGGCGGTGGAACTGCTGCTGGTATTTTTTACGCTGTTCTATTATTCGCCGATGCTGGCAATGTTCGCCCTGCTGGTAGCTCCGGTGGCAGCACTCAGCTCCTGGTGGCTTGGCAAAAAACTTCGAAAACTTCAGGTGAAGGTGCAGGAGAGTGAAGCAGCATATCGGTCTTTTTTACAGGAAAGCCTAGCAAATCTACTGATCGTAAAAGCGTTTGCCAACGAGGATTATTCCACGGAGCGTCTGACACAGCTTCGGGAGGAGAGGTTTCACTGGGTATACCGTCGGACGAAAATGGGAGTAGCCAGTTCCACAGTGATGTCACTGGCATTTCAGACCGGATATATTGTAGCATTTTGTTATGGAGCAATACAGATTTCCCGCAAGATGATCACCTACGGAACCATGTCGGTATTTTTGACACTGGTAAACCGTGTGCAGGCACCGGTCATGGGACTTGCGCAACAGATACCCAAGGTAGTGTCTATACTGGCTTCCGCAGGAAGAATCATGGAATTGCAGCAGATTCCACTGGAGATGAAAACGGACACTCAGATCCCGTCGGCCCGGATCGGCGTGGAGATAAAAGACATGACCTTTGGTTATACGGATGAGACAGTACTGGAGAATGTAAATCTGCGGATCAGTCCCGGAGAATTTGTGGCTATAATCGGAGAATCCGGTATCGGCAAGACCACACTGATCCGTATTATCATGTCCTTTATGAGTAACATCCGGGGCAGTGTTACCTTTTTTAATGAAAAAGGGGATCTGGAACGGGCGAATGCCGCTACCCGGAAATTTATATCTTATGTACCACAGGGGAATACATTGTTCAGCGGTACGGTGCGGGAGAATATCCGTATGGGGAAACTGGATGCAACAGAGGAAGAAATGTATGAGGCACTGAAATTAGCATCCGGATATGAATTTGTCATGGGACTTCCAAAGGGGATCGATACTGTGATCGGAGAGAGAGGACACGGTCTGTCCGAGGGACAGGCACAGAGGATTGCCATTGCCAGAGCCTTTTTAAGGAAAGCCCCGTTCCTGATACTGGATGAGGCGACTTCCGCATTGGATGAGAAGACAGAACTGGAAGTGTTGCAGGGGTTGAAGGAATTGTCGCCCCGTCCTACCTGTCTTATCATTACCCATAGGAAAAGTATTCTGCCTTATTGTGACAGAGAACTGCAGATCGTGGACAAACAGGTGATGGAAGTGACGAAGGACTAGATACGGATGCGGTTTTTCTGCAGCATATAATAAAGAGGAAAACAATACCGGGCAAGGAAAAGCTTACCACGTGCAGACAGAGTCTCTGCATTTTGATGATAACGCTTGTAGCTGTCCCGGTATTTTTGCGCTAAATAAGAAAAGCTGTTCTGCCAATGATATTTGCGCGACTTCACGCACAATAGGGCCAGCTTGTTGGTCACATAGACAGCGTAGGTAGCGGAAAAGTCAGAAGCTTCCGGGGATGTCTGAATACGGTCGAGGGAATACAACAGTGCATCCGCATAGTCACAGCTAATATCAGAGAATCCTTCCTCCATAGTGCTGTCTTTGCGCTGACGGTAATAGTTTAAAGTCTCTTCGAGCCATACTACCTTTTGACATTGCAGTGCATAATCGGTCAGAAAAGAAATATCTTCCATTTTCTTTCCTTCCTGGAAATGGATATCGGATAGCAGACTGCGTCGGTAGAGTTTATTCCACACCCAGGTTGCAGGCCCCGTAAAGGGATCCATAAAGTGCAGAAAAAATCCGTCCTGCGATTCTATATTCTGTAAGTGATAGGTATGGCAGGTTTCCATGGAAGGCAGCACTCTGCTGTCGGAAAATATCTGTTCATGACATATCACCAGATCCGCAGATTCATGGATCATGGCGGAAAGCATGAGACGATAAAAATCCGGATGGATCAGATCGTCGGAATCGATAAAAGAGATGTAGTCACCGGTCGCAAGGGACAGTCCCACATTGCGGGCATGGGAGATGCCACCGTTGTCCGTATGCCGGACAGTGATGCGGGAATCCGTAAGGGCGAGTCTGTCACACAGAGGACCGCTGCCGTCGGTGGAACCGTCGTCAATGAGCAGAATCTGGAGATTCCGGTAGGAAGAAGCGGTAACACTTTCCACACAAGATATCAGATAATGGGCTACATTGTAGACCGGAATAATAACGCTGATGAGAGAATCCATGGATGCCTCCTGAAAAATGAAGTGACAATACAAGAGCGGGCAGAAAACAGAAAACTGTTTCCTGCCCGTTTTCTTTATTAATTCATTATCTTACGTGAGAGAATCAGTGTACGGTTACGTCACCGTCGATATCGGGGTGGGAATCAAAACCACTGGAGAAGCCTAACCAGTAGTTGCCGTTTTGATCTACGCGGATTTCATCATACTGGGAGGAGAGATTTTTACCCTGCTCAGTACAGGAAATAGATAATTCTTCAACTTCAGGTGTTTTCCATTTTTTCATAGCTCTCATATACTCCTTTTCTATCAAACTATCAATCACTGACAACTCAGACTATAACTGATTCAGGAGGGAAATACAAGAAATCTAACATCATTGATATATTTTGAGATGATTTCCGGTATCTCTTTTGTGGTGTCACGGTTCTGTGGTCTTGCGATCTTATATATGGGAAAGCTTGTTACTGCGCTTAAGAACTGCGTCATGCGGGCGGGAGTGATGCCGAGTAGGTTCAGCAGTTCTCCACGGAATAGATTATGAGTCAGGACCTGCAGCTTTTCACTGCCGGATAATTCCTCACAGGACAATTCCTCGCAGTTATCCCGGTAGATTGTAAACATGCCTGCCACGGGAAGCGGTTCCCGGCAGTAGGAGTCTGTAAGTTTTCTCCCGTATTTCTCATCGGCTTCCCGGATATAGGTGTATTCACTGTCCGGATCGCGTCGCATGACATCCGCGCATACCCGCTGCCAGGGAGGTCCCGGATAGAGGATGCTCTGACCATTTTCCGTGCGGATGGCACAGATGTCGTCGGAGGCAAACAGGATTCCCGGCTGTTTCATCAGATGCAGAGCGGTGGTGGATTTACCGCTGCCGCTGGGGCCCGAGATTAGATAAGCCTTATCCTTGCAGCACAGCGCACTCCCATGGATTAGAAGATAGCCACGCTGTAAAAGGAGAAAAGTGATGGCACCGGACAGAAGATAAGTCCGCATACGCACTTCGTCGAGAGCAGGATCTAACTTCCAGACGATAGCCTTTGAACCTTGTTCTACGTAGACCAGTAGTTCATCATACAATCGAAACCACATGACCTGCTCGGTGATCGAAGAAAATTTTCCCTGTCGGTATTCCGTAACGACCCATTCAGGGGGCATGCCCAGGGTCAGTGTGGCATCCGGAGTGACCGGGGGCGTTAGTTCATCGGCCTCCGGAAAGCAAAGCTCACTCTCCAGCAGCATGCCGTAGAGACGATAATAATACATACTCAGACCTCCTTTAGAAACAGACTGCAGGAATACAGGACATTTGCCATACGCAGATCGGAAAAGGTCAGTTCGGATGCGGAGGCCTCTTCCAGGCGGATGAGCAGGGGATCCAGTTTCCCAGGATCTATATAACGGCGTAGCGTGGGGGAATGCAGGGTCTCCAGAATGTCCCTGCGGTTTTCATCCCATAGAAGCTGGCTGCGGAATGTAGAGTCAGCACTTTGTACCCCGCGGTGAAAGATTTCTTTCCGGATGGAATCCGGGACGATTCCCTCCAGATATGTGCGGACCATACCCCGCTCCAGAGAACCACTGAGACTACATTCCACCGGGAGACTGCAACATAGTTCTATGATCCTTTTGTCCTTGGAGGGATCGCGGATCAATACTCCGTGGATCAGACTCATGGCTGTATCGAACATCCCAAGCTGCATTTGCGCGGTAGGATTGAAGATAAAAGACAGACGTTTTTCCCGGGAATCCATCTCGCCACCGCCGGCAGAACGCATCTGCTTCCGGTAGGCGCGGGAAATATGATAGCGTTGCATAAGTCCGGGGGCCGTCAGCGGATCTTCCGGCTCTGCCGGGACGAGATTGCCTATCCATTCGGTCAGTATACATTTTAACATATATTTCCTCGGGATGCCGTACCGGTGGCCAAAGTCTTTCATCGTCCGGAGAGCGATCCGGGGATGCCCGGAACAGAAAAGCTGATAAAATACAGACAAAGCCTTGCCCCAGGAGATCGTGGCATTACCATATTGTCCTTTTAACACGACCCGGCAGCCGTCGCGGTGAGCTTTTTCATAGATGGCATCCAGCCAGGTCAGGTTGTGACCGGACTTCATAGGATAGCCCAGAAGCGGCACCAGCCGGGAAAGCTCGGTGAAGGCATCCTGCCCTGGACAGGAGAGGAAGGCAGGTGAGATATTCGGATACTGTCTGCAGGTAGCCAGCACGCCCGCGGATTCATCCGCCGGCTCCGTTCCTTCCGGTACAAAATCACGCAAAGGCACGGAGGTATAGCTGTATAGCTGCTCTCCCATTTCTGCCAGCCGGGGAGCTGCCAGCGCAGCAATTGCGGAGGAATCTAAACCGCTGCTTAGTGTGCATCCGGTATGTTCTGCACTGCGGAGCATGGAAGAAACGCAGGCAGAGAGTGTGTCCCGGAACAATGTCTGGTAGTGCATCGGATCTTTATGGGGCAGAGGTTTGGGAAGAGAAGTACGATCCCAGTAGATATCAAGGGAGGAAAACTCCGGTGTCCAGGTCAGGTGGCCGGCAGCAGGCATCTGGAGGATGCCTTCATAAGGAGTCAGAGCTTCATAAAGCATCATATCTGCCGAAGTGGTGGCGAGACATGCAGCAAGCCATTTTTCGGAGACGGCTGCTGACAGAGTGTGGGCCAGAGGAACCAGTGCAGTGCTAAACAGAATACGGTCCGGCAGAATGGCATAGAACAGGCTGCGGTTTCCCATATGATCAGTATATAAATGAAGGGTGTGGGTACTTGTATGATAGATAGCAAAGGCAAACGCGCCCAGAAGATGATCACATACAGAAGATCCCCATTTTTCCAAAGCAGCCAGAAGCAGACCACTGTCAGTAGTGTCCCCGGAGAGCAGAGGAAATTGCGAAAGAAGTTCCTCCCGGTTGTCCAGAACGACATCGGCAGTGAATAAAACCCCTTTGGTATTATCATAAAAAGGAAGAACCTCCTGAAAGGATTCTTCGGTAAAAAATTGCAGACCACAGTGAAAAGAGACTCCGGTATCAAGAGACAGTGATGAATAGCGGTCGATCGCAAAAGGCGCATAAGAAGTACGCATAGTATGTAAGGCTTCTTCCGTTTTCTCTGTGGAAGAGACAGGAACGATTCCCCAGATCGCAGACATAGATATTCCCCTTAGTTTGATAAAGCAAACAAAACCACAGGTGAAGTGCCTGTGGCTTAGTTGTTTTGTTCTGTGTTTGAGATGATTAGCTGAGCTGATCAGCAGAATCCTGGGAATCATCGCCCGGCTTTTTATACTCCAGATGACCAGAAATCTGACCGTCACCGATGTAACCACCGTCCCAGCTGTTACCCAGCCAGTTGTGAGCGGTTTCGTTGATGTTTAATTCTTCTACGGAAGGAGCATTCCACTTTTTCATAATTAAATACCTCACTTTTTGATAATCTTATATATCAAGGACTATGGTCTTATCCTATGGCAGTTTTATATAAAAGTAAACAAATCTAACAGAAATGATAGATTTTCAGATACTTTTGTAATATATACACGAAGCACAGATACATAAAATCATCCTGGGCCTCATCCGGCAGTCCCGTACGGTAATGTGCCAGAAAGGCTTGTACAGTACCTTCGGAACAATAGTTGCAGGGAGAGGCTTCCAGTTCCTTCTCCAGATCCGGGAGCAGTTTCTGCCAGTCCCGTTGGATCCGGAGATAGTAATCAGAATTTTGCACACCGTAGCGCATCCATTGGTCCAGCAGATCTGTAGGCAGCAGATCCCGGAAGTTCCCCCGGATCAGCCAGCGGGGAGTTCCCTGCCATGCGAAGATTTCATAGGGAAGGTGATAGCAGAAATTCACCATGCGGGAATCTCTGGTGGGATCCCGCAGGATCAGGCCATAGTGAAGTCCCATTTTGGTCTCCAGCTCTCCGATATAAGTCAGAAACGGTGCGAACCAGACCCAGGAGCGATAATCCTTCTCCGTCATCGGAAACCCAGGAGTACGGGTGGGAGCATATTTCGTATGACGCGCTGCCATGGGATAGTCTGTTAAAATCTCAGAGTTCACAAAAGGGTTGTCAGTCTTTGATCCGGGGACCGTATCCGGCAGACTTTGCTGTCGGGCGGCAGCATTGTAATAGCGGATACAGGATTTCAATGCGGATTTTCGACTCTCCTTTACATGTTTTGCGTAGCGGTTAAGCCAGCACAGGAACGTCATATAGTGTTTACGATGATAGACATGACAGAGAATATTGTCAATATATCCATAGGAAACGGTACTGTTGCCAGCCTGTCCTGTTAGGAGTACTTTGCAGCCGGCAGCGGAGGCTTCCCCATAGATTTCCATAAGGTTTGGAAGGTTTGCGTAAGCCTTAAATGGAATTTCCATTATTTCTAACTCTTCCTGTAAGGCTTCCAGACAATTTTTCCCATGATTGTTCAGAAAGTGGGGCTTCATATTAGGATACATGTCCAGTATTTTTTGCACATCGGCGGTCTCATCCGTGACATGGTCCCGGTTTTTATCCGGATGAGGTGTCTCATAGGGGACGTAAGTATAGGCATACAGATTACGATGCCCCTGTTGCAGATGGGTGGCAGCCAGGGCACCGACACTGGCAGAATCCAGACCGCTGCTTAAGCAGATTCCGACTTCGCCGTTGCAGCGCAGAGCATCCCTGACACAATCACTGTATAACTGCCGGAAGGACCGACCGTACCGGGCGGCGGAAAAGCTGCCGCAGGAAAAAGGGGATGCCTCGTCTGCCGGAGTCCAGTAGGTGTGTTCTGTAATTCCGTGTGAGGTGATCTCCAGATAGGTGCCCGGTTTTAATTTATACATTCCCCTGTAAGGAGTATCCTCGGGAGAAATATTGGGAGCAAGACCGGGAGCAGTTAAAAAGTCTTTGAAAAACAAGGGGTTTTCAGGAATCTCCGGAAATACTTGGAGAATCGCAGAACTGAGAGTGGAAAAGGACACCTGTCTTCCTGATTCGTAGTAATAGAGACAGCGGGAAGCCATCTGATCTGCTGCCAGATACAGAGTCTTCTTGGCAAAATCGTAGACCGCCAGGGAAAAGAGTCCCTGGAAATATTTCAGACAGGAAATCCCGAAGCGGGAGTAGGCCTGTGCCATCACGGTGCCGTCCGGAGTGGAGGCAGGAAGCTGCAGCAAGGAAAGGAGTTCTTCCCGGTTGTCTAACAGGCAGTCTGCGGTCATGAAAAAATCGGGGCTGTCGGAAGTATAGGGCAGCACCTCTGACAGAGACTCGTCTGTCAGATATTGTATTCCGCATCCCATGAAAACAGTATCTTTCTGTACGGAGGAATAACGGTCAATCTTACATTTTTTTTGAAACGGTAGCTGCATTTGTTCTTTTATATTCTGTGGTAGTGGCGCATCCCATGAAATGATTCCCCAGATTGCCGACATAAAATGCCCCCCTTTTTGCGGACTTCGACAGTCGAATCAGTGCGGAAACCGACTTGTTTCGTAATATAGGATATGATAACATAGTTTTCGTAAGATATCCATGCGATTTTCAGGTGATATAGACGACGGACTCATGGAAGGATGAGAAAATGACACAGTACAGCTACAGACTTTACGGACTGCGGATAAAGACGGATCTGGACTTCCCCCAACTGGTGGCGGAAGACGCGGAAACTGTTACAGAACCGGTCCCGGAGATCCGGATCGAAGAGGGAGAGATCCCGAAAGAAATTTTACGGGAAACAACACGGAAATATGACTTTGGACCGGACTTTAGCTTCTTAAGCAACAGAACCATGTGGATGGTGGTGGAACAGGGCAGATTCATCAGATACCGCAGGAAGGAGGGAGGTAACCTCTTCTATATGAAAACTTATCTGCTGGGATACGGCATGGCGATGATTGCAATGCAGCGGGGACAGCTGGCCATTCATTGCAGCGCAGTAGCAGATGAGCGTGGCGCTGTGCTGATCGCAGGAGAGAGTGGCGCCGGAAAATCCACGATCACCACAATGCTGCTTGAACAAGGGTATGAACTGATGGCAGATGATATGGCGGTAGTGGAACCGCGGACTGACCGGACTTTTGTATATCCTGCATTTCCCTATCAGAAGTTGTGCCGCAATGTAGCGGTAGAACAAGGATATGATCTGACAAGATTACTTTATATTAATGAAGAAAAGGATAAATTTCTGGTGCCTTACCGGGGGGCATTTTCCACAGAAGACAGACCGGTAAAAGCGTTCATTATGTTGGGGATTACAAAGGGTGAAAAGGTGCAGACCGGAGAAATTATGGGAATCCATAGGTTCCCGGTATATGCGGATAATCTTTTCCTGAGGCATCTGCTGCAAGAGGAGAAATACACTCCTCAGATCGGGTCAAAATGTATTGCCATGGCTACAACGGTTCCGACCTTTTATATAGCACGTCCGGCAGAAGGGGACAGCACAACGGAAGTAGCTCATATCCTGCACCAGATTCTGAAATGTCAGATACAGGGCAGCTGAATCAGGAAGCAGCAGCCTTCTCCCGGCTCGCTGGTGCAGCAGATGCTTCCTTCCAGACGCTCTACGATAGCTTTGGCGATAGAAAGCCCCAAACCGCTTCCGGTAGCGGATCCCGGGGTGCGTGAATGTGACACAGTGTAGGTCCTTCGGAAAATATGGGGAAGGGCATCTTCCGGAATGCCGGGTCCATTGTCGATGACTCTGATCTGCAGCTGCTTGCCGATGCATCCGGCTTGTAGGGTGATGCGGCTGCCGGTGCCGGAGTATTTTGCAGCGTTGGTGAAAAGATTGTCCAATACCCGGATCATTTTCTGGACATCAACAGAAAACTTACAGGAAAGATTCTCCGGAAGGTCCAATACCATGTCATGATCGTCATAGCGTTTGTCTGAAATCATATCATAAAAATATTCTTCCAGAAACGGTGCTGCCTCCAAGGTGACAAGCTCAAGTTCCCGGGATGTATCTTCTACACAGAACAGATAATACATATCCTGGATCAGATTTTCCAGTGTCTGTGTCCTGCGGTCGATCAATTGCAGAGAAGCTATGTAATCCTCCATGGATATTTCCTGACCGGAATTCAGATAATCCAATGCACTCCGGATAGCGGTTATGGGAGCCCGCAGATCATGCGAGATATTGGAAAGCATTTCTTCCTTTTCTGACTGTACGCGCTTCAATTCTCTATTTGCTTCGGTTAACTGCCGGTTGACTTCCAGCAGCTTCTGGGAAAGACTTTCAATGGTCTCTTTTTCTACGGAAGGAGAGACAAAACTGGCTTTATTCATTCTGGAATTCTCCCTGCAATATTATTGACGATAAGAGGCAATGATAAAACGATATCCCTTGCCCCATACAGTTTCAATGTGATTAGACAGTTCATGGCTGCGATCTAATTTTTTGCGCAGTCTGCTTACATTCACCATAACTAAACGGCGATCGGCTTCCATATAAGTCCCCAATAGGGCATTGCCCAGTTCTTCAAAGGTAATATCCCGGTCGGGATGCTCCGCAAGATAGAGGAGAACCTCGTATTCCCGGTTAGCAAGTCCAAGATCCTCGCCCAGGAACAGCGCTTTGTGTGCCACCTTATCAATGGTAAGATTGCCGATGACCAAAGTGTGATTATCGGATGCCGACTTCAACTGTCCCATACGCCGGAGGAGTATATCAATGCGGGCTTTCAGCTCTCGCAGACTGTATGGCTTTACAATATAATCATCGGCACCACTGGTGAGACCGGTGATCTTATCGTCTTCGCTGCTTTTTCCGGTAAGAAACAGAATGGGAGCGGAAGTGAAAGTGCGGAGTATGTGGCACACCTCATAACCGTTCCTGTCCGGCATCATAACATCCAGCAGAATACAATCCGGAGAACATTGCTTTGCCAGACGGATCCCCTGCTCTGCAGAGGATGCGATCGATACGTCGAAGCCTTCGCCGGTCAGATATTTTTTATTGATTTCCAACACTTCACGATCATCATCTATCATCAGGATCACTGCCATGAAACACCTCCTATGTCAATGCCTTACTAAGTCGGGGGGGGCTTTTGACCCCGACATCATTGTATCATTATCAGAGTAAAAAGTTAATATGTGGAATGAGAAAAGCTATCGCGTAGCTTGATTTTGCCGGATTCTTATAATAAAATAAATTGAGCTGTTGGATGTGGAAGACTATGAGAGGAGACGGGGAATTGAACAAGACAAATTCAGGGGCAAATACGAATACAACCCAGATATTATTGGATATCTTTGTGCTTGTATGCGCATTTGGAATTACGTTTTTGATAAGGGGACAGCGGCTGGATGATCAGACACAGTTGCGACTGGAGGTTCTGACGGGAGTATTTTTGCTGCTTTATCTTCTTTCCAACAAAGAAGGATATCTATACAATGTAACATTGTTTTATTATCTGGACAGAGTGCACCGAAAGATTACGAAATCCTTCGTTGTTGCCATGCTGGTGACGGGGATCCTGCTGCAGTTTGTCGCTCCGGGACAGGAGGCAAGAGAATTCTTTATTATTTATCTGATCATGGCTTATCTGTTGATCAGTATAAAAATGATTTTTGGCAAACCGTTGATCAGAATGCTGGAAGAAGGCAGGGCACCCAGAACGGCATATGTGGGGAAAAAAGGAGAATTCAATAAATTCAGTTATTTTTTGGATAAAACATCCATACCGGTCAAAATGGTTGGTTATATTGCAATGAAGCGAGATGAGTATGAGGCGGATAAGGAAGAATATCTGGGATGTCTGGAAGAACTGGAGCAGCTGATCAGAGAGAATAATCTGGATCAGATATATATTATTCAGAAGCATGGGGAAGAACTGCCATTTACACAGCAATATGTAGATATCTGTATTGACATGGGAGTGACGGTACGCCTGGTGGTGGACTTTTATAAGAAAAGACGTGCCTATAGTTATGTGAGTACCGTGGGCACCTATCCGGTCATCACGTATCATACCATCAGCCTGAACACTTATGAAATGGCTATAAAGCGACTTATGGATATAATTGGTGGTATGGTGGGGATCCTTTTATTTTCCCCGGTTATGCTGACGACGGCGGTTGCCATCAAACTGGATTCTCCGGGACCTGTGATCTTTAAACAGACCAGGGTGGGGCAGAATGGCAGAAATTTTAAAATTTATAAATTCCGCAGTATGTATATTGATGCGGAAGAGCGCAAAAAAGAATTGATGGCTCAAAACGAGATTGCCGGCGGTGTAATGTTCAAAATGAAGGATGATCCCCGGATCACAAAGGTAGGCAGGGTGATACGCAAGTTCAGTATTGATGAACTGCCGCAATTTTTTAATGTGGTAGGCGGATCCATGAGTCTGGTAGGTACCAGACCGCCGACACTGGATGAAGTGGAAAAATATGAGAGAAAACAATGGCGTCGCATCAGTATCAAGCCGGGAATTACCGGAATGTGGCAGGTGAACGGACGAAGCAAGATAGACAATTTCGACGATATTGTTGAGATGGATGTGGAATACATTGACAACTGGTCACTTATGTCTGACATCAAGATCATATTAAAAACGTTCATTGTTCTGCTGAAGCATGATGATGCCTATTAAAGTACTGAAATATGTATAGATGATAACGAAACAGCATAAAATATTTTTTCAAAAGATGAACCTTTTTGGTGTGAAAGGATGTCTTAAACTGTTAGAGAGATCAGAACTCGGGGAGAATACTGATTCTCGGAAAGACAGGGAAAAATATGAAGAGAGATTATGTGGAGATAAACTGGTTCGGCATGGTGTCTGCTGGCACTCTGATCGTAACCGGTGTGATCATTGAGCCTCTTTTGGCTGTTCTGGGATTGCTGATGCTGAGTGTGGATGTTATAATCAGAGTTGTTGAATCTATGCAATATGTGCAGGAACATAAAGAGCATAAGAAAAAAAAGGAAGGCAAGACATTCTATGAAAGTATTGGTAACAGGCGTAAAGGGCCAGTTGGGATATGATGTGGTAAATGAACTTACAAAGCGCGGCATTGAGGCGGTCGGCGTGGATATTCAGGATATGGATATCACCGATGCAGCCAGTGTGGAAAAGGTGATCGGAGAGGCAGCACCGGATGCTGTGATCCACTGCGCAGCTTACACAGCAGTGGATGCAGCGGAAGACAACGTGGAGCTCTGCCGCAGGGTCAATGCGGACGGCACACAGAATATTGCCAATGTCTGCAAGAAGTTAGACTGCAAGATGATCTATATCAGTACCGATTATGTATTTGACGGTGAAGGCACCAGAGCCTGGGAGCCTGACGATGAGCGCCATCCTCTGAACGTATACGGACAGACCAAATATGAAGGTGAGCTGGCAGTGCAGAACACACTGGAGAAGTATTTTATCGTAAGAATCTCCTGGGTATTCGGTGTGAACGGTAAGAATTTCATCAAGACCATGCTGAATCTGGGTAAGACCCATGATCATCTCAC